>Ga0213876_10001097_pt1 | contig 17336 bp, 13 predicted proteins | sample BarmaccomBMRX_R9_FD_160113 | JGI IMG/M metagenome (GOLD analysis project Ga0213876, IMG submission 160113) | Root-associated microbial communities from Barbacenia macrantha in rupestrian grasslands, the National Park of Serra do Cipo, Brazil - RX_R9 | ecosystem: Host-associated > Plants > Roots... | reverse complement strand
GGGGCGGGGCTCGGCGAAGGGCTGTTCTTCTCCCGTGGCGCGCTGCCGCAGGGCTGGCGCTTCGGCAGCGATCCCGCGGTGCGGATCGCCGGGGTGGACCGGCGCGCGCAGGAGGATGCGCGGACCATCGCCTGGAGCGGCCCGGGGAGCGCATATATCGAGGCCGCGCCCGCCACCGATCTCTCCCGCGAGGCGACCGGGGAGCTGAGCCTGATGTTCGACTATCGCGTCGACCAGGCGCCGAGCGGCCCGGTCAGCGTCGGCATGAACGGCAACAGCTTCCCGATCACCGGCGCGCTCCGCGCCGCGCCGGCCGGCGAATGGCGCACCTATGTCCTGCCCTTGCGCTGCCTCGCCCGCGCCGGCGCGACGATGAATGCGGTCGCGCGGCCCTTCGTCCTCACCGCGAGCGGGCCTTTGCGCCTCTCGCTTTCCGACGTCCGCATCGCCAGCGCGGCGATCAACCAGGATCGGTGCGCCCAGCCATGACCAGCTCCCGCTCCGGCCGCGGCACGCTCGCCGCCTTCCTCGTCGTCACCACGCTCTTTTTCGCCTGGGGCTTCATCACCTCGCTGAACGATCCGGTGGTGACCGCGGTGAAGGGCATCTTCTGCCTCACCGATTTCCGCGCCCAGCTCTCCGCCTTCGCCTTCTTCATCGCCTATGGCGTGATGAGCTTCCCGGCCGCGGTGCTGCTCTCGCGGGCCAAGTCGATCCCGACCATCCTCATCGCCTTCGCGATGATGATCGCCGGCTGCCTGCTGATGCTGGCGGCGGCGAACCTGGTCCAATATGCGCTGGTCCTGGTCGGCCTGTTCGTGCTGGCGAGCGGAATCACCGTGCTGCAGGTCGCCGCCAACCCGCTCGCGGCGGCGCTCGGCCACCCCAGATACAGCCATTTCCGGCTGACCTTCAGCCAGGCGTTCAACTCGCTCGGCACCTTCATCGGGCCCTATCTCGGCGCCGTCCTGTTCCTGAAGGGGATCGAGACCAAGGATTGCGCCTCGACCAGCCAGGCGGCGCGGCTGACCTCGCTGGCCGGCATCGACAGCGCCTATTTCTGGATTTGCGGCCTGATCGCGGCGCTCGGCATCTTCTTCATCCTCTTCCGTCGCACCGTCACCGAGGCGGCGCCGCAGCCGTCGGACGAGGTCGCACGCCGCGGGATCGGCGCGGTGATGGCCGATGCGCTGCGCTCGCGCTGGGCTGTGCTCGGCGGCGCCGCGATCTTCCTCTATGTCGGCGCCGAGGTCGCGATCGGCACGCAAATGGCCTTCTTCCTCCATTCGGACGCGATCTGGGGCCATAGCGACGCGCCGCTCGCCTATCCCCTGATCGGCCATATCATGGGCGACGACGGCATCTTCGGCATCTCCGCCGAGCAGGCGGGCAAGGCGGTCGCGCTCTATTGGGGCGGGGCGATGGTCGGCCGGCTGGTCGGCTCGGCCTTGCTGGCAAGGGTAAAGGCGCCGCGGCTGCTCGCCGCCTTCACCGCGATCGCCTGTGTCATGTGCGCCTATGTCTTCGCGGTCGGCGGCGTCGGCGCCGGCGTGGTCGCGCTCTGCATCGGCCTGTTCAACTCGATCATGTTCCCGGTGATCTTCACGATCACGCTGGAGCGCACGACCGCCAGCGAGGAGGCGACCTCGGGCTTCCTCTGCTTCTCGATCATCGGCGGCGCCGCGATCCCGCCTTTGGTCGGCTACATCTCCGGCATGACCGATTACGTGACCGCCTTCTTCGTCCCCGCGATCTGCTATGCTTTGCTGTGCATCTTCTCGCTGGCCTCGGCCCGGGCGCCCGTGCGACACCGCGCCGAGGATGCGGCGCCGGCGACGGTGCATTAGTGTAGAGGTGATGAGGATGAATGATTGCCTCAAATTCCTCCCCTGCAAGGGGAGGGGGACCGCGAAGCGGGGGAGGGGTGTCAGCGTTCGGGATTGGATCTCCCGCGCTGATACCCCTCCACCACCGCCTTCGGCGGCGGTCCCCCTCCCCCTCAGGGGGAGGATTGATTTGGCTCCAGGACCGTATTGACCCATGGCACGCAAGACGATCGACGACGTGGCGGCGCTGGCGGGCGTTTCGATCAAGACCGTCTCGCGCGTGCTGAACGACGAGCCCAGCGTCCGGCCCGACACGCGCGGCCGCGTCGAGGACGCAATGGCGGCGCTCAACTACCAGCCGAGCCTGCCGGCGCGCAGCCTCGCAGGCCGCCGCTCGAACCTGATCGGCCTGGTCTACGAGAATCCGAGCGCGAACTATGTGTTCGACGTCCAGTCGGGGGCGATGGCGCGCTGCCGCGAGGGCAAGCTCCGCCTGTTCATCCAGTCCTGCAACGGGCTCGGCGACCAATTGCTCGGCGAGGTGCTGGCAATGATCGAGCAGACCCATGTCGACGGGCTGGTCGTCACCCCGCCGCTCTCGGCCAACCGCGCCTTGATCGCCTTGCTCGAGCGGCAGGGCCTGCCCTTCGTCCGGATCGGCCCGGACGAGGAGGATTTCGATTCGCCGGCGGTGGTGATCGACGACGAAGCCGCGGCCGCGGCGATGACCGATTATCTGCTCGACCTCGGCCACGAAAGGATCGGCTTCATCACCGGCCATCCGGAGCATTGCGCCAGCCATTTGCGGAAGCTCGGCTATCGCCAGGCGTTCCGCAAGCGCGGCCGCAAGGCGCCCGAGGACCTCACCGAGCAGGGCTACAACACCGCCGCCTCGGGCCGCGAGGCGGCACTGCTGCTGCTCCGCCGCGCCGACCGGCCGACCGCGATCTTCGCCTCGAACGACGACATGGCGGCCGGCGTCGTCCTCGCCGCGCATGAGCTCGGCCTGGAAGTGCCGCGCGACCTCTCGGTCGCCGGCTATGACGACACCCAGCTCGCCCGGATCGTCTGGCCGACGCTCACCACCATCCACCAGCCGACCTACAACATGTCGCATTGCGCGACCGGCCTTTTGATCGACCTCATCCGGGGCAATGACGTGCCGCGAGTCACCCGCCTCGATTTCACCATGCAGAAAAGGGGCTCGACCGCGCCGCCGCTTTAGGCGGGCCGATCGCGCGTGCTTTTTCATAACTTTCGTTGACAGCGCTGTCCTGATCGAATTGGGCAAGGGAGCCGGACGCAGATGGAGCTTATTGGACGATGACGGGTTCCTCCATCATCTCATTCCCTGGAGGAGGGTCATCACCCATGCCGAGAGCCGCGGCCTCTTTACGCCACGCGCCCGAGGAACTCGCCCTGGTCGCCGACATCGGCGGCACCAATGCCCGTTTCGCGCTCGCGTCGCTCGACGATCCCGGCCACGCGATCCACGAGGCGCGCTGGCCGGTCGAGGATTTCGACAGCCTTGCCGAGGCGGCCGACGCCTATCTGAAGGAGAAGGCGCCCGGCGGCGGCATCCGCTTCGGCATGGTCGCGGTCGCCAGCCCCGCCAATGAGGATGTGATCAAGGTCACCAATTCCGCCTGGCATTTCTCGCTCGAGGAGACGCGGCGGGCGCTCGGCTTCGACGCGCTCTACGCGATCAACGATTTCGCCGCGAACAGCTGGGCGATCGCCGAGCTCGGCGACCGCCAGTTCACCGCGCTCGGCGGACCGGCGAAGCGGCCGGAGGGGCAGGGGACCTTCGCCGTCGTCGGCCCCGGCACCGGCCTCGGCGTCGGCGCGATCCTGCGCGGCGGCGGCGGCACCGCGGTGATCTCAAGCGAAGGCGGCCATGTCGATTTTGCGCCGGTCAGCGACGAGGAGATCCAGATCCTCGCCTGGCTGCGCGAACGCTATCACCGCGTCTCCTACGAGCGCCTGCTCTGCGGCCCCGGCCTGCTCAACATCTACCATGCGATCGGCGGCAGCGAGGCGGTGACCACGCCCGAGCAGGTCACTGGCGCCGGGGGGGACGAACTGGCGGCGCGCGCGATCCGCATCTTCTGCGAGGTGCTCGGCAGCTTCGCCGGCAATGCCGCGCTCACCTTCGGCGCCTGGGGCGGCGTCTATGTCGCCGGCAATCTGCTGCAGGCGATGCGCGACGAGCTGGTCCAGGGCGGCTTCCGCACCCGCTTCGACGACAAGGGCCGGTTCGGCAAGGAGCTGGCGAAGGTGCCGACCTTGCTGGTAGACGAGCCGGCGCTGGGGCTGATCGGAGCGGCGGCGGCATTGAGGCATCGGGTCGGGGGCTGATCGCATGGACATGGGGGAGGTGTTCGCGGCCGGACGGGTGATCCCCGTGGTCCAGCTCGACGATGCGGACGACGCGGTGCCGATGGCGCGCGCTTTGCTTGCCGGTGGGATCAGGACGGTCGAGATCACCCTGCGCACGCCGGCCGCGCTCGACGCGATCCGCGCCGTCGCCGCCGAGGTGCCGGAGATCGCCGCCGGCGCCGGCACCCTGCTCAATCCGGCCGATCTCGACGCGGCCCAGGCGGCAGGCGCCGCCTTCTTCGTCTCGCCCGGACTGACGCCGGACCTGCTCGCGGCGGCGGCGCAGCGAGGTCTCGCCTATCTCCCGGGCGCCGCGACCGCGGCCGAGCTGATGCTTGCGCTCGATCATGGCTTCTCGCGGCTCAAATTCTTCCCGGCCGCGCCGCTTGGGGCGGATACGATCAAGTCGTTCGCCGGGCCGTTTCCGCAGGTCCGGTTCTGCACCACCGGCGGGATCAGCCGCGACAATGCCAAGGATTTCCTGGCGCTGCCGAACGTGGACTGCGTCGGCGCGAGCTGGATCGTGACCGCGGCCGCGCTCGACGCGAAGGATTGGGCCGCGATCGAGGCGAACGCGCGCTTCGCGGCGGGGCTTTGAGCCCGATCCGCACCGGCCTGATCGGCCACGGCCTTGGCGGCCGCGCCTTTCACGAGCCTTTGATCAGGGCGACGCCGCGCCTCGCGCTCGCGGGCATCGCCACCACGCGCTCGAACCCCGATCCCGCCGGCCTGATCGCCGACCCGGAGATCGGCCTGATCGTCATCTCGACCCCGAACGTCACCCATTATCCGCTGGCCAGAGCGGCGCTCGAGGCCGGCAAGCATGTCGTGATCGACAAGCCGTTCACGGTCACGCTGGACGAGGCCGACGAACTGATCGCGCTCGCCAAAGCGCAGCAGCGCGTGCTGACGATCTTCCACAACCGCCGCTGGGACGGCGACTTCCTGACCGTCCGCAAGCTGCTGGCGAGCGGCGTGCTCGGTGAATTGCTGCGCTACGAGTCGCATTGGGATCGCTTCCGGCCGGCGATCAAGCCGGGCTGGAAGGAGCAGGCCGCGCCGGGCGCCGGCGTGCTCAGCGACCTCGGCCCGCACCTGGTCGACCAGGCCCTGCTGCTGTTCGGCGAGCCGGACTGGCTCGTGGGCGACGTGGAGCGGCAGCGTGCGGGCACCGAGGTCGAGGATTATTTCGCGGTCACATTTGGCTATGGCCGCAAGCGGGCGATCCTGACCTCGTCCCTGCTTGCCGCGGCGCCGCGGCCGCGCTTCGCGCTGCACGGCACCCTTGGCAGCTTCGTCAAACATGGCCTCGATCCGCAGGAGCCGCAGGCCCAGGCGGGAATGATGCCCGACGATCCGGCCTTCGGCGTCGAGGACGAACGCTGGCACGGCATTCTCACCCGGGCCGACGGCAGCACCGAGCCGATCCCGACCGAGCGCGGCAACTATCTCGCCTTTTACGAAGGCGTCGCCGCCGCCATCCTTGACGGGGCGCCGGTGCCGGTGGAGCCGGCCGACGCCAGAGCGGGGCTGGAGATCATCGACCAGGTAAGAGCGAGCGCCCGCGAATAAAGTCCTCCATATTTGGAAAGCCCTGATCGGGAAGCCCGCTGCCGAGCCAGGGCCAGGTCACTCGTTCCCTTTTGAAGGTCGTTCACAGTTGCGGATCGTAGTAAATGTCCGATTCCATCCCCGCTGGGTGCAGTTCGTAGAAATATTGATGACGTTCGCTGAAATAGAGTCCCTTCGGCTGCAGAGTCGAAGTAATGAACAGTCGGGCGATCCCGCTTCGGGGAGTGCCCGTGCAAATGTCTAACCCTCGGATGGTGGGCCTGCGGATTAGCGTAAAAAAGGATGTTCGTCATGAAGAAGACTTTGACGCTCGCGTGCTTTGTCGCCACCCTGGTCCTCGGCATCGGCGCCGGCCCGGCCGCCGCCAGCCGCGTCGACGGCGGCCAGCCCGCCGACTCCTGCACGCACTGGTACGAGCTCTGCACCTACATCTGACGCGCGAGGCTGCGGCCGGGCGCCTCTCCCCCTTCGCGGGGAGGGGCGCTTGCGCGTTTTAGAGCGGCGTGCGTTAATCCTGACTCGCTCATCCTGAGTAGCCGGTGAGCTTGTCGAACCGGCGTATCGAAGGACGCACGACATTCGAGCAGTCCTTCGATACGGGCCCCTTCGACTGCCTGCAAGGCAGGCGCTCAGGACATGCTTCGCCAGGCTCAGTCCCTACTCAGGATGAGCGATGTGGTGCGCATTTAAGGCACGCCGCTTCAGCGGGCACCGTGCGCGCGCGCAAGCCGCGGCGGGTGCCAGCCGGCCGGCAGGCGCCGCGCCGGCAGCCTGACCGTCACCGTTTGGCGCAGGTCGCGCGAGGAGGCGCCGAGCATCACCCGATAGGCGCCCGCCGCCACGTTCCACTGGCCGCCGCGGAACACCGCCAGCAGCCGCGGATCGACGGTCAGCGTCACCCTTTGCTGCGCACCCGGCGCGAGCCGGAGCTTGGTGAAGGCGCCGAGCCGCTTCGGCGCCTCCCAGCCGCCCACCTCCGGCCCGACATAGATTTGCGGCACGACCGCGCCGGCGACGCGGCCGGTGTTGCGCACGGTGAAGCTGACACTGAGCTCGCCCCCGCGCACCGCGGCGCTGAGCCCGCCATAATCGAAGTCGGTGTAGGAGAGGCCGTGGCCGAAGGCGAAGAGCGGAGCAATTCCCCGCGCCTCGTACCAGCGATAGCCCACCGCGGCGCCTTCCGAATAATTCACCTCGATCGGCTGCTGCTCCGTGAAGCCGATCCCATCGACCGCGCGGCGCGGCAGCTGGCTCTCGTCGCGCGGGAAGCTGACCGGCAGATGGCCCGACGGATTGACCCGGCCGAACAGCAGGCCGGCGATCGCCGGGCCGCCGTTCGTGCCCGGATACCAGACCTCGAGCACGCCCGGCACGCGATCGAGCCAGGGCATCAGCACGGGCCCGCCCGTCTCCAGCACGACGACGCTGCGCGGATTGGCGGCCGCGACCGCGGCGATCGTCGCGTCCTGGCGGTCGGGCAGGGTGAGGGAGGTGTCGATCGATTCCGAGGTCCATTGATGGGCGAAGACGATGGCGACGTCGCTTTCGCGGGCCAGCCGCGCCGCCTCCTCCGGGTCGTCGCCGCTGGCGAAGCGCAGGTTCGCGTGCGGCGCCTGCGCCCGGATCGCCGCCAGCGGCGAGGAGGGATAATAGACGACCGGCCCCGGCCAGCCGGTCGGCGCGATCCCCGGCGCGGCATTGCCGCCGACCGGATAGACCTGGCTCGAGCCGCCGCCCGAGAGCACCCCGACATCGGCATGGCTGCCGATGATCGCGATGCTGCGCAGGTTCGGCGAGAGCGGCAGGATGCGGCCGTCATTCTTCAGCAGCACCGCCCCGGCCTCGGCGGCGGCACGGGTGATTGCGGCATGGGCGGCCATGTCGATCGCCCCGGGCTGGACCGGATGGTCGACCAGCCCGTGCGCGAACATCGAGCGCAATATGCGGTGCGCCATCTCGTTCAGCCGCGCCTCGGAGACCTGGCCGCCGGCGATCGCCGCGCGGAGTGGCTCGCGGAAATAGGGCTGGTCGTCGAACGGATAGCCGGAATCCTGGTCGAGCCCGGCATTGGCGGCGGCAACGGTGCTGTGGGTCGCGCCCCAATCCGACATCACATAGCCCGGCCAGCGCCAGTCGCGGCGCAGCACCTCGGTGAGCAGCCAGGGATTCTCGCAGGCATGGAGATGCTCGACCTGGTTGTAGGCGCACATCACCGAGCCGGGGTCGCCATGCTCGATGCCGATCTGGAAGGCGAGCAAGTCGGACATCCGCGCCGCGTCGCGGTCGACGGTCACGTTCAGCCGGCCGCGCCCGGTCTCCTGGTCGTTCAGCGCATAATGCTTGATCGTCGAGACGATGTGGTTGGACTGGATGCCGCGGATCGCATTGCCGATGATCGTGCCGGCGAGCAGCGGGTCCTCGCCGCCATATTCGAAATTGCGGCCGTTGCGCGGCTCGCGCACCAGGTCGACGCCGCCGGCGAGCATCACGTTGAAGCCGGATGAGCGCGCCTCCGAACCGATCATCGCGCCGCCGCGGAAGGCGACGTCCGGATCCCAGGAGGCGGCGAGCGCCATGCCGGAGGGAAGGGCGGTGCGCTCGCGCTTCTCCGGGGCGCCGCCCTGGGTGGCCACGCCGACGCCGGCATCGGTCTGCCATTGCGGCGGGATATGGAGCCGCGGGATGCCGGGCACGTAGCCGGCGGCGCCCGGGCGCCCTTCCGCCGGCGCGGTGAAGCGGCGGGGCGGGAAGTCGGTCGAGAAATAGCCGAAGACCAGGGTGAGCTTCTCGTCGCGGGTCATCTGGCCGAGCGCCAGATCGGCGCGCCGGTCGGGCGACAAGGAGGGGTTCAGCCAGGGCTGCGCGCCGGCCGGCGCTTCGGCGCGGGCGCCGGTCGCAAGCATCGCCGCCGATGCCGCCAGCGCGGCCAACAAAACCCTCCTGCCCATCCTTTTCCTCCCGAGACCGGCGGCTTGTGCCGCGCGTTTTCACGAGTGTAGCGCCGAAATGGCAGCGCTGTCATCCCTGCGTCTTGACACTCGGGGGTCCAAGGTGAATGTGAGCGCTAACACAAAATATGGGGCGGAGCTTGGGAGACCAGATGCGGGGCGCGATTCTGCCCGCCGATTCCGATCAGGCCGTGCTCGCCGGGCGCCTCGACCTCGGCGAGGGACCGACTCCGGTGCTGATCCGGGGCGGCATGGTCGAGGACGTCTCCGCCGCCGCGCCCACCGTCTCCGACCTGCTCGAGCGCGACGATCCCGCCGCGGTCCGGGGCCGCCCGCTCTTTGCCGCGGCCGAGCTCGCCGATCGGGGCCCGTTGCTCGCGCCGGTCGACCTGCAGGCGATCAAGGCGTGCGGCGTCACCTTCGCGGTCTCAGCGATCGAGCGGGTGATCGAGGAGGCGGCGCGCGGCGACATGGACGCGGCCGCGGCGGTGCGCGGCCGGCTGGAGGCGCGCGTCGGCGCCGGCATCCGCTCGGTCGTTCCCGGCACGCCCGAAGCGGCCTCGCTGAAGGCCGCCCTGGTCGAGGACGGCATGTGGTCGCAATATCTGGAGGTCGCGATCGGGCCGGACGCGGAGGTCTTCACCAAGACGGCGGTGCTTGCGAGCGTCGGCTGGGGCGCAGAGATCGGCGTCCGCTCGGATTCGGGCTGGAACAATCCGGAGCCGGAGATCGTCCTCGTCACCAACTCGAAGGGCCGCATCGCCGGCGCCGCGCTCGGCAACGACGTGAACCTCCGCGATTTCGAAGGACGCAGCGCATTGCTGCTCGGCAAGGCCAAGGACAACAATGCCTCCTGCGCGATCGGCCCGTTCATCCGCCTGTTCGACGACGGCTTCACGATGGACGACGTCCGCGCCGCGGAGCTCGACCTGGTGATCGAGGGGCCCGAAGGCTACCGGCTCGACGGCCACAGCTCGATGGTGCAGATCAGCCGGGATCCCGAGGAACTGGTTCGCCAGGCGCGCAGCGAGCATCATTATCCGGACGGCTTCGCCCTCTTCCTCGGCACCTTGTTCGCGCCGGTCCAGGACCGCGACGAGCCGGGCAGGGGCTTCACCCACAAGGTCGGCGACGTCGTCACCATCTCGACGCCGAAGCTCGGCACGCTGGTCAACCGGGTGACCACGTCGGACCGCGCGCCGGCCTGGACTTTCGGGATCGGTGCGCTGATGCGCAACCTTGCCGAAAGGGGGCTGCTGGACATCGGGGGCGGTGCTGGAGACGGGCATGACTGACGCACTCACCCATTATATCAACGGCGAAGCGGTCTCGGCCGACGCGCCCGGCAGCAGCCTCAATCCGTCCAACACCGAGGACGTGGTCGCCCGCTATCCGCGCGCCGGCGCGGCCGAGGTCGACGCCGTGGCCAAGGCCGCCCGCGCCGCCTTCCCCGCCTGGTCGGAGGCCTCGCCGGAGGTGCGCTCAGACCTGCTCGACAAGGTCGGCGCGACGATCATGGCGCGGGCCAAGGAGCTCGGACAGCTGCTCTCCCGCGAGGAGGGCAAGACCCTGCCCGAAGGCACTGGCGAGGTGATGCGCGCGGCGCGCATCTTCAAATATTTCGCCGGCGAGGCGCTGCGCCGCCACGGCCAGACCCTCGAATCGACCCGCCCCGGCCTCGACGTCTCCACCCATCGCGAGGCGGTCGGCGTGTTCGGCCTGATCACGCCGTGGAACTTCCCGATCGCGATCCCCGCCTGGAAGACGGCGCCGGCTCTGGCCTTCGGCAATACGGTGGTGCTGAAGCCGGCCAGCCCGACGCCGGCCATCGCCCATGCCCTCGCCGCGATCATCCACGAATGCGGCGCGCCCCCGGGCGTGTTCAACTTCGTGATCGGCGAAGGCGGCGTCGGCGGCGCGATCGTCGACCATCCGGAGGTGGACGGCATCTCCTTCACCGGCTCGCAGGGCGTCGGCGCCCGCGTCGCCGAGGCGGCGATCAGGCGCCAAGCGCGGGTCCAGCTCGAAATGGGCGGCAAGAATCCGCTGGTCGTGCTCGACGACGCCGATCTCGAGCGCGCGGTGACCTGCGCGATCGACGGCGCCTTCTACGGCACCGGCCAGCGCTGCACCGCCTCGTCGCGGGTGATCGTCACCGAGAACATCCACGACCGCTTCGTCGAAGCGCTCGCCGAACGCGCGAAGGCGCTGAAGGTGGGCGACGCGCTCGATCCCTCCACCCAGATCGGCCCGGCGGTCAGCCAGGACCAGCTCGAGCAGAATTTGCGCTACGTGAAGATCGCGACCGACGAGGGCGGCAAATTGCTGACCGGCGGCGAGCCCCTGAGCCTCACCAACCCCGGTTACTTCATGTCGCCGGCGGTGATCGCCGACACCGCGCCGGACATGCGGATCAATTGCGAGGAGGTGTTCGGCCCGGTGGTCAGCACCGTCCGCGTCCGCGACTACGAGGAGGCGCTGGAGATCGCCAATCGCGGCCAGTTCGGCCTTTCCGCCGGCATCGTCACCAACTCGCTGCACCATGCCCGCCATTTCCGCCGCAACGTCCGCGCCGGCATGGTGATGGTGAACCTGCCGACCGCCGGGGTGGACTATCACGTGCCGTTCGGGGGAACGCGCAAATCGTCCTACGGCGCGCGCGAGCAGGGCTTCGCGGCGGTCGAATTTTATACCCAGATCAAAACCGTTTACGTGGGGGGTTGAACAAGTTGAGCGAACTCCTTCCGGCCGAGCAAAGGGCCGTCTATCCGAGCCTCAGTGGCAAGAGGGTGCTGATCACCGGCGGCGGCTCGGGCATCGGCGGCGGCCTGGTCCGCGAATTCTGCCGGCAGGGCGCCGACGTCACCTATTTCGATCTCGCCCCGGGCAAGGACAAGCCGGCTTATTTCCACCAGGTCGACCTCACCGACATCCCGGCGACCCAGGCGGCGATCGCGAAGCTGATCGAGGAAGGCGGCGCCTTCGACGTCCTCGTCAACAACGCCGCCAATGACGACCGCCACAAGATCGAGGAGGTCACCGAGGCCTATTGGAACGACCGGATCAACGTGAATCTGCGCCACCATTTCTTCTGCTCGCAGGCGGTGATCCCGGCGATGAAGGCGAAGGGCGGCGGGGTCATCGTCAACCTGGGCTCGATCTCTTGGCATCTCGGCATCAAGGAGCTCGCCATCTACCAGACCGCCAAGGCAGCAATCGAGGGCCTGACCCGCGCGCTCGCCCGTGAATATGGCGAGGACGATATCCGCGTGACCTGTGTCGTGCCGGGCAACGTCCGCACGCCGCGCCAGCTCAAATGGTACACGCCGGAGGGGGAGGCCGAGATCGTCGCCCAGCAGGCCTTGAAGGGCAGGCTGATCCCGGAGGATATCGCAGCGATGGTGCTCTTCCTCGCTTCGGACGACGCCCGCCTGATCACCGGCCACGAATATTTCGTCGACGCGGGCTGGCGCTGATGACCGGCACGCCGGTCAGCGTCTGCGACGTCCACGCCGTCCTTGGCGAGGGCCCGGTCTGGATCGAGCGCGACGAGGCGCTCTGGTTCGTCGACATCAAGCGGCACAAGGTCCACCGTTTCGATCCCGCCGGCGCGCTGTTCAGCTGGGAGGCGCCGCGCCAGGTCGGCTGGATCCTGCCCGCCGACGACGGCGCCATGGTCGCCGGGCTGCAGGACGGCCTCTACCGCTTCGATCCGGCGAGCGGCGATTTCAGCCGCTTCGCCGAGGTCGAGCCCGACCGGCCCGGCAACCGGCTGAACGACGCCGCCACCGACCCCAAGGGCCGGATCTGGTTCGGCTCGATGGACGACGGCGAGGCGGCGATCACCGGCCGCTTCTACTGCTTCGATCGCGGCACGATCGCCGACACCGCCCTCGCGCCGGTCGCGATCACCAACGGGCCGGCGCTCTCGCCCGACGGCCGTCTCCTCTACCACACGGACACGCTCGGCCGGGTGATCCACGTCGCCGACGTGGCCGAGGAGGGCAGCCTCGGCCCGGCGCGCGAGTTCGTCCGCTTCGGCGCCGGCGACGGCTATCCTGACGGCCCGATCGTGGACGCGGAAGGCTGCGTCTGGACCGGCCTCTATGCCGGCTGGGAGGCCCGCCGCTACGCGCCCGACGGCCGCCTGCTGGAGAGCGTCCGCTTCCCGGTCGCCAACATCACCAAGCTCGCCTTCGGCGGCCCGAATTTGCGCACCCTCTATGCGACCACCGCCGCCAAGGGGCTGAGCGAGGCGGAGCTTGCCGCCCAGCCCGAGGCCGGCAATCTCTTCGCCTTCGAAGCCGACGTCGCCGGGGTGCCGGTGACTCCGGTCGCGCTCTGATGCGCTGGCTGGCCGCCGCCCTGCTGCTCGCTTCATCGGCGGCACAGGCGGCGCCGGTGCTGAACCCCATCTTCGCCGATCATGGCGTGCTTCAGAGCGGCCGCCCGATCTCCGTCTGGGGCACCGCAAGCCCGGGCGAGCAGGTGAACGTGACGCTCGGCTCCGGCAGCGCCTCGGCCACCGCCGACCGCGCCGGCGCCTGGCACGTGCGCCTGCCGGCGATGCAGGCCGGCGGCCCCTACGCGCTGGCCGCAAGCAGCGCCTCGGGCCGCGCGGTGGCGAACGACGTGCTGGTCGGCGACGTCTGGCTCTGCTCGGGCCAGTCGAACATGGAGCTGCAGGTCTCCCGCGCGCTCAACTCCTACAACGACACCCAGTCGGCGAACGACCCGGAGCTGCGCATCCTCACCGTCCCGCGCCGCACCGCCGGCGCGCCGCAGACGGCGATCCCCGGCCTGGCCTGGCAGGCGGTGACGCCCGGCACAATCGGCGATTTCTCGGCCGCCTGCTATTACATGGTCCGCGAGCTGCGCGGCGCGCAGCGCGCGCCGATGGGGGCGATCGCCGATAGCTGGGGCGGCACCCAGATCCGCTCCTGGATGGACGACGCCTCGATCGCCGCGATCGGCGACGACGATGCGCGCCTGTTCGCGCTCGGCCGCCGCGATCCCGCCGGCGCCAATGCCCGCTTCGGCGAGATCTGGGGCGCCTGGTGGCGGACGCATAGCGGCGATGCGCCGGGCGCCGAGCCCTGGCATGCGAGCGACCGCCTGCATTGGACCCCGGTTCCGGCGATGACCTATTGGGAGCAATGGGGCGATCCCAATTTCGCAAGCTTCAACGGCATGGTCTGGATGCGGGCGCGCGTCACCCTGAGCGCCGCGGAGGCGGCGCAGGCGGCGACCCTCTCGCTCGGCGTGATCGACGAGCTCGACCAGAGCTTCGTCAACGGCGTCGCGGTGGGCAACCGCTACAGCTGGGAGGCGCCGCGCGATTACGCGGTGCCGCGCGGCCTGCTTCATGCCGGGGTGAACGAGATCCTCGTCAACATCTTCGACGGTTCGGGCGCCGGGGGCTTTGCAGGCCCGGCCGAGCGGCTGCATCTGACCCTGGCCGACGGCAGCGTGAAGCCGCTCACCGGCTGGGAATATTCGGTCGCGCATGTGAACGACTCGCCGCCCCGCGCGCCCTGGGACGAGGCGATGGGCCTCACCGCCATCTATAACGGCATGATCGCGCCGCTCGGCGATTACGGGCTCAGCGGCGTCGCCTGGTATCAGGGCGAGGCGGACGTCGGCCTGCCGGGCTCCTATGCCGACCGGCTCGGCGCGATGATGGCGACCTGGCGCCGGCAGTTCGGCCGGCCGGACCTGCCCTTCCTGATCGTCAGCCTCGCCAATTTCGGCCCGTTCGCGATCCATCCGGTGGAGAGCGGCTGGGCGGCGTTGCGCGAGCAGCAGCGCCTCGCCGTCGCCCGCGATCCGCATGCGGCGCTGGCGATCGCGATGGACCTGGGCGAGCGGCTGGACATCCATCCCGGCAACAAGCAGGAGGTCGGCCGCCGCCTCGCCCGCGGCGCGCGCCTGCTCGCTTACGGCGCGCACGAGCCGATGGGGCCGGAGGTCGCCCACGCGGCGCGGACGCCGAACGGGATCGTCGTGACTTTCTCCGGCGTGACCGGCGCGCTGCACAGCTGGAGCAGCAATGTCGTCACCGCGCTCGAGCTGTGCGGCCCGACGCCGCAAAGCTGCCGCTACGTCGAGGGCAGGGCCGACGGCAGCAGCGTCCGCATCCCGGACGACGGCCGCCCGGCCACCCGCGTCCGCTACGGCTGGGCCGACAGCCCGGTCACCAACCTCTACGACGAGGTTCCACTCCCGGTGGGGCCGTTCGAGGTGCAGATCAACTGAGTGGACCGCAACCGGCGTATCGAAGGACGCAAGAGTCCTTCGATACGGGCCTTCGACTTCGCTCAGTCCCTACTCAGGATGAGCGGAAGCTATCGAAGGCCGCTACCCCACCGTCACCGTGACCGGCAGGGAGGCGATGCCGTTCGCCACCACCACCAGGGTCGCCTGCCCTGTCTCCGCATTGGCGGGCACGTCGAAATGGGTGGTCACCGGCAGATTGCCCGTCGCCACGCCCATCGAGCTGTGATCGTGGGTGCGCGCGTAGAAGACGTGGCCGGTCGCATTGTTGGTAAGGCGCACCAGCGGATAATTGGTCGCCGAGGTCAGCTCGTCGCCGACCGCGGCGGCCTCGCTGAGCCCGTTCAGCTGCGTGCCGGTCAGCGTGTAGCTCTGGCCGCGGACGACATTGGTCGGCGCATTGGTGATGGTCGGCGCCCAGCCGCCGAGCGGCGTTCCCAGCGGGTTGTAGACTCGCGCCAATATGTTGAGCGACGGCGTCAGCACCAGCACCTGTCCCGACGGCAGCGGCAGCAGGAAGACGGGGACGCCGCCATTGCCGCCGGCCGGCGCCGCGACCGTGATCCGGAAATTGGTCCCGTCGAACTCGTAGAGCGCGCCGCTCGCGCCCGCGACCAGTACGTTGCCGCTCGGCAGCAAGGCCGCCGGCGCATCGTCGGCGTCGTCCGCGGCCGGGAAATCGGGGCCCACCGTCCAGGTCCCGGCCGCATCGGGATTCGCCCCCGGGCGGTAGATCGCCGTGTGCGCCGGCCCGGAGACGGAGGCGCCGGTGGCGAACACGCTGCCGTCCGGGCGCAGGATCGCGGGGCCGATCTCGCCCGGCGGGAAATAGGTGCCGGTCGGACCCGGTCCGTAGGTGATTCCGCCGACCGTCTGCACCGGCGCGGGCCCATAGGTCAGCCCGCCCGGGGACCCGGTCGGCGAGGTCAGGGTCACCGCCGTCGGCCCGTCCTGGACCCAGGCGTCGCGCGCCGGGACATAATGTTCCGATTGCGGCTTGGTGGTGAGGTCGATGGTGAGGACGCTGCCGCCCGGCAACAGGGTGAAGCCTTCCTCCGCGAAGACGTCGTTCTTCCCCGTCCCCGCGAGCGCCGTCCAGGTCAGGGTGGCGGGATCGAGCGACCACATGCTCCGGTTCAGCTTGCTGCCGAAGATGAAGCGGCCGTTCGGCAGCACCGCCGAGGGCACGTCGCCGATATAGGGCGTGCCCGGCGGCGGCGGGATCATCGTCCAGCGGTCGGCGACCGGATCGTAGATCGCCGACATGTTGGTCAGCGCGGTCGGGCCGAAGGGCAGACGGTAATCGTCCTGATTATATTCGCCCCCGACGAAGAGGACGCGGCCGTCGGCGAGCACGGCTTCCCCCGAGGCGTAAGGCGCATAGCCGGCGGGCGGCGAAGCGAGCCGCGTCCAGGTGCCGGCCGCATAATTGCCGCTGGCGTCCGGAGTCAGCTTGTAGAAGTCGGCGGCGCTCGGGCCGCCCGGCGTTCCGGTGGGATTGGCCTGGACCATCACGCTGCCGTCGGTCAGCAGCATCGCCAGATCGAGGCCCACCGGCGGCTGGTTGGTCAGCGCCGTGAGCGTTGGGGTCGGCGTGGGCGTGGGCGTCGGGGTCGGCGGCGGCGCGGTCGAGCCGGTACTGCCGCCGCCGCCGCCGCAGCCGGATACCAGCAAGGAGGTGCAGGAAAGCAGAACGAAGAGAGATCGCCCGAAACGCCGCATCGACGAGGCTCCAATCCCACCGCTGCCGAGGAAATCACATCCGCCGCCGCTGGGCAAGGGCCATCCTCTTGAAATCATCGGCGCGCCGGTGCGGTCCTCGCCGCGCGGCGCCCAGCGGCACCGCGGACATCCTCATTCGCGCGAAGTCGAAGACCAGCAGGCGCAGCCGGCGGATGACGTCGTCACCGAAGCGCGCGACCTTCTCCTGGCTTTCCTGGATCGGCACGCGGCCGAGCGTCACCCGTGCGCCGCCGATCGTCGCGACGAACCGGGGCAGCTCTTCGAGCTGCTCGGCGATCGTGCCGCCTGCGCCGGCGGTGTGGACCTCGCGCCGGATCGCCGCCGCGCGGACCGCGGGGCGGAGCAGCGCCCCGCCTTCGCGATAGAGATAGGAATGGGTGGCGCCGCTGTCGAAATGGGCGCCGAACAGGCCGCGGGCGGTCGCGAACGGCACGCCGAGGCCGTCGTCGTGCCAATAGATGGGCGCGGAGGCGGGCCGGATTCGCGGCGCATCCTCGCCGAGCGCGAGCCGCGCGCCACCGTCCAGCCAGGCCATCCGTCCGAAGGCGGCGAAAACCGGCAGGCTCAATATGCCCGGGATCATGCGCCGCGGACC
>Ga0213876_10001096_pt1 | contig 17338 bp, 10 predicted proteins | sample BarmaccomBMRX_R9_FD_160113 | JGI IMG/M metagenome (GOLD analysis project Ga0213876, IMG submission 160113) | Root-associated microbial communities from Barbacenia macrantha in rupestrian grasslands, the National Park of Serra do Cipo, Brazil - RX_R9 | ecosystem: Host-associated > Plants > Roots... | reverse complement strand
CCGCGGCGAGCCCCGCAGCCCCCGCCGAAGGCGCCGCGCCCGCAGCTTCTCCCGCGGCTTCGCCCGCCGAGGGCGCCGCCGCGCCGGCCACTCCGGCGGCGAGCCCTGCGGCGGCGACGACTCCCGCGGCCGCGGCCAGCCCCGCCGCGACGAAGAAGTAAGTTTGTCGAGGCGCGGCCTTAAGGCTACTTGAACGGCGCCCGTGTTATTTGTTAGTCTGCATGTCAGACCCCGAGCGGAAGTGGCGGAACTGGTAGACGCGCACGTTTGAGGGGCGTGTGAGGCAACTCGTGGGGGTTCGAGTCCCCCCTTCCGCATCAAAGGCCGTGAACGGTAAACCGTCAACCGTGACAAGAGGAAACTGCTTTTCCTCTTGTCACGGTTGACGGTTTACCGTTCACGGCCTTTAACGTTTGTCGCTTCCGCGCGGCGGCTGGTAAACTCGGCACTCCCGCGGGGCCTGTTGTAATGCTTCTTAACTCCCGTCCGAAGTCGCACGAGTTCTTGCTGACCGTCGCCGCGCTTCTGCTGACGCTCGCGGGCGCGGCGCCTTTGCGCGCGCAGTCGTCGGAGGCGAACTTCCCGACGCCGGTCTTCGCGAGCGAGCTGAGCGGGCGCATCCCCCCGCGCGACCTGGGCGACCCGCGCCGGACGCGCCACTTCTACACCTTCCGCGGCACAGAGGGAGACCTCGTCGTCAACCTCGAAACGAACGAGCTGGTCGGTGACGTGGACGTGTTTACGGCGGCCGGCTTCCGCCCGCTCCTCAAGTTCACCGTCCTCGGCGACGCCGCGCGGCTCACGAAAAGCTTCTACCTGCGCAAGGAGGAGACGCTCGTCCTCCGCGTCGAGGCGCGCGCCGTCGGCGACGTGGAGGGCACGTACCGCATCACCTTCGGCGGCTCCTTCCTCCCCGCCCCGCCCGAGCTTGCGAACCAGACATCGCCCGAGGCTCCGACCGTCTCTTCGACCACGCCGCGCGGCACGCGCCGCGTGACCGCCACCGGCGCGCGCATCGAAGAGCCGAAGCCGGAGCCCACGCCCGCGGTGGAGTCGGCCAACGCCGAACCCACCCCCGCGCCGACGCCCGCGCCCACGCGAACGACCGGGCGCAGGTCAACCACAAGCAGGCGCGGCAGGAACACGCGGCCGGCGCCTCCGAAGCCTCGTCCGACCGAGAGTGCCGCGCAGCCCGCGCCCACGAATCCCGAAAGCACCGAGGCGAAGCCCGCGGAAGAGGCCGCCACCCCGACGCCCTCGCCGGCCGAGAAGCCCGCGCCCGCCCCTGCGACCCCTCCGCGCCGACGCGGCACGCGCAACGCGCGGCGCGGCTCCACGCGCGGAAACTCCGAGACGAGCAGGGCCGAGCAACCGGCACAACCCCCCGCCGACGCGCAGCCCGAGCCAACACCCGCACCCGCGCCCGCCCCGACGCAACGCCTCATCATCGTCACCAAAGACGGCGAGACGTTGGAGCGCGACATGAGCGGCGTCCGCCGCGTGACGGTCGAGAACAACCAGGTCGTCATCGTCGGCCGCGACGGCAAGGTCACGCGCCGCCCGCTCGCGAGCATCCTCAAGATGTCCATCGAGCCCTGAAGGGAATTTCAAAGTTCGGGTCTGAAATTATTTCTCTTCCGTTCCGCCCCGAACTGTTTATAATCCCTTTCGCTCCTCGGTTCTCTTTCTCGTTTCCAGTCCGCATGGCAGCTCGTCCCAACAACAGCAAGGGCGGAAAACTCTCGGCCGCGCGCCCGGTCTTCCCCTTCACGGCCATCGTCGGCCAGGAGGAGATGAAGCTCGCGCTGCTCTTGAACGTCGTCGCGCCCGCGGTCGGCGGCCTCCTCGTCACGGGGCACCGCGGGACGGGGAAGTCCACGGCCGTGCGCGCGCTCGCAGACCTCCTGCCGCAACTCGACGCCGTCAAAGGCTGTGCCTACAACTGCGACCCTGCGGACGAGGCCGGCCTGTGCGACGACTGCGTCGCGCGCCGCGACTCCGGCGAGAACCTCAAGCGCGAGCGGCGGGGCGTGCCCGTCGTCGAACTCCCCCTCGGCGCGACCGAAGACCGCGTGTGCGGCACCATCGATCTCGGCCGCGCTTTGCAGGAGGGCGTCAAGGAGTTCGAGCCGGGGCTGCTCGCGCGCGCCAACCGCGGCTTCCTCTACATCGACGAGGTGAACCTGCTCGAAGACCACCTCGTCGATCTGCTCCTCGACGTGGCCGCCACCGGCCACAACCGGGTCGAGCGCGAGGGCGTCTCGGCCGAGCACCCCGCGCGCTTCCGTCTGGTCGGCTCCTGCAATCCTGAAGAGGGAGAACTGAGGCCGCAACTGCTCGACCGCTTCGGCCTCTGCGTCGAGGTCGAGACGGAGAAGGATTTAGACCGCCGCGTCCTCATCGTCGAGCGGCGCGAGGCGTTCGACCGCGACCCCGCCGCCTTCCAACTTTCAATTCAGACGGAGCAGGCGGGCCTCCGCCGCCGCGTCACGCGCGCGGCCGCGCTCTATCCGAAGGTCGAAGTCCCGCGCGAAGTGATTAGACAGATCGCCGGGCTGTGCCTGCGGCTCGGCGTGGACGGCCACCGCGGCGAGATAACTTTGACGCGCGCCGCGCGCGCACTGGCCGCGCTCGAAGGGCGCCGCGAGGTGTCGGCCGAAGACGTGCGCAGGGTGGCGCCGATGTCGCTCCGCCATCGCCTGCGCCGCGACCCGCTCGAACAGGGCGGCGGCAGCGCACGCGTCGAGCGTGCTTCGGAAGAGGTGCTAGGTCGTAACGAGGCCGACCCGGAGCAGCCTTCCGAGGGCGAGAATGCACGACGCCCGCACGCGCCTTTCAAAGTCAGGGACGAGGCGGCCGACGACGCGGGGCACGACGAGAAGGTTATTGTTCCGCCTCCCGCGGAGGTCGGTCTGAGGCCGGGCGCGCTCGACGAAAGTGAGCGAGGTCGAATACCAGCGCCTAAACAAGCAAGTGCTCCGGCCCGTCGGCGTGCGGGCGGCGGCTCGACCTTCTCCGCGCGCGGCCGTTACGCGGGCGCGACGCCTTCGAAGTCGGAGGGCACGCGGGTCGCGCTCGACGCGACGTTGAGGGCCGCGGCCGCCGGTCGCACAGCACAGGGCGCGCGGTTCCGCGTCACGCCGGAGGCCCTTCGTTACAAGCGCCACAGGAGCAGGTCGGGCACGCTCTTCATCTTCCTCGTGGACACGTCGGGCAGCATGGCCCTGAACCGCATCGAGCAGGCGAAGGGCGCGCTCGCGCAGCTCCTGCGGCGTTCGTACGTCAACCGCGACCGCGTCGCGCTGGTCGTCTTTCGCGGCGGCGGCGCGGAACTGTTGCTGCCGCCGTCCGGCTCCGTCTCAAGGGCGCGCGCCCTGCTCGACGCGCTGCCGGTCGGTGGGGCCACGCCGCTTGCGTCGGGGCTGCTGCGTGCCCTCGAGGTCGCGCGCCGCGCCGACGCGGCCGGCGCGGGCAGAATCCGCCTGGTCGTCTTCACGGACGGGCGCGCGAACGTGCCGCTGAACGTCGAGAGTGTCGGGGACGGGACGGCGCGCCGGGAGCGGATTCGGAAGGAGATTCAATCCCTCGGCGCGTCGCTCGGGCGTGCGTGCGCGGCTTCGGTCGTCGTGGACACGCAGGGCCGCTTCACCGCCGGCGGCGACGGGCGCTTCCTCGCGGACGCGCTCGGCGGCGGCTACGTGCGCCTGCCGCAGTTATTGTCCGAGACGACGCCGGCCGGTTACTTCGATGAGTAGACCGCGGGACGAACAGTCTAAGGAAGAGCGCGACCGCCGCGTCCTCGAACTGTGGGAGCGGGTCGTGGAGGTCGAGCAGCGTCTGATACCGACGGGGCTGCACGTCTTCGGCCGCGCGTCGGGCGAGCGCGAGTGCGCCGACCTTCTGCGCGCCGTCGCATCCTTCGACCGCCCCGAGTGCGGCGCGCGCGCTCTCCACGACCTCGTCTCGGAAGCCCTCGGCCTCGGGCCTTACGAAAGACTCATCACGGATAAGACGGAAGCGGGCTGGCGCGCGCGCGCACGCGTTGACGAGGAGGTGCGCGCCTGCGTCGAACTGTTTCTGAGAGAAGGCACGGCGGCGGCCTGCGAGCTACTTCAAAAAGAGTCGGGCGTTGACCCCGCCGAGTCGCGCAAGGTCTTCGAGCTGCTCGGGAGGATACGCGAGCAGCTCGGGACGAGCGGAGAGCTTGAAGGGCTCGCGCGTGCGCTGCGCGGCGAGTACGTCGAACCCGGCCCCGGCGCGGACATTGTGCAGAACCCTTCCGTCCTCCCGACGGGGAGGAACACGCACGCCGTCAACCCTTACGCAGTCCCTTCGCACACGGCTTACGAGCGCGCGGGCCGGGTCGTGGACACGCTGCTCGCGCGCCACCGCGCCGAGCACGGGCGGCAGCCGCGCACGATGGCGCTCGTGCTCTGGGGCCTGGACAACATCAAGACGCAGGGCGAGGGCGTGGCGCAGGCTTTGAGGCTGCTCGGCATGCGACCGTTGCGCGATTCGCTGAACCGCGTGACGGAGGTCGAGCCTATACCTCTTGACCAGCTCGGGCGCGCGCGCGTGGACGTGGTGATGACCGTCTCGGGCATCTTCCGCGACCTGTTCGGCGCGACGATGCTTCTGCTCGACAAGGCCGTGCGCTGCGTGGCCGAGTTGGACGAGCCGGACGAGCTGAACCCAGTCCGCGCCAACGTCCGCGCGCGGGTCGCGGAAGGCGTTTGCACGGCCGAAGAGGCCAGCTTGCGCGTCTTCTCGAACGCGCCGGGCAGCTACGGCACGAACGTCAACTTCATGGTGATGGACTCGCAGTGGGAGAGCGCGGACGCGCTGGGCGACCTCTTCGTCACGCGCAAGTGCTTCGCCTACGGGCGCGCGCTCGAAGGGCGGGAGGCGAAAGGCGCCCTGTCCCGCGCACTCTCAAGCGTCGAGGCCGCGTACCAGAACGTGGACTCGTTCGAGATCGGCATCACGGACGTTGACCATTATTTCGAATACCTCGGCGGCGTCTCGAAGGCCGTCGAGCGCCACGCCGGCGGGCGGCCCGCGGTCTACCTCTCCGACGCCTTGAGCCGCGACGCGCGCGTGCGCACGCTGCCGGAGATGGTCAGGCTTGAGACGCGGGCGAAGACCTTGAATCCGAAGTGGTACGAGGGGATGCTCGGCCACGGCTTCCGCGGCGTCGCGGAGATCGAGAGCCACGTCACGAACACCTTCGGGTGGAGCGCCACGGCCGACGCCGTGGACGGCTGGGTCTACGAAGAGGTGGCGCGCACCTACGTGCTCGACGAGCAGATGTTGGAACGCCTCGCGCGCCTCAACCCGCACTCGGCGCGCTCGCTCGTCGCGCGCCTGCTCGAAGCCGAGGGGCGCGGCTTCTGGGAGGCCGAGGCCGGCATCGTCGAGAGACTGCGCGAAGCCTTCTCCGACCTCGAAGACCGCATCGAAGGCGTGGCTTGAGGCCGCGACGAAAGGAGAGACCGGATGAAGAGATTGGCCCTCACACTCCTGCTGTTGTCCCTGGCCTGCGCCGGGGCGCGCGGGCAGGAGACGGCGGAGCAGGCCGCCGCGGAGAAGCGACAGGACATTAAGCGCTTGTTGCAATTGAACGGGGCGGGCCAGGCAAGCGTGCAGATCATCGAGCAGATGCTCCCGAGCATGCGCAACGTTTTCCGGGGGCTGTTTGTGAAACTGCCGGCGAAGTCGCGGGAGCTGGCCGTGCAGATCATGGAGGAGGAGATACGCAGGAGTTTTACGGCCGAGCGCATGGTCGAGGAGGTGATACCGATTTACGACAAATATCTGACGGCCGAAGAGGTCAAATCCCTCATCGCCTTTTACGAGTCGCCCGCCGGGAGGAAGTTCGTGGCCGTGATGCCCTTCATCATCAGGGAGGGGAGCGGCGCGGGGGAGAAGATCGCGGGCGAGGCGATTGAACGAATCTATAAGAGATATCAGGAGGCGGGCATCCCCGCCCCGCCCCCGCCCAGTCAGCGAACAAAGAGGGGTACGACGACACGCCCACGCACCGACTGAAGACGGCGCGGCCGGGAGCCATGAGCGTCAGCCCCGAGCCAACAGCATGAAGGTCACGGCACTCATCGTCGGCTCAAGCCTGCTCGGCCCGCTGCGGCGGGCCGAAGGAGAGATCAACCGCCGGCACGCGGCGGGCCTGAGCGTCTGCGCGTACAACCTCGGCGCGCCGCTCGCCGAAGGCGAGTGGGCGTCGGTCGAGAGCGACCTGTGCGGGTCGGAGATCGTCTTCGTCATACACGTGACGGACGGCGAGAACGCCTCGCGGCTGATTGAACTGCTCAGGCGCCAAGGCGAGCCGGGCAGGACGGTCGTCGTCATCAACTGCATGCCGGAGCTGATGCGGCAGACGCGGATGGGGGGCCTCACCTTCGGGGCGAAGGGCGGGCTCGAAGGCGCGGACGGCGGCGGGCGGGCGCGGCGCCTGTTGAAGAGCGTCGGCTCGTGGATGGGCGGGCAGGCGCGCGCGCGCCGGAAGGGCGGCGGCCACGGGCAGTACCTCCGGCTCGTCGAGCGCATGCCCGCGCTGCTGCGCTTCGTGCCGAACGCCGGGCGCCTGCGCGACCTGAAGCACTACCTCTATCTCTTCTGCTACTTCCTCCAGCCGACGCCCGCGAACGTCGCCTCGATGCTCCTCTACGCGCTCAAACATTACGGCGGGGAGAGGCGCCTCTCGGACGTGAAGGTGCCGCCGCCCGAGAGCGTGCCGGCCGTCGGCGTCTATCACCCGGACGCCGCCAACATCTTCGAGAGCTTCGAGGCGTACCGCCGCTGGTACGACGCGCGCGCGCGGCGAAGTGGGACGCAGTTGCTTGGGCCCTCAAAGACGGTCGGGCTTTTGCTCATGCGCACGAACGTCGTGAGCGGGACGCGCCGGCACTACGACGCGCTCGTCCGCGCCGTCGAGCGCGAAGGGCTGGCGGCGCTCCCCGTCATCTCGACCTTCATGGACAACCGCGACGCGTGCGCGCAGTTCTTCGTCGAGGAAGGCAGGCCGCGCGTGAGTCAGATAGTCTCGCTGACCGGCTTCAGCTTCGTCGGCGGGCCGGCGATGAACGACAGCGAGGCGGCCGTCGAGTTCCTGAAGGGCTTGAACGTGCCTCTGCGCTCGGCCGTCAGCCTCGACGTGCAGACGATTGAGGCGTGGCGCGAGTCGCACACGGGGTTGAATCCGGTGCAGGCGGGGATGCAGGTCGCCATCCCCGAGATCGACGGCGCGACCGAGCCCTTCGTCTACGGAGGGATGCCGGCCGAGGGCGTCGAGCCGGCCGCGCTCGAAGAGCGTTGCGTGCGCGTCGCGCGACGCTTGCGGCGCTGGAACCGGCTTCAGACCGAAGAGAGAAGAGGGTTGAAGGTTGCGCTCGTCCTCTTCTGCTTCCCGCCCAACAAGGGGAACATCGGCACGGCCGCAGACCTCGACGTTTTCCCGAGCCTGCACGAAATTCTGACGCGCCTCAGCGCCGACGGCTACGACGTGGAGGTGCCCGCGGACGCAGACGCGCTGCGCGAGAGGCTGCTGGGCGGGAACTCCGAGAGCTTCGGCGCGGTGGCGAACGTCGCCTACCGGATGAACGTCGAGGAGTACCTGCGGCTCTGCCCTTACGCCTCGGAGATCGAAGCGGAGTGGGGCGCGGCGCCCGGAAGAATCAACGCGTTCGGGCGCGACCTTCTGATTCAGGGCGTGCGTCTGGGCAACGCCTTCGCCGCCGTGCAGCCGACCTTCGGCTACGAGGGCGACCCGATGCGGCTGCTCATGTCGCGCGGCGGCGCGCCGCACCACGGCTTCGCGGCGCTCTACACTTATCTCGAAAAGGTTTTCGGCGCCGACGCGGTCGTGCACGTCGGCACGCACGGGTCGCTCGAATTCATGCCGGGCAAGCAGGTCGGTCTGTCGGGCGAGTGCTGGCCCGACCGCTTGATCGGGGAGCTGCCGCACGTCTATCTTTACAGCGTCAACAACCCGTCCGAAGGTTCGATTGCGCGGCGCCGCTCCTACGCCGGGCTCGTCTCGTACCTGACCCCCCCGGTCGAGGACGCGGGCCTCTACCGAGAACTCGCTTCGCTGAAAGAACTCCTGCGCGCCTACCGCCAGTCGGCCGACGAGCGGGAGCGCGAGAGTCTCTACGCCGCCATCGAAGAGAAGGCCGGCGCGCTTCATCTCTCCCCGGAGTGAGCGCCGGCGGTCATGCAGTTTTGACGAACAAGAGGGAGGGGAGTTATGCGCCGGAACTGTCTTTTCGCGATCCTGTTCGCGGCCGCGCTCGTTCTTTGCTGCTTCGATTTTAAGACGACGTTCGTCCCGCGCGCGTCCGCGCAGAGTGCGCTGCCCCAGCTCGCGCTCGTCTCGCCCGTCGGCGGCCTCTCTTCGCCGGTCGGGATCGTCAACGCGGCGGACGGCTCGAACCGACTCTTCGTCGTCGAGCAGGGAGGCCGCATCCGCATCGTCAAGAACGGCGCGCTGCTCCCGACGCCCTTCCTCGACATCTCCACGCGCATCAGCACGGGCGGCGAGCGCGGCCTGCTCGGGCTGGCCTTCCCGCCGGGCTTCAACACCAAACAGCGCTTCTACGTCTACTACACGAACCCTTCCGGCGACATCGCCATCGCGCGCTACCGCGTCAGCACGGGGAGCGCCGACGTGGCCGACGCGGCGAGCGGGCAGGTCGTCATCACCATCCCGCACCCGACCAACGCCAACCACAACGGCGGTCAGTTGGCCTTCGGCCCGCAGGACGGCTTCCTCTACGCGGGCACGGGCGACGGCGGCTCGGGCGGCGACCCGCCCAACAACGCGCAGAACACGAACGTGCTGCTCGGCAAGATTCTCCGCCTCGACGTTGAAACGAATAACCCGACCACTTACACAGTCCCTTCCACGAACCCTTTCGTTAACCGCACGGGCTTCCGCCCCGAAATCTGGGCCTACGGCGTGCGCAACCCGTGGCGCTTCTCCTTCGACCGACAGACCAGAGACCTCTTCATCGCCGACGTGGGGCAGGGGAATTACGAGGAGATCGACATCCAGCCGGCCGCGAGCACGGGCGGCGAGAACTACGGCTGGCGCGTCATGGAGGGCTTCCACTGCTACCCGCCGGGGACTGCGACTTGTAACCAGACGGGGCTCACGCTGCCCGTGCTCGAATACGACCACACGGCGGGCGACTGCTCGGTGACGGGCGGCTACGTCTACCGCGGCCCCGCGTTCCCGCGCATGCAGGGGCTCTACTTCTACGGCGACTATTGCAGCGGCCGCATCTGGGGGCTGCGGCGCGTGTCGTCCGCTTGGCAGAGCGCGCTCCTGCTCGACACGGCCTTCAACATCACGGCCTTCGGCGAGGACGAGGCCGGCAACCTCTACGCGGCGAGCTACAGCACGGGCGAAATCTACTCGGTCGTAGACACGCCGCCGACCGTCTCCATCAACGACGTGTCCGTGGCGGAAGGGAACACGGGCCAGACCGCCGCCACGTTCACCGTCACGCTCTCGCGCTCGCCCGACGCGGCCGTGAGCGTAAGCTTCCACACCTCCGACGGGACGGCCGCGGCGCCCGGCGACTACCAGGCGGCGAGCGGGAGCGTGACCATCAACCCCGGCCAGACCGCCGCCAACGTCTCCGTGCAGGTCAACGGCGACACGGCGGACGAGCCGGACGAGACCTTCAACGTCAGCCTCGACTCCGTCACAGGCCCCGCGACGCTCGCCGACGCGCAGGGCGTCGGCACCATCCTCGACGACGACCCGGCGCCAACCCCGACCCCCACCCCGACGCCAACACCAACGCCCACGACAACACCAACACCAACACCAACACCAACTCCGACGCCTACTCCGACTCCGAGCCCAACTCCGACACCGACGCCGACGCCGACCGCAACCCCGACTCCGACTCCGACTCCGACTGCAACCCCGAGTCCGACGCCGACGCCCGAGATCATGTTTGGCGCGACGGCCTTCGTCGTCCCGGAGCAGGGCGGGCCGGCCACGGTGACGGTCGTGCGCTCCGGCGACCCTTCGGCCGAGTTGTCGGTGGAATACGCCACGTCGGACGGCACGGCCTCTTCGCGCAACGACTACACGGCCGCGCGGGGCACGCTCCGCTTCGCCGCGGGCGAGACGCAGAAGACGTTCCTCGTCCTGCTCACGAACGACGACACGCACGAGGGCGACGAGACTCTGACGGTCACGCTGAGCAACCTCGTCGGCGCCGGTTCGCTGGAGGCGCAGCCCTCGCGCACGCTGACGATTACAGACGACGACGCCACGACGGCCACAGCCAACCCCGCCGACCGCTCTGACTTCTTCGTCCGGCAGCACTACCACGACTTCCTCAACCGCGAGCCCGACGACGCGGGGCTCGCCTTCTGGACGGGCGGCATCGAGTCCTGCGGCGCCGACGCGGGCTGCCGCGAGGCCAAGCGCACCGACACTTCGGCCGCCTTCTTCCTCTCGATTGAATTCCAGGAGACCGGCTACCTCGCCTACCGCGTGCACAAGACCGCGTTCGGGGATTTGCCGGGCAAGCCCGTGCCCATCACGTTCGAAGACTTCCTTAAAGACGCGCACGAGGTAGGTTCGGGCGTCGTCGTCAACGTGGGCGACTGGCGCGCGCAACTCGACCGCAACCAGCGCAGCTACGCGGAAGGGTTCGCGGCCCGCGCAGATTTTCTCGCGCGGTACCCGTTGAGCATGACGCCGGCGCAGTACGTCGCCGCGCTCAACTCGAACGCAGGCTTCGCGCTCACGCCGGCCGAGGAGTCAGACCTCGCCGCGCGCCTCGGCGACGGGCGCGAGACGCGCGGCGGGGCGCTCCTCCAGATAGCCGACGACGAAGACCTGCGCAACGGCGAGAAGAACCGCGCCTTCGTGCTGATGGAGTATTTCGGGTATCTGCGGAGGAACCCGGACGACGCGGGCTTCGACGGGAAGTCCGACCCGGGGTTCGTCGGCTATAACTTCTGGCTCAAGAAGCTCGACGACTTCGGCGGCGACTTCCGCGCGGCCGAGATGGTCAAGGCGTTCATCTCGTCAATCGAATACCGCCAACGCTTCAAGCCGTAGGCGCATGTCAGGTCAGTGCCGCCTGCTACCGCGGGTAGTTCTGACCCGGCTGCGCGGCACGCGTTATTGCTTTGCGGAACTCTTCGGCGGTGAGGCGGTGTTTGAAGGCGTGCGTGCCGTCGATGAGGAGGACGGGGATGTCCCAGCCGTAGCGGCGGGTTAGTTCGGGGTCTGAAAGAATGTCCACCTCCTCGTAGGTGTAGAGCCCTGCGCAACCCGAGCGGGCGATCTCGGCCCGCGCCTCTTCGCAGAGGTGGCAGCCGGGCTTGGTGTAGAAGACGACGTGCGGTTTGACCGACATTTTCTGCCTCCGGAGGGCTCAAGTCGCCGAAATCTGACGCGCTCCCAGGTCTTCAAATCCCGCCCACGTAGTAAAAAATAAATCTTGCCACGCGGGGGCGGAAAGGGTATAAATGCTCCCGAAGCCAAGCCATTTTAATCGGTTATGTTGGCGCGGCGCACTTCATGTCACGCTCAAGCATTTGAATCCACGCGCGGAAAGTCGAGCCCACAGCTCTTCGACGGGGTACTGTACCGTCTCGCGCATGGCCTGCACCTGAAGCCTCGGCTTGTTGACGGTTCTCAAGTCAAAGCTAACTGAAGGGAGGTCGCGGCGTGGATCAGAAAGACAATCCGACTCCGCCCGCCGAGAGTGCATCCGGCGCTCAGGCGAACGAACAAGGGGACAAGACGGGAGTTGAAGGGCAGGCCGGGGGGGCGTCCCCTTCGGTCTGGGAGCTGCTCGCCGCCGCGCGCGGCGAGGCCGACCGGCACGACCCAGAGCCCGCCGCCGAGCGCACGCCCGTGACGCCGCCCGCGCGCCGCGCCTCCGGGGGGACGGTCGCCGCCGACGCCCCCGCGGGCGACACGCCCGCCAAGTCCTTCCCGGCCGCGACCCCGCCCGCCGCGCGCGTCGCGCCGGCCTCCGGCGCCTCGAAGACTACCTCCACCCCGACCCCTTCCGTCAACGCCGGCGTCGCGAAGGCCGTCGCGGCCAAGCCGCCCTCGAAGCCGCCCGCGGCCGGCCCCGTCGTGCAGAGCCTGCCCGACCCTTCGGTCAACCAGATACGCCGCTGGATGGTCTGGGGGAGCGTCGCCGGCTTCCTCGTCGCGCTCTCCGCCGCGATGGCCCGCTTCTTCCTGCCGCGCACCATCTTCGAGCCTTCGAGCATCTTCCGCATCGGCTTCCCCGGCGACTACGCGCTCGGGGTGGACACGAAGTGGCAGCAGCAGTACCGCGTCTGGGTCGTGCGCAACTCCGAGCGCCTGTTCGTCATCTACGCGCGCTGCACGCACCTCGGCTGCACGCCCGACTGGAAGGCGAGCGAGAACAAGTTCAAGTGCCCCTGCCACGGCAGCGGGTACGACAGCGAGGGCGTCAACTTCGAAGGCCCCGCGCCGCGCCCGATGGATCGCGCCGAGGTCAAGCTCGACGCAGAGGGCCAGGTCGTCGTCAACATCGGCAAGCTCTACGACTGGCCGAAGGGCGGCACGAAACACTTCGACGACCCCGGCGCATACATCCCGGTCTGATTTGTAGCTAACAGCTTTCTGAGGAGGTCGTAATGGAGCCTGAACGACCCGAGGGTGACGGCGACGGGCAGCTCGTGCCGCAGGGCAGGGGCGCGGGGCTCGTGGCGCGCGCGCGCGCCCAGGGCGTGGCGCTCAAGGAGCGCGCCGAGGCCGAGGCCAAGACCTACAAAGACCCGCAGCAGACGCAGCTCTGGAAGTCGATCTTCCGCGTCTCGCACGACCGCAGCGACCCGCGCAACCGCTCCCTGGCAATCCTCTCGAACGTCTTCCTCCACCTGCACCCGGCGAAGGTCAACCGCGACGCGACGCGCTACAACTTCACCTGGGGCATGGGCGGTATCACCTTCTACCTCTTCATCGTGCTGACCTTCACCGGCATCCTCCTCATGTTCTACTACCACCCGACGAAGGTGCAGGCGTTCCGGGACATCCTCTACCTCGAACACGACGTGCCGTTCGGCAAGCTCCTGCGCAACATGCACCGCTGGGCCGCGCACCTGATGATCATCACGACGTGGCTCCACATGTTCCGCGTCGTCCTGACCGGCTCCTACAAGCGGCCGCGCGAGTTCAACTGGTGCGTCGGCGTGGTGCTGCTCGTCCTGACGCTGCTGCTCTCGTTCACCGGCTACCTGCTGCCCGACGACCAGCTCGGCTTCTGGGCGGTGACGGTGGGGACGAACATGGCGCGCTCGACGCCGATGCTCGGCAGCGAAGGCCCGTTCGGGCCGCAGTTGGGGATGACGCCTTTCAATGACGTGCGCTTCGGCCTGCTCGGCGGCTCCATCGTGGACTCCAACGCGCTGCTGCGCTCCTACATCTGGCACTGCATCGGCATCCCGGTCGTCGCCTCGCTCTTCATGGCCGTCCACTTCTGGCGCATCCGCAAGGACGGCGGCATCTCCGGCCCCGCGCCCGTCATGCTCGAATCAGAGATGAAGGCGGTCAGGAAGTGAGAGGGCTATTAGCCGTTGGCTATTAGCCGTTAGCTAAAACGGATTGCTGAGGGCTTGGCTAAAAGCTTACGGCCAACAGCCGACAGCTCTGGAGAGACTGACATGGCAATGGCAATCCCGCGGCCCCGCAGCAACAGGTGGCTGCTCTGGCTGGTCGTCGCGGCCGTGGTGGTGTTGGGCGCCCTGGCGCTGCAGGTTGACGACTGGGGGCAGCTCTGGAAGATCAGCTCGGCGCCGGACAACATCCCCATCGTCGCGATGATCCCGCTGGTCATCTTCTTCACCTGGCTCGGGCTGAGGCAGTCGAAGGCGAACGACCGGCTCGTCCGCGACCTGGAGGGAGACCCGGCGCTCGCCAAGACGCACCACCGCAAGACGCAGCCGTGGCGCCCCGGTTGGGCGCGCGAGCTGCACGTCTGGCCCTACCTCGTCCGCATCGAGTTCCTCTCCGCCATCATCGTCACCGTCATCCTCTTCGTCTGGTCGATCCTCCTCAACGCGCCGCTCGAAGAGCCGGCCAACCCGAACCTGACGATGAACCCTTCGAAGGCGCCGTGGTACTTCCTCGGCCTCCAGGAGATGCTCGTCTACTTCGACCCGTGGATCGCGGGCGTGGTGATGCCGAGCCTTCTGCTCGTCGGGCTGATGGTCTTCCCGTACGTGGACTCGAACCCTTTGGGGAACGGCTACTACACCTGGCGGCAGCGGCGGTTCGCCGTCTCGATGTTCCTCTGGGGCTTCTTCATGTGGATCATCCTCATCATCATCGGGACGTTCATCCGCGGGCCGGGGTGGATGTGGTTCTGGCCGGGGCAGACGTGGGATCACAACCGCGTGGTCTTTGACCGCAACCGCGACCTCCACGAGATCGTCGCGGGCTGGGGCCTGCCGTTCCTGAACCTCTACCCCTGGAAGGCCATCTTCGGCGCGCTCGTCGTCGGCGCCGTCTTCGTCACGGGCGCCCTCTTCTTCCACTGGCTGATGCTGCGGAGGAGGTTGGAGTGGGCGGACGTCAAGTCGTTCGGCAGGCTCAAGGGCTGGGCGACGAAGAACGGCGAGTTCGAGGAGAAGCTGCTGGCGCGCACCAGCATCCTTCAGTACGTCACCTTCCAGTTCTTCGCCATCGCGGTGCTCTGGCTCTTCCCCGTGAAGCTTTTGCTGCGCCTGCTCTTCACCATCAAGTACATCTGGGTCACTCCCTGGTTCAACGTCTGAGAGGACAACGAGAGCGGAGGATTCATACCCGTGGCTGAGACTCCTGAAACCGACAAGCTGGCTAGGCGCGACCCCGACGCGCCGGCGGCCGACCCCATCGTGAGCCGTTCGACGAGCGCCATCCTGCTCGTCTCGGCGCTGCTCCTGATGGGCGTCTTCGCCTGGGCGCTCTACGACGAGGTCTACGGCACGCGGCCGTGGAAGTCTTACCAGCAGTCATTCGTCAAGCGCTACGACCGCTACCTCCGGCGGCTGGAGAAGCGCGGCTTCAGGTCGGAGAAGGAGGTCAAGGGGAGCCCCGAGTACCAGCGGCTCGACGCCGCCGCCAGGGGCGCCCGCGCCGAGGCCGCGCAGCAGACGGCCGGCATCGACCGGCGCGTCGCCGCCATCGACGACCAGCTCGCCGCCATCTCCGAGCAGTTCCAGGATCGCCGCGGCCAGATCACGCTCGCCAGCTACAACGTCGAGCAGGCCACGGGCGGCAGGAAGGAGAGCCTGCGCCGCGACCTCGAACAGAAGAAGGCCGAGAAGGTGACCGTCTACCTCCCGGCCGCCGACGGCGGGAAGGCGACGCAGAAGCGTGACCTGAACTTCCCGGAGCTGGAGACGATGTACGTCTCGCTCAAGGACGAGAAGGGGCAGCTCCTCGCCAAGAAGGGCGACCTCTTAAAGCCCGCGGGCGAGCTGGAGCACCAGCGCGACGACTACCTGAAGAACAACGTCACCGAGGTCACCGAGCAGCAGGTCAGGCTCACGCGCACGTCGCTCGAAAACTTCGACTTCGGGATGAAGCAGATCAACTACAAGGGCGACATGGTCGTTGATCGCTGCGAGTCGTGCCACCTCGGCGTCCGCTCGCCCATCCCCATCCGCGCCTCGGACATGGTGCCGGTCGGCCGCGGCAAGCTCAGCCGCCCCGACGCGCTCGCCCGCGCCTTCGTCAGCCACCCCGACCCCGAGCTGCTCAAGACGCACGACCCCGAGAAGTTCGGCTGCTCCTCCTGCCACTGGGGCAACGGCCGCGCGACGACCTCCATCGAGAAGGGGCACGGCGAGAACCGCTTCTGGGTTCACCCGCTCTTCAAGAAGGAGAACGCCGAGGCCGGCTGCAACCAGTGCCACGCGGCCGACCGCGTCCTGCAAGGCGCCAACGTCCTCAACCAGGGCAAAGACCTCTTCTACCAGCGCGGCTGCGTCGGCTGCCACCGCTACGAGGGCTTCGACCGCGAGACGGACGCGCTCACGAACACGCGCCAGCTCGTCAAGCAGCTCGAAGACGAAGTCACTTCGAACGAGCACGACGCGAAGGTCGCGCGCGCCGACTCCTCCGCGCCCGGCGTCTCCGACGAGCGCGCGCAAGCATTGCTCGGGCGCGCCGAAAGTCTGGTCGTCTCCAACAGCCAGCTCGAAGCCAAGATCGACCAGCTCAACACGCAGGCCCGCTACCTGATGCAGGATCAGAAGAAGGTCGGGCCGAACCTCAAGGACGTGCGGCTCAAGCTCCGCAAGGAGTGGATACCCGAGTGGCTGAAAGACCCACAGGTCTTCCGCCCCGGGACGAAGATGCCGACCTTCTGGTACCTGTCGGGGAGGGGCGGCCAGGAGGACGTAGACAAGGGCAACATCGTCCCCGCCGCGGCGCAGGACGACGAGCGCAAGGCCATCGCCGCCTACCTCTGGCAGACCGCCTTCGACGGGCGCGTCGCGGCGCAGCCGCAGGGCGACCCGCGCCACGGCGAGGAGTTGTTCAAGACGCGCGGCTGCCTGGCCTGCCACTCCATCGGCGAGGGCGACCAGAAGGTCGGCGGCGAGTTCGCGGCCAACCTGACGAGGGTCGGGCAGAAGGAGAATTACGACTACCTCGTCCGCTGGGTGCACAACCCGCGCGAGCGCTGGGCGCCCTACTGCCCGAAGGAGAAGCGCGACCTGACGCCGGACGACTACGCGAAGAACAACAAGCCCTTCGTCTTCGACACCGTCAAGCACACGCGCTGCCCGAACGACGGGGCGGAGCTCCAGGTGCAGAACATGACGGTGATGCCGAACTTCCGCCTCTCCGACCAGGACTCGCGCGACATCGCCACCTACCTCGTCTCGCTCGCTCCGGCGGCGCAGTTCCCGGACGCGTCCTTCATGGACGACGCGCGCCTCGCCGACCGCGGCAAGGCGCTCATCAAGCAGTACGGCTGCGCCGGCTGCCACGAGATACGCGGCTTCGAGGACGAGCAGCGCATCGGCAAGGAGCTGACGGCCGAGGGCGCCACCCCGCTCGAACGCCTCGACTTCGCGCGCATGACGCACCTCGCAGAGGAGGGGGAGCAGCCGCCCGGCTTCGGCGAAGGCAGTCAGGCCGACGGCGCCGGTGAAGGGAAGTCCGCCGCCGGCAAGGACAAGCAGGGCAAGCCCTGGTACGACCACAAGGGCTTCTTCGAGCACAAGCTGGGCGAGCCCTCCATCTACGACTCCGGCAAGGTGAAAGACCCGAAAGAGCACCTGCGCATGCCGAAGCCGTACCTGACCCCGGAGTGGA
>Ga0213876_10001095_pt1 | contig 17363 bp, 17 predicted proteins | sample BarmaccomBMRX_R9_FD_160113 | JGI IMG/M metagenome (GOLD analysis project Ga0213876, IMG submission 160113) | Root-associated microbial communities from Barbacenia macrantha in rupestrian grasslands, the National Park of Serra do Cipo, Brazil - RX_R9 | ecosystem: Host-associated > Plants > Roots... | reverse complement strand
GTAGTAGCGCTTGACCGGAATTTGCTCCGGGTTGGTGACGGCGAAGGGAACCTGCCCGATCAGGTCGTCCGCCCGTTCGATCTTGCCCATTAGGGTGTCCTCGTCTTGCGTCGCTTGTCGCTCGGAGCCGGGTCGTCGAGCGTCTATTCCATCTCGCCGATGGGCGCGCCGCCGACGCTTTCGCCTGACGCCGGCGCGGTCACCCGCTCCAGGCCAGGCCGCCGGCGGCCGGCGCGCAGGGGCTGGCGATGATGCCCTGGAATGACGTTCGCTCCCGATGCATTGTTAGTGGATGCTAACTAAAGAGCAGCGCGCACGGTGGGTCAAGCGCCGGCCCTGCGCACGGGCGTCGAATGGGCCGCCGAAAGCAGGGTGAACGGGCATGAGAGCAGCGGTTCTGAAGGCCTATGGCCAGCCGTTCGTAGTGGAAGAGCTGCCGGACCCGAAGCCCGGTCCCGGCCAGGCGGTGCTCAAGGTGAGCCGCTGCGGCGTCTGCGGCTCGGACCTGCACATGAGCAGCGGCCACGGCCTCAATTTCCCGCTCGACACGGTGCTCGGCCACGAGTTCTCCGGGGAGGTGGTCGAGGTCGGCCAGGGCGTCAGCCGGCTGAAAGTGGGCGACCTCGCCACCGCCATGCCGATGACCGGCTGCGGCCGCTGTCCGGCCTGCCAGGCGAACGACCCCTTCCGCTGCGCGGACCGCGTCAGTCTCACGGCAGGCTACGCCGAATACGTACTGGTCGGCGAGCGGTCGGCCGCGCGCCTGCCGGCGATGGTCTCGCTGGCCGACGCCGCCCTGACCGAGCCGCTCGCCTGCGGGCTGCGCGGCGCCGAGCGGGCCGCGCTGTCGCCGGGGGCTCGGGTGCTGGTGATCGGCGCCGGCGCCATCGGCCTCGCCGCGGCATACTGGTCCCGCCGCCTGGGCGCGGGAAAGGTGGCGGTCAGCGCCCGCACCGACCGCGCCGCCCATATCGCCGCCTACATGGGCGCCGACGCCTTCGTCCGGGCGGACGCCGATCTGTCCGCGGCGGCCGCCGAGGCGCTCGGCGGGCCGCCGGACGTGGTGTTCGAGTGCGTGGGCGCACCGGGGATGTTCGCCCAGGCCGTTGACTGCGTGCGGCCGGACGGAACGGTCTGTGTCCTGGGGTTCTGCACCGTTCCCGACAGCTTCGTCCCCTCGGACGCCCTGGCTAAGGAAGCGCGCGTGGTCTTCGCCCTCGCCTACGACCGCGCCGCCTTCGAGCGCTCCCTGGCGGTGATGGACGCCGGCGACGTGGCCGCGCGGGCGATGGTGACCAGCACCGTATCCTTGGACGCATTCCCCGCCGCCTTCCAGGCGCTGCGCGGTCCGACTGACCAATGCAAGGTGCTGCTCGATCCCTGGGCCTGACCTTCTGCGCCCACCCTGCTCCCTATTGTCGCCGATTGCGCGCGCCGATACTCGGAGCGGCTCGACGATCGCGAAGAGGAGGCCCCCATGCGCGTGATGCAGTTCGCCGACTACGGGCCGCCGGAGGTTCTGCAGATCGCCGAGCGGCCGACGCCCGCGCCGGGTCCCGGCGAAGCGCTCATTCGGGTGGCGGCCATCGGCGTCAATCCGGCCGACTACAAGTGGCGAAGCGGCGTGATCCGGCATGTGATGGCGCTGAGCCTGCCCTGGGTGGTGGGCTACGACGTCGCCGGCGAGGTGGCGCAGGTCGGCGCCGGGGTTTCGGCCCTGCGCCCCGGCGACCGCGTCGCCGTCCAGCTCGGTCCGCGCATGGGGGCCTACGCCGAAGCGGTCGTCGCCGACGCCGCCTCCTGCGCCAAGCTGCCCGACGCGCTCGATTTCGAGCGGGCGGCCGCCATTCCCACGCCTGGGCTCACGGGGGTCCAACTCATCGAGGAGCACGTGCGCCCCGCCCCCGGCGAGACGGTGCTCATCACCGGCGCGGTAGGGGCGGTGGGCCGCTTCGCCGTCTTCGCAGCCCTCGCCGCCAAGGCCCGCGTGGTGGCCGCGGTGCGGGCCTCGCAAATCGAGACGGCCCTGGCGATCGGCGCAGAGCGGGCGATCGCGCTGGAAAGCCCTGCCCCGGCCGAGCTCGCCGTCGATCATCTCGCCGACGCCCTGGGCGGCCCGGCGGTGGGCCCCCTCTGCCGGCTCGTCCGGCCAGGCGGACGCATCATCAGCGTGGTCGGGCCGATCAATGGGCAAGACCGGGCGACGCCCGCCGAGCTGGTGCGGGTGCGTTCCGACGGCGAGAGCCTCAGGGCCTTGGCCGAAGCGGTGGCGAACGGCGCCGTCTCCATTCCCATCGCGGGCCGGCTGCCGCTGGCGTCCGCGGCCGAAGCCCACCGCCGGTTGGAGGCGGGCCACGTCGGCGGCAAGCTCATCCTTTCGCCCTAACGACTACGGCTCACGCGACGAGGGACCCGGGCGCTAGCCCTGACGACCTCCAACGGCGCGTCGCTGCTTCGGCTCTCCGGCCCGAGCACCGGCGGACGCGCCAGCCCTCGCGGCGCGCGCCTGCCGCTCCGAGGCCTTCAGCCGGTCCATGGCCTCGCGCCAAGCCGTCACGTCCTGAGAGACCCCCCGAACCCGGCGGCATCCGCCGGCGACCATCTCGGGCTCGGCCAGCACCTTGATGCGCCGAACGCCTGACTTCGCTTGCACAAGGCCCTCGAACTCCAACCGCTCTCCGCTCGCCATCGAGGCGTCCATGGCCTCGCTGAAGCGATCACGGTCGGCCTCGGTCCATAGCAACCCGGCCGTTTCGCGCAGCATGGGCCGCTCGCTGGGCGCGCCCAGCATCTCGCCCAGCTCCGCGCAGAAGACGACCTCGCCGGTCAGGCAATCGTACTCCCAGCCGCCGACGCCGGCGATGCGGCCCGCCGAGCGCGCCACGGCGGTCGTCCGGGCCAGGATCTGCTGCGCGCGGACCTGGTCGGTGATCTCGCGCGCCGTCCACAGCAGCGCGGCCAAGGCGCCGCCCGCGTCATGGAGTGGGGCGATGGTGATCTCCCAGCTCTTGAGCACGCGTCCGCGCGCCGGCCGGTCCGCCTGCAGCCGGATGGTCCCGCCCCTGGCGGAGGCTGTGGCGACGAGCAGATTCTCGCGTGACTGGGTCGGCCACAACGCCATCCAAGGCCGGCCTTCGAACAGCGCCACGTCCTCGACCTCCAAGAGCCGCCGGCCGGCTTCGTTCATGAACAGCAGCCGTCCTTCCGCATCGAGGACCGCCACGCAGTCGATACTGTTCGTGACAGCGCTGACGAAGAAGCTGTCCCCCAACCTGGCCATGCTCGCCACCTCCTGGACGGGGCCCACCTACCTGCCCTCGACTCCGCGCCCATGTATCATTTGTTTGCAAATACTCGGTAAAGCTGTGACCGGCTCGCCCTCCGGTTCAGACGCTTCGAACGGCTCAAGCCCCTGGAACAGGCTTTACTGTCGCGGGCATGCGACACGGTCTAGCTGAGCCGGCCTTCCCCCGCGGACGCGGCCACGCCGCCCCCGCTGATCGTCGGGGACGCCGTGGGGACAGGGCAGGCGAAACGGCCGACGAGATCGCCGTTGCGGTCGTGAATACGGATCTCGCAGGGTTCGCCGGCGGCGGCGAGATGCTTGCCGAGTCGTCGCGCTGCTGCTTCCGCCCGGCCGCCGCTCCGGAACAGCATCTCGTTGTCGAGGCCGTCCGACCACACCGCCCAGCCCTCGCCGAGCGGGGTTACTGAGATCGATCGCAATGAGGTGTCTCCAGCTTGCGCAGGCCGCCCCGGCCACATCGAGCTTGGCCCAGAAGTAGGCGCAGACGCCGGAGCTTCAAGGGGCGGGATGGTCGCGCCGGCGGCCGATCGACACAATCGGCCTAGTGTCCCGAGTCCGAAGTTCGCCAGTGGATGGGAATGGGGCGCCGAGCCAACTTCGGACTCGACAAGGGCACTATCAAGACTTTGATTCTATTGTAGTTTGCGAATTTTGGGTTCGCTTTAGCGCCAGCCCGTCGTCGTAACCCTATGTCGCATAAGAGGTTCGCCAAAGGTTCACCTCGACGCCAGAACCCGGCGAGCCGAGACGCCCGGCCCCGGTCAGCGCATGGCTTCCACGTCCACCTCGACCACGAAGCGCCCGCCGGACGAGGGCAGCGGCACCATGGTCCAGGGCGGGTTGTGGCCGGCCAAGCGGCGCTTTTGCGCCTCCACATAGGCCGCCACGTTCTCGGGTCCGGACACGTAGCTCACCACCTTGCAGATGTCGGCGAGGGTCATCTGCGCCTCGGCCAGGATGGCTTCAACGTTGTCCCACGCCTGCTCGGCCTGTTCGCGCGCGCCTTCCGGTATCGAGCCGTCCGGGGCGACGCCGATCTGCCCGGCCAGACGGGCGATCTTCGTGGGCGCTTCGATCACCACCCCATGGTGGTAGGCCTCCAGGGGAGCGGCGATGCTCTTCGGCGCCAGGATGCGTTTCATGGACAACCTTTCGACCGGCTCGCCCCTAGAGCCCCAGCAAGCCCAGGGTGTCGTGGTCGGTCATCGCCGCGCCGAACCTGTGGGCCATGGCGGTGATCATGGTCTCGGTGTGGTAGTCGGTGGTGTTCAGGAACCAGGTGAGCGCGCCCCATGCGGTGTACTGCCGGTGCGCCAGCCAGGCCGTCTCGTAGTCGGGCGGCGTGACGCCGTAGGCGATCAGGCGATCGCGGTAGTGCTGCAGCAGCGCGCGCTCCCAGCTGCGGCGGTCGGTGGGGTCGAGGCCGCCGACGATGAAGTAGTTGACGTCCTGCGCCCAGGTGGAGCGGCGCGGGATCCAGTCGAGGAAGCCGGGCCGTCCCTCCGAAGTGAGGTACAGGTTCGCCGGGTGCATGTCGCCGTGGACCATCACCAGCGGGAAGCCGTGCGGGTTGGCGAACACCGCGTCGTTGGCGGCCAGCAGGCGGTGGCGGTCGCGAAGCTTGGTCGAGATGGCCTGCATCCGCGGCCGGCCCAGCCGCTCGGCGAACCGCGCCTCGTCCAGCAGGATGTCCCGCCACAGGCCCTGGGCCACGTCGCGCGGCCCGGCCAGCCACCCGAAGGCGCCCTCATCGGCCAGTTCAGGAGCGCCCCACCAGCGGGCGTGGATCCTGGCCGTCTCGTCCAGGAAGGCGGCGGCGGTTTCGAACGAGGCGATGGGCTCGACCGCGCGCAGGCACGTCACCCCGCGCAGGTCGAGGTCCTCCATGATCAGCGCGCCCCAGCCCTCCTCGTCGAGCCCGCCGAAGAAGACTCCGATCGTCTCGACGCCGAGCTCGCCTACGAGCCCCGTATAGGCCTGCACCTCCAGAAGCTGCACCGCGCGCATGGTCTTGCTGTGCGGCTCGAAACACCCCTTGACGACCACCGTGGGCGGGAAATCGGGCCGATTGGTCTGCAGCTCCACGCGGAGCTTGGTGGAGGCGCCGCCGAAGTTCTTCACCACCTCGGCGCGCTCGACCTCGATACCGGGGAAGGCGCCCTGCAGCGCCTGCGTGAGCCAGGCGGCGTCGACGCCGGCGATGTCCTTCGGGACGGGGACCGGGCGAACGGCGGTGTCGAGCATTCCTTCACGTCCTCCGACAGGCTGACTGGGCCACGGTCCGCCTGGACGGACCAACGGCTACAGACGCGACTCCACGTCGGCGATCGCCTCTTCGACGATGCCGAGGGTGCGCAGCGCCACCGCTTCCGAGGTCACCAGCATCGGCGAGACGCGCATGGTGGGCCCCACCGGCGAAACCACGACCCCGCGCCGAATGGTCTCCACCGCCACCTTGGACGCCATTTGCGCCGAGGCCGCCCCGGTCTTGGGGTCGATGAACTCCAGGCCGATCAGGAACCCGCGGCCCTGGGCCACACCCACGATCGGGTGGCGGGCGGCGAGGCCCTTGAGAAAATTCAGGCAGGCCTCGCCGGCGCGGGCCACGTGGTCGACCAGCTTGTCGCGCTGCAGAATGTTGAGCACCGCCAGCGCCGCCGCGCAGGCCGCCGGCTGGCCGCCGTGGGTGGACGACTGCGAGCTCCTGTTGGCCTCGGCGGTGAACCGCTCGGACACCGCGATCGAGGTGATCGGATAGCCGTTCCCGAGGAACTTGGAGAAGATGATGATGTCCGGGATCACCCCCTCGTGGTCGCCGGCCCACCACTTGCCGGTGCGGCCGAGCCCGGTGGCGTGCTCGTCGAAGATCAGCACGATGTTGTGGCGGTCGCAGATGTCGCGCAGGCCCTTGAGGAAGCCGGGCGCATAGACGCGTCCGCCGCTGCCGTTGGTCACCGGCTCGGCAATGATCCCGGCCAGGCGGCCGTGGCTGTTCACCAGCATCGCCCGCTCGGCGAAGTCCACGCAGTGCAGGCCGCAGCTGGACGGCTCCAGCTTGAACTCGCAGCGATGGCACCAGCCGCCGGGCACCGTCATGTGGCCGCTGGACCGGGGACCGGTGTTGGGGGTTCCCCCCTCGCCGGTGGCCATCGCGCCTACCGTCTTGCCGTGATAGTCGCCGTAGAACGACAGGAACTCGTGCCCCCCGGTGATGGTGCGCGCCACGCGCAGCGCCGCTTCGGTGGCCTCCGTGCCCGAGGAGAAGAAGCCGAACAGGTTGAGGTCGCCGGGCGTGATCTGCGCCAGCCTCTCCATCAGCTCGATGCGCGCCTCGGTGGGATAGTTGCGCGTGTTCATGAGCTTGCGCGCCTGGACGTCGATGGCCTCGGCGACCTCGGGGTTGCCGTGGCCGAGCGCAGCCGACATGTGCCCGTGGGTGAGGTCGATCAGCCGGTTGCCGTCCATGTCCTCGAGCGTGACGCCGGCGCCGCCGGCGAAGCTCAGTGGAAGCATGTCGATCCAGGGGAAGTCGCCGAACTCGTGGCGGTTGCGGCGCGCCAGCAGCTCCAGCGAGGCCGGCCCGGGGATCGGGGTGTGGATGCGCGGCGCGTCCGCGGCGAAGCTGCTCGCCCAGGCGATGGAGGCAGGCTCGGTCTCGGCGCCGCGCGCCTCCGCGGCCAGGGCCTCGCCGACTGCCGCCTCACCATCCATAACCGTTCCTCCGAAACCGCCGGCTTTCTGGGGCGCCGGCGCAAGGCGGCCGGCCTGGGCGGGCGACGAATTAGGACATCAGCACGGGCGGGCGTCAATCATACCGCCAACTGATTGAGCGGCGGCGCGGGTGTCAAACCGGGCAATTGTGCGTGCGCCCGGGTTGGGCTGTGAAATGGCGGCTGCGGAGCAGCTTGGCTCCTGCCAGATCTGAGGTAGGGCGCCGCTGGCCTTGACGCTACTCCACCCTCAGCGCCTCACGAAACGCCATCCGGCCCCTTGGCCATGCCGTGGCAAGCACGCGCCGGCCACGAAGACGCGCTAAGCGTCCGGCGCTTCCTCGATCGCCCGGCGGCTCTCGCGGATGGCTGTGCGGCTATGCTCTATCAAGCGCTCGTCCACCCTCTTCCACTCTTTGAGTCGAAGGGCAAATCGGGTCTGGGCTGACCGAAATTGCTCGAGCGTAGACTTCAGAGGGACTTCCAACGCGCGCTCCGCCTTGAGCGGGAGTGCGCCTGGCAGCGCCTTTCACCTCTCGACGTGAGGGACGCCCCCCGCTCGGAAGGTGCAGGGTACGTCGCTGCGCATGCGGGAGCGAATCACAAACCCTGGAAGTCCTAGAATGCTGCAGGCGGCTGGCAGTTCTCGGCGCCGGCAAGTTCCCCCCCTGGTCTTCGACGTCTCTTCGACGGGGACGAGGCCCCGCGCGGCGCTGAAATCATCGTTTCAAGAAACTGGCGCACCCGACAGGATTCGAACCTGTGACCTCTGCCTTCGGAGGGCAACGCTCTATCCAGCTGAGCTACGGGTGCGTTGGGGGGCTGGAAGAAGCGGCGATCTCTAGCGGAAAGGCGGGGCCGGCGCAAAGCCGTTCAGCGTGCCTCGGCCGGCTCCGGGGCCGCGCCATAGGTGAGGGAGAGGAAGACGTCCTCCAGGTCCGGCTCCTCAGTCCTCAGGTCCTTGAAATGGATTCCTGCGGCCCTGGCGGTGGCCAGCACTTCCTCGACCCCGGCCTCGGCGGTCTTGAAGCTGATGGCGAGCTCGCCCCCGGGACGAAGCCGGGTCTCGAAGGGCGGGAGCGCCGGCGCCGCAGCGAGCGGCGTCTCTGGGGTGAGCACCACCGCCCGGGTGTCCAGCCGCCGCAGCAGCTGGTCCTTGGGCTCGCAGGCCACCACCCGGCCGTGGTTCATGATGGCGATGAGGTCGCAGAGCTCCTCGGCCTCCTCGAGGTAATGGGTGGTGAGCAGGATGGTCACCCCCTGCCGATTCAGCCCCACCACGTAGTCCCAGAGCTGGCGACGCAGCTCCACGTCGACGCCGGCGGTGGGCTCGTCGAGGATGAGCACCGGCGGGTTGTGCACCATCGCCTTGGCCACCATCAGCCGCCGCTTCATGCCGCCCGAGAGCTGGCGCACGTAGGCGTTCGCCTTGTCCGAAAGGCCGAGCGCGGCGAGCAGCGCGTCGGTGCGCCGCTCCGGGCCGGGCACGCCGTACATGCCCGCCTGCACGTCCAGAGATTCGCGCGGGGTGAAGAAGACGTCGGCGGCGATCTCCTGGGGGACCACGCCGATGGCGGCGCGCGCGTCGCGGGGGCGATGGTCGATGTCGCGGCCCCAGACCGTCACCTTGCCCGAGGTCTTCTTGGTGAGGCCGGCCAGGATGTTGATGAAGGTCGACTTGCCGGCCCCGTTGGGACCCAGCAGGCCGAAGATCGAGCCCCTGGGAATGGCGAGGTCGATCCCCTTCAGGGCGTGCATCGGCGCGGTCCCATGCCCGCCGGCGTAGGTCTTGGTGAGCTTGACCGCCTCGATGGCGTTGTCGGGAAGGTTCATTCGCACCCTCGGCCGCGCTCGATTGACGGGGCGCGGGCTACGGCCATACCTAGGCGGCGTCGCCGCCCTCGCCAAGGCTGAGCCGGCGCAAAGGAGCATCGCATGGCCCGCAAGCCGAAGGCTCAGCAGACGCCGGAGCCGGCCCCCGCAAGGCCGTCGCTGACATCCGACTTCCCGGCCCCCGAGGAGGTCGCGGTCCGCTCCCGCCGGGTCGCCTGCGACGGAGTCGGCGGCGCGCTGGGCCACCCGCGGGTCTGGCTGGAGATGGGCGAGGCCTCCTTCGTCGAGTGTCCCTACTGCGACCGCCGGTTCGTGCTGGCGGCCGGCGCCGAGGGGACCGAGAGCGAGCGGCTGGCGCCCGGGGTCTACGAAGGCTCTCACGGACACTGAGCCCCTGATCCGTCGCTGCTGACCGGAGGGGCCGGAACGCCTATCTTCCCCGCATGACCGAGACGCTGGGCGACGCCCCCGAGACCCTGGAGGAGATTCCCCGCACGCCCACCCAGGACGGGCCGGCCGTGCGGCTCTATCTGGTGGACGGCTCCGGCTACATCTTCCGCGCCTACCACGCCTTGCCGCCGCTGACCCGCAAGTCGGACGGCCTGCCGGTGGGGGCGGTGGCCGGGTTCAGCAACATGCTGTGGAAGCTGATGGTGGACATGAAGGCCGCGCCGGACGCGCCGACCCACCTGGCCGTGGTGTTCGACAAGTCGGAGGTCACCTTCCGAAACAAGCTCTACGCTGACTACAAGGCCCATCGCCCGCCGCCGCCCGATGACCTCGTGCCGCAGTTCGCCCTGGTGCGCGAGGCCACGCGCGCGTTCGGCGTGCCCTGCCTGGAGCTGGGCGGCTACGAGGCCGACGACATCATCGCCGCCTACGCTTGCAAGGTCCGCGACGCCGGCGGCGAGGTGGTGATCGTCTCCTCCGACAAGGACCTGATGCAGCTGGTGGGCGAGCGCGTCTCCATGCTCGACACCATGAAGAACGTGCGCATCGGGCCGGCCGAGGTGGTGGAGAAGTTCGGCGTGCCGCCCGAAAAGGTGATCGACGTCCAGGCGCTGTGCGGGGATTCGGTGGACAACGTCCCGGGTGCGCCGGGGATCGGGATCAAGACCGCCTCGGCTCTGATCACCGAATATGGCGACCTCGACAGCCTTCTAGCCCGCGCGGGCGAGATCAAGCAGGAGAAGCGCCGCCAGACCCTGATCGACTTCGCCGACCAGATCCGCCTCTCGCGCGAGCTGGTGAAGCTGGATTGCGAGACGCCCCTCCCCCAGCCCGTCGACGAACTCGCTCTGGAGGAGCCCGAGCCCCAGACCCTCGCCGCCTTCCTGGAGGCCATGGAGTTCAAGAGCCTCGCCCGTCGCGTGACCGAGGCCCGCGGAGGCGTTCCGGTCCAGGCGCCTACGCCGCCCCCGGCCGAGGAGGCTGCGCCCGGTCCGATCGACACCTCGGCCTACGCCTGCGTGCGCGACATTCCGACGCTGGAGGCCTGGATCAGGCGCGCCCGCGAGGCCGGGATCGTGGCCATCGACGCCGAGACCGACGCGGCCTCCGCCACCAGTTCGAGCCTCTGCGGAATCTCCCTGGCCGTCGCGCCCGGCGAGGCCTGCTACATCCCGGTCGGCCACGCCGCCGCCGAGGGCCTGGCCCTGGAATCCCCGGCCGAGCTCGCACAGCTAAGCCTGGAGGAGGCAATCGGGCGGTTGAAGGCTCTGCTGGAGGATCCCGGCGTCCTCAAGGTGGCCCATAACGCCAAGTACGACCTCGCCGTCCTCTCACGCTACGGGATCGCGGCCGCGCCGGTCGAGGACACCATGCTGATCTCCTACGTGCTGGAGGCTGGCCTGCACGGACATGGCATGGACGAGCTTTCCAACCTGTGGCTCGGCCACCAGCCGATCAGCCTCAAGCAGGTGGTGGGGAGCGGCAGGGCGCAGAAGAGCTTCCGCCACGTCGAGCTCGCCGAGGCCACCTGCTACGCGGCCGAGGACGCCGACGTCACTCTGAGACTCTACCGGCTGCTGCGCCGCCGCCTGAGCCGCGAGGGCCTGCTGACCGTCTACGAGACCCTGGAGCGGCCGATGCCGGCGGTGGTGGCGCAGATGGAACGCCACGGGGTCAAGATCGACCCGGACCAGCTGCGGCGGCTTTCCAACGATTTCGCGGTGCGGATGGCGGAGCTGGAGGCCGAGGCGACGCGGCTCGTCGGCAGGCCCTTCAACCTCGGGAGTCCCAAGCAGATCGGCGACGTCCTGTTCGGTGAGCTCGGCCTTCCGGGCGGCAAGAAGACCGCCACCGGCGTCTGGAGCACGGACGCCGGGGTGCTTGAGGATCTGGCCACGCAGGGCCATCCCCTACCGCGGGTGCTGCTCGACTGGCGTCAGCTCTCCAAGCTGAAGGGCACCTACACCGACGCGCTCACCGGGGCGGTGGCTGCCGAGAGCGGCCGCATCCACACCTCCTATGCGCTGGCCTCCACCACCACCGGCAGGCTCTCCTCCAACGACCCCAACCTGCAGAACATCCCGATCCGCACCGAGGAGGGCCGCAAGATCCGCCGGGCCTTCATCCCCGAGCCCGGAAACGTGCTGATCAGCGCCGACTACAGCCAGATCGAGCTTCGGCTCCTCGCCCACATCGGCGACATCCCGCAGCTGAAGCGGGCGTTCAAGGAGGGGCTGGACATCCACGCCTCCACCGCCTCGGAGATGTTCGGGGTCCCGATCGAGGGGATGCCGGCCGAGACCCGGCGGCGCGCCAAGGCCATCAACTTCGGCATCGTCTACGGCATCTCCGCCTTCGGCCTCGCCAATCAGCTCGGCATCCCCCAGGACGAGGCGGGCGCCTACATCAAGACCTACTTCGAGCGGTTCCCGGGCATCCGCGCCTACATGGACCGGATGCGCGCCCAGGTCCGCGCCCAGGGCTTCGTCACCACCATCTTCGGGCGCAAGGTCAACATCCCTTCGGTGCGCGCCAAGTCGGTGGGCGAGCGCCAGTTCGCCGAGCGGGCGGCGATCAACGCCCCGATCCAGGGTGCGGCCGCCGACGTCATCCGCCGGGCGATGATCCGCATGCCGGCGGCGCTCCGCGAGGCGCGCCTTTCCGCCCGGATGCTGCTCCAGGTGCACGACGAGCTGGTCTTCGAAGCCCCCGAGGGCGAGGCCGACGCCGTCTGCGCGCTCGTCGCCCGGGTGATGGAGCGGGCCCCCGAGCCAGCCGTGAGCCTTTCCGTGCCCCTCGTCGTCGAGGCCAAGGCGGCGGCCAACTGGGAAGAGGCGCATTGAGGCGAGGAGGAGGCGGCGGCTGGCTGCACTTCCGAATTTGCCGTTACGCCACAGCAACTTAAGCAGCAATCACGCAATCTTGACGCCCCATCTTCGCCCCTATAGGTTCCGCGCCGACCCGGCCGGGCCGCGGCGGGACCTCGGGGCTGGGCGAGCGAGTGCGAGCCCCTTCCAATGCCGCAGCCGGACGACGACAGCCAGGAGGCGCTTAAGCGTCTCGATGAGCGGCTGAAGGCGTTCATGGGCGAAGCCAAGCCGGTCTCCGGCGACGCTGAACGTGGGGTCGGCGAAGGCTATCGCCTCCTCGGGGAGGTGATCGGGGGAATTCTCGGGGGGCTAGGGCTCGGATGGGTGTTCGACCATTTCGCCCACACCACGCCCTTCGGCTTGGTGATCGGTCTGCTGCTCGGCACGGCGGCCTCGGCGTACGCGGCTATGAAGTCGGCGGCCGCGGGCGCGCGGCGGGCGGTAAAGAAGGACGGGACGGAGGCTTGAAAGACTGATGGCGGCGATCCAGCCCATGGAGCAGTTCATGATCAAGAAGATCGTGGACGTGCCGCCGGTGCTTGTCCCCGGCCTCGGCCCTATCGACCTTTCGATCACCAACTCGGTCGCCACCATGATCTTCGCGGCGGCGATGATCTCGATCTTCTTCCTGGCCGCCGCGCGCGGCAAGGTGGTGCCGGGGCGCCTGCAGGCGTTCGGGGAGATCCTTTACGACCTCGCCGACAAGGGCCTTACCGGCCCGATGATCGGCGATCGCGGCCGGCCTTTCCTGCCCTATGTCTTCGCGCTCTTCTCGCTGATCGCCTTCCTGGACATCTGGGGCCTGATCCCCGGCCAGTTCACCGTCACCTCTCAGCTCGCGGTCACCGTCACCCTGGCGGTGGTGACCTTCGCCATGGTCGTGATCGTGGGTTTCCTGCGCAACGGCCTCGGCTTCTTCAAGCTCTTCGTGCCCGGCGGCGTGCACTGGGCGATGCTGTTCCTCTTGGTGCCGATCGAGTTCGTCTCCTTCCTCGTGCGCCCCGTCACCCTCTCCATGCGGTTGTTCGGCAACATGATCGGCGGCCACGTGGTGATGTACATGTTCGGCAGCTTCGTGGTCGCCCTGGCGGTGTTCGCCATGAACGGGGGCCTTGCCTATCTCGGCTTCGTGGGCTCGGCGTTGTCGCTCGCGATGGTGGTCGCCCTGACCGCCCTCGAGCTGATCGTCGCCTTCCTGCAGGCCTTCGTCTTCGCGGCCCTTACCTGCACCTACCTCAGCGACGTCGTGAACCTGGATCACGGCCACTAGACCCACTTAAAGACAAGGAAACTCGACTACATGGATAACGTCCACGCAGCCCGCCTGATCGGCGCGGGCCTGGCCATGACGGGCCTCATCGGCGCCGGCGCCGGCCTCGGCATCCTGTTCGGCAACTATCTGCAAGCCGCCATGCGCAACCCGTCGGCCGCCGCCGGCGAGCGCGGGATGCTGTTCCTGGGCTTCGCGGTGACCGAAGCCATGGGCATCTTCGCCCTCGTGATGGCCTTCATCATCCTCTACGCGGGCTGATCGTGGCCGACGCCGCCGCCGTGGCTGCGGCCGCCGAAAAGGGCTCGGGCGGCCTGCCGCAGTTCGACGCCAGCCAGTGGCCGGGCCAGATCGTCTGGATGCTGGTCATTTTCGGCGTCCTGGTCTTCCTGTTCTCGAAGGTCTTCGTGCCCAAGGTCGGCGGGACCATCGCCGAACGGGAGGACAAGATCGGCGGCGACATCGGCGACGCGCGGCGTCTGCGCGACGAGGCCGAGGCCCAGAGCAAGGCCGCAGCCGACGAGCTTGCCGCCGCGCGGGGCCGGGCTCACAAGCTGGCGCTGGACGCCAAGACCGCGGCGGCCGCCGAGTCTGCGGCGCGCCGGTCCGAAGAGGACGCCAAGCTTTCGGCCAGCCTCTCGGAGGCCGAGGCGCGGATCGGCCAGGTGAAGGCCGAAGCGATGACCCATGTGCGCGCCATCGCCGCCGAAACCGCCGGCGCCATCGTCGAACGCCTCACGGGGACCTCGGCCGCCCCCGCCGAGGTCGAACGCGCCTTGCCGGCGCAGGCTTAGAGGGACTGAAGGTGGAGCTCCTGCAGGAAGCCCATACCTGGGAGTTGATCGGGCTGGTGATCTTCGTCGGGGCGCTGATCTGGCTCAAGGTTCCGGGCATGGCGCTGAGCGCCTTGGACGCCCGCGCGTCCAAGATCCAGAACCAGCTCGACGAGGCGCGAAAGCTGCGCGAGGAGGCCGAGGCGCTGCTCGCCCAGATCCGGACCCAGCGGGAAGACGCCGAGCGTCAGGCCGCCGAGCTGATCGAGGTCGCCAAGGCGGAGGCCGCGCGGCTGGCGGCGGAAGCCAGGACCCGCCTCGAGGAAGACGTGGCGCGGCGCCGGGCGCTGGCGGAACGGCGCATCGCGCTGGCCGAGACCCAGGCGGCCGCCGAGGTGAAGGCCGCGGCGGTGGATCTGGCGGCCGAGACGGCCGAGAAGATCCTGGCCGGAAGGCTTGCGGGCGCTCAGAGCGACCCGCTGGTGGACCAGGGGCTCGCCAAGCTCGCCGAACGGCTGAGCTGAGGCGAGAGGCCGCAGAAGCTCTCGAGGACGCCTTGAGAATATTTCATCGATCGGTCACGCCGCGAGCGATTGCGCCGGGCCGCCGGGCGCCCATCTAAGCACCGTTAGGTTCAGCGCCCTGCGGCGCCTCGGGCCGACCCGGCGCCGCCGATGACGGGGGCGACGCTCACCCACTTCAGGGCCTTCCCGATGAAGCTCGCCTTCGCGCTCGCGTGCCTGGTCGCCTGCGTCCTGTTCGCGGGCGGACTTCGCCTCTGATCTCTCCCCGCCGGCCCGGCGCGCCCGGGCGCCGGCGCCGCGCTTCGGCCCTTCGGTTGCGAGGCTGAAAATCGCGTGCTATCAGGCGCGCGGCTTCGGGCGGGGGTGTCGTCGCGGCTCCCACGACCACGTGCTTTCTCCAAGCGCAATCAAGCCCTTAGGCCGGTTCTGGGGGTTGCTCCAAAACCGGCGTCTTCGAGCACTAGGCGGTCGATAGAGTGGCGGACGATTCCAGGGCGGCGGATGTGGGCGCGCGGTACGCGCAGGCCCTTTTCGAACTCGCCAAAGACACCGGCCAGGCGACGGCGGTCGAGGCCGACCTGAAGAGCCTGAAGACCATGTGCGCGGAAAGCGCGGATCTGCGCGCCCTGCTCGCCTCGCCCGCCTTCAGCGCCGAGGCCAAGGGCGCCGGCCTGGCCGCCATCGCCAAGGCGGCGGGTTTTTCAGCCACCACCGTCAAGTTCCTCGGCCTGCTGGCCGCGAACCGACGCCCCTCCGCGCTGCCGGCGGTGATCGCCGTCTTCGAAAGGCTGGCGGCGGAAGATCGCGGCGCCATTTCGGCCGAGGTGGTGACCGCCCTGCCGCTCACCGACGCACAGTCGAAGTCGCTGGCCGCCGCCCTGCGCGCCGCGCTCGGCAAGGACCCCGAAATCGAGACCCGCGTCGATCCCGCCATCCTGGGCGGGGTCAAGGTGCGCGTGGGCTCGCGCCTCTACGACGCCTCGCTGAAGTCGAGGCTCAACTCCCTGAAGTTTTCCCTGAAGAGGGCGTAATGGACATCCGCGCCGCCGAGATTTCGGCCATCCTCAAGACCCAGATCGCCAACTTCGGCCAGGAGGCCGACGTCGCCGACGTCGGCCAGGTGCTGTCGGTGGGCGACGGCATCGCCCGCGTCTTCGGCCTGGACAACGTCCAGTCCGGCGAGATGGTGGAGTTCCCCTCCGCCGGCGTCAAAGGCATGGCGCTCAACCTCGAGCGCGACAACGTCGGGATCGTGATCTTCGGCGAGGACCGGGCCATCGCCGAGGGCGACGAGGTCCGCCGCCTGGGCGAGATCGTCGACGTGCCGGTGGGCAAGGGCCTACTGGGCCGGGTGGTCAACCCCCTGGGCGAGCCCATCGACGGCAAGGGCGCCATCGCCGACGTCGCCGAACGGCGGCGCGTGGACGTCAAGGCGCCGGGGATCATTCCGCGCCGCTCGGTGCACGAGCCGGTGCAGACGGGCCTGAAGGCCATCGACAGCCTGATCCCGGTGGGCCGCGGCCAGCGCGAGCTGATCATCGGCGACCGCCAGACCGGCAAGACCGCCATCGCCATCGACACCATCCTCAACCAGAAGAGCGTCAACGCCGGCGGCGAGGAGAGCTCCAAGCTCTACTGCATCTACGTGGCCGTCGGGCAGAAGCGCTCCACGGTCGCCCAGATCGTCAAGACCCTGGAGGAGCGGGGGGCGCTCGACTACACCATCGTGGTGGCCGCCACCGCCTCCGAGCCGGCCCCGCTGCAGTTCCTGGCCCCCTTCGCCGGCTGCGCCATGGGCGAGTGGTTCCGCGACAACGGCATGCACGCGCTGATCATCTACGACGACCTCTCCAAGCAGGCCGTCGCCTATCGCCAGATGTCGCTGCTGCTGCGCCGGCCGCCGGGGCGCGAGGCCTATCCCGGCGACGTCTTCTATCTGCACTCGCGGCTGCTCGAGCGGGCGGCCAAGCTCAACGCCGACAACGGCTCCGGCTCCCTCACCGCCCTGCCGGTGATCGAGACCCAGGCCAACGACGTCTCGGCCTACATCCCCACCAACGTCATCTCCATCACTGACGGCCAGATCTTCCTGGAGACCGACCTCTTCTACCAGGGCATACGGCCGGCGGTGAACGTCGGCATCAGCGTCAGCCGCGTGGGCTCCTCGGCCCAGATCAAGGCGATGAAGCAGGCCACCGGGCCCCTGAAGGGCGAGCTCGCCCAGTATCGGGAGATGGCCGCCTTCGCCAAGTTCGGCTCCGACCTCGACGTCGCCACCCAGCGCATGCTGGCGCGCGGCGAGCGGCTGACCGAGCTTCTGAAGCAGCCGCAGTACGCGCCCCTGGTGGTCGAGGAGCAGGTGTGCGTCATCTACGCCGGCACCCGCGGCTACCTCGATGCGGTGGCGGCGGCGGACGTGGCGCGGTTCGAGAGCGAGCTGCTGTCGCGCCTGCACGGCCAGCACGCCGACCTGCTGGCGGCGATCCGGACCCAGAAGGAGCTGACGTCCGAGCTGGAGGCGCGGCTGAAGGATGTCCTGGACGCCTTCGCCAAGACCTTCGCTTAGACGCTGATCTTGCCATCGATGAGAACCAGTGAAGGATCTGGGGGTCGAGGCGCGACAGCA
>Ga0213876_10001094_pt1 | contig 17380 bp, 19 predicted proteins | sample BarmaccomBMRX_R9_FD_160113 | JGI IMG/M metagenome (GOLD analysis project Ga0213876, IMG submission 160113) | Root-associated microbial communities from Barbacenia macrantha in rupestrian grasslands, the National Park of Serra do Cipo, Brazil - RX_R9 | ecosystem: Host-associated > Plants > Roots... | reverse complement strand
GTTGTGCGCCGCGTCCGCCCCGCGGAGGGCGTCCGGCGCCGCCGGGTCGAAGCCGAGGTCGGCGGGGTCGACGACGTCGTCCCGAACCAGGCCGTCGGCCACCACCCAGACCCGTGACGGGACGGCGACGGACAGCTCGTCGAGGCCGTCGGTGCCCCGGAACACCAGCGCGGACGTGCCGCGCGCGGCGAGCACCCCCGCCATGACCCCTGCCATCCGCTCGTCGGCAACGCCGACGGCCTGCGCGGGCGGCTGCGCCGGGTTGGTGAGCGGCCCGAGGAAGTTGAAGAAGGTCGGTACGCCGAGCTCGCGGCGGGTAGGGCCCGCGTGGCGCAGCGCCGGGTGAAAGACCGGCGCGAAGCAGAACCCGATGCCCGCGGTCTCGATGCAGCGCTGCACGGCCTCCGGCGCGAGGTCGACCGCGACGCCGAGCTCCTCGAGCAGGTCGGCCGAGCCGCACGCCGACGACGCCGCCCGGTTGCCGTGCTTCACGACCGTCGCGCCCGCGCCACGGACGACGAGCGCAGCCATCGTCGAGATGTTGACCGTCGCGGCCCGATCGCCACCCGTGCCGCAGGTGTCGACCATGGGGCCGGATAGCTCCAGGCGGGCCGCGTGCCCGAGCATCGAGTGGACCAGGCCGTTAACCTCCTCGACCGTCTCCCCCTTGGCCCGCAGGGCAACGGCGAAGCCCGCCACCTGCGCGGGGGTCGCGGCACCGTCCATGATCTCCGCCATCGCCCACGCGGTGTCCGCCGCGGACAGCGAGTCGCCTGCCAGGAGCGCGGACAGGAGGTTCGGCCAGGTCATCGCGAGGCCAGGCCGGCCTAGTGAGCGGCGGGCACGGCGTCGCCCGCGATCAGGGACGACACGGCTTTCTGGATCTGTACGGCGTCGAGCGGGTGAGACACGATCGCCTCCGCCCGCGACCAGGTGCCGAGCCACGCGTCGTCCCGGCGTCCCACCACGAGCAGGACCGGCGGGGGGTCGTCGAGCTCGTCCTTCAACTGGCGGGCCAGCCCCATCCCACCGGTCGGCGCCGCCTCACCGTCGAGGATGGCGATGTCTATCCCGCCGGCGTCACATAGTCGAACGACCTCGTCGCCGCGGCCGGCCTCGACGTACTTGAGGACCACTCCCGCCTCCGGGCTGGGCCCGAGTGCCGTGATGATCCGGCGCCGCGTCGCCTCGTTGCTGGAGTAGACCAGGACGGTCACCGACCGAGCCGGAGCCACGGCGGAGCCCGCCTCGAGCGCAGGCGTGGCGTGGTCGTGGGAGTGCGAGGCCATGCGCAGATCGTAGTCAGTGGCATCCACCGCGACTCGCCGACCGGGGGTCACGCACGATCTCTACTTGGCGACTGGCAGAATCGCTGCCGTGGCTTCCGCTACTGCCGTCGAACCCGCTCCCTCGCACGGGGCGCTGAATCGACCCAGCCTTGTCAGCGTCGGTGTCATCGTCTGGCTGTCCTCGGAGCTGATGTTCTTCGCGTCGCTGTTCGCGATGTACTTCACGATCCGGGCGGTCAACTCTGCCAACTGGCCGCCCACCCACGGCGAGGGCGCAGTCGTCCTCGACCTCAAGACCGCCGCGCCGTTCACGATCATCCTCGTGCTCTCGAGCGTGACCTGCCAGCTCGGCGTGTTCGCGGCCGAGCGAGGCGACGTCGAGCGGCTCCGCTTCTGGTTCATGGTCACGTTCTTCATGGGCGCCGTGTTCATCGGCGGACAGTCGTTCGAGTACTTCGTGCACAACGACTTCAGCCTCGCGAGCCACGCGTACGGGTCGGTGTACTACATCACCACCGGGTTCCACGGCCTGCACGTGCTGGGCGGCCTGGTCGCGTTCGTGCTGCTGATGCTGCGTACGACGTACGGGAAGTTCACTCATGACCAGGCCACCGCCGCGATCGTCGTGTCGTACTACTGGCACTTCGTCGACATCGTGTGGATCGGCCTTTTCACCGTCATCTACCTGATCCGATAGCCACGGACTACCGAATGGAAAACGTGAGCACTTCCGCTCTCACTCCGGACACCGGCCACCGATCTGGCCGGCGCCGGTTCGCCCACGCCGGAATCGTCCTTCTGGTGATCGGGCTGTTCGGATTCCTGTACGCCGCCTTCGCGCCGTCGCACTCCGCGGCGACGAGCTCGGACCCGGCGATCGAGCAGGGCCGCCAGCTCTATCTGCAGGGCTGCTCGTCCTGCCATGGCTTGAACGGTGAGGGCGGCGTGACCGCGCCGAGCCTGATTGGCGTCGGGGCGGCGGCCGCTGACTTCCAGATGTCAGCCGGGTTCATGCCGCTCCGCAACCACACCGCGGAGGCGGAGCGCCACGAGCCGGCCTACGACGACACGGAGATCGAGCAGATCTCGGCCTACATCGGCAGTCTCGGACCCGGTCCGGCGATCCCGACCAACCTGGACTACCAGAGTGCGCCGCTTGCCTTCGGCGGCCAGCTGTTCCGCACCAACTGTGCGCAGTGCCACAACTTCGCCGGTTCCGGTGGTGCGCTTACGTATGGCAAGAGCGCCCCGTCGCTGTCGAGCGCGTCGCCCAAGGAGATCTACGAGGCGATGCTGACCGGCCCCGAGAACATGCCGGTGTTCGGGGACCAGCAGATCACCCCGGCGCAGAAGCTTGCCATCGTGAACTACGTCCGGACGATCAAGACCAGCCCCAACCCCGGCGGGGCCGGCCTCGGCCGGATCGGCCCGGTCAGCGAGACCGCTGTCGCCTGGCTGGTCGGGATCGGCGTGTGTGTCGTCATCACGATGTGGATTGGATCGAAGGTATGAGCGGCGACGGCAGCGACCGTCCGCGTCGACAGGTGGGCCGGCGGCCCGACGAGGCCCCGGACGTCCCGCAGGCCGGCCTCCCCGCGTCGCACAGTGAGGGCGTCGTCGAGGACCACGCCGACGACCCCCGCGAGGTGCAGTTCTCCGAGATCCAGGTCGCCGCACTGTTCGGCGTCGGCATCGTCGCGATCATCTTCTTCCTCTACGCCTACTTCGGCATCTCGATCCACGACAATCTCGGGCAGTACAGCAACTACGCCCTCGGCGGCAGCCTCGCGATCGCCCTCTGCGCGATCGGGGCAGGCTTCATCGTGTGGGCCAAGAAGCTGCTGCCGCACGAGAAGACGGTCCAGGATCGCCACGACTTCCACTCCCCACCCGAGGAGGAGAAACTCGCCGAGGACACGTTCCTGCAGGGCGTCGAGGACATGGGCCTCGCGCGCTTCAAGATCCTGCGCCGGACCCTGCTGGGCGCGCTCGCGCTCTTCCCGCTCCCGATCGTCGTCCTGCTCCGTGACCTCGGTCCGCTGCCTGGCCGGAGCCTCGAGGGTGACGGCGAGATCACCGGCTGGAAGGCCGGCTCCCGCCTGGTCGACCTGGACACGAAGCTGCCGGTGAAGCTTGGCGACCTCTCGATCGGCGGCGTGCAGACGGTCATGCCGGAAGGCTTCGGGTCAGCCGAGGAGCTCTCGCTGGCTCCGACGATGCTGATCCGTTTCGCCCCCGGCGAGATCAAGTCCGACAAGGAGCGCAACTGGGGCATCAACGGCCACGTTGCGTACTCCAAGATCTGCACGCACGCCGGCTGCCCGATCAGCCTGTACGAGCAGCAGACCCACAACCTGCTGTGCCCCTGCCATCAGTCGACGTTCGACATGGCCAATGACGCGAAGGTCATCTTCGGTCCGGCCGCTCGTCCACTCCCCCAGCTGCAGATCTCAGCCGATCGCGATGGGTATCTCTACGCCGTGAAGCCATATTCTCAACCTGTCGGACCGAGCTTTTGGGAGCGACGATGAGTTCGACGACGACCGACACGCCAGGCACCGGCGGCAGCTCCGGCGCGGACGAGAACGTTCCGGCCGGTGAGAAGGCGACCCGCGCGACGCTGAAGTACGTCGACGACCACTTCGGCTCTGCCGGCTTCCTCAAGCGCAGCATGGACAAGGTCTTTCCGGACCATTGGTCGTTCATGCTCGGCGAGATCGCTCTCTACAGCTTCGTCATCCTGCTGCTCACCGGCGTGTACCTGACCCTGTTCTTCCACGCCAGCCAGCACGAGGTGATCTACAACGGCAGCTACGCGCCGCTGCGCGGCGTGCCGATGACCGACGCTTACGCCTCGACGCTGCACATCTCCTTCGACGTCCGCGGCGGCCTGCTCATGCGGCAGATCCACCACTGGGCGGCGCTGATCTTCACGACGTCGATCGTCGTACACATGTTCCGGGTGTTCTTCACCGGCGCATTCCGCAAGCCCCGCACCATCAACTGGCACATCGGCGTGATCCTCATGATCCTCGCGATCCTTGAGGGCTTCGCCGGCTACTCGCTGCCGGATGACCTGCTGTCCGGCACCGGGCTGCGGATCGCGTACTCCGTGGCGGAGTCGATCCCGGTGGTCGGGACCTACGTCTGCTACTTCCTGTTCGGCGGCAACTATCCGGGTCAGGACATCATCCCGAGGCTGTTCATCATTCACGTGCTCCTCGTGCCGGGCATCCTGCTCGCGCTGATCGGCGCTCACATGATGATCCTGTGGCACCAGAAGCACACAGACTTCCCGGGGCCGGGCAAGACCGAGAACAACGTGATCGGCTCGAAGTTCTACCCGACGTTCTTCCTCAAGACCAACGGGTTCCTGTTCATGGTGTTCGGCGTCATCGCAGCCCTCGGCGCGTTCGCGACGATCAACCCGGTGTGGCTCTACGGGCCGTACAGCCCGGGACAAGTGTCCGCCGGCTCACAGCCGGACTGGTACATCCTCTTCCTCGAGGGCTCATTGCGCATGATGCCCAACTGGGAGACCCACATCTTCCATCACACGATCAGCTGGAACATCCTGATACCGGGCGTGATCATCCCCGGTCTGATGTTCAACCTCATGGCCTTGTATCCCAACATCGAGGCCTGGGCCACGAAGGACAAGGGTTACCACAACCTGCTCGACCGACCCCGCGACGTCCCGGTGCGCACGGCGCTCGGCGTCATGTCGTTGACCTTCTACATGATCCTCGTGATCGGTGGCGCCAACGACATCCTCGCGACCACATTCCACTGGTCGCTGCAGGCGGTCACGTGGGTGCTACGGGTCCTGTTGATCGTCGCGCCACCGATCGCGTTCAAGCTGACGAAGCGGTTCTGCCTCGGCCTGCAGCATCACGACGAAGCGCTGCTGCACCACGGTGTGGAGACCGGCATCATTCGGCGGCTGCCGCATGGCGAGTACATCGAGATCGAGGCCGAGCTGCCGCCGGAGAAGGCGGAGGTCCTCGCCAAGCAGATCGGGTACGTCGGGCACAGCAACGGCCACGCCGCGATCACCGCAGGGACCAACGGTCATGGCAGCAACGGGCACGCCACGAACGGCAACGGCTCGGGCCCGAAGGGTGGCCGGCTCAAGCGGCCGGTCGGCCTCGCCGAGACTGCCCGCGCCCGGATGGAGCACTTCCTCACCGAGGAGCGGGAGCCGGTCCCAGACGCCCACGCAGCTGATCACGCGGATGAGGAGACCCCCGTCCACTAGCTGCCCGCGCCCGGGCCCAGCCGGCTAGTTCTCAGGCAGCGCTGCGAAGGCGCGTTTGGCATCGCGATACCAGCCCATCGAGGCCACTGGGTGCCGCCAGCGGGCCTTGATGTCCTTCAGGGCAGGCTCGTGAGCGGCGTCGCCGCTCGCGACCGCCTCTCGCAGGTGCTTGTCCTGCGCTTTGATCACGACATCTGCGGTCTCGCCGTGCAACGGCAGGTCACACGGGCCCCCGAGCTGCTGACACGTCATGGTCTTCATCGTTGGCTCCTTTGCGTCGTTCCGCGAACGCTAGGAGCAGGGCACAGGCCTCGGCTTATCCGATCCTGCTCGATGGCAAAGCGCTGGTCAGGCTTCGCGCCGACCGATCGCGATGAAGTTCGGAGCGAACAGCGTGGGTCGCTCGGCACGAGCGTCAAGTCGCTCGAAGGCTGCCTCGCACCGGTCGACAAGACCCTGGTCGATCAGCCCCGCCGCGAGCATCTGCTCGCGCGCTGTCCAGGGCGGCGGCCGGACGCCGGGAGGCGGCGCCACGATGTTGTAACGCCCGACGAACTCGGAGACGACGAGCCCGGCGCCGCGCAGCAGCGAGGCCAGCCGCAACCCGATGAGGGGGTCGTTGCCGAGCGTGGCGTGGAAGTCGGGGTACCTCGCCACCAGCTCGTCGACATCGGGGTCGTTGTCCAGGACCCGCATCGCCCGGAGGTCGACATCGACGAGATAGACGCTGCCGCCCGGGCGGACGAGCTGCGCAAGATGCTCGACGATCGCGGCCTCGCTGCCACCGTTGTGGGCAAGCACATGACGCATCACGACGGCGTCGACGCTGCCGGGCTCCAGCCCGGTGGCGGCTGCCTCACCTTCGCGAATCTCGACGTTGTCGACGCCCGCAGCGGCAACCACCTGGGCGGCGGCCTGTCGCGAGGGCCCGTCGCGCTCGACGCCGATCACGCGACCGGACTCACCGACCAGCCGGGCGAGCGCCACCGAGATCGCGGCCGGCCCGCAGCCGATGTCCGCGACCGTCGCTCCTTCGGTGATACCCGCCTTGGCCAGCAGGTCCGCCTCGTCCGAGATCGCGTGCTCCGCCATCATGCGGTAACGCGCGATCTCCCCCTCACTTATCTCAAGCACGTACTCCGGCATGTTGCCCCCCTCGTGGTCGACCTCCAACCAACCTGAAGCCAGGCTCAGAATCAATGCCGTACCCTTGTCGGTGAAGGGGAGTATTCCTCCCGCGCGAACGTCGTCAGTACGACTCGGTGTCCGGGTCCGGCGTCGCGGCTCAGCCCAGCTGAGTGGAAGAGACCTTCGGCCGCTGCCTCGCGCAGCACCGAAGGGATCTCACGACATGTCCGCCACCACCCGCAAGGCATTGTGGGCATCACTCGGCTGGACCCTGCTCGGCCTGGCCTTCACGCCCGTCGTGTGGGCGATCAGCGGGTCAGGAGACGCCGGCTCCTACCTCTCCGTGTTCGCGCTCGAGAAGACGCTCTCCCTTGACAACGTCGCGATGTTCGCGGCCGTGCTCGGCGCCGCCGCACTCCCCGCCAAGGACGAAGGCAAGGCACTCACCGGAGGCCTGCTCGGAGCGTTGGCACTTCGCGTGGTCTTCATCACCGCCGGCCTCGCCATCGTCGATGCCGTCCACGCGATCCTGCTCGGGTTCGCCGTGATCTTGGTGGTCAGCGGCGTGCAGATGATGCGCGCAGACACGGAGCATGAGGCGAAGGAACGATCACGCTGGCTGCCACAGCGGCTGCGAGACAACCCGTTCGCGGTGACCTTGGTGACGATCGTGGTAGTCGATGTCGCGTTCGCCGCCGACTCGATCCTCGCCGCGTTCGCCATCACGACCTCCGCGTTCCCGATCGTGGCCGCGAACGTCTTCGCCGTACTCGGCCTTCGGCCCCTGTATGTCGTGCTGGCGAACGCGATGGAACGCTTCCGGTACCTCAAGTTCGGCATCGGGATCCTGCTCATCGCGATCGGTGCGGAGCTCGCGATCGAGCACTGGCACGAGCTGCCGTCGTGGGTGTCGCTGGCCGCCGTCGGTGTGTGCCTGGTCGGCTCCATCGCGGCGTCGTTGTTCGTCGAGAGAAGGGAATCAGCATGCGTCGAGTCCTCCGCCGCACCGCAATCACCGTGACCGGCTTTGCGCTCCTGCTCGTCGGGGTCGCACTCCTCGTCCTGCCTGGGCCTGGGGTGGTTGTGATCATCGGCGGGCTCGCCGTCCTCGCGACGGAGTACGCGTGGGCGAAGCGACCACTCGATTCGCTCCGTGCCCGGGTTGAGCGGCTGCGACGCCGCAAGGCCACCTAGTCCGTCGGCGGCCGGCGACGAAGCGCTTTCGTGTCACCGCGTTTGCGCTTGCTCTCCAACCGCCGTTCCTTCGCCGCCCGGGTCGGCCTGGTGGGACGCCGCGGCGGCGGTGGTGGTGCGGTCGCCTCTCGCAGCAGCTGCGCGAGTCGCTCCCGAGCGGCTTGACGATTCCGCAGTTGCGACCTGTGCTCCTCCGCCGCGACGGTCACGACGCCGTCAACCAGCCGACCCGCAAGCCTCGCCAGAGCTCGGCTGCGCGACGTTGGCCCGAGCGACGGCGACGCACCCACGTCGAACGAGAGCTCAACTCGGCTGTCGCTGGTGTTGACCGACTGCCCGCCCGGTCCCGACGACCGCGAGAACCGCCACCGCAGCTCCGACTCCGGGATCGTCAGGCGCGGACTCACCTCCAGCGGCTCGGTCATCCCTCCATCGTCGCCCGACTCAGCTCCGGCGAGCCGGATTGTCACGATAGAGACCTTCGGGCAGGCTTGCCGACATGACGTTTGCTACCGATGGCACTCCTGCGAAGCCTGGACCGAAGCTGTCGCTGTCCCTGGCGCTCATCGTGCTCGGGACCATTCTCGGCATCACCGGACTCGCCCTGACCATCAAGAACGTCGCTCACAACTTCAATGGCACCGTTTACACGACGCCGAACCCGATCTCACGGCAGTTCGACACGGGCACCTTCGAGGTGTTCTTCGAGGAGCCGGCGAACGGCGGCACGCCGGACCTGAGCGCGAGCGATGTCATCGTGACCGGTTCGGACGGCACGACGGTGGACACCTTCGATCGGTCCGGTAGCGCGAACGAGACGATCGGTCGCGGCAACACCAACTACGACGGCGTCGTCGAGTTCAAGATCACCAGTCCCGGCGAGTACACCGTGGCCGTCAAGAACCACGACGGCCAGAACTACTTCGTGACGAACACATTCGCGGACCTCGCGAAGGGCGCGGCCGGCTGGATCGTGATGATGGTGGTCGGCATGATCACTGGGTTCGTCGGAGTCGTGCTGCTGATCGTGGGGATCGTCCGGCGTCGCCGGGCCCGCCGGCCGCTCGCCCCCTACGGCGGCGGCTTCCCCGCCCAGCAGCCGTATCAGGCGCCCGCGGCGACCGCCCCGCCGCCCGGTTGGTACCCAGACCCGTCCATTCCGGGATCCCAGCGCTACTGGGACGGCACCAAGTGGACGGACCAGACCCACAACACCCAGTAGCACGGGACGGTCCGGGCTGAGTCCCTCGCCGACCCGGGCGTAGATGGGCGTTGGGGTTTTAGTGTCGCGACGGTAGAAAATTTGAGCCAAAATTCACAGTAAATCCGCGACGCTCGTTGGCTCCGCGACTGGGCGGACGGCTGGGAACTCGTTCGGTTCATGCTTCACGCATTCGCTGCCAGATCGGCTAAAGCGGCACTTCGTACCTGCCGAATTACATGATTGTTATTTGGCGCCTACTTAGGAGTGCACCCGTGACGACTTCCCCCGTCATGAGCTGGTTGCGCGACGGTGTGCCGATCACTTTGATCTGCGACCTGGTGAGCCTGTCCGATCCGGCCTCGGTAGCCATCAACAGCGTCGAGCGACCGGCCAGCGACCCGATCTGGCTGGAGGCCGCCATCACCCTCATCAGCCGAGACGTCGCCGCAACGGCCTGATCGAGCCTCGCGCGCAGGCCATCCGGTCGCGTTGGGCGGCCCCGGTGCCCGGCGAGGCGGAAGGGCACGTCTAGTGAGGGGCGTCTCCGCTGTAGTACTCGAACACCATCGACCCGATGGCCGGTACGGCGAAGGCCGCACCGAGGAACGTCAGCCACCATCCGAACACGACACCCGCGAACACCATCGCCGCCGCACCTGCGCACCACAGCGGCGCCCAGCTGTACGGGCTGAAGAACCCGATCTCACCCGCGCCATCCGCGATCTCGGCATCTGGCAGGTCCTCCGGGCGCGCGTCGATACGTCGCGCCGTCACGAGCAGGTAGGACCCGGTGAGGGCGCCGAGGCACACCGCAAGCGCCATGGCCGTCGTACCCGTGGGGTCGTGTGAGGTGAACCAGTACACGATGTCCGCGGGCAGCAGGAACACCGCGATGAACGCGAAGAGGTAGCCCTCGACCTTCACAGTGTCGCCTCCGATCCGATCGGCCGCGAATGGTGCTCAGGCAGCCCAGCGAGGTGCGGATAGTGCAGGTCGAACGCCGGCCGTTCGGAGCGGATCCGCGGGATCGAGTGGAAGTTGTGGCGCGGCGCTGGGCACGACGTGGCCCACTCGAGGGAGTTTCCGTAACCCCACGGGTCGTCGCCGACAACGCGCTCGTTCTTTCCGACCCAGGACCGCCACGCGTTGTACATGAACGGCAGCATCGACAGGCCCAGCAGGTACGCGCCGATCGTCGACACCTCGTTTAACGTCGTGAACCCGGCGAACGGCCCGTAGTCGGCATAGCGCCGCGGCATGCCCTCCACGCCGAGCCAGTGCTGCACGAGGAACGTCATGTGGAAGCCGATGAACAGGGTCCAGAAGTGGATCTTGCCAAGGCGCTCGTCGAGCATCGTTCCGGTCATCTTCGGCCACCAGAAGTAGAAGCCGGAGAACATCGCGAACACCACGGTGCCGAACAGCACGTAGTGGAAGTGCGCGACCACGAAGTACGAGTCGGTCACGTGGAAGTCGATCGGTGGCGCCGCGAGCATGACACCGGTCAGCCCGCCGAGGAGGAACGTGATCAGGAAGCCGATCGAGAACAGCATCGCCGTGTCGTAGGAGATGGCACCGCGCCACATCGTGCCGATCCAGTTGAAGAACTTCACGCCGGTCGGGACGGCGATCAGGAACGTAAGCAACGAGAAGAACGGCAGGAGCACCGCGCCCGTGGAGAACATGTGGTGCGCCCAGACCGTGATCGACAGGCCCGAGATCGACATCGTCGCGAAGACCAAACCCTTGTATCCGAACAATGGCTTGCGACTGAAGACAGGGATCACCTCAGAGACGATCCCGAAGAACGGCAGGGCGACGATGTAGACCTCGGGATGGCCGAAGAACCAGAACAGGTGTTGCCACAGGATCGCGCCGCCGTTGGCGGGGTCGAAGATGTGCGCGCCGAACTTGCGGTCCGCCTCCAGGCCGAGCAGGGCGGCCGCGAGGACCGGGAAGGCGACCAGCACGAGGATCGACGTGAACAGGATGTTCCACGTGAAGATCGGCATCCGGAACATCGTCATGCCGGGCGCCCGCAGGCAGATGATGGTCGTGACGAAGTTGACGCCACCGAGGATCGTCCCGAACCCGGACAGCGCAAGCCCCATGATCCACAGGTCTGCACCGGCCCCTGGTGAGTAGAGGGAGCTCGACAGCGGCGAGTAGGCGTACCACCCGAAGTCGGCGGCGCCGCCGGGCGTCAGGAAGCCGCTCATCACCATCAGGCTGCCGAACAGGAACAGCCAGTAGCTGAGCATGTTCAGCCGCGGGAAGGCGACGTCCGGGGCGCCGATCTGCAGCGGCATGACCACGTTGGCGAATCCCACGAACAGCGGGGTCGCGAACATCAGCAGCATCAACGTGCCATGCATCGTGAACAGCTGGTTGTACGTCTCCGGCGACACCACCTGGTCGCCCGGCCGGGCGAGCTCGGTGCGCATGATCTCGGCCATGATGCCGGCGATCAGGAAGAACGCGAACGAGGTGATCAGGTACATCAGACCGATCACCTTGTGGTCGGTGCTGGTGATCCATCGGACGATCCGGCTACCCGGCACGACGTGGACCCGGCGCGGACGTGTGATCTGCGCGCGGACAGGCTCGACGACGGTCACAGGTTGCTCCCATTGGACGGCGGGTCGTAGGCCGGGTCGCCACTCACATCGCCCGTGTACTGCGTGATCTCGGCATTCGTGCCGTCTTTCGCCTGCTGTTGAGCTTTCGTGAGCCAGGCGTCGTACTGGTCCTGCGGCAGGGCCTTGACCGTGAACAACATCCGGTCGTGGTGGACCCCGCAGAACTCCGTGCACCGCCCGGCGAACGTGCCGGCCTTCGTCACCGTGACCTCGAACTCGTTCGGGTGCCCGGGGACCACATCACGCTTGAACAGGAACGGCACCACCCAGAACGAGTGGATGACGTCGGGCGAGGTCAGGTGGAAGTGGATCTGCTCGTTCGTGGGGAGCACCAGCACCGGGGGCTCGCCCGGGCGGCCGGTGACCGTGACGCCGTGATCGACGTAGTTGAACTGCCACGACCACTGGAAGCCGACGACCTGGACCTGCAGCGCCGACTTGTCGTTGACATCGTTGACGTTGTTCTCGGTCACCGCGGTGAAGTAAAAGAGCACCGCGACGACGACGATCGGCAGGAAGGTGTAGAGCACCTCGATCGGCAGGTTGTACCGGACCTGGCGAGGGATCTCGTTGTCGGCGCCGCGGCGGTACGCGACGGACGCGTACACGATCATGAACAGGACGATGCCGCCGATGATCAAGGAGGCGAGGAGGAAGCCTTCCCAGATGTTCAGCGCGTCGACGCCGCGGTCGGTGACGGGCTCTGGCCAGCCGCCGCGCTTCCACTTCGCGGCCTCACCTGTGCAGCCGGTGGCGAGGAAAGCCAGGCCCAGCAAGAGGGCAGTTCGCAGAGCACGTCGCACGCGGGAACACTAACGCAGCGCCCACGCTCACCTGCGCTCAGGGGCGGCGTGTCCGCAGGCCAACAGTTGAGCGATCAAGCGCCCGTTGCGGGCGCCCCGGCCTCGTGCGGGCTAGTGACCCGAACTCGGCAGGAGCGCGGCGATCTCGGCCGCCGCATCCTCGCCGTAGGCGGTCGCCAGCCGGGTGCGCGCGGTCGCCGCGTCGACGTCGTACTCCTGCGGACCGAGTGACTCGACGCACAGCGTCGCCATGAGCGCGCCGACCTGGGCGGAGCGCTCCAACGTCAGGTCCCAGGACTGGCCGGCGAGGAACCCGGCACGGAACGCGTCACCGACACCTGTCGGGTCCGTGAGGCGGGTGGCTCGTACGACGCCGACCCGGATCTCGGGCTCCCCCGCCTTGGAGATGACGATCCCCTGCGCGCCATGTGTCGTGACACGGGTGCCCACCGTGTCGAGCACCTCGGCCGGGGACAGGCCGGTCTTGGACTCGAGCAGGGCGGATTCGTAGGCGTTGCAGAACAGGAACTCAGCGCCGGTGAGCAGGTTGCGGATGGCCGCTCCGTCCAGCGAGGCGAGCTGCTGCGACGGATCGGCGGCGAATCGCACGCCACGGTTGCGGCACGACGTCGTGTGCGCGGCCATCGCCGACGGGTCGTTCGGTCCGACCATGACCAGGTCGAGCTGTCCCAGCAGGCCGAGGTCGATCTCCCGGGCCTCGGTCATCGCCCCTGGGTAGAACGAGGCGATCTGGTTCTGCTCGGTGTCCGTCGTGCACACGAATCGTGCGGTTTGACGGGTTTCGGACACGCGGACGCCGCTCGTGTCGACTCCATGGCTCTCGAGCCAGCTCCGGTAGTCGGCGAAGTCCGACCCGACCGCGCCGATCAACACCGGGCTCAGGCCGAGCACGCCGAGGCCGAAGCAGATGTTGCCGGCCACCCCTCCCCGCCGCACGTCGAGGTCGTCGACGAGGAACGAGACTGAGAGGTTCGCCAGCTGGTCGGGCAGGAGCTGGTCGACGAAGCGGCCAGGGAAGGTCATCAGATGGTCGGTCGCGATCGAGCCGCTCACAGCAATGCGCACGCGCCGAAACTACTAGCGAGTAGGGCTTCCGTTACTCACGGGTCACTCTTAGCGTCGATCCCGTGACGATCCGCCGACTCGTTCCCTCCGACCTCGAGGCCGAAAAGCTCGAGGATCTCCTCGCGGACGCGCGGGCCATCCCTGCCGCCGCCTTCACGCGCTCCAGGCACGTGGCGCGGCGAGTGATCGACCTGACGGTCCCGGCGCAGCGCAGCGTGATGCGCATCCCGGAGGCGACCAGGTCCCTGGTAGAGGCCGGCGAAGACCTCCTGGTCGGTTACCGCCGCTAGGTCTGGCGTCGGCGCCCCCCGTCTCAAGGCCAAATTCGCAACGACCGGGGCGCCGGCTTCCCCTCCGGTCGCGCTTCATCGGCCGGAGATGGCAATTTCTGCCCGGATGTCCGGTTCGCTTTAGCGAGGCTCTGAGCTAACGCCCGATCAGCTGAGCGCTTTTGGCTCTGGGCAGACGCCCGATCAGTGGAAGCTGTCTCCGCAGGCGCATGAGCCGGTCGCGTTGGGGTTGTCGATCGTGAAGCCCTGCTTCTCGATGGTGTCGACGAAATCGATGGTGGCACCGGAGAGGTAAGGCACGCTCATCCGGTCCACGACGACCTTGACGCCGCCGAAGTCGGTGAACGTGTCGCCTTCGAGGGTGCGCTCGTCGAAGAAGAGCTGGTAGCGAAGGCCGGAGCATCCGCCGGGCTGCACGGCGATCCGCAGGGCGAGGTCGTCACGACCCTCCTGCTCGAGCAGGTTCTTGACCTTGACGGCAGCGGTGTCACTCAGGACGACGGACTGCGGCGTGGTCTCGGTGGTGTCCTGCACGGTCATCGCGATGGGCTCCTCGGAATTGCGGGTGTTTGCTCACTCAACGGTACGGCAAACTCGTTTTCTTCCCGCTCAATCGTCCCACAACCAGCCGGGTACGACGGATCAGCGTCGCGACCAGGACTTGGCCACCGCACGACCCAGCTCGCGGATGCCGTCCTGCCCGGCGGCGAGCGCCGCCTCCGCCGACCCGAGCAACGCTGCAATCGAGAACACGTCGTCGATCCCGTTCGCAGCAGCCTCGCGCGCACCGACCTCCGCCTGGCCGGCAGCGACCACGCACGGGACGCCGGCCTCCTGCGCGACTCGGGCGACGCCCGACACCACCTTCCCGCGAAGCGACGTGCGGTCGAACTTGCCCTCACCGGTGACAACGAGGTCGGCGGCTTCGACCTTGCCGCGAAGGTCCACGACGTCCATCACGATCTCGATGCCGGATCGGCGTGTCGCGCCGAGCGCGAGCAGCCCGAACCCGAGCCCGCCTGCCGCACCGGCGCCCGGGGCGTCGCGCAGCCCTGGTTTGCCGACCGCCGCTTCGACAACGTCGGCCCAGCGCTCGAGCGCGGCGTCGAGCTCCATCACCGCTGCCCGATCGGCCCCCTTCTGCGGCCCGTAGACCGCCGATGCCCCGTGCAGGCCGAGCAGGGGGTTGTCGACGTCGGTCGCCGCGACCAGCCGGACGCCGAGTTCGGGGACTGAGACCGAGTCCAGGTCTTTGAGGGCAGCTCCCCCACCGCGAAGGACCTCGGCTGGCTCTGCGCCGAGTGCCGCCCACAGCCCGGCGCCACCGTCGTTGGTCCCCGACCCACCGAGCCCGATCACGACCGTGCGAACGCCCTCGTGAGCCGCTGCCGCGGCGACGTACTGCCCGACGCCGTACGTCGTCGCGGTTCGGACATCACCGTGGTGGCGCTCGAGCAGGTCGAGACCGCAACCGTAGGCACTCTCGACGTACGCCGTCGGTCCGTCGACGACGACGTAGCCGCCACCTGGCTCACCAGTTGGTCCCGTCGCATCGACATACACGTCCGGGCTGTCGAGCACGATTGAGGCCAGGACCGCGACGAAGCCCGGCCCGCCGTCGGACATCGGCGCCGACCGCAACGCGTCATCCGGCGAGATGTCCGCCCAGCCCCAGTTGAAGACCTCCACCACGCCGTCTGCCTGGAGGTCCCCGAAGGAATCCATCGCCACGACGACGCGCATGGCGAAAATCTAGTGGCGGCGGCTGGTAGGCAGGACGCGTGAGCGCGACGGTCCGGCCGATGACCCACGACGACGTCGTGGCGGCAAGCCAGGCACAGGTCAGCGCGTTCGATGACCTCGACCGGCGCCGACACGAAACGCCGATGCCTACGCCGACCGACGCCATCTGGGAGCGGATCCGGCTCCGTCACCACCATCTGATCGACACAGACCCCGGCGGATCGTGGGTCGCCGAGATCGACGGCAACGTGATCGGCTGCGCGCTCGCCCTCAAGCGGGAGACGTACTGGGGCCTGTCGTTGCTCGTCGTCGATCCGACCGTCCAGTCAAGCGGCGCCGGCCGAAAGCTGCTCGACGCCTCGCTGACCTACGGCGAGGGCTGCGACCGCTGGATCATCCTGTCGAGCTCTGACGAGCGCGCGATCCGTCTGTATGCGACGAGCGGCTTCGAGCTGTACCCGCAGGTCTACGGCACCGGGAAGCCAGATCCGAAAGCCCTCCCGGCGCTGCGCAACCGGGTGCGCGACGGATCGGTTGACGACACTGCACTCGCCGACGATGTCGATCGGATCGTGCGCGGTGCGCCGCGCGGTCCAGACCACGTGCGAATGGCGACCGACATGCCGCTGTTCATCGCTGACGACGTCGACGGCAAGGGGTACGCGTACATCCGGCAGGACGGCGAGGTCTACTGCCTCGGCGCCACCAACGAGGCGACGGCGACCGCGTTGCTCTGGCGGTGCTTCGCCTACGCCCACGAGGCGGACCGGCCGGTCGGCGTCATCGACATGAACGCCGAGCAGCAGTGGGCGATCTCAATGGCATTTCAGGCGCGCCTTAAGGTCCAGCCGGCCGGGCCGGTGTTCTGGCGGGGCACGACGCCACCGAAGGCGTTCTTGCCCTCCGGCGCCTATCTCTGACGGTCAGTCCACCCAGGCGAACGCGCTGCCCTGGATCCCCATGACTTTGACGACGTGGTCATGCAACAACATCGCGTCACCGGTTGGCTTGCGGACGAACCCGAGGCCGTCCCGATTGAAGACATACTTGCCGGCCTGCGCGATGACGAAGCCGTTTCTCGCACCCAGCACCGCGATGCCGTGCTTGATGATCCGCTTCCAGCGGTCGTGCTGGTAGACCGCGAGGACGCTGGCAGCACCCGTGCGGGTGGCTCGCTCCCAGACGACCCACGGCTCGTTGTTCTTCCACGCGAAGCTCATGGCGCCGACCCGCCACTGCTTCTTGGCTGAACCGTAGTGCCCGATCGTCCGCCGATCTCGCGGACCGTGCAACGAGAACTCATCGATGATCGACGTTGATCCGATGCCCCCGAAGTCAGTGTGGTCACCGCGCTCGACCGCGAGCACCTTGCCATCCGGGCTGACGAACGACCGCTCCGGGAGGTGCGCGTTGCTCGGCTTCAGCACGTAGTTGTGCACGATCTGGGCCGACCCGTCGAATGCCGTCAGACGGAGCTGCTCGGTGTTCTTTGGACCGGGCGGTGAGGTCAGCGCTTTGAGGTTCACGACCCCGCCGGGGTACGCCGCCTGCGGGAAGACGGTGCCGGGGATCTTGTGGAAAGTCGCCGACGTCTTCAGGTCGACGTAGCTTGCGTGCCCGTGGTTGTAGACGACGAGCTTGTCGCTGGCGAAGCCGAGCGGCAACGCCGTGGTCTTGACCTCATAGACCTGATCGGGTGCGAACGTGCGGACAACCAGGGTCGGCCGCGCGGCGGTGGAGCTCCCG
>Ga0213876_10001093_pt1 | contig 17409 bp, 19 predicted proteins | sample BarmaccomBMRX_R9_FD_160113 | JGI IMG/M metagenome (GOLD analysis project Ga0213876, IMG submission 160113) | Root-associated microbial communities from Barbacenia macrantha in rupestrian grasslands, the National Park of Serra do Cipo, Brazil - RX_R9 | ecosystem: Host-associated > Plants > Roots... | reverse complement strand
GGCAAAGGCCCGTGGCGGACAGCGCATTCCACTGGCAGCCGGTGCGCAACACGAAAAAGATGGCCTCGGCGCACTGGCGGTCGGGCACGCGGGGCCGGCCGCCCCCGAAGCGGTGGGTGTTTTTGTGTGGCGGCAAGAGCGGTTCCATCAAGGCCCACAGCTCATCGCTGAGCCCAAAGCGCCCGCCGGTCGTCGGGAGGCGCTTGGCCCGGGGCCGGGTGCGCCCCTTGCCCGTTGCGCTCGTCTGCTTGGCGGTCTTCATCTCCACCAAACATAGCACAAAATCGCTTATTCGGATAGGCTCTTAGGCGGACTGCTCATAAAGCTGGAGCTTCTTCGAGCGTTCTCGCTCGGCGCTGACAAACTCGCTCAGGGCATCGGTGAGTTTGAAACGTACGTCCGCAACAACCTCGAGTTCATCCCCAACTTCGGGGAACGCTACCGTAAGGGTGAAACCGTCAGCACTGCGTTTGTGGAATCCACGATCAATCAGGTGGTCAGCAAGCGGTTTGTGAAGAAGCAGCAGATGCAGTGGACGCCGCGGGGCGCACACTTGCTGTTACAGACGCGAACCAAAGTCCTCAACCACGACCTTGAGGACGTCTTTCGCAGCTGGTACCCACAGTTCCATGCTCAGGCGGCTTGACCCCCGACTTCTTGACGCTCTCTTAAAGCGCGGATAAACCAACCGGTGCGCAATATTAAACTCTTCGTTAGGGCGTAAAGGACGCTCGATCGTATAAGTCACGCCCTGTGTTGCTCCGTCAGAAATGTCGGGTCGTCTCAGCGCCATTGTGCAATGGAAGATGGACAAAAATCAACGCTAATCACTTCTCCATTGACACCGAATCGGGCGAGGCGTTCATTTTGGGTGTCGCTCAGGATCTTTGACCAAAGTTGTTCCCTGTGCCCCCCCGATGACTCAGAGAAATCCCGAAGCAGGTCATTGAATGAGGATATCGTCCTAAATTCCTCGGAAAAACAATGAAAATACCCTTCCTAATTACCCTGGCAGGGTTGGCAGTCGGCTTGACCGTGCCAATTTTCGCCCAACAACAAGACACAGCCGCTCCGCCGAAGTCCGAGGAAGCAAAAAAAATCGTGGCGCTGGTCGAGAAAGCCGCAGCGTTGATCGATAGTAAGGGAAGGTCAATCTTCCCCGAGTTCAGGAATGGCAAGTGGCGGACGGGTGACACATATTTATTCATCGACGACTTGAAGGGGATCGTCCTGTTCAATAGTGGTTTTCCAAAGGATGAGGGGAGTGACTTTAGTGGCCGAAAAGATTCCAACGGCAAGTTATTCGTGGCGGAGTTTCTGAAGGTGGTTCAGTCCAAGGGATCAGGGTGGGTTGACTACATGTTTCCCAAACCCGGCCAGAGCCAACCATCGCAGAAATGGAGCTACGTAAAGGCGGTGAATGTCGATGGAACTCCTGCGCTCGTGGGTGCGGGCTTCTATGCCCCGACAACCACCCCGAGCAATAAATAGCATGCCGATACGCGCGGTGACGGATTAGAACGAGACTCGGCGAGTACAACGGGTTAAACTTTGTATGATCCATCTACTATCGGAACTGCCTTCGGAGGTTTTCGGTTGATGTTCGCAAACGGGTAGGTAAGAGCGACATGGCGAGTGGCGGGGACCCCGTCGACCTGGATGGCGAAAGGGCGTCCAGAGGGGCACGTATGTTTCTGATAAAGTGAGCGAGCTATCCACAACCGAAAGTTATGCCCCAATACTGGATGATCAGTGCCCGCGACGGTGGAGGTACCGGTAGCAACCGGAACAAAAACGGCGTGACATTCTGCGTTAGTGATAGCCCAAATGATGCGGGCCAGCTTCGCGACATCAACAACTGGCGGCGCGTCAGGTTTGCGCAGTTTCGTAAAGCCTTGATCGACGCGTGCGCAATTCCCCGATCTACCGCCAGAGCAGCAGCAGGAATAAAAGCATCTTGCGCTCTGCATCCAGGCTACAACAACGGCTTCGCGAGCTCCATTGACTTCTACACCCGCGTCTACTACGGTCTTTTTGCCGGAGCTGATGGTCTCGGCATCTGCGTCCTTTTTACCTGGCCATCGAAAGGCGAGGTTTATGACTACCTGGCGGACCGCGACGAGGCTAGAGCCTGCGCCGATGACCTCGTGGGCGTGCTTAATATTACTCCGTTAAGTCATCGGTGGGCAAGCGCTCGGCAGTAGGGACAATTGAGATGGTAAGTCGGCAGCAGGAACCGTTGCGGGGCACGGCGTACCGCCGGTAAGGTTAGCCGCGGCCCGGACGGTTCGTGGCGATCAGCGCAGCGGCCTTTCTTTCTCCGTGCCGGGGCGGGGTTGGCCGAGCGGTCCGCCTCTTGTTGCTGTTGCTGCTGCTGCGCTTCCTCCTGCAGGCGCAGGCGCTCCAGGGTTAAAAACCCGTAAGCCATCATCACCAGCACGGCGTGGCGGTAAAACCCGTGCCAGGAGCGGCCTTCAAAATGGTCCAAGCCTAACGCCTCTTTCATCTGCTGGTAGCCTTGCTCCACCGGCAAGCGGCGGCGCCAGTAGCGCACGGCGGCGATGCGCGAGGTGTTCGCGGGCAGGTTGCTGAAGGCATAGCGCACCGAGCCCTCGTCGCGTTGCTCGATTAAAAGCCAGTGGGGTTGGGCCCCGGCGCACTCGCCGGCCTCCCAGCCGTAAGCCGGCCAGACCCGTAGCCAAGCGAACCGGGCACTTAAGGGTCCTTTGGTCCCCTGACGCCAGGTCACGCGCCGCAAGGGCGTACGGGCGGCTAACCCGGCCAGGGTGACCGGCTTGGGCGCATCGTTGGCCAGCCGCGGCCGGCTTCGGGGGGCCACAGTGCTTTTAGGTCGTCTCGGGAGCAACCGCAATCATTGCGGTCGCGGTACTGCCGCAACGGGGAATGCCCGGCTTGCCGGCGGCGAGCCCGTAGTTCTTCCAGGAACAATTCTGCCGCGAACGCATCGCTCATCGCATCCGGGACGTTCATCGCAGGGATGTTGACCCCGCCGGGCCGCTCTTGCGAAAGAAAGCCTGTATGGTCGGAGTTGACCTTGAGGATTTCCTCCATTCCCCCGGCTCGGGCCTGTCGCACTCCCGGGTCGATGCGCAGGTAAGGACAATCCGGCCACTCCGGGGAGATCAACGGGACCGAGAGCTGAACGCCTAACCGGTAGGGCAGGTCCAGCGCCACGCCCCAGTCGAAGCCGTCAAGGTTAGCGTCTTGGCGAAAGCGATTGATTACGTCCTTTAACCACACGTGGCCGTAAAGGGGGTTAACCTCGACCGGCTCCTGCAGCCCTGCGTCCAGCCGGATCGCCTCACGGCAGTATTCGTAAGCGGAGCAGATCTCCAGCTCGTTGACCGGCAGGCCACTGTTTCGGGATGAAAAATCCCATTCTTCCGGCAATGGGAGTTTGGCACGACGTTCCACCCTTAGACCTCCGGCAAAGTGCGTGACGCTTTCTCCAGGGCTTCCCGGCCCACGTGGGTATAAAGGGCGCTCATCGCTTCTGAGTCATGGCCGATCAGCTCCTGGACCACCGCTTGCGGGATTCCCGCATCCTTTAACAAGGAGACCGCCGTGTGTCTCAGGGAATGAAACGACAGGCCGGTGGAAGCCCGCCGAACGTCCCTCCCTTCGCCGGTGCCCTGGTGCAAGACCTTGGGCCGCAGGGCCGCCTCCGCCAGCAGGTCGGTAAACCAGTTAGACACGGTGTTGGGCCGATTCTGGCGCTTTACGACGGTGTAAGCCCGGGGGTGCAACGGGGCATCGGGGCCATCCGCTGCGGGTAGCGCCAAAATGTGGGCGCGCAGGGCAGGGGCTAGGGGAATCGTCAGGCGTTTACCCGTCTTTTTGGCCACCAGCCGCAGCTCGTTGCGCTCCAGATCGACGTTCGCCCATGTGAGCAAGGAAAGGTCCGTCAACCGTTGGCCGCTGTAGAGCCCGAAGCGGATCAGGCTTTGCGCACGTCCAACGGTAGCTAAGTACGTTTACAATTCTTTCCATTGCAAGCAGTTGAGACGCAGATGAACGCGGGTGGACAACCCCTGCTGAACCGCGGGTTCGAATCCCGCCCTCACCGTGATTGTGCGCAAGCGCTTGATTTCAGCGTTGGCTGTCCCGTCAGCCTGGTCCCTGAACGAGCGTGGCCGGGCCAAAACCTTCAAGGCCGGAACCTCAGCCGTCCTGCCATCGTTCGGTGTACTGGGCCTCAAGCCATTCAAACTCTTTACCGCAGCTCTGGCACCGCAGGCACGCGCGGGGCTCTTTCGGGGGATCGGGCAGCACCTGCACGACCGTGCCCCCGCATTCCGGGCATTTGGTCATTTCACTCATAGGATGGCCTTTTGAAACCGTACCTTGAATTCTTACACCGTAACGGCTCGGATTGCCTCCTGCTTCGTTCGGGACGAGTGAAAACATCACAAAACCACCGTCTAAGGGAACGCGGTGACCTGGCCCGATCTCAGGCGCACAAAATTCTCCAAGCGCGCCAGTTTTTGTGGATTTTTAGAGAGGCCCTTACACTTCCAGAACCGGACGGGGAAACGCGTTGCCTATCTGCCCTCAAAACCGCATTTTCACAGCCGGGATGTATCAAGCTCGTTGTCAGCGGCCTGTCCCCGAACCGGCCGGTATCGGCGTCTTTCCGTTTCGTTTTGATCTTTTGATGGGGGGTTATTTCGGGACCAGTTATGCCGTCAAACTCTACCCGAACGGCCTCTGGTACAGTCGTTGCCGGCATTACGAGTTTTCAGAGCCTGCTGCCAGCGGTCTCCAGACATTGGCGATTCCCGCGCAGGCTGCGTGGCGGCGATTCCGCGCCGAACTCGACGCGCTTAATGCATGGACCTGGCGCCGCTATTACCCGAACGTTGTCCGGGTGCGGAACGGGTATGGGTTTCATTTCCAGATCGAATACGCCGACCGCCAGCTGATCTCGAGCGGCGACCAGTGTTTCCCCGGCGCGGAGGGTGAACCCGTCCCGATCATCGATCGCGTTCCGGGCGATCCGTTCGACCACTTCTGTGCAGCGGTGTCGCGGCTGATCGGCCAGCCATTCCGTTAGGCGGGTTTCGGAAGCGCCAGTTCGCCGTACTCTCGCCCGAGATGCGCGCACAAGGCCTCCACCACCAGTTCGTGGTCCTGACGTTGCGGCAGGCCGGACACGGTCAACGAACCGATTACCCCGGCCCCCGCCACGTTCAAAGGAAAGGATCCGCCGTGCGCTGCATAGTCGGACATGGAGAGGCCAAACTTCTCGGTCAGATTGCTGTCTTTAAGTTTTAAATCGAGCCCGATCGCGTAAGAGCTGCGGTGAAAACGCTGGACGGTGTTGGCCTTGCGGCGAATCCATTCCGCGTTGTCCGGTGTCGCTCCGGCCAAGGCGGTGTAGAAGAGTTGCTGCCCGAAGCGGCGCAATTCAATGGCCACCGCATATTGCCGGGAAAACGCCAGTTCCCGCAGTCGTACCCCAAGTTTCCAGGCGTCATCGGCATCGAAACGCTGCAAAATCAGTTCCTTTTCCTGGCGGGCGATCAGTTCGAGGTCTTCAGCCGGCTCCATCACACGCGTTCCGATGGTTTGCGACCGGTCCAGGCGATCAGTGAAACGCACCCTGACGCGCGAACCGGTCCACGTTCTTCTGACGCAGCATTACAAATGTATTGTTGTCGCCGTACCGCGCCCAAGGGCCCCCTGAAGGTACTTCACGGTATTCCACAAATCTCCAGTCGCACACGTCCTTATTCGCCAAGCCAAGGTAATCCCGCACCGCCGGCGAGACGTCGATACCGGCGCCCTGGTTCAGGTTGGGCCGCGGCCGCTCATTACCGAACACGTATTGCCAGTGGTCGGTCCGGAACGGCCCGCAATCCTCCCATTGGGCGTAACAAACCCGGCCGCCGTGCCGGATCGCCACCCAGCGGTCCTTCAAGACCGTTTGGCCGCTGCGCACGAACGCTGCCCTGAACCAAGGGATAACCGAGTACGCCTCCGATTTGGTGCGGCCCCCTTCGACGTCATTGTAAGGCAGCGCCACGTAGAACGGGTTCTGGCGCGGAATGAACCCGGCAGGAATGAAGTCGCGTCGCGCCGCCGGGTTCGGGTTGTCATAACCGCCGAAGTTGGCGGCCCACCGCCCGTCCCACGAACTTCGGCTGTTGGGCACGGGATTATTCGCCGTCGGGTGTTCGCCAGTCCAGAAAATGGTCGTGACGATGCTCGCCTTCCAAGGATAGTGGCCGGGACCGACGCTCAGGGCGCTGCTGGGAAGGCTCCGGCCGGCGGGCGACGAAACCGTTGCGTAGCGTAGACCCCCTTCGTTGTAGACGGTTCTCGTGACGCCCCGCCCTACCAGCGAGGGACCCGTCGCGTAGCGTGGACCGTCCCCGGTGTAAACGTTTCTGGTCGGTGAAAAAATCACCTTCGGTTCGACTTTGAGAAGGGCATTCTCCCGCAGTTTGCGGGCGTAATTGGTAGAATCCGCACTCTTACCGGAAGTCATTTGGCCAAACGTGGAACTTCCGGTGCACCACGTGATTAGAGCCGAAAGCAAGATAAACCGCTGCATGGGGTGAGGTTGGTGCCTCTTAGCGGCAAGAACTCGCCTTCAGCAACTGGTTTTAAGCGCCCTTAGGGGCAAAGGGGGTAAAACCTTAGAGCTCCCTAAGGTGTAGCCGTGGAATTTGGTCACACGGCGGGCACAGCGGGGGTGGCGGGCACGACGTAAGAGTTCACACGGCGAACACGGCGAGCCACGGCGACCACGGCAAGAAGAGGGGGAAAGCGTTCGGAGTTCGGAGTTCGGAGTTCGGAGTTCGGAGTTCGGAGTTCGGAGTTCGGAGTTCGGAGTTCGGAGTTCGGAGTTCGGAGTTCGGAGTTCGGAGCGGAATCTTGGGGGGTAGGTGCGAGTGTCAACCTTAGAGTTGCCGCCCGCTCTTGATCTGTGTCAATCTGTGTAATCTGTGGAGGTTTTCTCTTTTCTGCGTTCTTCTGCGTGTTCTGCGGATGATTCCGTCTTTCCGCCGTGTTCCAACGGACGATTGGACCCGGTGATACGACGACTCCGAACTCCGAACGCCGAGCTCCGAACTCTTTCACCCGTTACCACTCCGCAAACGATCCGTCGTCATGGCGCCAGATCGGATTTTTCCACGCGTGGCCGCGTTTGCCCGCCTCCCGGATGGCCTCCTCGTTCATCTCGATACCCAGGCCGGGACCGGTTGGGATCGCCACATACCCTTCTTTGTAGACCAGGTCGTTGGCGTTAAGGACATAATCCATCAATTCTCCGCCGACGTTGTAGTGGATGCCCAGGCTCTGCTCCTGGATAAACGCGTTCGGCGTGCAGGCGTCCACCTGGAGGCTGGCGGCGAGCGCGATCGGGCCCAGAGGACAATGCAGGGCCGCGGCGGCATCGTAAGCCTCGGCCAGGGCGCAAATCCGCCGCGTTTCGGTGATGCCGCCCGCATGCGAAACGTCGGGCTGAAAAACGTCAATCAGGCCGAGGAACGGCTTGAAGTCCCAGCGCGAATAGAGGCGTTCGCCAAGTGCGATCGGCGTGCTGGTCGCGCGCGCCACCTCCGCGACCGCTTCGGGGTTTTCCGACAGCACGGGTTCCTCGATGAACATCAGCCGGAACGGCTCGAGTTCCCGAGCCAACGTTTTCGCCATTGGCCGATGAACCCGCCCGTGGAAGTCCACCGCGATGCCGAATTCGGGTTCGAGGGCTTCCCGGATTGCACTGACGCGCGCAACCGCTTCGTCGACCTTGGCGGCCGTATCCACGTACCGCAATTCCGCGCACGCATTCATCTTGACGGCGGTGTAACCGAGCGCGCGCTTTTCGCGCGCGGCCTGGGCAGTTTCGGCTGGACGGTCGCCCCCGATCCAGGAATAAATCTGAATCCGGTCCCGCACTCTGCCTCCGAGCATTTGGTGGATGCTCATCCCGTGCCGCCGCCCTTTCATATCCCAAAGGGCTTGATCAATGCCGGCCAACGCGCTCATCAGGATAGGGCCGCCACGGTAAAACCCCCCGCGGTAGAGCACCTGCCACAAATCTTCGATTTGTTCGGAATCACGCCCCTTCAGGTATTCGAAAAGTTCCGCGACGGCTGCCGCGACGGTGTCGGCGCGTCCCTCGACGACCGGTTCGCCCCACCCGTAAGCGCCGTCATCTGCCGACAGTTTCAGGAATAGCCACCGGGGTGGCACTTTGAACAGTTCGAATGATGTGATCTTCATCTCAGGCCTTGATCGCTGCACGAGCCGATTTCAATCGCACGCACCGTTGCTTCCGTTTCCGGCCCGCAATCAATGTACCTGGCGCCAGTGGCAAATCCCGTTTTTTCCCGCTAAGGTTGGCCGCGATGAAGACCGGCGACTCTGTGACTCTCCTGGACCAGTACGTGATGGCGGCGCTGCCCACGATGCTGAACATCAATAACGGCGATATTCCGGATGCGGTGGCCGACGCCTTTGAGACCGGCCTGGAGCTGTTGCGGCGGCGCGACGAGTACCACCGGCGGGCCGCTGAGTTTTCCACGATTTTGACCCCGGGCGGCGAAACGGGCGGCACCAAGCCGTAAAAGGCGGAGCGCCTCTTGGAATGGTTAGCTATGCTGGAGCGTTGCCGCGTTTTTCAGCGGAAGCATACCTGCCCTGTGCTGGTTGCAGCCATGACCGGCCTTGCGTCCCTGTTGTTGCCGCGGGCGCACGCTGACGCGGACGATGCCGGAACGCGCGCGCGCCGGTTGGCGTCAGCGATGACGCTGGAGGAAAAACTGGATTACCTGGGTGGCGTCAACAGTATGTCGATCCGCCCCGTCCCGCGGCTTGGGATCCCGGAAATCCGGATGTCGGACGGACCGCTGGGCGTGCGCCAAGCCAGGCCGAGCACGCGCTATCCTGCGGCCGTGGCGCTGGCCGCCGCATGGCAACCGGAGTTGGCGCGGGCTGAAGGGTCCGCCATGGGCCGTGACTGCCGGGCCCGCGGGATTCACATTCTCCTGGCGCCGGCCGTCAACATCAACCGGGTGCCGGTCAACGGGCGCAACTTCGAGTACATGTCCGGCGAAGACCCTTACCTGGCTGCCCGAATGGCCGTCCCTTTCGTCGAGGGGGTGCAGAGCCAGGGCGTCGTCGCGACGGTCAAACATTTTGCCGCCAACAACCAGGAATACCAGCGCAGGTCGATCGATGTCCGGGTGGACGAGAGGGCGCTGCGGGAACTCTACCTGCCCGCGTTCGCCGCGGCCGTGACGGAAGGCAGGGCCGGTGCCGTCATGGATGCCTACAACCGGTTGAACGGGCAGTTTTGTACCGAGAACGCCTGGTTGAATGAGCAGGTATTGCGAAAGGAATGGGGCTTTGAGCAGCTGCTCATGTCGGACTGGGAGGCGACGCACAGCACAGTCGCTGCGTTCCAGGGCGGCCTTGACCTCGAAATGCCTTCCGGACAGAACTTCAACGTCAAACGGCTTTCCGAAGCGCTCGCAGCCCACCGGATCTCGCCGGAGCAGGTGGATGGAAAGGTGGTTCATATCCTCACGCTCCTCATCCGGATGGGGTTCCTGGACCGTCCGCAACGGGACGCCTCCATTCCGGAACGCGATCCGGCCAGCGAACGGACCGCCCTGGCCGTTGCCCGCGAAGGAATTGTGCTCCTCAAGAATGCGGGACGCCTCCTGCCCCTGGACCGGACCAAAATCCGCTCCTTAGCCGTCCTGGGGCCCAGGGCGTATCCTGAAGTCGCGGCGGGCGGTGGAAGCTCGTACGTGAATCCCACCCATACCGTCAGCGTGCTCGCAGGGCTCAGGCAAGCATTGGGACCGGACGTCGCCATCGATTTCATTTCTGCCTTCGTGCCGAGTTACCTGGTGGCAAACTTTTATCATGTAAACCAGGCGGGCGAACTGGTCCCGGGGCTGCACGGCGAATATTTCGACAACGATGAATTCTCCGGGCTGCCGAAAATGTTCCGCGACGATGAACACATCGATTTTGTCTGGCGTGACACCGGCCCGTTTTTCGAATCGCCGGCTGCAGGACAATTCAGCATCCGATGGACCGGCTACCTCATCCCGGAAGCCAGCGGTCCCCACCTTCTGCGGGCGCGGGCGGACGACGCGATCCGGGTTTACCTCGACGGCAACCTTGTCATCGATGATTGGCGCGATCATGCCGCGCGAGTGGCCGAGGTTACCAAATACCTCAAGGCCGGCAAGCCGTACGCGCTTCGAATCGAATACCGAAACCGGGCCGGCGGTGCCGTCGCGCAGTTTGCCTTCGCTCCGCTGCAGGTGCCCCAAACGCTGCGTCGTTACGATGCGGCCGTGGTTTGCGTCGGCTTTGATGATACCACTGAAGGTGAGGGGAGCGACCGCGTTTTCGAATTACCGGCCGGACAGGATGACCTCGTGGAGCAGGTCGAAGCGCTTAACCCCAGGACGGTGGTGGTGCTTTTCGGAGGGGGCGGCGCCGATGTCACCCATTGGCTCGATCGCACCCCGGCGTTCCTGCACGCGTGGTATCCGGGACAGGAGGGCGGCACAGCCATCGCCGAAGTGTTGACGGGCGTCGTTAACCCATCCGGTAAACTGCCCGTCACCTTCGATCGTCGCCTGGAGGACAACCCCGTCATGGCCAATTACCCGTCGCAGGACGGTGGCCGGACGGTGAGTTATGATGAAGGCGTGTTCGTCGGCTACCGGGCTGCAAACCGCCGGAAACAACCCCCGCTCTACCCGTTCGGCTACGGACTGACCTACACGCACTTTGAATTCCGCCGCCTGGCGATCACGCGGGATCAGCCGGCGCACGGCTGGCAGATCAGCTTCGAGCTCTCAAACGACGGCGACCGGCCCGGAAACGAAGTCGCCCAACTCTACGTCGCTTTTCCGAAATCGCCCGTGCTGCGGCCCGAGCAGGAATTGAAGCGTTTCACCAAAGTCTTTTTACAACCGGGCGAGATTCGTACCGTTACTTTGTCGTTGCCGGAACAGGCCTTGGGCTACTTCGACCTCACAAATCACCGGTGGAGGGTGGTTCCCGGGACCTACGAGTTTAGAATCGGCGCGTCAAGCCAGGACCTGCCGCTGCGTGGAAACGCAACCTTGCCGGATGATCACATTGACCATGAACCAGCTGCTGATGGAACCTGAGGCGCTCGCACGCGTCCTTGCGGCGGTGCCTGCCACCCTGGGAACGGAGGATTGCGAGCTTTGGACCGCCAGCGATCGAGTGATCGCGTCGGACGTTTATGCGACGGTGCCGCTGCCCCGTTTTGATAACTCCAGTATGGACGGTTACGCCGTGCGCGCCGCTGAAGCGGTTGAGGGCGCTCGGCTCGTCGTCCGAAAAGTCCAGGCGGCAGGGCCCGCCGCCGGCCACGAACTGACGCCCGGCGAGGCGATCCGTATCTTTACGGGCGCCCCGATCCCGGCAGGTGCGGATGCGGTCGTCATGCAGGAAGAGTGCGCCCGGTCCGGTAACGCCATCGTGGTGCGGGCGCGCGTGTTGCCCGGTGAAAACGTGCGGCGGGCCGGTGACGATTTGAGTGCGGGCCAAAAAATCTGCGCTGCCGGTACGACCCTGCAATCGCCGCAACTTGCCCTGCTGGCCGCACAAGGCGTTCCCCGTGTTCAGGTGCACCGCCGGCCGGAGGTCGCGATTGTCGCGACCGGTAATGAATTGCGTCCACCGGGCGATGTCTTGGGGCCGGGCGAGATCTTCGAGTCAAACCGGGTCATGCTGGCCGACCTGGTGCGCCGGGCCGGCGCAGTGCCTCGCCCGTTGCCGGTCGTTCCGGATCTTCCGGAGACGCACGATGAGGCGTTTCTCCAGGCGCAGAGCAAGGACGTTATCGTGGTGGCCGGCGGCGTTTCCGTCGGGGAAAAAGACCTCGTCAAAGCCTCTCTTCGCCGGTTGGGCGGTAACGTCGACCTTTGGCGCGTCGCGGTCCGCCCCGGTAAGCCATTTATGTTTGGAAAGTTAGGGCCGGTTCCGGTCTTCGGTTTGCCCGGAAACCCGGTTTCGGCGTTCGTGACTTTTCTGCTTTTCGTCCGGCCGGCGCTCCTCAAGATGGGCGGCCGCACCCGTTATCAGGAACCTGGAATCCAGGCTGAAGCCGGTGAGGAGCTGCGGAATCCGGGCGACAGGCCACATTACCTCCGGGTTTGTTGGCGGGATGGAGTCATACGCCTGACCGGCCGCCAGGAATCACACGCCATTTTCGGCCTGGCCCAGGCAAATGCCCTGGCCCGCCTGGAACCGGGGCAGGTCGTGCGTGCGGGTGATCGGGTGCCGGTGATCCGTTTCGGTGACTAAGTCACCCGGCGGATCCACAGAATGGGCGGAACGCAGGCGCCAGCCCCGAACCCCGAACTCCGAACCCCGAACTCTTCCTCTTCCCGCCGTGTTCGCCGTGGCTCGCCGTGTTCGCCGTGTGAACTCTTACGTTGTGCCCGTCCAACCCGCCGCGCCCGCCCAACCCGCCGCGCCCGCCGTGTGACTGAACGCCGAACTATAAAGTTGCGCGGTCGTGATTTCTCGTTATTGAGAATTATTCCCGACATCTTGACCGGTTTCGGAACCTGTAATGCCGTTTTCGGGAATTTCGGTCGCGGTTCCGGGATCTGGGTTTTAGGGGGGACTGCAACCGTTTATGGTTGGAACGCGTGGCGGCCCGCGAAATTAAGAGTTTTAATTACATTTGAGAATTGGCATGCTTCCTGCCCCGACAAACCGCAATGATCGGGTTGTGCCAAGCTCAGGCAAGAGGAAAAGCGTGGATTTTTAGTGAAAATGCGAAATTAATCCCTAGAAACTGAGACGAATCGTAAATATCAGACCTTGGTTCAACGTCATACCAGAAGGCTCGAAAGCACCTGCACGGATGTTGCGTGGCTCAAGACGAGGCGTCACTCGCGGGATAGGCTAAATTAAACCCATTTTTTTCCGATACTGACAAGAATCACAGGACAGGTACACGAGAACGATGGTTGCCCTTAGAGAAGGTTATGACCTTGTAGAGGAGATCCGCTGCCTGAAACGCCAGCGTAATGCGGTCATTCTGGCTCACAACTATCAGGTGCCGGAAATACAGGATGTTGCCGATTACGTCGGTGATTCTCTGGGGCTTAGCTATCGTGCCAAGGAGGCGGATGCCGACGTGATTGCCTTTTGCGGGGTTCACTTTATGGCTGAAACCGCCAAGATCGTCAATCCGGCCAAGACGGTGATCTTACCCGACCTGGATGCCGGTTGTTCGCTCTCCGAATCGTGCCCGGCCCCGGCGCTGCACGCATTCCTGCAGGAGCGGGCCGACCGTAATTACTACGTGATCGCCTACATCAACTGCAGCGCCGGCGTCAAAGCGCTGGCTGACGTTATCTGCACCAGCGGGAATGCGGTGAAAATCGTCGAAAGCGCGCCCAAAGACCGGGCTCTGCTCTTTGTTCCGGACCAGAACCTGGGTGCCTGGGTCATGCAGCAGACGGGCCGGAAGATGGACCTGTGGAAAGGCGCTTGTTATGTCCACGTTGAATTCACAAGCAACAGCATCAACCGGATCCGGATGCAGTATCCCGGCGCGCCGGTGGTGGCGCACCCGGAGTGCACGGCCGCCGTGCGGATGCTCGCCGACGAAGTGTGTTCGACGGAGAAGATGGTGAATTATTGCCGGACCACTCCGGCCGACACGTTCATCATCGTCACCGAGTCGGGCATGCTCCACCGGCTCCGGAAAGAAGTCCCCGGCAAGCATTTCATTGCCGGGCCGACGGATCGTTGTTCGTGCGCTGATTGTCGTTTTATGAAGACAAACACGCTCGAGAAATTGCGGAACGCTCTGCAGCGGCTTCAACCCGAAATTGTTTTGGACGAAGCGGTGCGCAGGCGGGCGGAACGTCCAATCTTACGAATGCTAGAGATAAGCCGGTGAAACCTGCCGTCGCAGCCGTAATTGGTGCAGGACCGGCGGGGTTGCGCGCCGCGGAGTTGCTCGCCACGGCCGGATTACAAACGCGCATCTTTGAGCAGAAGCCCTCCCTGGGACGCAAACTTCTTGTGGCCGGGCGCGGCGGGCTGAATCTGACGCATTCCGAACCGTTCGAAAAATTCTACACGCGCTATGACGAGCCGAAGCGGTGGGAAAAGTTGCTGCGACGTTTCCCTCCGGAGGCCGCGCTTGCCTGGTACGCCGGGCTGGGCGTCAGCACGTTTGTCGGAACCAGCGGCCGGGTGTTTCCGCGCACCCTCCGGGCCCCTGCGGTCCTGGAAAAATGGTTGGAGCGCCTCGATTCTCTCGGGTGCGATTTCCAGACCAGCCACCGGTTCCATCACTTGATCGGCCACCGGCCGTTCGACCTCGTTTTCCAACGCGGCGACCAGTTTTCACTCGTTACCTGCGACGTGGTGATTTTCGCCATGGGCGGCGGCTCCTGGCCCCAGACCGGTTCGGACGGCAACTGGATCGAGCAATTCCGCAACATGGGGATCAATATCAACGATTTCACCCCTTCCAACGTGGGCTGGGAATACGGTTGGTCCGAAGAATTTTTAAAAGTGGCCGACGGCAAACCGCTCAAGAATCTGGCCGTAACCTGCTGCGGGCGAACGGTCCGGGGCGAATTGTTGATTACCCGCTACGGCCTGGAGGGCGGCGCGCTTTACGCCCTCTCACAGGAGCTCCGGCGCGACTCGGAAATTTCGATCGACTTCAAACCCGATGTATCGATTTCCGATCTCAAGCAGCGATGGCGCCCGAACGGTGGTCCGGTCGTCGAAAGTGCCCAGCGGAGTTGGAACCTGAGCGCCTCGGCCGCCCTGATGATCCAGGAAATGATGCGGCCCAAGACGGTGTCCGATCTGATCCGGGCCGTAAAAGATTGCCGGATGCGCCTTGCCCAGGCTCGGCCGTTGGATGAAGCAATTTCTTCCGCCGGCGGCGTAAACTGGACCGAGCTCAACGACGACCTCATGCTCAAAAAATATCCCGGCCTTTTCTGTGCCGGTGAAATGATCGACTGGGATGCCCCTACCGGCGGTTACCTTCTGCAGGGATGCCTGGTCACCGGTACCGTTGCGGGCGAGGGCGCCGTGAAGTGGATTGCGAACGCCATGAAGCGATGACAGCTTCTGTCATTGTTTTATGGAACTCAAAGTTGGCGATCACGCACCTTATTTCGAAACCACGGCCGTCGGCGGCCCGTACGGTTCCGGGCAGACGGTCAAATTATCTGACTTTACCGGCTCGTCTCTCGTCCTCTACTTTTACCCTAAGGACGACACCCCCGGTTGCACCAGGCAGGCATGCGATCTGCGGGATGCCTGGAGCGACATCAAGTCGAAGGCCGCCCTGTTCGGGGTAAGCGTCGACCCGGAACAAAGTCACCGCGAATTCATCGACAAATACGGGCTGCCTTTCCCGCTGCTGAGCGACCCCGGCCACAAAATCGTCGAAGCCTACGGGGTGTGGGTCGAAAAAGAGCGGGATGGCAATAAGTACCTGGGCACCGAGCGAACCACTTTTGTCATCGGGCCCGACCAGAAGATCACCGCCGTGTTGCGGAAGGTCGATCCCAAAGACCATCTCGAGCTGTTACAGCCGCATCTGGCTTGATTCTGCCAAGCGCCAAGAGCCATGCCATGAATCAGAACACGGTTTTGAGCCTGTACGAGAAAATCGAGGCGCTGGTGCGCCGACTGCCGGGTCCTCTGCAGAAGGCGATCAGTGAGGAACTCAGCCCGCTCAAGCAGATCTTCCTGACCCAGCGCCCGGCGCGTTTGGTGCTCCTGGGACAAACCAGTGCCTCCGCCGACCAGCTTTTCTCGGCGTTGTTTGATTCCCGCCTGGACCTGTCGCACCTCACTTCGGAGAACGCTTGGCTCAATTTCCACCATCGCGGGCTCGGCGGCTTCAGGCTTTTGGATGCCCGCCGGTTAAGCGAGACCAGCCATTCCTGGAGAGACCTCGAGACCGCCCTCAGCCAGGAGCAGCCCGATGAGTTGCTCTTTATCGTCGATGGATCCCGGGACTTCGATCTGGGCCTCGAGTGCGAGCAGGCGACGCGCATCGTCGAACTGTGCCAACAACGCTACCAGACTTCTCCACCCCTGATCGGCGTGCTCGATTTTCCTGCAGGGTTGGATGAGCGAACCCGCAGCCAGCGGCAGCTCCAGTTCCAGGCCTGGCTGGACGGCCAGCCGCAGTTCAAGCAGTCCTTTGTCCGCGTCTTGAGTATCTGTTCGTTCGCCAGGTTCCGCCAGGACGGCACCCTTGATACCGAGCGTGACGAGCGACGGAACATCACCGAGCTGGCGGAGTTGCTGGTACGCGAACTTCCGCCGGAGGCGCAGGTTGAATTGGCCCGGTTGCTTCACGTCAGGAGCATTCAGAAACAGATAGCCCAGAAGCTGGTACGCTCGATCACCGCTATCTCTGCCGCCATCGGCGCCCAACCCATTCCCCTGGCTGATTTTCCCATCCTTACGGGGCTGCAGGTTGCGATGGTCGCCGGGGTGATGTACCTGGGCGGCCGCGAATTAAGCGTTCGTTCCGCGGCGGAATTCTGCGCCGCAATGGGTACCAACATCAGCGTCGGCATGGTTCTTCGGGAAAGCGCCCGGGCTGCCGTCAAGATTATTCCCGGGTGGGGGAACGCCATTTCGGGCGGAGTCGCCGCCGCCGGCACCTACGCGATCGGGCGGGCCGCGACGGAGGTTTTTGTCGAGGGCAAGGCGCTGGCGGATGCGCGCCGTCTCCTGAGTCGGTTCAGACGGAAGGGCGGTGGCCGGGGTAAATAGGCCCGCGCGTCCGGTCTGCGGGCACGGGCGCAGCGCCGTGAAGCAACCGGCTCAAGCCAGTGAATAAGCTGTGAGTAACCGAGGAAAACCGGCGGAGAATCTGCGCAAAACCATAACCGGAGGGTCGTTGCCGGCATGACCCTTTCTGAAATCATGTCAACACTGGAGCGACTTGGGGCCGCTCCGCTTAAGTCTCTAGGCCAGAACTTCTTGCATGACCAGAACCTGGCCCGATGGATCGTCCGGCAGCTTGAGTTGAGCCCGGGTGACCACGTCGTTGAGGTCGGGCCGGGGCTGGGCGCATTGAGCCGTTACCTTGCGCTTGCGGGAGTGTCGGCAACTTTGATCGAAAAGGATGCCGCGTACGCCGCCTACCTCCGCGAGCAATTCGGACCGTCGGGTTTTGAGGTGATTGCGGATGACGCCTTGAACCAGGATCCGCGCCGGTTCTTCACCCGGCGTCCGGTCAAGCTGATCGGGATGCTGCCTTATTATGTCTCGTCCGCATTGCTGCTCCATTTTACCCGGGAACCGTGCCCGTTTTCGCGGGTGATCGTGACGATCCAGAAAGAGGTGGCTGACCGGATCACAAGC
>Ga0213876_10001092_pt1 | contig 17424 bp, 10 predicted proteins | sample BarmaccomBMRX_R9_FD_160113 | JGI IMG/M metagenome (GOLD analysis project Ga0213876, IMG submission 160113) | Root-associated microbial communities from Barbacenia macrantha in rupestrian grasslands, the National Park of Serra do Cipo, Brazil - RX_R9 | ecosystem: Host-associated > Plants > Roots... | reverse complement strand
GTCCAGGCTCGGCGCCAGGGTGTCCGGAGTGGGGACGCAGCCTTCGGGATTGAAAACGGGTCCGGGCAGCGGAATACCGTCATAGAAATTCGTGCCGCCCAACCGTACATCCAGGGCGGAAGCAGCGGCCGCTTCGCTCCACCCGGCGTTAGGGCTGGCATGGGCAGCCGCTTCGCGGCAGATTCTTCTCCAGTTGCGGAAGCCGCATGACGATTCGGAAATGAGGGCGCAAAGCCGGGCGGGCACCCAGTTCAGCACATCATCGGCGCGCGCGGAGATCTTGCCGAATCCTTCGTAGCGCTCATTGCGGTGCCCGACGATGGAATCAAGCGTGTTCACCGTGCGGTACCAGAGGGCGCCGGGAGCACCTGCCGCCACGGCCCAGAACAGCGGGGCGACAAACGCGTCATTGCTGCTTTCCGCCAGGCTCTCCATGGCGGCGCGGCTGACTTCGCTTTGATCAAGGTGCTCCGTGTCGCGGCCCACGATCATCGCCAGTTTGGTGCGCGCCCCGGGCAGATCGCCGGCCTTCAGCGGACGCAGGACGGCCCGCACGTGCCGCTGCAGATCGGCCCCGGCGAGCGTCTGGTATACCACAATCACCTCGAACACCCAGGCCGCCGCCGGATGAACGCGTTTCAGCGTTGTGCGAATGGCGGCAAAGGCGGCAAGGATCGCGCCGTTCACACCGAGCCAAAAGATCAGGCCGGCAAACACGCTGCGTCCCAGGCAACGGGCCAGCGGGGGCTCCAGGAGAGCGGCCAGGCGGCCGGCAGCGCGCGCCGGGTGCGGCCAACCGGGTGGATCACCCAACGCCGCGTCGAGCCCGATCGCACACCCGATCTGCAGCGGGTCAAGCCTCCACATACCGCCGGATGCCCTCCAGGTTGAGGTGCTCTTCAAGCAGATCCGCCATTCCGTCGTAAATGCGGAGCAGGTGCGTCCGCCAGGGCATCTCGGCTGCGCGATGGTTCGTAATCCCGGCCAGAGCGGCAAACTCGCGCCGGACAACCGGCGATTCGAAAACGCCGTGCAGGTACGTTCCCCAGACGTTTTCACACCGGATCCCCTCCTCGCGCCAACCGGCGCCGTTGCGCACCCGCAAAAGCGCTTCCGTTCCGGCCGGCACATCGGTCCGGCCCATATGGATCTCGTACGCAGCCCAGCTAAAATCCTTCCACACGGCCTCGACCTGCCGGACCTCTTTCTCCGGGCAAAAACGCGTTTGGACCGGCAGCAGACCCAGACCCGGTGCGTCGCCCGCATCGCCGGCCGCACCTTCGGGATCGGCGAGTTGCCGGCCAAGCATCTGGTAACCGCCGCAAATCCCGGCAACCGGCACCCCTCGTCGCGCGGCGGCCGTGACGGCTTCCGCAAGGCCGTTCTCGCGCAGCCAGCGCAGGTCGGCAATGGTGTTCTTTGAGCCCGGAAGCACGATGGCCGCAGCCTGGGCGAGCTCATCCGGCTTCGTCACCCAGCGGATACGCACCCCTTGATCCAGGGACCAGGCGTTGCAATCCTGGGAGTTGGAGGAATGAGGAAAACGCACCCAGGCGATCGTTTCTCCCGTCCCGTGTTCCTCAGCGGCGCCGCACAGGCTGTCTTCGCTTTCCGGCTGCAGGTCCGCCCGGTAAGGCAGCACGCCGAGGTACGGCGCCTCGATGTGCGGCGCGAGGTACTTGCCGGCGTCGGCGAAGAGGGAAAGATCGCCCCGGAATTTGTTTACGATTACGCCGAGCGCACCCGCCCGGTCGGCAGGCGAGAGCAGTTTCCAGGATCCCACGATTTGCGCAAACACGCCGCCCCGCTCGATGTCGGATACGAGCAGCCATCGTCCGTCAAGATGCCGGATCGGGCGGAGGTTGACGATGTCGCGAGTGGCCAGGTTGAGTTCCACCGGGCTGCCGGCGCCTTCGAGCACGAGCACATCGCACGTGCGCCGCCAATGCTCGAGGGCGTCGCTGACTATCGTCCACAGCTGATCGGTGATCGCGTAGTAATCGCCGGCTTTGACGTGACCCCGAGCACGGCCGAGCACGACGAGTTGTGAACCGAGCTGCCCGGATGGTTTGAGCAGAATGGGATTCATCCGCACCGAAGGCAGCAGCCGGCACGCTTCCGCCTGGGCCGCCTGTGCCCGGCCGATTTCGCCACCGTCGAGCGTCACGTACGAATTGTTCGACATGTTCTGCGCCTTGAACGGCGCAACCTTGACCCCGTGCCGCCACAGCCAGGCGCACAACGCAGTGGCGACCCAGCTCTTGCCGCTGTTCGATGAAGTGCCGAGCACGCCAAGCGCCTTCATCTCCTTCGCCCGGCGGGGGCCGACGGGGCGAACGGACGCCGGAGCTGCCGCCGGCGTGGCCGTCAGGGCCGGACCGCCCCCGGCCGGCGCGTCTTCGAGCACAGTCACCAGCGCCCGGACGAGGCGCCGATTTTCTTCGGGCCGGCGCACCGCCACACGGATATACCGGTCCGCATTGAGCCCGTAAAAGCCTTCACCGGTACGGACCAGCAGGCCTTCACGTCCCAGCGCCCGGTAAATCTCGGAGGCATGCCGACGAGTTCGGGCGACATCGACCAGCAGAAAATTGGCCGTACCGGGGTGCACCCGAAGACCCGGCAGCCGTCCGAGTTCCGCCGCCAGCTCCGCCCGGAGCACGGGCAGGGGCCGCAGGCTCTCCAGCATTTCGCGCCAGCCCGCCGGAGTAAGCTGGTGCCTGGCCCATGCCTGGGCGACGGCGTTGATGCTCCAGGGCGGCTGCATCTTCTCGAGCCGGGCAAGCCACCCGCCGTTTGCGGTCGCGACGAACCCGAGTCGCAGACCGGGAATCGCCCAGCTTTTCGTGAGCGAACGGACCGCGATCACGGACGGAAAACGCTCGAGGAGGGGCAGGAGAGATTCGCGCTCATGGTCCGGCACGAACTCAATGAACGCTTCATCGATGATCCACGTCTTCGCCTGTGCCCACGGGGCCCCGGCAGCACGCACCAGGGCGTCACGTCCTTGCAGGGTTCCGGTCGGATTGTTGGGCCGCCCGAGGACGATGACCTCGTACGGCTCAAGCATTTTCCCCCAGGCCGGGATCGGCGTCTCCCAACGCTCAGGCGAAAGTAACACCCGCGACGGTTCGCAACCGGCGGCTTCGAAAGCGCGCGCGTAATCGGCGAAGGCCGGTTCCACGATGCCCACGCGCCGGTCCGTGAACAACCGGGCGACCAGGTAAAGCCCTTCAATGGCTCCGGCCGTCGGGAGCAGGCGCCCCGGCCCGACCCCGTAAATCGTTCCCAAACGTTCCCGGATCAGGGATGCGTCCGGTTCGGGGTAACGCGAGATGCCGTCCAGCCAGTTGCTCCATTCCGTGGCGTCCGCCGGGCGCCAGAACGGGTTGACGTTGGCGCTGAAATCCAGGAAATCGGTTCGTCCGAATTCCTGCGCGGCTGCCTCAATCCGGCCACCGTGAACGGCATGGCTCATGGCTGGCCGGTGCCTCCTTTAAGCACAAGCGGCAGCCCGGCAACCATGAACTCGACCCGTTGCGCGTAAGCTGCCGCCACCTGGTTGGCGCGTCCGCAGAGGTCGCGGAACCCGCGGCTGCGGGCGTCGGCCGGAACGAGCCCCATGCCGAGTTCATTGCTCACCAGGATCAGCGCCCCGTCGCGTACCGCGGCGATTTGCAAGGCCCGCTCCAGTTCGGCCAGGATGCACGCCTCGTCCGGGTGCGTGATCCAGCCGTGCGAAAGCCAGAGCGTGAGGCAATCGATCAACAGCAGCGTCCGGTTGTTTTCCGCGATCAGCTCCGGGAGGTCGAACCGGTTCTCAATCGTGCACCAATGGGCCGGGCGATGCCGCCGGTGTTGCTGCACCCGGCAGCGCATCTCGTCGTCCATGAGTGCGGTTGCGCAGGTGGCCACATAGGTCACGGGCGCCATGGCTTCCCGGCCGGCAAGCGATTCGGCCCGGCGACTCTTCCCGCTGCGGCTGCCCCCCAGGATTAGCGTGATCGATCCACTCATAAGGGAGTGCCGGGTGCCGAGTGTCGGGTGCCGGGTGTCGAGTGGAGTTCGGAGTTCGGAGTTCGGAGTTCGGAGTTCGGGGTTCGGGGTTCGGAGTTTGGAGGTACCGAGGCCGTGGTTCTTGGGGTTGTCTTTGCCCACAGCTCGGAGCACGTTTTCCTAAGCGACCTGCATTGCCGCCTCGAAAGGACACCGGGCGACGGGACCGAGTTTTCAGCCCCGAAGGGGCGGTAGACCTTAGCCCAGGGTTTAACCGACTGCCGTATAGTTAAGGGCGGCAGGCCGGGTGTGGCCCTCGTCCCGCAGGGACGGCTGAGGTTAGGCAGGTACTTCAGTGCCTGTGCTGTGCTGAAACGCTCGGTGCGAATCAAAATGACACGCGGCACTGGCCTGGGAAGCGCCTTGCGGCCCGAAGGGCCAGGAGAACCTAGCCCAGGGTTTACCCTGGAAAACCGTAAAATGGCGATGAAGTTAGCCATCATGGGACCCTCACACACCTTCTGCCAAGCGGATAACGACAACAACAACGGCATAGCAGGCGAGTTCCACCAGTTGGTTGGTCGCGCCCAGGCAATCGCCGGTGACCCCTCCGATCCTGTTCCGAAACCATCGACCGGCGCAGACGGCGACCAGCATGGCGGCAAGCAGGCAAGGCAGGCCGCAACGTGCCGGCAGCACGACGGCCACCGCTACCGGCAACACCAACGCAAACGCGATCTGCCGCGGGGTGAGACGTTCGGCGAACCCCCTGGATTTCGACTCAGCGCCGCTGACGTACGGGAGGGCTTGGAGCAGCAGCACCGTCGCGCCCCTTCCGAGCGTATGCGCCGAAGCCAGCATACCCACAAACCATACCCCGCCCGCGCGGCGCAACAGTTCCTGGAGCAGCAGAAACCTGGCCGTGAGCGTAAACCAGAGCGCCACGGCCCCGTAGCTGCCGATCCGGCTGTCCTTCATGATCTCGAGGCGCCGCGCCGGTGTGTGGCCGCCGAATAAGCCGTCCGCGGCGTCAGCCAGGCCGTCCTCATGAAAACCGCCCGTGATGACCACGGTCGCCAGCATGCAGATCAGCACCGCCAGCGGAACCGGAAAAATCAAGCTTGCAGCCCACCCGGCCAGCCCGCCCGCAACGCCCACCAACAGTCCGACCAGCGGGAAATAGACGACGGAATGAGCCAGCATTTTATCAGGTTCATGCCGGTAAAAGCGCCCGACCGGCGCCCGTGTGAGCAGCATCACGGCGCCGAGAAAATGGTTGAACGGCGCGTTCATTTATTCATTCCGCAGGAGCTCTGCAGGACCGGAGACGCCCGCCGATTCAAACGTCGCCATCTCGCCTATGACCTTGGCCGCAGCCTCGATGAGGTGCATGGCCAGGGCTGCCCCGGTGCCTTCACCGAGCCGCAGGCCGAGGTCGAGGAGCGGATCGGCACCGAGCGCGGCCAGCACCGCTCCGTGCGCGCGTTCATCGGATCGATGGGCAAAAAAGCAAAAATCACGGCAGGCCGGCTCGATCGAGAAGGCGGCGGCCGCCGACGCCGTCGCGATAAAACCGTCTATGACCGTGGGCAGCCGGTGCGCCGCCGCTTCGAGGATCGTTCCGGCCATCGCGGCGATTTCATAGCCGCCGACCGCTTCCAGCCAGTCACGGGGAACAACCGCATCAGGGGCATGCTTCCGCAGCGCGCAGGTGACGGCCTCAGCTTTCCGCTCGACGCCGGCCGCGGAAACGCCTGTCCCGCGGCCCACGACCTCCCGTGCGTCCAGTCCCAGCAGGGCGGCGAACAGAGCCGACGCGGCGGTGGTATTGCCGATGCCCATGTCGCCGATGCCGAGCAGTTGAATCCCGTCGGCCACCGCCAGCCGCGCTTGCTCCCGGCCCGCCTGCAGCGCACCCTCGCATTCGGCCGGGGTCATGGCCCGGCCTTCAAGGAAGTTGCGGGTGCCGCGACGGGACCTTCGGACAAAAAAATCGGGCCGGGCCAGAACCGTTTCGGGCCAATCGGCATCAACGCCCGTATCCACCACATGCACTTCAATGCCGCCGTGACGCGCCAGAACGTTGATGGCCGCCCCGCCTGCCAGAAAATTCAGGACCATTTGCCCGGTCACCTCCGGCGGGTAAGCGCTCACGCCGGCTGCGGCGATCCCATGGCTCGCGGCGAATACGCAGACGCGCTTACGCCGTACCTGCGGCATCAGATCTTGTTGAATCCAGGCCAGCCGGACGGCGATCGTTTCCAGTTTCCCGAGCGACCCGCGCGGTTTGGTTTTCGCATCGATCCGCTGCCGGGCCGCTTCAAAAAACGGACCTGTTTCCGATGCCGCCGGGGAACCGTTCGGCTCGAGTGCAACGCTTGCGGTGTTCATGTCTGATCTCTGGATGTACAGCCGAGAGATCAGCGGAAAACGCGCTTACGCCCCGTTTCCTTACCGATCCCTCATTCTCCTTTTTTGCGAAGAAGTTTTGTCGCCCCGCCGCTTTAGCGGCGACACGAATGAGAGCGGGATGAGCAAGTGTTCTGGCTCCTGGTTCTTGGCGTCCTCGGGTCACCAGCCTCATCCTCGCCTTCACCCGCCCCTGGCGGCGGATTGGCCTTGAGGATTCGTCCCCAGTTACAGCAGCGCAACTGCTCCCGATTCACACGGGATTCCTTGCATCATTCGCTAAAGTTCCAGTTCGCAAAGAACTGGCCGGAACCTAAGAAAATGCCACGAATGCCACAAGCGGAAAAATGCCCAAATGGAGAAGCGTTCGGCGTGTGAACTCTGTCGCTGTGCCGGCCAAATCGCCGTGCCGCGGTGTGACGTCAGCGCCAGTCGCCTTCCACGATAAACGGCGCCCAATAGTACGGGTGGCCCCACCGGTCTTCTTTCATGACCGAGAGTTGCGCTGCGCGCAGAGCCGCTGCAGGGTGCAGGTGATCGCTTCCAAGCAATCCTTTGTAGAAGCGGATCATCAGTTGCGCCGTGGCGTCATCATCCACTTCCCAAAGGCTCACGGTCAGGCTCGCCGCGCCAGCGTACATAAAGCCGCGGGTAAGCCCCACCAGGCCCTCGCCCTTCACCAGTTTACCCTGGCCGGTCTGGCATGCGCTTAGCACCACCAACTGCACGGGCAGTCTCAAATTGAAGATTTCATTCAAGCGCAGGAAGCCATCGACGGGTTGCCGATTTTCGTCGTAAAATGAAAGTGCCAGGTAGGACAGCCCTGGGTGGACTGAATCAAGAAAGCTGTGAGTTGCAAAATGAACCACTCGGTAATTCGCCAGGTCCGGATCCTGAACGGCTGCCTTGCTCGCCTTTAAGTCCATCAGCGCCATTGACCGTTCCGGGGTGGTGAGCCCAAGAATCCCATTCGCTTCGTCGCGCGTGTGTTTCAGGGACGGAAGACTCTCCCCAAATACTGGATCGGCGATTACCGCGATGTCCTTGGGAGGAATTTTGCGGTCCATCGTCTCGTGGCGCAGGATTGCCACCGCCGACGCAGACGGCTCAATCACTATCTCATGGTCAGCGATGAGGGGTCTGGAACCGGATGGCGTCGGCAGAGCTGCGAACGGAACGGCAGCGAGTTCCCCATCACTGACAATCACCAGCCGTTTCCCCTTCAATTCCGCAGCCACACGCCCAAGGAGGGCATCACTCAGGCTGGCTTCCTTTTCATCCAGGTCTGCACGGTTCAGGCTGTTCTGCGCGAGAAGATAGAAGTAGTCGCTTGCATCCGCCTTGATCTGTGAGCGCTTCGGCAACTCGTAGGACCAAAGCGAGGTCGGCGTGACTGCCCACAGGTAGCTGCGATCTTCACCCAGTGAATATTCAAGCAATAATGTATCCGCATCGAGCACTTCCTGCTGAATCGTTCCGAGCGTCAGCGGCCGGGGTTGCGTCAGTGCGGCGTACGCTGGGCTTTTGAGGCGGATCTGGGCCTCCGTACTCTCGTGCTTGGCGGTGAGGTCCTCAATCTCCCGCTCGAGCGTTCTGCCGTCCTCAGAAGACGGGTCAAGCTTTCGGAGTTCGGATGCTTTGGCATTAAGCGAGCGTTCGATGGAGCGTTCCTGTTCCAGGACTTCCGGATCCACGCCCTGACGGATGGCGGTTCGTGACTCAGCCAACAGTTCCAACAGGCTGCGCGCCCGGGCGCGTTCACTGGTCTCGAGCGCCTGCGCATCGTACCCGCGGCCGGGTTGCTCGCGGTGCAATTGCATGAGAAGCCCGATTTTCGTTTCGTAAGGATTGCCTGCCGTGGCCAGATAGGACGCCCGCCACTCCTGGCTCGCCAGCTTGCTGCGGAGAGATTCATTAAGGCGAATGGCTTCATTGACGTGGTCAAGAGCAAGCTTGAGTTTGCCTTGTTCACGCTCGGTTTTGGCCATCAGGGATAACACCCTTGCCGCGGCGATTTCGTCCCGGATTTGGCGCCAGAGATCCAAAGCCTGCCGGTAATAGGCGAGGGCTTGGTCCGGATTGCCGAGCCGGCTGTAGACGAATCCCAGGTTGTGAAGCGCCAGCGCCTCGCTATCCACGTCGCCCGTTTCGCGTGCAATCTGCAACGAGCGGTCGAGTTTCTCCCTTGCCTCCGGCAACTCGGCCGCATCAGTCAACACCAGTGCCATATTTGTCAGCAGACGAGCCTGCGCAATGCGGTTTCCAAGCTTCTCGGCGCGCAGCAATGACTCCTCAAACGGTGCAAGGGCTTCGCGCCCCTCTGCTTGAGTAAGGGCTTCATTCGGCCCTCTCTGGTACTGCGCAAGCACTCCAAGACTGTTGAGGGTGACCGCCTCGCCTCCCTCGTCCCCAAGCTGTTTCCGTGTTTCGAGGGCCTGCTCGAAACAACTTTTCGCCCGCTCGTACAAACCGAGGGATTGATAAATCGATCCGAGCGTCTGCTGTCCGTGCGCAATTTCCGGCGTGTCGCCCAGTTCGCGGAAAATGGACTGAGCCGAGTTCGCCGCCTCGAGCGCTTTCTGCGTTTCCCCCGTGTCACTGTACACGATGGCGAAGCTGTTCAGCGTCACCGCTTCCCCGTGCCGGTCCCCGATACTGCGCCGTTTGGCGAGCGCCTCATTGAGCGTGTCGATCGCTTTCTGCTCTTCACCTAATGAATGATACAACATACCCAGGCCGGTAAGCGTCGCCGCCTCCTGCTCCCCGTTCCCATCCTGGCGGGCCAGAGCCAGCGACTCGTCGTAGTATTGCTTGGCTTCTTTGTCGTCACCGAAATCCTGGTGCAGTCGCGCCAGGTTACTTAGGGCAGCAGACTGCTGCTGGATGTCTGTTCTCGCCTTTGCATCCTTCAGAACGTCCTGGAACGCGTTGCGAGCCTTCGTTCTCTCGCCCATGGCTGAATAAGTGAGGCCGAGGTCATTCTGCACCTTGGCTTCGGCGGCCGGGTTTCTGAGCGAGCGCTCGATATCCAGTGCCTCGTTCTGCACCTGGAGGGCCTTCTTCTGATCGCCCATTCCATAATAGACTTCGCCCAGCTCCATCAGCACCCACGCTTTGGCCGCGGGATTCTGCTCGTTTAACGTGCGAGCCTGATCCAGATACTCGAGGGCTTTTCTGCTTTCATGGAGCGCGATATAACCGTCGGCGACGGCCATCAGCGCGTTGGCTTTAAAACGGTCATTGCCGTTTTGAAGCAGGGCCAACTCCCGTTGGGAGCACTCGAGTTGCTTTTTGTACTCGCCCAGACGCCGGTAAACTGAAGCCATCCCTGCCAACGCTAACGCCTGGCTCTGCCGGTCACCGATAGCTTCAAAGAGCTTCCCTGCTTCGCCGTAGGCCGTGAAAGCCTCGTTCAAGGCATGAGCATTGAATTGCAGCAACCCGATGCGTAGATGCGTCGTGCCCTCGGCCGATTTGTCGCCCGTGGCGTGCGCAACGGTTACGGCTGCTTGGTAGGCTTCGAGCGCCTTTGCATTTTGTCCCAGGGCCTCGCGAGCCGTCCCTAAGCCGATCTCTCCTTTGTACTGGTCCGATGCGTCATTGGCTGAGGCCAGCAAGGGCAAGGCCTGCTCGTAATGTTTGATCGCATTCTCCACCTGCTGCAGCTTGTTTTCATCACTGGCCAGCGACAGCAAGATTTGGCCTTCCGCCTCAGAATTCTTCAAATCGGGCAGCAGAGGCAAGGCCTTCAGGTAGGCGTCGCGCGCCTGGTCGATCCGGCCCAGGCGCTCGTTCACCGTCCCCAGCCCCCACCAGGCGTTCGCCTCATTCAGCCGGTCCGCATTTGCCTGAAGCAGCGGCACCACTTGCACGAACAGCTCTGCGGCTTTCTCCCAAGCCTCCTGCCGGCCTTTTTCTGGAGTGTCCTGTTGGGGCAGAATTTCGTGCACCTGGGCGAGGCGCAGGAGCATCAAGGCTTCAGCCTTCCGGTTGCTGGTCTCCCGAGACAGCGCCAAGCCGCGTTCGTAGGCCTCGATTGCGGCCGGGTAATCCTTTGCCGCCTCCAACCAGAAACCCTGCGAGCCGGTAGCCTGCAGCTCGGCGTTCTTATCGCCGAGTTCCTGACAAATCCGTCGGACCTGCGCCAGTTCATCAATCGCCTGCCGCTGGTCTCCAAGGTTGTGGTGGAGCAGCGCGAGGCTTGCGAGAACCGTTCCTTCCCCGACCCGGTTGCCGGTCGCTCGCGCCAAGTCCAGAGCCTGATTCAGGACCGCCGATGCTTCCCCGGTCTCGTGAAGGTTGAAGTGAACGGTGGCAAGGCTGACGAGGGCCTCCAACCGCTTCGGATCATCTCCGAGCTTACGCCACAAGTCCGCCGCTTCCTGATAATCAAGGGCGGCCGCCTGAAGCGTTTCAGGCGTCCCCCGGCCGAAGAGTTTCAACCCCGCGGCCATCAGGTCTGCCGCGCGGTGCCGGTCGTCGGCTGCCGGCGTGGTCTGAGCGCTGGCGGCCAGAGCGGCGAGCAGCACGCTAATTACCAGCAAACGTCCGGTCGGAAACATGCCTTTAAGGATCCATGACGGGTTTAATGTATTGGAACACAGCCCTCTGAACGTCCGGCAGTCCTTTCGCGAAGATGGCGATCACGGTGCGTAGTCTCAGCGCCACTCTACTCACCGTTTCCTTGTCCCAGGATCGTTCTTGCGCGGTCTGACTTTTGAATTGCTGTACCCAGAACTCCACTACCTCCGGAGGTGCGCTCGACAGGTCTTCAAACAGGTATGGCTTGGTAAGGCTGTCAGGTCCCTGGAGCGGATGGTACGATGAAATGATGAACGGGCCGTCTCCATGAATTCCAGGGACAGCCGCGAGCAGGAACCTGGCCCGTGCATAATCGAAGTGGTCCAGAACCCAATCGCTGGTGAAGGTCTCCGGCGGCTCCTTGTCCACCGGCAGATAAGTCACGTTCAGTTGCGAAGGAAGAAAGTAGCTTTGCAGTTCCTCGAATTTGATAAGCCTGTCTAAATAGGCCTGAACAAATTTCTTGTATCGCTCATGATTTGAGTCGTTCGGGGGAGCGCCGAGAAGCATGTAACTGTAGAGACCGAAGCCTTTGCTCTCTGGACGATCTTTCAGAAGCAGCGCTCTGCGAATTTCGCGTCCGAACTCCGCACCAGCCCGATGGGGTGCCGACCTTACTTCCCGGCCGACCACCACCACCAAAGAACAGGAGCCGCACGAATCCTTCCCATGCGTCACCGTAACCGTCAGGGTGTACGATCCGGAAGCAATCCCGTCCGGGTTCCACTCGATGGTGGAACCGCTGGCTTCTCTCGAAAGTTCAGATCCCGGCAAGACGAAACCACCGGCATCAGCATGCCACCTGTACTCCAGCGATATTGGCTCCGGCGCATTCACCAGCACCGTCGCTTTTACCGGTTCGTGCGGACCGACAACGGGCTGGTCCAAACTACAGACCAAGTCCGGAATTCCTGGAGAGGCCGCATCTCCGGCTCGCGCCGGAGCCGGTGCTGGCACCGCCAGTCCGGCCCACAAGCCAACAGCGAAAGCCAGAGTACGAGCACGGCTCATTTCGCCGCTCCTTTTTGGCGTGCCCGCGCCAGCAACCATCGGCCCACCATCACCAGGAGAATGATCGCCAGCGCCACGACAGTCGTGGAACCTGGGTCAAGCGCCATATCCTCCAGGTAAAAGAAGACCCACACTGCGCCGGTCAGCACTAGAATCAGCATCACAGCACCCCACGGGAGCTTCAGGCCTCCAACGGTGTAAACTGGCCGGTGATGCTTGAGGTGTTTCATTTGTTCGGGTCGGCGCCGTCATGGTGGCGAACCAACCGGCGCCGGTCGGGGGGGGAATCGAACGACAAAAGTCAAGCATTTTGAGCCGGAAAGGACAAGGCGAAAGCGGCCAGGAACCTCCCGGTGCCGGGTGCGATCTCGGGGCCGGCTTGCGAATGTCAAGTCCAGACTTCCTCTTCCCGCCGCGGCCGCCGTGTGACCGCATCTACCCGATACTCCGCACTCGACGCGCGACACCCGGCACCCCACGGTGTAATCTGTGGACCTCCTCTTTAAGGGTAAACCGAACCGACTGCATGCCTTCTCCGACCAGGATTATCAAAGAACGAGCGACAGCGATTCTCCGGAAATTGCGGGCGACTTACCCTGACGCCCACTGTGAGTTGAACTTTTCCAACCCGCTGGAACTGCTCGTCGCCACGATTTTATCGGCCCAATGCACTGATAAGCGGGTGAATCTGGTAACGGCGACCGTGTTCAAAAAATACCGGTCGGCTCAGGACTATGCCTCGGTTCCTCAAGAGGTCTTGGAACAGGAGATCAAATCGACCGGCTTTTTCCGGGCAAAGGCCCGTAACATCCGGTTGATGGCCCAGGATCTCGTCGCCGAACATAACGGCGAAGTTCCGGCCACGATCGAGGCACTCACGAGTCTGGCGGGGGTGGGACGCAAAACCGCCAACGTGGTGCTCGGCAACGCGTTCAACATCACGGAAGGCATTGTGGTCGACACGCACGTGACCCGGTTGGCGCGTCGCTTTCAATTTACCAGGCAGAGTGATCCCGGAAAGATTGAGCAAGACCTGTTGCGCCTGGTGCCGCGGGAGGATTGGATCATGGTGAGCCACTGGTTGATCTGGCACGGGCGCCGGCGTTGTTTCGCACGCAACCCGGATTGCGCAGGTTGCGAATTGGCCGGCCTCTGTCCTTCCTTCAGCGAACCGGCGCTCAAGAGCCCGTCCAAACGTCCGGGAAAACGGGCCGGACTCCCACCGGCCTGAGGCGCCGGCCCTTCGCGGGCCCGGGAATTCGCCAACGGGCGGGTGCTTCAGGGATTGAGATCGCCGGCCCGCCCGGCCAAAGGGCAGGAAAACTTCTAGCCCGACGCGTCTTCCTGCCTATTACTTACCGCTATGACGCAGCAGATTCTTGCCGGTAAAACCGGCCTGGTTTTTGGGGTTGCGAACAAACGCAGCATTGCTTGGGCTATCGCCCAGGCGTGGGCGGCGGCGGGCGCCAAACTGATCTTTAACTACCAGGGTGAACGGTTGAAAGAAAACGTGCAGGAGCTGGCTTCGGCGTTTGGCCCCGACATTCCCTTGTTTCCTTGCGACGTCGCGAATGACGAAGAGATCAGCCGGTTTTTCGGCCACGTGCGCCAGGTAACCGATCGGGTTGATCTGATGCTGCACGCCGTCGCCTACGCGCCGCGGGAAGCGCTTGAAGGCGCGTTTCTGGACACCACCCGCGATGCTTTCCGGATTGCGCACGATATCGGCGCTTACTCCCTGGTAGCGCTGGCCCGCGAAGCGGCGCCGTTGATGACCGAAGGCGGAAGCATCATCTCGATGACCTACTACGGAGCGGAAAAGGTTTTCCCGCACTACAACGTCATGGGGGTGGCAAAAGCCAGCCTGGAGGCAACCACCCGTTACCTGGCCTACGATCTCGGTTCCCGCAAAATCCGCGTGAACTGCATCAGCGCCGGCCCGGTGCAAACGCTGGCCGCACGCGGGATCTCAGGATTCTCGACCATCCTGAAGCATTACCAGGAACACGCCCCCTTGAAGCGCAGCTGCGATCCGGCCGAGCTCGGCCAGACGGGCGTCTTCCTCGCCAGTGACGGCGCGGCGGCGATCACCGGTCAGGTCATCTACGTCGACGGCGGCTACCAGATCATGGGGATGTAGGAACGGGTAACGGGTTGGGAGTTCGGAGTTCGGAGTTCGGTCACACGGCGGGCACAGCGGGTTTGGCGGGCACAACGTAAGAGTTCACACGGCGAACACGGCGGGCCACGGCGGGAAGAGGAAAGGGCTAGGAGTTCGGAGCGGCATCATGGGGGGTGGGTGCGAGTGTCAACCTTTGAGTTGCCGCCAGGTCCCCTTAATCTGTGTCAATCTGTGTAATCTGTGGATGTTTTCTCTTTTCTGCGTCCTTCTGCGTGTTCTGCGGATGATTTAATCTTCCCGCCGTGTTCGCCGTGTGAACTCTTACGTTGTGCCCGCCGCCCCGCTGTGGCCGCCGTGTGACCGGCACCCGACACCCGACACCCGGCACCCGGCACCCGACACTCTGTGGCATTTTCTTCCATGCTCGATTTTGTGGAACGTTTGCAGGACCGGTTGCCTGCCGGCCGGGTAGTTACCGCGCCCGAAATTCTGGCCGCGTACAGCCGGGATAAATGGTTCGCCAGCAACCTGCCCGACGCCGTGGTCTTTCCAAAAGAAACGGCTGATGTGGCTGCTGCGTTGCGCTTTGCGAACGAAACTCAGATCCCCGTAACCGCCCGGGGCGCCGGGTACGGCTACGTCGGCGGATGCGTCCCGAGCCGCGGCGGGATCGTGATAGCGTTAGCGCAGCTCGACCGGATCAAGGAAATCAACGTGCCGGACGGGGTGGCGATCGTTGAGCCGGGGGTGGTGACCGGTGAATTGCAGCGGGAAGCCCGGGCGCGCAACCTTTTCTACCCGCCTGATCCGGCAAGTCTCAAGAACAGTTCCATCGGCGGAAACATTGCCACGAACGCCGGCGGCCCGCGTTGCCTGAAATACGGCGTGACCCGCCATTACGTCCTCGGGTTGGAAGTGGTCCTGGCCACGGGTGAAATCGTGCGGCTGGGCGGACGCACGATGAAAAATAAGACGGGGTTCGACCTGGTCGGGCTCTTTGTCGGTTCGGAAGGCATGCTGGGGGTGGTCACGGAGGCGACGCTGCGGCTGCTGCCTCTTCCGCCGGCGCGTGGTTCGCTTTCGGCGAGTTTCCCTGACATCGAGGCGGCGGCCGCGGCGGTACAAGGCATTCTGGCGGCCGGCTTTTTGCCGTCGGCGCTCGAAATTGCCGATCGTTTTACCTTGGAAGCGGCGCGGGGGCATTTGGGACAGCAGATCGTGCCCGCGGGCGAGGCACACTTGTTAATTGACCTGGATGGCCAGGAGGCCTCGGTGTGCTCGGAACTCAGCACCCTGGCGAACCTGGTCAAAGCTCTCGGAGCCTGGACCGTTGACTCGGCGCAAGGGGAAGGGCCGTGTGAAAAGTTATGGGATCTGCGGCGCGGTTTCTCGGAATCCCTCAAAGCCACCGGCTTGAAGAAGCTCAACGAGGATATTGCGGTGCCCCGCGGCCGCCTGGTGGATCTGGTGCGATTTGCCGGGCAACTCCAGGATCGGTACGGTTTTCCGGTGGCGTGCTTTGGCCATGCGGGTGACGGCAACATCCACGTCAACATCATGGTGGCGAACCCGGATAGCCCGGGCGAGCAGGCCAGGACGGAACAGGCGCTCGACGAGCTCTTCCGGCAGGTGATTGCGTGGGACGGCGCCATTACGGGCGAACACGGGATCGGCCTCGCCAAAAAACGGTGGTGGCCCCAGGCGGTTTCACCCGAAAATCTGGCCCTTCATCGCGTCATCAAGCAGGCGCTGGACCCGCACGGGATTCTTAACCCGGGAAAATTTCTGTAAGCCGCCGGCTACCATCTCAGGCCGAACGGGTTGTACTGCGGCGAATCCTGCCTGAACTTCAAATTTACTCTATGCCACACCTGCTCGGACTCGACCTTGGAACCTCCAGTTTAAAAGCCGTTGTGCTGAATACTCAGGGAAAGGTGGCCGGCCTGGGACACGCCGAATACCAGATCGACACTCCCCAACCCGGGGCGGCCGAGCAGAACCCGGAGGGCTGGTGGCAAGCCGCCATCGAAGCCACCCGGCAGGCCTTGACGCAAGCGGGCGAAGCGGACGTGGCCGCGGTCGGTTTTTGCGGGCAGATGCATGGCGCCGTCTTGCTTGACCGCAGCGGCCGGCCGGTCCGGCCTGCGATCATCTGGGCCGATCAGCGCAGCGCTTCCGTCCTTAACCGGGTCGAGCAGTTAGTCGGGCCGGCTGAACTGGGACGGACCTGCGGCACGGCGCCGGCAGCCGGGTTTCAGATTGCAACCCTGGTCTGGTTGCAGGAGCATGAACCCGAGAGCCTGGCGCGGGCGCAAACCGTTGTCCTGCCGAAGGATTACGTGCGTTACCGGCTGACGGGCACCATTGAAACCGATGAAACCGACGCTTCCGCCACCGGGCTGTTTGATGTCGCCAACCGGCGTTGGCCGCAATCAATTCTGGAGCGATTAAAACTCGATCCCGCCTTGTTGCCGGCAGTTCGGACCTCGGCGACGGTTTGCGGCGAGTTGCGAGCCGATGCGGCGGCTCTCCTCAACTTGCGCCCGGGAATTCCCGTGGTGACCGGCTCCGCCGATCAGCCGGCGCAAGCCCTTGGCAACGGCCTGCTCGATCCGCCGCTGGGCTCCGTGACTTTGGGGACCGGCGGACAGGTCTTTATGCCGTTGACCGAGCCGGCGGTCGATCCGGAACTTCGCCTCCACACCTTCTGCCACGCGCCTCCGGACCGCTGGTACCTTCTGGGGGCCATGTTATCGGCTGGAATGGCCCTTCGCTGGTTCAAACAACGAACCGGCAACCTGGACTACGCCACCCTGGACCGGTTGGCCGAAGCCGTTCCCCCCGGGAGCGAAGGCCTGCGCTTCCTGCCTTACCTCGTCGGGGAACGGTCTCCGTTGATGGATGCGAAAGCCAGGGGCGGATTCATCGGCCTGACCCTCCGGCATGACCTCGGTCACCTGACTCGGGCGGTACTGGAGGGCATCGCTTTCAGCGTGCGCCACATCGTCGAAGTCATGGAGGAGGTCGGGGCGCGGCCGGAACGTTTCATTGCTTCCGGCAATGGGCTCGGCAGCCCGGTCTGGCGCCAGATGCTCGCCGACGTGTTGAACCGCCCGTTGTACCGGTCGCACGACCCGTTTGCCGCCGAACGCGCCGGCGTCGGCGCCGGTCTGCTGGCCGGGATCGGCGCCGGGATTTTGGAGGGCATGGCTTCGATCAAGGCCCTGGCTCCAACCTTCAACGAGGAGACCACGCCCGACCCGGACCGGGTCGCGGTGTACGACCGCGCCTACCACGATTTTCGC
>Ga0213876_10001091_pt1 | contig 17435 bp, 17 predicted proteins | sample BarmaccomBMRX_R9_FD_160113 | JGI IMG/M metagenome (GOLD analysis project Ga0213876, IMG submission 160113) | Root-associated microbial communities from Barbacenia macrantha in rupestrian grasslands, the National Park of Serra do Cipo, Brazil - RX_R9 | ecosystem: Host-associated > Plants > Roots... | reverse complement strand
GAGCAGGAGATTATCGATATCATCGCCGCCGAGATGGGTGTCGCCGTTCGTCGCCAGCACTTCGAAAATTCCTTCGTGCAGGCGGAGAACCGAGATATCGAATGTGCCGCCGCCGAAATCGTAAACGGCGATGATGCCGTCCTGGCGCTTGTCAAGTCCATAGGCCAGCGAAGCGGCCGTGGGTTCATTGACGAGGCGCAGGACTTCGAGCCCGGCGAGGCGCCCGGCATCTTTGGTGGCCTGGCGTTGTGCATCGTTGAAGTAAGCGGGAACAGTGATAACGGCTTCGGTAACGGGTGCGCCCAACGCGGCTTCGGCGTTGTCCTTCAGTTCGCGCAGAATGGCCGCAGAGATTTCAGGCGGCGTAAAGGTGCGGTTACCAAGCAAGAGCTTGATGACCGATTCACCGGGGCCTTCCTTTTCGGGCGCAATGCGGAATGGGAAGAGTTTGAGCTCCTGCTGAACGTCACCGACGCCGCGGCCCATGAGGCGTTTCACCGAGTAAACGGTGCGATCAGGACGGGTGAGCAGGAGTTCGCGCGCAGGTTCACCGGCGACTAATTTGTTGTCGTCCGTAAGTGAAACGACGCTGGGAACGATTTTGCGATTCTTGGAGTCTTCGATGATCTCGGGACCGGTGAGGCCCATAACGGCCACGAGGCTGTTGGTTGTGCCGAGGTCGATGCCAACGATTTTGGAAGTGCGGCTTGCGCCGAAGTCGATTTGAAAAGTGCCCATTTTCGTTCAGAGACGTTCGTCTATCGGTTCAGATGCGGCCGCAACGGGATTCAGCGCGCGGTCGACATCCCGCAACAGATTTTCGATATAGCGGCGGCGATTCAGCGCGCCGCGGATTTCGTGCAACGCCTGTTTGGCAGTCTCGCTCTGCGGTTCGGCGGCGTCGTATTTACTGAATAGCGTTTCGAGTTCGCGGTCCACCTCGTCGCGCAGGCCAACAAAATTTTGCCTCGCAGACTCGAGCTGCGGCCGCGCGTCTTCATCGCCACTCTTGAGTTCTTCAAGCATCATGTTCAGTTCGAAGACTTCTTCGAGCAGTTCGGCAGGAACGTCTTTCGAACGCTGCTCGCCGATCGGGAATCCCTCTTCTTTCAACAAATATTCAGCGCGGCGAACGGGATTGCGCAGCGTGCGGTAACCGTCGTTGAGAATGGAAGACGCTTCAAGCGCTTGCGCCTGTTCGTGGGCGCTTTTTCGGCTGAAGCGGTCCGGATGCCACTGTCGGCTCAGTTCGTAAAAACGCTTCTGCAGATCGGATTCATCGACGTTGAGCTTACGGTCGAGCCCGAAAAAGTCGAAATAGTCGTTAGAGAGAGTAGGCATGGCGGAAGCGGAGCGCACTGGGGCGGGCCGGATGTCGGCCGGCGTTCGTCTAATTCCAGACGACGAACTGCACGTTCGTCTAAGCCGAGAACGATGTCCCGCAGCCGCAACTCTTTTGCGCGTGCGGGTTCTGGAAGACAAAGCCGGACTGTATCAACGAATCTTTCCAATCCAAGGTCATGCCGTCGAGGAACAGCATGCTCTTGGGATCGACAAAAACCTTCACGTCTTCAAATTCAAAGACGTGATCGCGGGGGCGAGGCTCGGGCGCAAACTTGAATTGATAACTCAAGCCCGAGCAACCACCGCCTAACACGCCTAGCCGCAAGCCGCCCGAAACGCCTTCGCGTGCAAATGCCTCGCGAATTTTCTGAACGGCCTTCGGCGTGACGTGAACTTGTTTCGGCGCATCGGCCGACGGAGCGGGTTGGCTCGCCGGGGGCGCGCCGAGCTGGGTAAGCTCAGCCATCGTTAGCTGACCGCGACAGCCTCCGGCTTACGCGCCGTCTGCTTCTTTTTGTAATCGCCGATGGCGGCTTTGATCGCGTCTTCGGCCAGCACGGAGCAGTGAATCTTGACGGGCGGCAACGAAAGCTCGTTGACGATGTCCGTGTTCTTAATTTCGAGCGCCTGGTCGACGGTTTTACCTTTGAGCCATTCCGTCGCGAGCGACGAGCTGGCGATGGCGCTTCCGCAGCCGAACGTCTTGAACTTCGCGTCTTCAATGACACCCGTCTCGGCGTTTACCTTGACCTGCAGCTTCATGACGTCGCCGCATTCGGGCGCGCCAACCATGCCGGTTCCGACATCGGGACTGCTCTTATCGAGTGAGCCGACGTTGCGGGGGCGCTCGTAGTGATCGATGACCTTGTCAGAATAAGCCATTTCTTGTTCTATTCCTTTCCCACAATTTTAATGCGCTGTCCAGACTACTTTTGAGAGATCCACTCCCTCTTTCGCCATTTCGTACAGCGGCGATAATTCACGCAGTTTGCGAACAACGTCAATCACCTTGTTCGCGACGTAATCGACTTCCTCTTCCGTGTTGAAGCGGCCAATACCGAAGCGGATGGAGGAGTGGGCCAGATCGTCACCGGCGCCCAGAGCCTTCAAAACGTAGCTGGGTTCGAGCGTGGCGGAGGTGCAAGCCGAACCGCTCGATACTGCGATGTCGTTGATGCCCATCAGCAGGCTTTCGCCTTCGACGTAGGCAAAGCTGATGTTGAGGTTGTGCGGCAGTCGGCGCTCCATTGAGCCATTGATATAGACTTCGTCGAGCTCCGTCATCAGCTTATCCTTGAGCTTGTCGCGCAGGAATTGCAGACGCCTGGACTCTTCGGCCATCTCCTTGTGACAGATTTCGCAAGCCGCGCCCAAACCCGCGATGCCGGGGACGTTGAGCGTGCCGGAACGCATGCCGCGCTCGTGACCGCCGCCATCCATCTGAGCCGTGATCTGCACGCGCGGGTTGCGGCGCCGAACGTATAGGGCACCGGCGCCTTTCGGGCCGTAGAGCTTGTGACCGGTCAGCGAGAGAAGGTCAATTCCGTCCGCCTGTACATTCACCGGAATCTTGCCGACCGCCTGCACGGCATCGGTGTGGAACAGAATGCCTTTTTCCTTTGCGATCTTGCCGATTTCCTTGATGGGCTGAATGACGCCAATTTCATTGTTGGCGTACATGATGGAGATCAGGATGGTCTTGTCCGTAATAGCGTCGCGCAACTGGTCAAGATCAATGAGACCGTCTTGCTTTACTGGCAAATACGTCACCCGAACGCCGGACTTTTCCAGGCGTTTGCAGGTGTCAAGTACGGCTTTGTGCTCGATGACCTGAGTGATGATGTGGTTGCCGCGCTCGGAATACATTTCGGCAACGCCTTTCAGCGCCAGATTGTTGGACTCGGTTGCGCCGCTCGTAAAGACGATCTCTTTGGGCGTGGCGCCGATGAGATCGGCGATCTGCTTGCGGGATTTCTCGGTGGCTTCTTCGGCTTCCCAACCGAAGCTATGATTGCGCGACGCGGCGTTTCCGAAGATCTCCGTGAAATACGGCTTCATGGCGTCGAAGACACGCGGATCCATTCGCGTCGTGGCGTGACTGTCCATGTAGATGGGTAGTTTCATACTTTTCATTTCCTTAAGGAGCTTGTGGTGCTGGGTGCGCCGGGAGCGCTCTGCAAGGCGATTAACGAAGGCGGCACGATTTTCTCCGCTTCGTCCGATTCCTGCAGCATGTCTTTGATGCTTACGCTGCTCAGCAGGCTCAGGATTCCTTCATGGATCCGCTTCAACGGCTTGCGAACCGTGCAACGGCCTGAATGTAGGCAAGTGGTGTGTTCCGTGAAGCAGTCGGCCAGCACGATGGGGCCGTCAATAGCGCGGATCACTTCCAGAGCTGAGATAAGGCCGGGATCACGGGCCAAACGATAGCCGCCGTTGGTACCGTATGCCGACACCAAAAAACCATTCTTCCCGAGCTTCTGGAGTAATTTTGAGAGCAGCGGTAGCGGAATCCCGCAGTTGTCGGCTACTTCTTTTGCACTGACCGCTTCACCCGTCTCGCGCTGCCGCAAAGCAAAGTGCTTAAGCGCGATTAAACTGTAATCCGCTTTTTTCGTCAATTTCAGCATCGGGACGGCTGGATGGCGGATCTGGGACTAAGCCGATCCTATTTATTTATAGCATGTTCCCGGGGTCCGGGAGTGAGTTTTATCTACAATGCTATGAGTGGCTTGCGGCGGGGACCACCGTGGCTCTAAACCTCGCGATGCTACTGTCCTAATGTCGGTTGCCGATAAGAACAGTAAAGGCCCTCAGCGCGTTTGCCCAGCATTCCTAACTCTTTGCCGTGATTAGACTTTTTCGGGTTTTCATTCCAGCCAGCGTAGTCGCCCTGTTCCTATCAGAGTGCGTCCTCATTCTGGTCTGCTACACGCTTGCCACTTACGCCGGCTGGGAAGATCCGCAGCTATACCTCTTGGCCGAAGGGAATTGGTGGAAGGTGCTGCTGGTTTTGGCTCTGATCGTGGGGGGAATGTACTTCCAGGATCTGTACACCGAGCTGCGCATTCCCTCGCGCCTGGTGTTGGTGCAACAGGTGTGCCTGGCGGTGGGTTGCGCATTGCTGTTTATGGCGACCCTGGGGTACATCAAACACGATTACATTTTGGGGCGCTGGATGATGGTCACCGGCAGCCTGGCGGTCATTGTGCTGCTGCCGAGCTGGCGCATTTTTTTCTGGCGCTACATTATCAGTGCGCTGCGGTCAGAGCGCGTGCTGCTGATGGGAAACTCTAGCATTCTGGGTGAAGTCATCGACCGGCTGACCGAAAAGCCGGAGTTTGGGTACTCGTTGCTGGGCTATTTATGCGAGTTTGAGCCGTGCGGGTTCCCAATACAGTGTTTGGGGACGCTGGCGGATGTCCAGCAGGTCTACCTGGAGCACAAACCCACGCGCATCGTGGTGGGGATGGCCGAGCGGCGAAACCGGCTACCGGTGCAGGAGTTGCTGGAAATCCGGTTTGCAGGGACCATCATTGAGGACGCAGCCGACACCTACGAAATGGCCATGCGGCGCGTATGCAGCCGTAAGATTCAGCCCTCGCAACTGATTTTCACGTCCATGCTGGGCCCCCGGCCGCACGCGATCACGATCCAGAATTTTTATACGTTTCTGATCGGGTTTGTTGGGCTGATTCTCGCCTTGCCGCTAATGCTGGCGACTGCCGTCCTGGTGAAGATTTCGTCGCGTGGACCGATTCTCTATCGGCAAAAACGAGTGGGACTGAACGGCGAAATATTCACGCTTTACAAGTTTCGCTCCATGTATGCGGATGCTGAGGCGCGCACAGGTGCGGTTTGGGCGAAAGTGGATGACCCGCGGGTTACACCAATTGGCCGTTGGCTGCGCAGATTGCGTTTGGATGAGCTGCCGCAATTGTGGAACGTAGTGCGCGGCCATATGGCGATCGTGGGGCCACGGCCGGAGCGGCCGGAATTTGTCGAGCTGCTGACGCAGCAGATTCCCTACTATCGGCAGCGCCTGGCGGTGAAGCCGGGCATCACAGGTTGGGCGCAGATCAACCATAAATATGGGGACACTGCTCTTGACGCAATGATCAAGCTCGAATATGACCTCTACTACATCAAGCACGTCGCCCCCATGCTGGATGTTTACATCATGTTCCACACCATCAAGGTGATGTTGCTGACGCGGGGCGCCCGGTAGGGCCACGAGGGAATCTGGTATTTGGCCGCTGGCCACCGTGTCAGAACTTGAATCCGACTGGTGCATTGTGTTTCCAATATCCTTCTTCTAATAGGCGGTGGATCTTCCAGCCAGCGCCTACGCGAACGAGGGAGTTGCGATACCACAATCCCTGGAACATTACGTGCCTGTTGTTCTCACCCGTATCCAGCACCATCGGACACGAGCAGTGGGCACGCACTCTGGCCTGGTTACCACTGAGCTCGACGAGAATGGTCGAAATCGCATGCTGTGATATCAAAACTTTGGACAACGCCTTCCTCATGTAGGCAATGTGTTCCTCAACACCGCTTCTAATTCCGCCGGTGACGGTGTCGTCAATCTCAGCATCGCGAGTGAAGAGTTTGCGGTACGACTGCCAGTCGCGGTCGTCAACTGCATAGCAATACCGCGTCAGAATGTCCTGAATTTCCACACGATCCGAAATGTGTTCAATCGAGAGAGACATATTCGCAGTCCTCCTTGGGCCCCAACTAAGACCGTATACGGGGCCGCGGAGCGTTTTGTTGCTGAGCAGGTCGGGATGTTGCTCTTTTCTGCATACGCAATCGTTATGCTGTGAAAGTAGCTATTGGCCAGCCATGGCAGGCACCATTCCCCCCGAAACATCCTCTACGGAAATGGAGCAGTATTTAGCAAATCGCTCGGTTCTCGCGAGCGTGGGCCTTGACTGGGGACCTTTGATTGTCCGACTTCGCGTTGAGCCCTCTGGCAGGCGTCATGTCTGCATTCCGGGAACCCCTGATCCTTGGCTGGTTGTGACAACCAGTGGCGCGCCCCGTAAAATCGAGGTGCATCGGAGGAGTGGCTGGCATAGTGCTATGAGCGGGCCAGGCGACCTCGCCATCACGTCACCGGGCACCATCACTGAAGTTCGTTGGAACAGCCCTGAAAACAGTCCAATTGAGACGGTCCACGTCTGTATCGATTCTGCGCTGTTTTATCGTATTGGCGCGGAAGCCACCAACTGCGACCCGAAGCGAATTGAAATTCTCGACGGCCTTTCGCAGAAAGACCCAATTGTGGAACAGGTAGTACGTGCGCTCGCGGAAGAGCTAAAGTACCCACAAACAGCGACCCGGCTGTTCGCGGATGCTGCTGCTCGATTTCTCACAGTTCATTTGTTGCGGCATTATTGCGCAATCCCCATTCGCGAAATACCTGCAAAGCCCATGCTCAGTCCGCGCAAGCTTCGAGCCGTAAGGGACTACGTCGAGGGGCGCTTATCGGACACGCTCAGTCTCGACGACTTGGCATCTGTCGCTCACATCAGTTCTTTCCATTTCGCAAGACTGTTCAAGTCTGCTACCCGCGAAACACCACATGATTTCGTAACCAGAATCCGCATGGAACGTGCGAAAGCCCTGCTCCGGGATACGGACTGGCCTGTCTTAAAAATCGCAAAAGCCGTCGGCTTTTCAAGTAAGAGTCATTTCAGCGCAGCTTTTCGCCGCTCCTTTGGCCTCACGCCAGTTAGTTTTCGGAATGTCTATCGTTGAAGCCCTCTCACCCTCCCTCGCTCGCGCAAGACCTCGGATGTCAGAAGGCCAACTGCATGATGGAGTCTGAGAAACGACAATGGCAATAAAACTACCGAACGCCGCGCAATCCGAGATAGAGGGGCCGGTTCTGGAGTGGCTGCTTGATTCGGATCCTTCCATCCGCTGGCAAGTGATGCGGGATCTGGTTGGTTCGCCCCCGCAAGAAGTCGCAGCCGAGCGCGCGCGTGTTGCTACTGTTGGCGTTGGACGAAAGCTGTTGAGCCTTCAGGCCCCCGACGGGCGCTGGGGCGGCGCGGCGTGGAACCATGGGTGGAATTCCACTATGCACGTCCTCATGCTCTTGCGCGACCTGGGAATCGATCCCGCAAGCGAGCAGGCACGCCGTGCCACGAACCTCGTCCGCGAACAGGTAACGTGGAAGGAATGCGGCCCGCAGGAATGTGACCTCAATGCCTTCTTTGAGGGCGAGGTCGAGCCTTGTATTAACGCGCAGGTCGCGGCGGTCGGAGCCTACTTCGGGCAGGACGTCGCCAGGCTCGTCGACCGGCTCCTGACCGAACAGCTGCCCGATGGAGGCTGGAACTGCGAGGCCCCAAATGGCTCCATGCGGTCATCATTTAATACCACGATCTGCGTACTCGAAGCGCTGCTCGAATATGAACGTGCGGTCGGGAACAATCGGGACACCATTGATGCTCGTCTCCGGGGACAGGAGTACCTGCTACAGCGACGTCTTTTTCGACGCCGGTCGACGGGCGAGGTCATCCAGCGAGATCGCAAGGGGGGCACTGATTGGACGCGTTTCGCATTCCCAACGTGGTGGCATTATGACGTGCTGAGGGGCCTCGATTACCTACGCAGCACCGGCACTGATTATGATGAACGAATGGCCGAGGCTATCGAGCTGGTCGCATCGAAGCGCGACGGTGCGGGACGTTGGCTGCTGGAGATCAAACATCCCGGCGTAATGCCACTTGAGATAGACGAAGGCGAGGGACAGCCGAGCCGGTGGAACACGCTACGAGCGCTCCGGGTATTGAATCGGTTTGAGGGTGGCCCGAAGAGAAGCGCTTAGTACTTTCGGAGCGCTGGGCGCGCAAGCAGTACATGTTGCGAGCCGCGTCACAATAGAGGTGCTCTCGATGGCGGGTCGCGATATATCGGGTTGAGGATAGGCCGACCGCCAGTTCAGCCCATCTCGCGGAGTGACAATTCAGCGCGTGAGTTGATCGTCCCCGGGGAACCCGCCGACCTGGCCGGGGCCTTCATTGCGGGGCTTGCTTATCGCTCCAACGAGGCACGGTCCCACTTCGATAGTGTTGCCGCTGCGTCGTACGTGCTCTGCAAGAAGTTGAGGAGCGCGTCGTCTGGAGAAGGTTCGCGGCGCAAGTCGTCGTATATAAGGATGAATTCTCCCAACTTTGTATCGTACTTCGCCGCTGCGGGAGCTGTCTGGTGCGTTTCGAAGCCGACCGGCTGGGGTGCAGCATAGGAGTAGAAAGCTGCTTGGCCGAAGCCGCCGTTGCCGGGCCAAAATCCCGCGCTGATCACTTCATGAGAATATGCTTCTCGTGTGACTCGATCCGCGTTCTGCCGCGGAGGTGCCCGACGTCCCGAAAAGCGCGTTACGGCAAGGTCGAAGCTTCCCCAGAAAAACTGTACGGGACTGACTTTACCCACAAACCCCGAAGCGAATCGCTGGAAAACCTGGTGGGCATGCATGAGAACCCGCCAGAATCGATGTGCATATTCGGCATCATAGGAGGCGTGCTGCTCGTCGTCTGCGAATGGAATCGGCGACGGCACTTCCACCGGTACGGGATGGATATGCACGGGCACGCCCAGAGCAGCTAAGCTCCGCTGGTACTCCGTGTAAAATTCCGCTACCGATTGTGCCCGCAGTGGTGTCGAAAGCATCGCCCCGGAACTCAATCGGAACCGCAAATCATGAGTGACGAAATCAAACTCGATTTCCAGAAATTCATCGAGGTAAGGCATGGCCGACGTATTAAGCCCGCGCGCGCTGACGTACAGCGGAACATTCCACCAGTGGGCCTGCAGCGGAGACAGTGCTAGTCGCGTCTTTCCGACTATTTGAGTCCACATGTGAAGCGTCTCCGCCGTCTCTCGCCATTCAGACCACTTCAGTTCAGGCCACTTGTTCAGTCCGGCTTCCAAATGGATCAATATCTCCCTTTCTCAAAGAATGAGCGGCCCGATTCGATAGCTTGAATTGTGATTCGCAATACGAATTCAAATTATTTCCTCAAGACCGCGAACGTCGTACTGTTGATAGCTTACAGTTTTCGGGACGCTCTGTGGTTGCGGCTGTTGGCCGCCGCATCATCCTAGTGAAGAGGCGAAGACTTGATTGGCTGCGCGCATGGCCTCGGTGAGACCGCGCTTACCTCTATCTTCCCCACGGACAGAGCGGCGCCGCTGATCAGCCAACCGATATCTTCGTCCCACTCGGGTCGAGTTTCGCGTGTCTTACGCGGGCAGAGCCGTCGGCTCCTCCTCACAGCGGCAGTCCAACGTAGTTTTCGGCTAGGTTCGTAGCGGCCGCGCGCGAAGAAGTGATGTTATCCAGCTCCGCCAGTTGGCGGCAATGGTCAAATTCATCCACCAGATGGAGCATGGATGTCATCGACCAAGAAAAGTGCTGCGCTCGCCAAACGCGACGCAAACAGGCGTCCGAATAACGGTCGAGTTCCGTTGGTGACCCTGACTTATAGAAGCTTTCCAATGCCCTGGCGAGCAAGTGAACATCGGCGACGGCAAGATTCATGCCCTTAGCGCCGGTTGGCGGCACGATGTGCGCGGAATCTCCAGCAAGAAACAGCCGGCCGAATTGCATTGGCTCCGATACGAAACTCCGCATTCCGGTCACGCCCTTCTGAAGAATTGGGCCCTCAGTGAGGCGGAAGTTGTCGTGTGTACTCAGACGCGTATGCAGTTCATTCCAGATACGATCATCGGACCATTCAGCCAAGTCCTCATCCGGCTTGCACTGCAGGTATAGTCGGCTAATGGTTGGCGACCGCATGCTCAACAGCGCGAATCCGCGCTCGTGATTCGAATAAATCAGTTCGGCTGAAGCTGGCGGAGTTTGCGCGAGAATGCCGAGCCATGCGAACGGGTACACATGTTGGTAGAAACGCAGCGCTCCAGCCGGGACGCACGTGCGGCAGACTCCATGAAACCCATCGCATCCAGCGATGAAATCGCATTCCAAAATCATTTCTTCGCCGCGTTCCTGAAAACGAATTCGCGGCCGATCGCCGTCGAAGTCACAGGGCGTAACAGCCTCGGTTTCCCAAAGTATTTGCCCACGGGCGGCGAGGCGCGCCTGGATCAAGTCTTTGACTACTTCTTGTTGCCCGTAGACTGTAATGCAGCGGCCACCGGTGAGTTCGTGAAAGTCTATGCGATGTAGCTGGCGCTTGAACAGGAGCTCGATCCCGCGATGCACAAGCCCCTCCCGGTTCATCCGCTCGCCGAGGCCACACTCGTTCAGAAGATCGACCGAGCCCTGTTCCAGTACTCCTGCCCGGACCCGTTCCTCCGCGTATTGCCTGCTTTTTGCCTCGAGGATTACTGAATCAATTCTGCGTAGGTGCAGCAAGTGGGACAACAGCAGCCCGGCAGGTCCGGCGCCTACGATTCCAACTTGCGTTCTTAAGGTTTTCACCTATTTCTCAGACGGCAGTCTGACCAGCGCCGTGCCGTTTCCGAATCGCTGGCGCATTAACTCACCTTCGGTAATTTGATGAGCGAACCGCCTGGAATCTGCCCGAATCTCTGCTCCTTGAGTGCCAAGACCACGACTCGCCGGACAACGCGCGAATGCTCCCGAGCGACTGCTTCCGCTCGTGTACCCTCCCGGTGAATGATGGCGTCGGCAATGGCAGCGTGATGGGAGTTCGAAATCAGCAGAATCTCTCGTCGTTCCTCGGATTCGGTTTCGGCAAAGACAAATGCGTTCGGAGAAGCAAATGGAAGCGCGAGCACTTGCTTCATCGAATGGGCCAAAATCGGGCTTTTTGCGAGAGCTAGAAAACACGCATGAAATCTCGCATTGATTTCCATGTATTGCCGGATGAGATCCACTCCGGGCATCGGCATGCGAATCAGTTGCTCCGCATCGTCAATATACTTGGTCAGAGGCTGCACCTCTTCCGGCGACCGCAAGCGTTCCGCGGCCCAACGTGCTGCCGTGCCCTCCAGCACTCCCCGTAGATCGATGGCGTCCAGAATATCCTCGACGGTAAATTCGCGGGCGACGAAACCGCCTTTGGGACGCCGCTCGAGCAGACCTTCGTGCGCCAAACGGTCCAGCGCGAGACGGAGCGGAGTGCGCGAGACAGAAAGCCGGGCGGCCAGAGGGACTTCCCGGATTCGTTCGCCGGGCTTAAACGCGCCTTGAATCAGCAACTCGCGTATTTGGAGGATCGCGCGAATTGTTTGCGATTCGCCTTCGAGAGCCGAATGCTGTGCGAAATCAGGCAAAGGGAAGCCCACCCATTTTGTCTTTAACGTAAACTACCATGGCCGAAGATTGCATGCAATATTAATGACCTGCACGAGATGGCCTCACAGGCTCTGAACATTTGGTGATGTGCCGCAGCAACGTGCGACTTAAACTGCAATTTGATCGCCCGCTTTCTGCATGCAGAAATCTTGACAAAGCGTGGGTTCTGCCGCATACTCCGTGATGCGAGCCGACTTGCTCCTGTGAACGGTTGGTATCCGATCTGCGCGAGGGAACAGTGTCGAAATACGAGAACAGGTGGAAAACGGTCCGAGCCGAAACTGAGGATCGAATTGGATGGGCGTTCTTCAACAGGCCTGAAAAGCGGAACGCCATGAGTCCGGCGCTGAACCTGGAAATGCGCGATCTGCTCGAGGCGCTTGAATTGGACGACGAGGTCGGAGCGGTCGTTCTGACGGGGGCTGGCGAAGCCTGGTCCGCCGGCATGGATTTGAAAGAGTATTTTCGAGAAGTCGATCAAGCCCCCGAGATTGTCCAGGAGAAGGTGCGCCGCGACGCGTCCATCTGGCAATGGAAACTGCTGCGGATGTACAACAAGCCAACCATCGCGATGGTGAACGGTTGGTGCTTCGGTGGAGCGTTTTCGCCCCTTGTGGCCTGCGATCTGGCTATTGCATCCGAGACTGCGGTGTTCGGACTATCGGAGATCAACTGGGGTATTCCTCCAGGAAACCTCGTTAGCAAAGCTCTTGCAGACACCATGGGGCACCGGAGAGCCCTCGAATACATCATGACCGGTGAAACCTTCACTGGCACTCAGGCCGCAGAGTTTGGTTTAGTGAATCGAGCCGTGCCCATCGAACGGCTGCGTGATGAAACGACCGCATTGGCGCGGAAGCTGCTGGAAAAAAATCCTGTCGTTATACGCGCCGCTAAACACGGGTTCAAGCGCTGTCGTGAACTCACGTGGGAACAGAGCGAAGACTACTTATACGCCAAGTTAGACCAGGCGCGGCTTCGCGACCCCGAGCATGGCCGTGACCAAGGCCTGAAACAGTTCCTGGACGATAAGACCATCAAGCCTGGGCTACAGACCTACCGGCGCTGAGAGATGAGCGACGTGAGCGTTTCTTCCCTTGAGGCCGGAGTTCACGAACCGGCGAGCCGGCGTTCGCTGAATCATTTGCTGCGGCCGCGATCCATTGCAATCGTAGGCGCGTCGCCAACACCCGGGTCGCTCGGCGAGGGCGTGCTCGCGAACCTCGAGCATGCGCGTTTCGGCGGAGACCTTTATCTCGTCAACCCAAAACGTACAGAAATCCGTGGCAAGGTTTGTGTGCCTTCGATCGATCTGCTACCGAAGAACATCGACTGTGCAGTTCTGGCCATTCCGCGCGCCGTAGTGGCTGAGGCCCTGGCTGCGTGTGGACGACGGGGCGTAAGGGCCGCGATTATCTTCTCCGCGGGGTTCGCGGAAACTGGCCCACAGGGACTAGCCGATCAAGAGCAACTGGCGGGCATCGCGCAGCAGAACGACATGATCGTCGAAGGCCCGAACTGCCTGGGTATGGTGAACGGCGTCGACGGCATCCCCTTGACTTTTGTTTTGACCCCTTGGGTAAGGCTCCAAGCTCGAAACGGCGTAGCGGTTCTCTCGCAGAGCGGGGCTTTGGCGGCCGTGCTTGGGGTGAGCTTGCGTAACCACGGGCTGGGCATTTCCTTTTCGATCTCAACCGGTAACGAGGCGGTCACCGGGGTCGAGGACTATCTGGAATACCTGATCGAGGATGAGCACACTAATACGGTGGCGATGGTGGTTGAGCTGTTCCGGCACCCTCGCAGATTCCTTGAACTCGCGCGTCGCGCACGAGAACGCGGCAAGCATATCGTTCTGCTTCACCCCGGACGCAGCACGGCCGCGCGTGCATCGGCGGCGACTCACACGGGGGCGATTGCCGGAGACTACGAGGTTATGCGTACCACGGTGGCGCATGAGGGGGTGACGGTTGTCGAGACGCTGGAAGAGTTAATCGACGTTTGTCAGCTTGCGGTTTTTTGCCCTTCGCTGCCGCGCGGTGGGGCGGCCGTTTTAACGGAGTCGGGCGCGTTCAAGGCATTGACACTGGATTTTTGCGAGAGCATCGGGCTTCCACTTCCCCCCGTGAGCGCGGGAACCGCAGAGCAGTTGCGCTCCATCTTGCCTGACTTTGTATCCCCGGCCAACCCGCTCGACCTGACCGCGCAAGCGTTGGTTGACCCAACTTTATACGGCAGAACCCTACGTGCGCTCCTCGAAGACCCGCAGTATGGAAGCCTGGTGTTTGCGATCATCCTGACGGACAAGAGGACTAGTGCACTCAAGCTGCCTGCCATCCTTGATGGCTTGCGAAGCGTTCGCCCGGCAAAGCCGGTCGTGTTCGCCGCAATGGATGAAGGCGCGCAATTTTCGCCAGTATATGTCGAAGAACTGCGCGCTTTAGGGGTCCCATTTTTTCCTTCGCCTGAGCGCGCCTTGCGTGCCCTGGCTCGGGTCACACAAGCTGCGGGCGAGAAAGCGGCACAGCGCTGTGCAGCCGATCAGCACAACCTCCCATTACGACTGCCGTCGGGAGTTCTTCCCGAGTACAAAAGCAAAGAGGTGCTCGCGGCGGCAGGCATTCCCGTTCCGGCCGGCGCGATGGCACACACGCTCGATCAAGCGCGGCAAATCGCATTACAACTTGGATATCCGGTGGTATTGAAGGCGCAATCGCGGCAGCTTTCTCATAAGAGCGATGCAGGCGGTGTAGTGCTGAACCTCGCCGATTCGAATGAACTTACTGCTGCGTGGCATCAACTGCACGAGAACATCGCGGCAAGAATGCCGGGGCTGGTCATCGATGGCATATTGGTCGAGCGCATGGGCCGTAAGGGCACCGAACTTATCGTGGGCGCCCGCAACGATTGCGAGTGGGGTCCAGTGCTGTTATTGGGCTTTGGCGGAGTCTTTGCTGAAGCCCTGAAGGATGTGCGTCTGTTGCCCGCCAATCTTTGCCTGGATGCAATCGTCAATGAGTTGTACCAACTAAAAAGCGCTGCCCTCCTGCGAGGCTTTCGCGGCGCACCACGGGCGGATGTACGGGCGGTAGCCGAGATCGCGCGGCGATTGGGAGACCTCATGAACTCGGCCCCGGCGATTCGCGAGATCGATATCAATCCGGTCGTGGTCTATCCCGTAGGCGAAGGCGCGGTCGCGCTCGATGCGCTGATCGTGACCGAAAGCTGAACGGTGCCGGCCGAGATTACATCATTGCGCGAGGCCATCGCCGATTGTGTGCGCGACGGGCAAATGGTCGCAATGGAAGGATTCACACAATTAATTCCGTTTGCGGCCGGCCATGAGGTGATCCGCCAGGGCAAAAAGAACCTCACCCTCGTACGCATGACGCCAGACCTGATTTACGATCAGATGATTGGAATGGAATATGGGAGCGAGTAACAACTCAGAAGAGAGTCCGCGGCTGAATGTCACCGGATACCGCCGATTGCGGGCCGGCACGCAGCCCGAGTACTCCCATGCGGCGTATGCATCATCATGCAAGCGCTGCCCCACGCACCCCCTGGTCGCCATACCGCACACGCTGACGGAGGTCACAGGACCTGAGTTCACGATGGATGACATAAGCGGGAACGGTTGTGATTTGACCCGTGCGGGCACCGGGCACCCATTAGGAGAAAAGATCATAGTAAGCGGCCGCGTGCTCGATGAGGACGGACGCCCGGTTCGTAAGGCTTTGGTGGAGGTATGGCAGGCCAATTCGGCTGGCCGGTACATGCATGAGAGAGACCAGCATCAGGCTCCCCTTGATCCCAACTTTACCGGCCGCGGTCAAACATTGACGGACGGGGAGGGAAATTACCGCTTCGTTTCGATCAAGCCCGGGGCCTATCCCTGGCGCAATCATCCGAATGCCTGGCGCCCTGCGCACATTCACTTCTCGCTGTTTGGTTCGGCGTTTGTGACTCGCCTGGTAACGCAGATGTATTTTCCGGGTGACCCGCTATTGCCATTTGATCCCATTTATAACTGCACTGCCGATGAAGAGGCCAGAAAGCGGCTGATCTCTATCTTTGACTGGGAGACCACCATTCCCGAGACAGCCTTGGGATACCGGTTCGACATCATCCTACGAGGGCGTGACGCAACGCCTATGGAACTGTGAATGCCGGGAGCGTGCGCGAGCACATCGCAAACAGTTGGCCCGTTCTTTCATCTGGGTCTAACTGCTGTTGACCTTTCGAACCTCGCCGGTCCGAACGTTAAAGGCGAACACATTACGCTCGAAGGTCACGTGCTAGACGGCGATCGCGTACCGGTTCCAGATGCTTTGATCGAAGTCTGGCAAGCCAACTCGCACGGCAAGTATGCGCACGAAGCGGACTGCCAGCGCAAACCGCTCGACGCTCATTTTCGAGGCTATGGCCGCACGGCAACTCTTGCAGACGGCTCGTTTCGATTCCGTACTATCCGTCCCGGGCAAGTACCTGGAACGAATGGAGCGCTGCAAGCTCCTCACATCGAAGTGTGCGTATTCATGAGAGGTTTGCTCAAACAACTGGTCACGCGCGTGTATTTTGAAAATGATCCGGCCAATGCGAATGATTACGTCCTCCGCCTTATCGAGCCGGCCCGCCGCAACACGCTCGTAGCGCGTGCAGAGGGCGAGAACGTTTATCGCTGGAACATTCTCCTTCAGGGCGAGGATGAAACAGTTTTTTTCGATGTGTGACGAACGCGTTTGCGACAGTTCAAGCCTCGCAGGTGTGCTGTGTTTGAGTGTGCGACTGCAGTTGTCCACATCGCGGTTTAAGCCTGCCGCTACAAAGTTCTAATCCATGACGCTGCTCGACTCGTTATTTCGGTCGCGTGCTGTCGACGACATCTTCGATGATCGAACGACTGTGCAACGCATGCTCGATTTTGAGGCGGCGCTGGCGCGTGCGGAGGCTCGCACGGGGGTGATCCCCCAGGCCGCGGCCGGCCCAATCGTATCCAAGTGCCACGCCGATCTATGCGATCTCGAAGGGCTGCGCGAGGCCGCATCACGGGCCGGCAACCTTGCCATTCCGCTGATCAAACACCTCACAGCGCAAGTAGCTGCGGTCGATCAGAGAGCCGCCGGATTCGTACATTGGGGGGCGACCAGCCAGGACACAATCGATACGGCTACGATGCTGCAGGTGCGAGCGGCGCTCGAAGTAGTCGAGTCAGCGGTTCTGCGCTTGTGGAATATTTTTTGTGGCCTGTCAACGAAATATCGCGTGACTCCCGCCGTTGGCCGCACCTGGATGCAGCACGGAGTCCCCATTGTTCTGGGCCTCAAGTTCGCGGGCTGGGCCGATGCGCTGGGACGGCATTCCACGCGGCTCGCGCAGGCGCGAGAGCAGGCGTCAGTACTGCAATTTGGCGGCGCAGCAGGAACACTAGCCAGTCTGGGTGACAAAGGTCTAACGGTTGCCGCAGCTTTGGCGCAGGAACTGAATCTCTCGTTACCCGCTATGCCGTGGCATGCGCATCGTGATCGCCTGGCGGAGGTTGCAGCCGCGGTTGGGATCTTAACCGGAACACTTGGCAAAATTGGCCGCGATCTTTCGCTGCTATCGCAGACGGAGGTAGGCGAAGTCTTGGAGCGCTCAGGCGAAGGACGGGGCGGTTCTTCCACCATGCCGCAAAAGCGTAATCCCGTCACTGCCGCGGTCCTCCTGGCAGCGGCGGCACGAGTGCCGGGGCTTGTGAGCACCATGCTGACTGCCATGATTCAGGAGAATGAACGCGGTGTGGGCGGGTGGC
>Ga0213876_10001090_pt1 | contig 17436 bp, 19 predicted proteins | sample BarmaccomBMRX_R9_FD_160113 | JGI IMG/M metagenome (GOLD analysis project Ga0213876, IMG submission 160113) | Root-associated microbial communities from Barbacenia macrantha in rupestrian grasslands, the National Park of Serra do Cipo, Brazil - RX_R9 | ecosystem: Host-associated > Plants > Roots... | reverse complement strand
TTTCACACGCGAGCAGGAAGCGCACCTTGCGCAGATCGCCATGAAGAAAGGCACCGGCGCCGAAGGACTGGTGACGGATGCCACGTTACGGCGCTTTCCCGTACCCTTGAAGGTACATTTCACACCCGAGCAGGAAGCGCATCTTGCGCAGATCGCCAGGAAGGAAGGCACCGGCGCCGAACGACTCGTGAGAGATGCCGCGTTACGTCTGCTTGAGGAACATGCCCTGCTTGAGGAAGATGCCCCCGTGAACGTGAAATCCCGATGGCAGAAGCTTTCTCCATTGGAGAAGGGGCTTTTCACAGTTGGCTGTTTCCTTATGGGGTATGGGTTGGTCATCTGTGCAATGCAACAGTGGCCACAGTGGCCGCATTTGGTGACCCTTCCGCGATTGACTATTGTCATTGGTATTGTCTGCATCGTGATCGTTTGGTGGAGATTCGTGCACGCGACAAGCAAGCACAAGACGGGGTCCCTCTTGGACGACCATGAGAATCGCAGCAAAAAACGCTACTGTCTGTGGCAAGATAGCCTGGACAAATATTTCGTAGACGCTACTAATGACGACGAGCTCAAGAAACTTGCTGCGAAACTGGACGTGCAGTTTAAACTGGAAGATTTTCTTCTCAGGTTCCGGGAAGCAGAGCACGCAAAATTAAAAGTGTGGGGCACGGTGTTTACGGCAGGCCTTGTCTCCCTGGTTGTGGCTCTGCTCAACAACCTGTTTCACAAAGGGTAGATACCGGTGAAAAACCCTTTGTAATTGGGCCTTGTCTGTGATTCCGTTCTCCTGTGGTTTAACGAAAGGAGACATGGGTCATGATGGGCAATGCTGCTGATTGGCTATGCCTACGGTATCCGGTCAGAACGGCAGTTATGCAGCGAAGTGCATCTCAACCTGGCCTATCGCTGGTTCTGCCGCTTGGGTCTCGAAGGAGCCGTGCCGGACCGCTCGACCTTTTCCAACCTACGGACCCTGCGGCCGCATGGAACACCAAGGAAGGGCGCGGTAGGTTCGGCTATTTCACCAACTATATGATCGACACGGAGCACGCCATCATTGTCGATGTCGAGGCGACGCCCGCGCGGATGGCGCAGGAAATTATAGCCTCGAAAGCGATGCTTGATCGGATTGAGGAAATTCATGAACTGAAGCCCCCTGTTCTGACGGCGGATGCCGGATACGGTACAGGGCCTTTCTTGGCGTGGTTGAAAGAGCGCGAGATTACAGCCCACATTCCCGTCCGTGATTATCAGCATCTTAGTGGCATGCTGCCCCGCGAGGCCTTTACCTTCGATGCGGAACGGAATGTCTTTATCTGTCCCCAGGGCAAAATCCTGAAGCATCGCACCGCACGAAGTTACAACCGCATTCATACCTATCGGGCGACAGCCAGCGACTGCAAAAACTGTCCTATCAAAGCGCAGTGCACGCGGGGCACAAAACGCGCTCTTTCCGTGCCATTCGATGAAGCCGCCCGCCTCGAAGTTATTGCCCTGCAGAATACCCCGGCGTTCCAGCGGTCGCGTATAAAGGGACCAAGCAAGACCATAAACAGTCGATCATAATCACGATCACCCGTGCTCAATACCAGAGCAGCGGGCAGAAATCCTCGATGTCGGTGAAAAACAGTCTACCCGGCAGCGCTCAACCCGTCTCCAACCATCGAGTTTTGCACCAGAATGGGTGGAACTTGACACAATTTTAAAAGCCCGTGGTTAGCGGGCTTGCGTGTGTCACGTTTGAAGTGTCACATTATGAGGCATGAAACAGCCCCCGGAACCCCTGCCCCCTCCCCTACTCTGTGAGACTTGGTACAAGTGCGGCTGTGTGTGGCGTGGCGTATTCGAGGAACGCCCGCAGCTTTGCCCGCTCCACAGCCAACCGGAAACGACTTCCGTTTTTCTCACCCGCCCCCCTGAGGACGAGGACGCATGAAATACGGCTACGCCCGCATCTCGACGGTGTACCAAAACGCCGACATGCAGAAGAAGGCGCTAGAGCAAGCCGGGTGCGAGCTGATTTTTACCGACAAACTTTCAGGAGCCACCACCAAACGCCCGCAGCTTACCCGTTGCCTCAACAAGCTGAAAGAAGGCGACACGCTCATAGTCTGGAAGCTGGACCGACTAGCACGCAGCTTGCGCGACCTCGTGAACATGGTTGACGATTTTCAGCAGCGCGGCGTTCATTTCCGATCCTTGACGGAGGACATCAACACCGCGACACCGGGCGGGAAATTGACCTTCCATATTTTCGCGGCCCTGGCGGAATTTGAACGCGGCCTCATCATCGAGAGAACCCGCGAGGGCATGAAGGCAGCACGAGCGCGAGGCGTCAGGACCGGCCCGCCGCCGAAACTCACCCCGCAGCAGAAAGCCCATGCGTTGCAACTCATCGACGCCGGGAAGCACAGCCGGGAACAGATAGCCGACCTTCTCAAAGTGAGCCGCAGCACCCTTTACCGGGCGCTTGCAACTCAATAGTAAGATATTAGTATATTCCTATATCCCTACACTAATATATCTTGCATCCAGGTCATTTTCTATCGTACGATAGAAACATCGGGTAAGCAACAAGGGAGCCGCCATGAAAGCCGCCGTTGAAACGCAAGAGCCGATTACCCCCACCGAATACCGCGCATTCCAGAAGGCTTACGACTTTTTCAATATCGAGCTATTCGGCAATTCTCTGCCCCATGTGCTTGTCACCTTGCAGCGCCACGCCAAGGCGCGGGGTTATTTCTCGCCTGAACGCTTTACCGGGCGCATCGAGGAAACCACTGTGCATGAATTGGCGCTTAACCCGGACACGTTCACGGGCCGCAGCGACGAGGAAATCTTATCAACGCTCGCGCATGAGATGGCGCATGTCTGGCAGCAGAGCCACGGCAAGACCCCGACCCGCTGCTATCACGACCGGCAATGGGCTGCAAAGATGAAGGAAATCGGGTTGCATCCTTCCAGCACCGGCGCACCGGGCGGCAAGGAAACCGGCCAGAGCGTTTCGCATTACATCATTCCGGGCGGCGCGTACGCGCAGGCTTACGCGAAACTCGCCGCGACCGGCTTTCAACTTCACTGGCAATCTATGCCGCTCAGTGCGCAGGCGAAGGCGAAAAAGGCCAGCAAAACGAAATTCACATGCCCGGAATGTGCCCAGAACGCATGGGCTAAACCGGATGCCCTTCTCATTTGCGGCAACTGCTACGAGGACGGCGAAGGCGAAGCGATCCTCATGCTGGCCGAGCCGAGCGAAGAAGATGCTTAACCCCATTTGACGGCAAGGCCCAAATCACGATAATATTCGTATCTTATTATATGCCTATAGCCCTGTAGCCCTCTAAATCAGGAGCAGCCCATTATGCAGGTTCTAGCGATCATCGGACAGAAGGGCGGCAATGGAAAGACCACCACCGCTTTAGGTCTGGCTGTTGCCGGTTTCCTCGCGGCCCGTGACGTTGCGGTAATCGACCTTGACCCGCAGACCACGGCGGCGAACTGGAGCGACCGGCGCGGCAACGACGCCCCCGCCGTTGTCTCCTGTCAGGTTTCCCGGCTTCCTCAAGTGCTCGATGCCGCCGCGAAAGGCGGCGCGGACCTCGCCATCATCGACACCCCCGGCAAAAGCACGGATGCCCTGATAGCGGCAGCGAAGGCGGCGGATTTTGTCTTGATGCCCATCCGACCGCAGCTATACGACATCGAAACCCTTGCCAGCCTGAAAGACGTTTTGACCCTCGCCGGAAACCCGCCCGCCGCCGTGCTAATCAATCACGCGCCTATCCAAGGCACGCGGCATATCGAAACGCGGGAAGCCGCAGCGGCGCAGGGCTTCGAAGTTTGCCCCGTGGTGATCTTTGCACGGGCCGCGCATGGTGACGCCGGAAATATCGGCCAAGCCGCCGCCGAGTACGACCCGCCCGGCAAGGCCGCGCAGGAAATGACAGAACTATATTCGTATATCGCTATAGCCCTACAGAAAGGAACCAGACATGAAGCGAAGCGCACTAGCCGAAGGGCTTAAAGCCGCCGCCGGTAAGCAGACGTCGACGCCCGCAGCCCCGGCCCGCAGGACCAGCAAGAAGAAAGCACCGGCAGCGGCACTCGGAACGGTACTTATCGGCGGCCATTTCTCCCGAGAGGTACGGCGCACCCTTTTGCTTGTTCAGGCCGAGCCGAAGAACACCGGCAAGAACCTTAAGCAATTATTGGGCGAAGCGATTAACGATCTTTGCGCCAAATATGGGAAACCGCAGCCTTACAGCGGCGAGGAATAGCCCCGTATAAATTTATCGCCATATCATTCTATAGGGATATAACATGAGCAGGAAACGCGGGCAGGGCGGGTTAGTTCACGCGGGGGCATTTGCCGCCGATCTTCTGGCAAGCCTTCCCGAAACCGAGCAACCCGCACAGCCCCGTTTCGCGGTGACACAACGCCAGCGACAACGCGCCGACCGGCTCATTGCCATACGCCAGGACCGTGAGAAGCCGGAAAAGCCGCAGCAGCTAGGCTATCTAGCGCGGCCCTTTATCCTGTGTGGCCTTCCGTTTAAACGACCCAAAAAGGGGGCCACGCTTTATCGGCGCGAGAACGGCGACGAAGTGTTGGAGATCGTCGCGCACCCGGATAGCCAAATTCCCTACGGCATGGATATTGAGGTGCTTATCTGGACATGCGTACTTGCGAAAGCCGCCATGATCCAGAATGGCGGCAAATGCCCCCGCGTTCTTGAATTCGGCACCGGCGCGGATTTCCTGAAAGCATTCGATCTTCGGCTTGACGGAGCCAGCTACCGACGCGCCATAAAACGCTTCAAGCGCATCTTCTTTTCAACTTGGTACTTCGGAAAAAAGAACGCCAGAGGCCGAACGCGCCTATGGTCATTCCGCTTTTTCGACGGCATCGACCTTTGGTTTAGCGACGACCTCGACAGCCTGAACCTACCCGGCGAGGACTTCAAAAATAATCGGCTGTTTCTGTCCGAGCAACTGCGCGAGGAACTGGAACGAGCGTTGCCGGTCATTGAAATGGAAACGCTCAGAGCTTGGGCCAACAACCCCACGCAGATATATTTCAATATCTGGCTCGCGTGGCGCTGTCACGATGCAACGCCCGGAGCGAAGATTCCGCTTATGGGGCCAAGCGGGCTGAAGGAGCAATGCGGCTTTGAAGGATACGATTGCCCGAAACGCGGGCACATCGACTTTCGCAACAAAGTGAAGCAGCTTCTAACCAACACAAAAATCTCTTGGCCGGAATGCCCCGTGCAGCTCATAACGAATGATCCGGCTCGCCCCGATCATCTGTTGATCGAGCGTAAGGGAAGCCCCATACGCCAGCGCAACCCAAAGCGCCTCACCTGATACGTTCTTTCTGTCTCACGTTACCCACAGGGGCATGGATAACCCTTTGGAAATCAACAATTATCCACGTTCTTTCTGTCTCACGCGACATCCAGAAAATTCAACGGCTTACGTATACCGATACGTTCTTTCTGTCTCACGCTATACGTTCTTTCTGTCTCACGTACCTTATATCCTGTAATTCTTTTCCTTTAAAAAAACCTGTAGTTGGCAGCCCCGACCTGTGGAAAACTCCCGACCGTCACGGGGAAGGGAAGACAAAAGGACTTCGCTTCGCTCAGGCTCACTCAATGCGCCCTGACGGGCGCTAGAAGGAGCGCCTGCGGCGCACTTTCTTTGAAAAAACCCTTTCCATGAAGGCAAAACACAAACCCACTCCGAACCGACGACAGGAAACACGGGGGGGCAGGACTAGAGACCAAGGGCCATAGGGAAAAGAAAAAGGAACACTGCCCGGGGCCCTTAAGATCAACGCCAGGCCGTTTTCCCCCGAGTCTTTTAAGCCGGAAGGGAAGGGGAGCTACCTACCTAGCGAGAACTAACAAAACCTCTCCACGGCCTTCTAACGCGAAATTAGCGGCCCCGCTCCAATTGCCGCCCGCGTTGCCCGACAGCAGGAGCCACACGGACACCCGGCTTGACCCGTGCAGTGCGGTTTATCGTCCGGGGGAATATCCCGGGGGGGGACCAGCGGTAGGCCATAAAGTGAGGGGGGGCGGATAACCAGGGAACCAAGGGCCTTAGTTTTGACCCAAGGCAAAAAGGAAAAGGGAACACTGCCCGGGGGCCAAAACATCGACGCTACGCCGCTTTTTCTCCGAGTCTTTCGCGTCGGAGAGGGCCGGGCGCTACTACCCCTAGCGGCCAGCACCAAACGCATCCTAGGGCTTTCTAGCGGCCTTTCTGCGCGTTCCGGCTCTTTATGCGGCCCCGTAAGAGTTATAGCCGGAAGGGTAGGGGAGCCACTTACCCTAATGGCGGCACCGGCAAACATCACGGGACAAAATCTGTAGTTTTGCGGCATCGGGGTTGCTGACCGCTGGACACAAGGAGCTTCCGCCCCCATATATATCTCGGGGACAATGACACGGACTCGAATCATCACCTACAACGCCATTGCGAACGTCACTGCCTGGTGCAGTTGTCTCTTCTTGGGCCACACTGCATTTGAAAGTGACATATTCGGACTTCTGTTCGCAGCGCCGCAACTGTTCCTAAACAGCAGCATGGCTGTAACCAAATTGCTTGAATCAGTTCTAGCGAGCGATATTAGAAAACGGCCACAGGCTCGGTACACGGCAATCACCTTTGCTTATTCGTCGGCAGTTGTGCTCGCTGTAACGGCATTTGACTTTCTCATTCTTACGACGCTGGCGATCCGGGTATTCAGGCACCCCGTAGGCGGCATTATGTTACCCCCGGCGGCCTAGCCTGCGCCCAAGCCACCGCGTTTACGGCGTTACACGGCATGACGCAGTCCCTTCCGTTTCGAGGAATCCATCATTGCTCAAGGGCTGAGCAATCAGGGCAGAGTCATCGAGATCACGGGGCAGATTGCCAGTGAGGCCAGCACTCCACGCTTGTTGCCGCATAGCGATCACTCCCCTAGTAATCCCCCGGAAGGCATCCCACGCCTGCTGAAACAATGGCCACAAAAAAGCCGTGGAAGACCCACTGGCATTGACAGCGTTGTAAATGTCAGTTGCGGCAGTGGCAGCAGAATCCTGCAATGTTTGATTAGAAGCGAGGAAATCGGGCTGAAGATCATCCGGCGTCAGGTTGGATTCAAAGTTGTGATTGAAGCTATAGCTGAGTGCTCGCGCAAGGTCGTACTGGACGTGGGCATTGATTGCGGCAGTCAGCACGTTTTGTATGTCAATAGCGGTCAGCATCGCCGGATTCATATCTGCGGCAAATGCAGCCACAAAAGCGGCCTGCCAATGTGGCTCTGCTATTCCTCCTGCATTCCAAATATCCCGGTTGAATTTGTAGGCGTCGAAAAAGGCCAGCATCTCCTGCATGTGCTCAATCGGATGAGCGAATGTCGTTCCAGCCGCTAAACGCTGCATCTCCAGTTGCGTCACGTCATAGTAGACCGTCGGAAACAGGTTGATGAAATCGAAGTTGGACAGGAAGGCCGCGCGATAATCACCGAGTTCCTTCAGCGCACCGAACAGCATGTAACAGAGGCGTAGGCTTTCGGCCTGCCCATCCGACGTCTGGCTCTGACTTGCAATCCGGCTGCAGATGTCGCACGGCGTTGATGGTCCGGTGACTGTGATGCTGGATGGCAGAAGCGATGCGCTCACATCAGCCACGTCCTGATATTGACTCGCTCCGGGAGGGAGGAAAGCGATTCCGATGTTGAGCGTCAGCGCGGAAACACCATCAAGATTGGAATTGCTGAAACTGTGTTCCCAATGCGGGTCTGCCGTCAGTGTCGTATCGGGCGCGGGCGAAATGCCGCCATTGGTGCTGATGAAGCTGCCGCCGCTATAGCCGTCGCCGGTGTTGACCGCATTGACATTAAACGAGCCGTAATTGCGCGGGCTGCCGCAGCCGGGAAGGACAACCTGAGCTGATGACGTGACGGATGTTTCGCCGAGCCGACCCGTGCCGAGTTGAAAGGACCTGCCATTGATGGTGATGAAGGCAACGCCAGTGTTGGATTGTGTCGAGCTGGCCGTATCTCCAATGCCCGAGCCAAATATCTCGCCATCATCACAAGTATCGACAAAGGGACTCCCCTTCGTGTCGTCAAACCTGTAAGTCACCGTGAAGCTCTGCCCGCTGAGGTCCGTATTCGGAGGTCCGAAAACCCCCGAACTGTCTACGCCCCATTGAACCGTTCCGGTGATGGTTATCAGTGCGTCAGCCGCTTGAGCAGTTGGCCGAAAGCCTGCAGCCGCGAGAAGCAGTATCAATCCACGATGAACAAACATATAATCCTTTTCTCGTCCTCATGCAAAGAATTGAAAGGGGGAAGTTTGGTTTACTTCCCCGGAGAGCCGCACGCGGTAACGTGCAGCTTGTTGTGACCAGGACCGCCTTGGGGCCTTCCTGTGTCTCGGTAGATCGGTAGACCGGCCCTGCTAGAAGGCGGTCCCTTGCGAACTTTTTTCGTGATTTTGTGGCGAGATTCCGGCAGTCTGCCCGGATGCACCCGACGCCCTACATTGACGAGCAGACCGGCCAGCGTTTTTATAACGTGCGCCAGGCCGCGCAGATCATTCAGGCCATTAGTAAAACGACCCTTCACAATTGGGCTACGCACGGGCGGACGCCATTTGGTTTTGAACTCGACGTGCAGCAGGAGCCGATGACGCATCACCGGCGCAGCACACAGACCCCGCGCACTTTTCGTGAAAGTCGAATGCTTATACCGGAAGCGCGGGTTCTGGCGCTGAAAGAAATTTTGAACGCCGAGCCACGACGCCCCGGCCCAATCAGTCGCGACGACATGGAAGCGTTGGAAGCCGCCGCCCGCCGTTGCCGCTTGCCCTTGTCTCATGGTCCGAACTCTCCCGCGTTCTGACTGCTTAGACGGCGGGACCGCTCCCAGGTTTCAAAAACAAAACATCAACATAAAAATTATTTAGTAGAATCTGTTCATGCAGGTATTTTGCATGAGGCGCAGATTTTATGCATGAACCAGAGGCTGTGTCTAAAATCGTAATGATGCAGATTTCTAAAGTCAGAAGACGAAAGCCGAGCAATCCCGCAGGCCGACCCGAAGACAGACCGGACAATGCCCAAATGCGCCAGGTGGCGCGGATGTACTACCTGGAAGGACTGACGCGGCAGAAAATATCCGAGCAGCTTGGCCTGGACCCGCGCAAGACCTCCTGGCTTCTGGACATGGCCCGCCAGTTGGAAGTGGTCAGGATCGACATTCGCGGCGAGACGAAGCAGGAGGAACTGGCTGCACGGCTTCAAAGAAAATACGAGCTGAAACAGGTATTGATTGCGCCGCCTAGCCCGCCGATCCAAACGCTACAGGACGCCCCGCTCTATCAGCCGTTGTTGCGAAACTTGGCGATCCTTGCCGCCGATTACTTTGACGAGCTGGTGAACCGGCAGCAGCAGGAGAACCCCGGCCAGCCCTACCGGATTGGCATTTCGGGAGGTGAAAGCCTCTACGCCTTTGTGCAGGCCGTCCAGGAAAAGCAGAGACCGAACCTTCACGTTCATGCAACCTGTGTGGTTGCACACGGGCAACTGGAGACCTTCGGTAGCCATGTAGACCCATCCACCAACTGCACAAATCTCTGGACGAAAGCGGGAGGGTTGCCCGGACACTGCCACTACACGACCATGACCCCGTTTGATACCGATGCGCGAGGACCGGAGGCGCGGAGATTCATCAAGCGGGAATTGAAGCGACTCCTTGCAAACCGGAAGATCGAGGCCGTTCTGACGGAGGCACAAAACATTGATGTTGCCTTTGTGGGCCTCGGAACTCTGACGCCGCCACGCGGGGCCGACGCGACCCTGATGAACCGCCTGACAATGGTGAGCCTGTTACAGCCGCTTATCACGTTAAAAGAGCTTCGAGACGAAGGAGCCGTGGGAGACCTGGCCTATTGTCTGTTCGATGAGGAGGGCAATTCCAGGGAGGATTGGCGCTTTTTCCCGACCGTGGGCGATTTCCCAGAGGACTACGAATATAAGGGCGTGGATTTCTATCGGGAGATGGTGAAGCAGCGGAAGCCGGTGATTGCGATTGCCGGACCCTTCAAAGTGGAGCCGATCAAGGCCGCGTTAAAGGGCAGGCTGATAAACGTGCTTCTCACTGACGAACACACCGCAGAGGAGTTGGTCGAGGCGTAGTCCTCTATGTGGCAAACCGGCAACATTTTCTTTCTTCCCTATCGCCCACCAGCCCCGGCGCAGTGTTCCCCCTTCGCTCTCGCCCCGAGCCGAGCGCCACAAGTTATGCACAGCCCCCGCCGTGTTTCTCACGACGCGGCTTGCCGCGTCGTTCCAATTTTTTTGAGGACCGCACGAGCGGACGCATGGCATCCCGCTCTTGCTCAAACCCGAACTCCAATCATTCCGCCCGCGAAACGCAGCAAAAGCAGTTGCAGTTCGATTGATTCTCCGATTCCATTTCGCCTGTTACGGGAGGCGTATATGCAGAGCGGCGGACAAGCTGTGGGTTGTTTAACCGCGCATCCTGTCGGATGCCCGGTAAAACAACCCGCTTGCCAGGGGCTTTCCGCCCCGTGGACCCCGACCAGAGAGGGCGCTACGCCCCTCGTCTGGACTCTTCCCGTTGAAACACGGCGCGGGGGTGTCGCATGAACTACGACCCCCCGCATGCGCCGCCGCCGCCCCCCGGCCCCAATCCGGGGAACGGCGCAAGCTGGCCGCCGCCGAAGAAAAAACGGCGCAGCGGCAGCGAGAAGCGCAAGCGGCAAAGGATCATAGCCGTTCGCGTCTACGACGACGAAGGCGAGGCTATCGACGCCAATGCAGCCGCCGCCGATCTCAAAGCCCCTGGATTTCTTCGTATGCTCGGCACCGGCAAGCAGCGCCCGAACGAGCGCCGCCCGTTCAATCCGAACATGGCCGAAGTCCGCCGCCTGCTTGGCGCATCCGGCAGCCTCGGCAGCAACACGCATCAATTAGTGAGAGGCATGAATAACGGCATTGCTCCCGCCTCCGCCGAAATGGATCAAGCCGGAAAGGAGATACGCGCCTTTTACGCTGCGCTGTTCAAGGCGTTCGGTCTTTAGCGGGTGTCGATGATTACCAATGGCGCTTCCTACCGTTGCATTTGGTGGTGGGAGCAGCATTTCGCCGACGAGAAAGAGAATGTCCGAACCGAGATTGTCCAGTCCAAGGGCCTCGCCTCGGACAACATCGGCGATTTGCTGCGTGAGATGTATGCCTTCTCTGTCGGCACGAATACCAAAAATTTCATGTCCGTGTTCGATATCAGCCCGCATCCCGGCAAGCAGCCGACCGAGCAGCAATGGGAACGCATGCGCCAGATCATCCAGGAAGAACGCGGGCTGAAGGGCGAGGTTTTTTTCGAGATCGAGCAGGAAAAGTGGGACGGGCGGATACACCGCCACCTTGTGGAATTGCGGATTGACCTCGAAACCGGCAGAGCGATACCAGACAACTGGGACGCCCCGAAATGCCATGCCGCCTCACGCCGCATGTGCGAGGAGTTCGGATGGGAGCGGGTTATCAGCCCATTCGATAAAGACCGCGACGGCCCCCGCCCGGAACGCGCTCCCAAAAGATGGGAAAGCTACCGCGCCATGAAATCCGGCTTTGCCATTCACGACATTGAAGCGGAGGTGCAGGAGCTTCAGCAGCAGGTCGAGAATGGGCCGGAACTTAGAGACGCGCTGGACCGGCACGGCTACATCCTTGCCAGAGGTGACCGAAAGACCGCAGGCGAATTTACGCTGATGATTGTTGATCCAGCTGGAGACGAGCACAGCCTAGCGCGGCGTCTCAAGATCAAGGCCCAAGAGCTTAACGAGTTCATGCGGGATGTGGACCGGGAAGCCCTGCCCGATATCCGCCAGGCTCAGGCGATGCAGCAGGACCGGAAGATTTTGGCACTGGAAGCCGAGCGCGAGACGGTGAAACACGAAATCGAATGGGAAGAAAAACTGGCACAGGCCGCGATTGAAAAAGAGAAGATCGAAGCGCGGTTTGTTGCAGCGGAGGACCGCCCGCAGCAGCAGGAACAGGAAAAGGGAACACTGCCGGGGGGCCAGGAGAAGCAGCCGAACTGGAACCGCGACCGCGCTAATCAGACCTGGGAAGACGCCGTTATCAATGCCGCCATTGAGCAGGAAAAGATAGAGCGGCAGTTTGTGGACCCCAGCCCCGGCGCGAGCCAGGAAGCGGAGAAAGAAACACGGGGCGATAGGGAGAAAAAACAGGGGCCGCCCACCAGAGGCCCCGCGCTGCATATATGGAATGCCGTCCAGTACAGCGACAGCCCCGCCGCATTCGCAGCAGCACTCCGGGGAAAAGGCATCGACCTTGCCGCGCCGACCGACGAAGAAGCACAACGCAGCAAGATTGCCGCCGCCTATCCGAAAGCCATCGGCGGGTTGTTTGTTCCCGAATACCGGCCCGGTGAGATTGTCGCGATGACCGAACGCGGCCAGGTCTGGCAATTGAACCCACGCACGACCGGCAAGAAGCCGGAGGAGCTTCAGGCGTTTCTGGCCCCGCTCCGGGACCACTTGCAGGGCATTGAGGCCACCAAGCAGATGCAGCAGCGCCGCCGCGAGGAAATCCACTGGCCGACCATGCCGCCGCAGCCGGAGCCGGTGAAAACCTCCCCTGCCCTGCATTTCGAGGACGCGGCCCGCGAAGCGACCAGCCCGGAGCGAATTCCAGAGAAGCAGCCCTTCGGCGTTGCCGCCCGGCTCAAGGACGCCTTCGAACTCAGCCGGAGGCCGGACCTTACCGCCGACGAGAAACGCCAGTTTGATTTTGCCCGCGTGATCGACGAGCACGGAATTGCATTCGCGATCGCCACGCCGGAGGAAGCTTACAAGAGCCATCGCGAGGCGGAATTTGCAAAGGCTATCGACAGGAGAGCGCCCGAGTACCGGCCCGGTGAAATCGTTGCCGTGACCATGCCGCGGCTTGAAGTGCAGCAGGCCGCGGGATGGTCCGAACTGCCCCGCATTCACAAGCTGGACCAGAAACAGGCCGCCGCATATCTCAAGGCGCTATCGCTCAATCCGAAGCAGTTGCAGGGTATCGAGGCCACGAAACAGAAACTCGATACGAAGGCGCAGGAGCGCAAGGCGGAACGCGAGAGCGACCGCATGGACCGCGCCACCTGGATACAGGATTGGGCACCGGAACGCGGCAGGAAAACCAAAATCCTTGAACCCATCGTGCAGGCCGGGCAAGTGGGAGCAAAGGCAGTGGAGGCCGCGTTTGATGGAGCCGTGAATATCGCAAGCGCCGCCCTTTCCTTCTTGGACCCGCCGACGACCCCGGCACAGCGGGAGCAGGCCGCCGAGCTGTCCCGGCAGGACCGGGAGACACAGGCTGAAATCCAGATCGACTTTACCCGGTTCACATCCGACCAGGCGCAGCGCCAGCAGAACCACCAGGAACAGCAGGCCGCCCGCGACCGGCAACGGGAGATCGAGAGAGAACGTTTTTAGGAGCCGGGAGGCCGCGCCCCATCCTCCCGGAGCAGCCAGGCGGAAAGAACGAGCCGGAAGACCGACCCCGGCCCCGCCTGTTCTCTACCGCGAAGATCAAGAGCCTATTCCGCGCTATCGCGAAGGCCGTCATTACGGACAAGGCCCCGAAGCCGAAGCGCCGCCGCCGCAAGCGCGAGGAAGACACGCGGGGGCTATTCAAAAAGTTCGCCATGAAGATTTTGCGCCAGGCGGTCAGGCCGATATTTCACGACAGCGCCTTCAATCGCTTCGTCCCGCCGCATAAGCTTGACAACACGCAACGCCGTTTGCTTCGCCAATGGGATAACCAGAGCGCCGCGCATCATCAGAACTGCAATCAGGTTTTCCGGCCCGACCGCTCAAACCATCTTTCCTTGCGCTTCTGATCCTGCTATGCGGTTTTCATGGCTGATGATCCGCTCTTAAAAAAACTCTATCCGGATATCCTGTGGGCACCGTTTTTCGAGCGCGGGAAATTTCAGTATTGGCAGCCCGTGGGACGCGGCAGAACAAAAATCGGCAAAGACGGCAAACCCAGAACCGAGTATTACACCGCGTCTCATATCAGCGGCGGCAGCATATGGGGCAGGCTCTTGCCACTTGGCGAAGAACCGGACGACGTTCCCGCCGACGAGCCGGAAGCGCAGCGCCCACACGGCCACGGCAAAAACGGCGAGAACATCAGCGACGAGGACGAATGACCGAGCGTGGTGATAACAAAACCGCTGATTTCGAATTTATGCAGTGCCTTCTGAAACAGTTTCAGAAGGATGTATCCGCCCTTTTGCGGCTCCATCACTGTATGGCTCGCCGCTTCAACCGCATCGAGCGCCACCTTGGATTGACCGAGGGCCTACCGGACGAAAACATCTATCTGGAACTGACGCCGAAGGAAGCGGACGCGCTTTGGACAGCCGCCAATAATGGCCGCAATGACTTCCTGATGGATAGAGCAAGCGCAATACTTTACTTCGGAAGCATGCGCGGCATCGGCAATGCGGACAGGGCTATAGACAAACTGGCGAAGGCTTCCCGTGGAAAGATCAAGTTCCGACCCGTGCCCGCGCTTGAGTATGATGAGTGGCTCAAGAAGCAAGGCCGCCTGAAGCTCCCCCGCATACCGCGCAAGTACCGATTCCCCGAAGCCGCGCCGGACAGTTCGCCAAACCGCGTGCGAGACTGACACCTACAACGCCTCGCCGCGCTCCGGCTGATGTTCTGGCAACCCCCCAAATATCAGGCTTTTCGCCCTGCCCTCGCCTCGCCGCGCCGATCCGTGGTAAAAGGCTACGATGAAAACGAGAATGGAGAACCGGCCATGCAATTGAACCTCCCGCCCGACCTTGAGACGCTAATCAATAAGCGGATTTCCAGCGGCGCGTACACGAACGCGGAGGATGTGTTGCGCCATGCTCTTGAAGCGCAGGACGCGGAGGAAAGCTGGACCGACGAAGAACGCCGCGCACTTTCCGCGCACATCGAGGAAGGTTATCAGCAAGCCGAACGCGGCCAGCTTATCGACGGCGACCAGGCCCGCCGCGAAATTCAGGCAATGAAGGATAAATGGCGTGAAGGGCATTCGCCCGGTCGATGAGCGCCTATGTCCTCACGCCTCTTGCAAGGGCCGATATTTTCGACATTTGGGTATACATCGCGGAGAACAACGAAACCGCCGCCGACCGCGTAGAACAAGCCATTTATGATGCTTGCGCGTTCTTGGCCGAAGGCCCGCAGCGCGGCCACACCCGGCCCGACCTCACGCCGCGTTCACTTCGTTTCTGGACATTGAGTCGCTATCCCAACTACACGGTTGTTTACCGTCCCGACACGGCCCCGCTTCAAGTCGTTGCCGTGCTGCACGGAAAACGGAACATCCGCCGCCTTCTCAGGCAGCGCCCGTGAATTCCCGGCTGTCGCCTTCCCATTCCCTGTATTGCCCTTCGTTCTGGTCGGACAGGATAACCGTTAATTCGCCACCGCTCAGCCCGAAGTTGAGGTGAAAATATTTCCCACCTGCCTCGATACCCATGAACCAGCGGTCATGAGACATCTGCTCCAGATGTATCGAGGCACCATCGGCCACGATTTCATCCAAAGCCGGGCGAAGGTTCGGCAGCGCGCCCCGAGTTCTGATTTCGATGGAACTGCCGTTTTTCTGCCAAGTGGTCGAATACTCGCGTAATTCTTCCCAATCGCTTTCGTTGCCGAGCCGCCGCAGATATTCCAGCCCGCCATCAACCGCGCACGCGCCGCAGGAGCATTGGACGAAATCGTGAGTATCCCTGCTCTCGATAACATCCCCGCACCGTTTGCAGCGCACCGCGTTGCGCTTGATGGTCTGTCCTTCTGGCGGGATCGACGCGTTGATGGAGCGATCCGGCATAGCCTCATTCTCGCTCCTATCTATGCTTAACGACTTAACGCGCGGCCCGCGTCGAACAGCAGTAAAATACGCTGTGCCGTCCTTTCAGGCCCATTGCCGCGATTGCGAGCGCATCCTTGGCGATCGCCACGAAAAAGTGAACCGCTGGGTTGACGAACTATTCCGAATGAAGGGACCTGAGCACCGTAGGTTACGCCACCACACCCACGGCATTCAACTGGCGCAGCAACTCTTTGGCATCGAGGGTGCTAAAGCCGCCATCGTCCATGTCGTGCGCGATTGCGGACATGTGCCGGATGATAGAGATTACGTCTCCGATCCATGCTTTGTTGACGACGACGCGGTTTGGGCGTTCACAAACGATGTTTCTGAAGAGGTTTGGCAGCAATTCCGGCGCAAAGTACACGACGAATGGGACCGCTTATTGCCCCGTAGCTGTTTAGCCGCAATCGATCAACGCGAGATCGAGGAGTGCAAGGAAGATAAATCGACGTGAGCAAAGAACAAGAACCCATCAAAAGCGACCTAGCCCGCATTGACCGGATGAAGGACGAGGATATCGACTATTCGGACATCCCGCCGCTTGAAGAAGAAAACAGGCCCACCGGCATACACCTTATAGCCGCTCTGCAATCCTCTCCACACCGCGACGTTGAGATTCAGCCAGAACCCTACTTTAGCGGCGAGGACGAGCTTTCGGCGTTGCTTCTGGCAATGGTGATAACCCATTGCGGGGCCTTCTCGCCGGAAGACCAGCAAGGCGGATTCACGTCACATCTGAACCCGCCCCCTGGAACAGAAGCCGACCTTGAAAGCTATGGCAACCATCAAAACGCCGACGCTATGACCGCCTTGCATGAACAGGGCTTGATTGAAGTTACGCATCAGGACGGCCCGCGTATCTGGGCCAACGTGACGCAAGAAGGCCGGGCCTTGCTGGACCGCTTGCATCTTGAGCAGCAGCGCAAAGCAGCGGCAAGCTGGCAGCACCGGCCCGCGCAATGATGCAGAAAGGGTGGATGTCGGTGAAAAACAGTCTACCCGGCAGCGCTCAACCCGTCTCCAACCATCGAGTTTTGCACCAGAATGGGTCGATGCTGTTGAAAAACTCCTAAACGGTGGGGGTTGCAAAGTCGCCGCGAAAAGCGGTTTCGCGTGAAAATCTCGTCTGCTTGGGCAGAGGTCTTCATTGGCTTGGCAGCCACTGCAGTTCGTTCTTTTGCGCTATCCCCCTACGTTGAGAAGAGCGCCCATGCGCCACGGACAAAAATTCTTCTCGAACCCTCGCTCAAAAAGGGTTTTTCAACAGCATCGGTCCTTTGTGCAACTTGCCTCAACTGCGGCTTTCCCATACCATTGAAGGAATTGGAAGTACATTTCACACGCGAGCAGGAAGCGCACCTTGCGCAGATCGCCATGAAGAAAGGCACCGGCGCCGAAGGACTGGTGACGGATGCCACGTTACGGCGCTTTCCCGTACCCTTGAAGGTACATTTCACACCA
>Ga0213876_10001089_pt1 | contig 17438 bp, 11 predicted proteins | sample BarmaccomBMRX_R9_FD_160113 | JGI IMG/M metagenome (GOLD analysis project Ga0213876, IMG submission 160113) | Root-associated microbial communities from Barbacenia macrantha in rupestrian grasslands, the National Park of Serra do Cipo, Brazil - RX_R9 | ecosystem: Host-associated > Plants > Roots... | reverse complement strand
GCAAGCGGACGTTGAGGGCGCGCGGCCCCAGTTCGACGGCGCGGTAGCACTTGCCGGCCAGGTGGTCGGGCAGCGCCGCCTCCACCCGGTACTTCTGGGCGAACACCGCCCCGACCGCCACCGGCGGACCCGACGGGAGCACCAGCGTCAAAGTTGCCGTGGTGTCGGGCCGCACATGGTTGGCCGGTCCCGGTGCAGCCTTGCTGGTCCCGGCTGCACGCAGCTCCTGCAAGCAGGTCTGAATCTTTTGGCGGAGTTCGATCGGCGTCTGGGGCCGTTGATCCCGATCTTTAGCCAACATCGACACGATCAGGGCGACGAAGGGGGCCGGGAATCCCTGCAGCGGCTCGGCCGGCACCGGCTTGTACAGGTGCTGGCTCATGATCTGCGCCACCGAACCGGCAAAGGGCGGCCGCCCCGTCACCAGGTAATACAACGTCGCCCCCAGCGAGTAGATGTCGGAGCGCACGTCGATGTCGCCCTCTTCCAACTGCTCCGGGCTGGCAAAATGCGGGGTGCCCACAAAGCCGCCGCCCACGGTCAACGGTCCGGAGTCTCCCCCCTCGCGTTTAGCGCTCTTCGCAAGGCCGAAATCGATGACTTTGACCACCTTTTCGCCATCTTCGTCAACCAGCATCAGGTTCGCCGGCTTCAGGTCGCGATGCACCAGTTGCTGGCGGGCGGCGGCGGTGAGCGCCCGTGTAACCTGCAGGGCGATGTCGAGCGCCTCCAACGGCTCGAGCCGCCCCTTCTGTTTCATGTACTCATCGATGGTCTGCCCATCGATGAACTCCATGGCGTAAAAATAGTTGCCGTGGTCGGTCCCCAGGTGGAACACCGCCGCCACGTTCTGATGCCGCAGCGCAGCCGCCGCGCGCGCTTCGCGCAGGAAACGCTGCCGGGCGGTGTCGCTTTCGAGGTAGGCCGCGTTAATGACCTTCAGGGCCACCGGACAGCGCAGGTTGGTGTCATAGGCCTTGTAGGTGATGCCCATGGCACCCCGGCCCAATTCCCACAAACTGCCATCGGCCCGCCTGAGTACTTCGTAATGCTGGTAGCGGTCATCCTCTGGCATGGCACGTGATTGGGACAAAGATCTTAGTTAAATAAAACCCGGTCAAGCCCAGAGTGGGGGGCCGAGGGCCGGCACACGGCGGGCACAGCGGGTTTGGCGGGCACAACGTAAGAGTTCACACGGCGAACACGGCGGGAAGAAGGGGGGGAAAGAGTTTGGAGTTCGGAGTTCGGAGGCGTCGTAGAACCAGGTGCGATCTCCCCCGAGCGTCAGGCTCACCCGGCGGAAAGTAGAATCATCCGCAGAACACGCAGAAGAACGCAGAAAAAGATCCACGAAACCGGAGCTTGACATGGGCATCTCGCACCCATGCTGCCGCTCCGAACTCCGAACTCCGAACTCCGAACTCCGAACTCCGAACTCCGAACTCCGAACTCCGAACTCCGAACTCCATCACCGTCCGAGCCAAGCCCATGGAGAACGCCGGGGCGACGCCGGCAGCGTGCCGGAGACGCATGCGGCAAGGAAGCGGTCGATGTTTTGACGGCAGCGTTCAGTCAGGGCCGACGGGGCCGGCGGGACCGTGACGGGTGCTTCCTGCGCGTCTGCGCCGAGACAAAAAAAAGCATCCGGCGCCGGTTCGCCAAGAACACAATCGACCGGTGCCGCCGGATCGGCGCCGGTGATGAGGAGGTAAATCGCCGGGGCGGGAGCGAACTGCTCGAGGAAGCTGGCGTAAAACCAGAGGTTAGCCGGCGCCGCTCCATCCGGCGCCCGGAGACGCAGCGAGCGAGCCTGGCCGCCGGCTGAGGAATTCTGCTGTCCCATGGCCGGATGGCTCACTTCTCGGGCCAAAACCGCCAGGTTATCCCTGAACGCCCGCTCCTGTCCCGATCCCAAAACCTGCGGCGCGACGCTCGGGGTCACGGGTTTCCAGCGGTTCAGGTCATAGCCGTCGCGTTCCAGGATGCTTTGCACTTCCGGTTGGCCGGACGCCTGGCGCGCCTGTGCCCCGGTTCTCGCCACGTAGTCAAGGTAGATCTGAACGCCTGACGACCCCGGCAGCTCACTCTGGACGCAACACACAAACGGAAATTGTGTCCTCCCCTTCCCGTCCACGGAGGGCCAGAACGCGCCGACGATGGACTGGCGGCCGCGGCTCCACACGAATCGATGATTGAAGGCCGGCGTCTTGGCGGCGCCGGTCGCATCACGCCAACGGCCCGCTGCAACCTGCAGGGCGATGCCCTGCCGGTAAAGGACGTCTTCCAGCAGTGCCAGCGATTCAGTTTGGGCGCCGATCAAGCCGAGGTGATCGTTCCAGGCGGGGTGCTTGCCGAAGGCGGCCAGGTAAGCCCGGCCGCCCAGCTTATCGCGCAAGAACACTTTATTGAACCGGCTCATCGGCGAAAGCCAGGTGTCGTGTCGGCCGGAATCTTAAAACAAATCGCGCAGGCCCAGAGCGTCGAGCGTCGGCCAGTTTTGGGCCGGGGGCAACGGTTGCTCAAAAGCCAACTGGATCCAGACAGCCGTCGGTTCTCCCGGCTTGAGCGGCACCCGCCAGATCTGGCCGCTTGCATCGACGGGTTTGCCACCGAACCGGGAGATGGCGCGGAGCGCAGCCCAGTTTTGCCCGCAATCAACCACGTCGGCGCCTCCGCCGGTCGGGGTGTGAAATACGCGGAACTTAAACCCTTCGTTAAGTTTTAGTTTGGCCAGCATCACGTCGAACTGAGAATCGAGCGCCACGATCCGGCTGCGCCCGAACAACTCGACGGCATTCCAGTTCCGGGGGTTATAACCCAGGTCCGGCGGCGGGGTCGGCGTCGGGGTGTCGCCGACGAAGAGTTGGCTCAGGAGTGAGCGCTTGGGCGGAGCTCCCGGCGGAGGCGGCGTCGATGCAGGAGCCAGGTCCGGCCCGGACAGCTGGCGTTGCGCCTGGCCGTTCACCATCGTAATGGTCACCAACCCGAGCGACCCGTCCGGATGCATGATCGCATCGGTAAAGGCGAGCAACGGATTCAAACCCTTCGTGAACTCGACCAGTGACTGGCGAGGCGTCGCGGGAATCCTGGCGAAGGTGTCCGTGTTCAGGTCCTGGTGAATCATGCCGACCAGTGACTTGGCCTGTTTGATCTGGTCCACGCTCATAGCCGAATTGTCGGACGCAGGCGGCCAAAGCAGCGGAAAACGAAGCAACTGCCGGAGGGCGGTTTTGGCCTGGCGAAGGTAATTGAGGGCAAAGGCCTGTTTCTGCGTCTGGTCGACGCGCCCGATGAAATAACTGCACGTCGTGGTGAGTTGTTCCTTCATCTTTCCCTGGTAGTCTTCGACTTTCGACTGCAAAGCCGCCAACGCCTGGGAGAGTTGCTGGACCTGGCTCCAGTTCTTGTTCAGCAACACCATCCCGTCGCGGTAGTGATGCTGAGGCGCACCTGCACGGCACTCCTGGTAAAGGTTCCAGCGGACCAGGTAGGCAGGCTGGCCGCCCACCGGACTTAAGGAAGCGTCATCAAGCCCTTTGAACTCCGCCAGTTGCGGTTCGGGAACAGCGGTTTCCAGCTGCGCCTTGAGCTTTTGGGTGATGTCGGCCAGCGCGGCCTTGACTTCTCTGAGCAAGGTGTATTTCGGATCATCGGTAAGCGCCGGCGGCGCAAGCACCTTGGTGACGAGCGATTTATCGTCAGGTTTACCGTCGGGTTTCGGCGTCGGCAGGACCCGCTCGATCTCGGATTGGATCACGAAAATCTGGCCGAACCGCGACTGGCTGCTGATCGTCAGCTTTTGGTAAGCGGAGAACAACGTCTCCGGGCCGTCCTCGAACAGACCGGCCTGCCGTGCCGCGGCCAGTTTTTCCTCCATGGCGGCCTTGGAACTCTGCAGTTTATCCATGGCGGCAGCCACTTCCCGGTCGCTGGTCTCCGGATCGTCTTTGATGTTTGCCTTGGCGGACAACGCCGTTTCGGCGGCCTGGTAGGCGCGGACGCTGTCGGCGAGCTGGTTAAGCAGCTGCACGTTTGCCGCGAGGCTGTTCAGGTGCACGCGCGCATCTGCAACCAACCGGTCCAAACCGGCGCGGACGGCTGCATTCTGTTGCAGGGTATCGCCGCCGCTGGTCCAGGCGGACGCCCAGGAACCCCGCGCGTCGGGGTTTTGCCCGTAGGTCCAATCCATCACCCCGGAAAGGTTGCGGGCACCCTGCTTGTCGGAAACGTACTCCAGCAACGGGCTCAAGATCCGGTCACCGAGCCCGTCGGTCTTGGCAGGGTGTTGCAGCGCATCGATTTCCAGCCGGACCAGGGCCGTCAATGCCTTAGCTTCGAGGGTGTGCACGCGGTCGGCCGGCCGCGGGTCGCCGCCGCGGCCCGGAATTGAGCCCGAAACCGGGCCCTGCATTTTACGGCGGGCCGCTTCCAGAACCGGTTTGATCACGCCGGTTTCGAATACGATCCGCTGAGCCCGCGCCCGTTCCCGGTCCGGGTCCAAACCCCAGGACGTAAAGGGTCGAAAAATCCACGGCACGCCCAGCGGGGTGCTGACGAGTTCGCGCAGCGCCTGATGAAAATCGGCCAGGGAAAGGTCCGGGCGATGAAATTCAGACTTGGTTCGGGCGGTGAAGCCGGGCCCTACCGGGCGGTCCCCCTGGTACCGGTAGAGGCTGGAACCGGCCGGGTCGGGGGTGACGATCGGCTGCCACTTGCCTTCGGTCCAACCCTCGGTCGCGCGCGCCCAGAAGCCGGTCTGGTTATAGACGTTTTCCCGCAGAGAACGGTACCCGAGCAAGCCGATCGCCAGCAGCACCAGGAGGCTGGCGGTGCCGGCGCCGAACAAAGTCAGCTTACGCCGCAGGAGCATGCCTTCGACGTCAGTCGCGCGAGTGACCAGGCCGTCCTCACGGAACACCTTGTCCAGAAAGAGGTCCCGGAGAAAATAGGAGCGCTCCCGTTCCCAGGCCCGGCCTTCCGGCAGGGCTTCCACCGGCATTCCCAGGGCTTCGGCCAGAACCTGATCCACCGCGGCGCCTTCGCGCATGGAGGAAGTGAAATAAATTCCGCGCAGGAACAGCGGACGCGACGTCCATTGGCCGGCAACAAAAATGATCTCAAGGTAACGCCGGAGCCGGTCGGCCAGGGCCTGCACGTTATGGGGCAATTCGTAAAGGCGGTCGACCTCATCGGTGCGACGGCCATTCGGCTGGGCCGGGGTCGGATCATGCAACAGGCGGAAACGGCGTTGCTCGAGGCGGCTGGAGACGACTTGAAGATGCTCGTCAACCAGTTCCGGCCGAAAAGGAGCATCAAGCGGCGCCGGGTTTGACCACCCGAACATTTGCTGCTGGCTGCGGACGTCAGGCAGATCGTCGAAAAATTCGCGAAAACCGTTGATCAGATCAGCCTTGGTCACGAGAACGAAAGCCGGAAACCGGATCTCCAGCTGGCGTTGAACGTTTTCGAGCTGCCGTGCGAGCCGGCCGGCCTTTTGTTCCAACTCCTCGGGCGTATCCCGCAGCAGGCTGTCTGCCGGGATGGCAAGCATGAGGCCGTTGACCGGACAATGCGGGCGATGCTTTTTCAGCAGGTCGAGAAACTCACGCCATTCATTGGAGGTGCCCGGTTCAACTTCGTTGAAGAGCAGGCGGCCCGCCGTGTCCAGGATGACGGCGTAATTGGTAAACCACCAGTTCATGTTGATGGTGCCGCCGACGCCCTGCAGGGTTTCCTGCAAACCGGGCGGGAAACCGACGTCCGAGTGGCGGATCGCCTCGGTTTTGCCTGCCCCGGGTTCGCCGACCATGAGGTACCAGGGCAGCTCGTAGATGTCTTTGCCCGCCGCCTCGAATTTCTCGACCCCTTTGGCGAAGTTGCGGCGCAGATCTTCCAGACGGCTGCGCGCAGCCGGATCGAGCACACCACGATGCGCGGCGGTGGTGACGATTTCGCCCTTCAGTTCCGCAGCCTGGCGCTTGCGTACCCAGAAAAGGAGGAACAGATACAAGCCGACGAGGATGGCCAGAAACAAGAGCCCGATCGCGACGATCATGGCGACTTGCACCCCGAAAAATGCCGCCGCCCCGATCAGCGTCGTCGCCAGCAGGACGACGATGACGATTTTAACCCAAAGCGCCAGGGCGTTGAAGGCCTGGATGACATAGGAGATTTCTTTCATGGGAGCGCTCCGGTGCTCAGTGCGGCCGGGTTGAACGCGGGTCGAGGGTGGCGATGGCACCCGTGGTTCCGGTAATGGTCAAAACGGCCGAGCGGAAAAGGTAGATCTCAACGGTGGCGACGATCAGGCATAGACCGGCGAAGACCACGGCCAAACCGCCGAGCTTTGAAAACCGCGGCTGGATCAGGTCACGGGTATCGACGTACTGGTAGGCTTCCGGGCTGATCCGGTCCGGACCCGACTGCATTTCTCCCGTGCGAAGCCGAGCGGCGATGTCGGCCATTTTACCGCGCAGGTACTCCGGCTGGCCCGCGTACCACCCGCAGAATCCGAGGCCCAGGCCGGTGTAGAACACCCGGAGCCGCTCGGTGGCTTCGGCCGATGAATCGGCCAGGGTCTCATCCAGAAGATCGAAAAACTTTTCATCCCCGGCCAGTTCCTTGCGATCGTAAGCCAGCCGGTGTTGATGCCACGCCGCGGCGGCTGGTAAACCGCTCTCGGCGATCATGGAATCGACAAAAAAGATGAGGGGCATCTCCAGCTTCGCCCATTGGGCGCGCAGAACGGGATCGGCCTCCGCGCGCTTTTGGAGGTCGCTCAGCAACGTCTCGATCTCGGCGCGGAGCTGCTCGTAAGTTAGATTTGCGCCGCCCTTGCGGCCCATCCGGTTGAGCAGGCAGATCTTGTTGAATAACGGTTCACAAAGCTCGAGGGGCGTCATGGCAGCGAAGGAAGCGGGAGGGTTGGGAGCGACCTCGTTCCGGCCGGTTTAACCGGGCGAGACGTAAAGTGCACTCGTTAGCGGGTTCGTAGATATGATACTCCTCGTAGACGGAGAATACAGTACGGTGGTCAGCAGCCAGTCCTAACCGGCCGAGCCGTTCGCTCTGGGGAGAATCATGTAGAGGGTCAGCTCGTAATCCGCATTGTCGTGCCCTGTCCAGCGGGCCACGACGCGCTTTTCGGCCTGGATCTGCTGCCAACTGCGTCCGCTCTCGCCGCGGAGTAATCGATAGTAATACAACCCTGACTGAGCCGGCAATTCCAGTGGGGGGAAGCGCTCTTCCTTCAGCATCACCCCGCGAATGGCACGGCTGGCCATGCTCTCCGGCATCAGCTTGAAACGGTCCGCATCCTCCACCAACCGGGCGAGCGCCCGCGGATCTTCTTTCGTGCGAACGGCCAGAAAATAATCGACGGGGCGCGTCAGGTGTTCATCGCTCAGCGTTGCCCGGTGAATGCCGTGATCGGGAACGAAAGCGACTTTGAGGAAACTCGGGGCCACGCCGCCCCGCAGCAACTGCCGAATCTTGGCGCAGACCTCGTCGAACGCGGGGTACGGGCTATCGTGCTGGTAGGGCGCGCAATCGTAGAGGTCCCGGTCGGGCTGAAGTGCGGCTAACTCGCCCAGGAATTCGCGCAGTTCCAGATAGACGTCAAAAGGGGCAACCTGGGGCACCTCGACCAACGCTTCCAGTCGTGCGCCGAACCGGTTCAGGGTCCGGAGCCGCATGATTTGCTCGAACTGGAGGCCGCGCATGGTGTCGATGCTAAAACCTCCCCGCGTGACCTGGACTACGAGTTCGCGCCGGCTGGCCAGGACCTGGGAGCTCAACTCCCGGACTAACTCACGCAGGGCGGGGGAGCCTCCCATCACCAGGCAAGGACCGACAAATTCAGGGTCACGTTGGGGGAGGCCGACCTCTTCGCCGGCCGTGCGGGCAACCCGCAGCAACGGGATCACGTCCAGGTCCGACCGGTCCTCGTCGTCCAGGAGGAGGCGGGCGTTCACGCGGCGGTGTTGAACGGGCTTGTGGTTTTCACCGGTATTCTCGTCGGCCACGTCCGACTCGACCACGCGGTAGAGGATTTTCGACCGGGCATCCGCGCGATTGTTCGGGGACAACGAATTTGCACGGGCATCGAACCAAAGCGGAACGCCGAGGTAGATAACCAGGCGCCCGCGCGCCTGGAGGGATTGTTTCAGGTCGATCACCGGCAGTTCCGCGTCCTGCGGGAACCTGACTTCCTGGCCGCCGGGCATGACGGCGTGCAGGGCGCTGAAGCGCAGACGCATGTTTTCCAGATCGTCATTGGACAGGCGGGCTTCCACCAGCCCGTAGGGAAAGGGCCACTGCAGGCGGCGCTCATTCCAGAGCAGCTCCTGGAAGCCGCGCTGCATGCGTTGGAGGTGGTGCGGAAGCAAGAATAGGCCTTCGTGCCAGTGGATTTGCATAAAATTCGAGCGCGGGAAAAGCCGGCTGCGTCAGCTAGGATTTACGGGTGTCAGGTTTGGCGGTAAGTTCCTCGACGTAACTGACGACCCCGTTGGCCAGTTGTTCCTCGATCAACGGCCCGTTCAGCCCTTCCGCCAACTCCACATACCGGCGCCAGCAACGCTGCTCGACATTGGCCAGAAACCCGTAACTGCCGGTCTCGACCGAACTGCGGATCTTCTGCGGCGCATAGGAACTCAGGTACCAGCGGGCGAACGCTTCGCCCGCCGAGCCGAACCCCGAAACTAACGCCACCGTCAACTGCCGGGTACGCTCCAGGAACTGGGCGATCTGGTAGCTGGCCACCTCGCGGTCGCCCTGCAGGTAACGGCCAAGGAGCATCCGGAATTGGTCCGTCGACTCGCGCTTCAAGGCTGATTTCGGGGCCAGTTTCCTCCAGATGCTCCAGATGACGTGATCGAGGGTCAGGACCAATTCAGCCAGGGTAACAAACAATTTCCGGTAACGCTCCGGGTCCAGCGGTTCTTCAGGCCGCAAACCCAGCTTGCCCCGAAGTTCAGCCGGAATCGTGGGCGGTTCCGAAACGGTGACTAACAGACCGGCGGCCCGTAACCGATCATGGATCAAGGAGCGCTCCTCCGCCGTAGCGCCCTGGAATTTCTCGATGAGTGCATCGACCAGTCCGACGGTTGAAAGCGGCGCCGGTTTTTCCGGCGGCGGAGGCGGCGGGGGCGCCGTGTCGACCGTCGGAAAGAGCAGCGACAACGCATCAAGAAACTCCCCCCGATCCGATTCCGGCACAGCTTTGGTCTCGCGCTGAATCTCCTCGAGCAGAAAGCCGCTCCGAACCTCCGGAGATTGGTCGTTGAAGCTGGCCTGGATGACCCGTAGCCGGGCGGCAAGCCGGGTTGCCCATTCCAATGCTTCAGGCGCGGCGCGCTTCGAATTGCGGTCTAACTTCATCGCGGGCTAACCCCTGAACTCGGGAGAGCGCGAGCGTAAAGCCGCACATGCGCCTTTTGCAATCCAGAAAATGTCACGGCAGAAAATGCCACGAACACGGTAACGGGTAAAGAGTAACGCGTAAGGGGTAACGGGTAACTCGTAACGGGTTGCTGACGCCAACCCTCGGTCGATACCGGGCCCCACCAACCACGCCGAAAGAGGAACTTCGGGGTTGACATCGCCGGCTCACCCTCACCGTCGTACCCGTTACCCGTTACCCGTTACCCGTTACCCGTTACCCGTTACCCGTTACCCGTTACCCGTTACCCGTTACCCGTTACCCGTTACCCGTTACCCGTTACCCGTTTTGTGGCATTTTTCCGCTTGTCGCATTTGTTGCATTCTCTCCGGTGCCATTTGTGGCATCATATCCGGTATGAGCAATTCGCTGATGGCCGGGTTGCGCCGGTCACTCCCCCCGGATCAGCTCATTTCTGAGCCTGAAGACCTGTACACGTACAGTTATGATGGGACGCCCATTCTCAAGACGCTGCCGGAAGGCGTGGTTTTTGCCAGGACGGTCGAAGAAGTCGCGTCCGTGCTCAAGCTGGCCACGGAAACCCGGACCCCGATCGTCACGCGCGGTTCGGGCACCGGCTTAAGCGGGGGCAGCATCCCGGTTCCGGGCAGCGTGGTGCTGTGCCTCAGCCGGATGAACCGCATCCTCGAACTTGATGGCGATAACCTGACGCTGCTGGTCGAACCCGGCGTGATCAATCAGGATGCCGGGCTGAAAGCCGAGGGCGTCGGCCTGTTCTACCCGCCCGACCCCGGCTCGATGAAGGTTTCAACCATCGGAGGCAACGTCTCTGAGAACTCGGGGGGGTTGCGCGGCCTCAAATACGGCGTCACGCGCGACTACGTGATGGGTTTGGAGGTGGTGTTGCCCACCGGCGAGGTCTTCTTCACCGGCAACAAGTGCGTTAAGGACGTGGCCGGCTACTCGCTAAAAGACGTTTTCATCGGGTCGGAGGGTACGCTCGGCGTCATCACAAAGATCCTGTTGAAACTTATTCCCAAACCGGCGGCGCGAAAGACGTTGCTCGCCGTCTACGACCGGATGGATGAAGCCGCTGCAACCGTCTCAGCCATCATTGCAGCGCGGATTATCCCGTGCACGATGGAGTTTCTGGACCGGACGACGATCCGCTGCATTGAAGACTTTGCGCACGTGGGTCTGCCGACCGACGCGGAAGCCATCCTGCTCCTGGAATCGGATGGGCACCCGGCGGCCGTGGAGGACGAGGCACGGCAAATGGAGGCAATCGCACGGGCGAAGGGTGCACGCTCAGTGGCGCTGGCAAAAGACGTTGACGAAGCCACCCGGCTCATGACCGCACGCCGGATGGCGATCCCGGCAATGGCGCGGGTTGCCCCGACGACGATCCTCGAAGATGCGACCGTACCCAGATCAAGACTGGCCGAGATGGTGCGCTTCGTGCAGCACACCGCGCAAAAGTACCGTCTGACGGTCGGCACCTTTGGCCATTTCGGCGACGGCAACCTCCACCCCACCTTCCTGGCGAACGAACGCGATCCGGACGAGATCCACCGGGTCCATGAGGCGGTTCGCGAGATTTTTGCCTACGCGATCGAACTCGGCGGCACGATCAGCGGCGAACACGGCATCGGCCTGACGAAGAAATCGTTCCTGCCCGGCGCGATCGGCGAACTTAACGTGCGCATTTTACAATCCCTGAAGCGCGCGTTCGATCCTCAGGGGATCCTGAATCCCGGAAAAATTTTCCTCGACTGATCCGGCAACGATCGCCGGCGGCATTCCTGACCCAACGCTCTCCCCTTGCTGAACCGATATGCAACCTGCCGCGCCCCTTCTCCTGCACCGGCACGATTCCCTCAAGACCCTGGACTACTCCGTCCTGCAACAATGCATGCACTGCGGGTTCTGCCTGCCCACCTGCCCGACGTACGTCGCCACCGGGCTGGAGCGCAACAGCCCCCGCGGGCGGATCGCACTGATGCGTGGGATCGCCGACGGCGCGCTGCCCTTATCAAAAGGGTTCGGTAAGGAAATGTATTTCTGTCTGGGCTGCCTGGCCTGCATGACCGCCTGCCCTGCCGGGGTTGATTACGCCCAACTGTTCGAGGCTGCCCGGGCCGATATCGAACGAACCGGGGTCCTGCGGCGGCCGGGCCGCGATTGGACGCGGCGGTTGCTCCTGGGCGAACTTTTTACCCGGCCGCGCCTGCTGCGGTTGGCCGGTCGAGCCCTCTGGGCCTACCAGGCGCTGGGACTCCAGGGTCTGGTGCGCGCGATCCTGCACCTTACGCGGGTCGTACCCGAGTCGTGGCGCCGGCTCGAACTGCAAACCCCTAAAGTGCAGCCGCGGTTTTCGCATGAACTCATCCCGCCGATCCTGAAACCGGCGGGCCGCCCCCGGTTCCGGGTCGGCCTCTTGACCGGCTGCGTACAGGACCTGGTTTTTTCAGACATCAATCGGGATACGGCGGAAGTGCTGGTCGCAAATGGCTGTGAGGTTTGGACGCCGCCCGTGCAATTCTGCTGCGGCTCGCTGCACGCTCACAACGGGGAACCCGAGTGGGCCCGGAAGGTCGCGCGCCGCAACCTTGACCTGTTCCCCGTCGCTGAGCTTGACGCGATTATCACGAACGCCGCCGGGTGCGGTTCCCATCTGAAAGCGTACGGCCACCTGCTCAAGGATGATCCGGAATATGCGGAGCGCGCCCAACTCTGGTCACAAAAGGTCAAGGACGCCAGCGAATGGCTGGTGGCGATCGGGTTCCGCCCGCCCGCCCCGGGTGGGCCCTCGCCGACCGGGTCTCGTGAGCGCCTCACCTACCACGAAGCGTGCCACCTGTGCCATGGTCAAAAGATCAGCCGCGAGCCCCGGGAACTTCTTCGGGCACTGCCGAAGGTCGAGATGGTCGAACTGCCCGAGGCCACGTGGTGTTGCGGTTCGGCAGGGATTTACAACATTACGCAGCCCGAGATGTCCAGGCGCTTGCAGGAGCGGAAAGTGGAACAGGTGCTCAAGACCGGGGCTTCCATCGTTGCCCTGGGTAACCCCGGCTGCCACCTGCAACTGGTGAATGGATTGGCCGCACGCGGGATCACGTCCATCAGGGTAGAGCACCCCATGAGCCTTCTGGCGGCTGCGTACCGGGCCGAGGCTGCCAAACCGGCTTCCATGCCATAACGGAGGCACCGGCAGGCGGGAACCGCGGGGTTCAGGCCGGTTCCTGACCCGCACGCCCGGCCAAGTTCACAATGTTTCGTTATGAACGCGATGCGAAATTTACCAATCGGTGCGGAGGTTCAACCCGGCCGCGGCGTTCAGTTTCGGACCTGGGCGCCGGCCTCGAACACGGTCAGAGTCCGGGTTGGCAAGGAGATGGCGCTGGGCGAAGGCGCGGTGGAAAAGGAGTTGAAGCCCGAAGGGACGGGTTACTTCTCCGGGGCGGTGGAGCAAGCTCAGGCCGGAGACTTTTATCGTTTCGTGCTCGACTCGGGCAGCTTCCCCGATCCGGCTTCCCGCTTCCAGCCGGCCGGCCCCCACGAAGCTTCCCAGGTGATCGATCCGCACGCTTACCGTTGGCAGGACGGCGCCTGGCCCGGTGTCGGCGACGGCCCGCACGTTCTGTACGAGATGCACATCGGCACGTTCACCCGGCAAGGCACCTGGGCGGCAGCCGCCGAACTGCTGCCGGGCCTGGCCGAACTCGGCATCACAATCCTGGAAGTCATGCCCATCGCCGAGTTTCCGGGCCGCTTCGGCTGGGGCTACGACGGGGTCGACCTCTTTGCCCCCACCCGGCTGTACGGCTCGCCCGACGAAGCCCGCGCCTTCGTGGATCGCGCCCATGGCCAGGGCCTGGCCGTGATCCTCGACGTGGTCTACAACCACCTCGGCCCGGACGGCAATTATCTCACGCAGTTCAGCAAGGATTACTTTACCGACCGCTACAAAACGGAATGGGGCGAACCGTTGAACTTCGACGGGCCCAACGCCAAACCCGTCCGCGACTATTTTTTGGCCAACGCGGCTTACTGGATCCGGGAGTTTCACTTTGACGGCTTTCGCTTCGACGCAACCCAGCAGATCTTTGACGCCTCGCCCAGGCACATCCTGGCCGAGGTAAGCCAGGCGGCGCGCGAGGCCGCCGGGTCACGGCGGGTGTACCTGGCGGCAGAAAACGAGCCGCAGGATGTGCGGACGATTCAAAGCCCGGCCAAAGGCGGCTTTGGGATGGATGTGGTCTGGAACGACGACTTCCATCATTCCGCGATCGTGGCGTTGACGGGCAAACGGGAGGCGTACTACACCGATTACCAGGGCTTGGCTCAGGAGTTTGTCTCCGCGGTCAGGTTCGGGTTCCTCTACCAGGGCCAGTATTATCACTGGCAGCAGAAGGATCGCGGCACGCCGGCATTCGGTGTGCCGCCGCACATGTTCGTGAACTTTTTACAGAACCACGATCAGGTGGCCAACTCCCTGGGCGGCCATCGGATCCATACGCTGGCGGCGCCGGGAGCGGTGCGTGCCGCGACCGCGTTGCTTCTGCTGGGGCCCTGGACGCCGATGCTCTTCCAGGGCCAGGAGTTCGCCGCTTCCACTCCGTTTCTGTACTTTGCCGACCACGTCGACTGGCTGGCCGAGAAAGTCGCGGCGGGCCGGACGGAGTTCCTCAAGCAATTTGCCAGCCTTTCCTCGCCCGAAATTGCCGAGCGGCTGCCCTCGCCCGAATCGGAAGCGACGTTCGAGCGTTGCCGGCTCCGCAATGACGAACGGCTGGAAGGCATCCACGGCCAGGTTTTCGAACTGCACCGTGACCTGATCCGGCTCCGCAAGAGCGACCCGGTTCTCGCCGGGCCGTCCCGGCAGGGACTGGACGCCCAAACCTTGAATCAGCGGGCGTTCCTCGTGCGCTATTTTGGAGAAGTCCCGGGCGACGACCGGCTGCTCATTTTTAACTTTGATCATGACGTTGAGGTGCGTCCGGCGCCGTTCCCTTTGCTGGCGCCGCCGCGCGGTCGGTGCTGGAAGGTTCTCTGGACGAGCGAGCACCCGGCCTACGGTGGTCAGGGCCTGCCCTTATGCGAGACCACCGGTCCGGTGAACTTGCCCGGGTTTTCAGCCATTTTGCTCAGCACTGAGCCCCGCCAGACGTGCGCCGGTTAGTTCCGGTGCTTCGACGGGAGCGGACCGGATCGAAAGGTGAACCCGGCTCGTCACGGACTGGCTCCCGTTCAACCCGGGCAGGTCCGATACAGCCGCGCTTACCCGCAATCGCGAATCCGAGGAGACGCCCGCGGCACTCCCAGTACCGGTGCCGCCGTCCAGGTTATGAGTGAACCAGACAAGAGCGACCCACGCAAGAGTGACCCGGATAAGACGGATCCACACGGGAGCGATCCCGGCAAAAAGACGCTCGGCGACACGTTGCGGGAAGTCTTGTCAATGCAACCCCCTTCCTACCCGACGCAGGACGAGCCGAAGCACGAAGAGAAGGAGCAGATGACCGAGCCGGCCGATGAGTTCAGGGATCTCGAGTCCAACAAGGCAAGAACGACGACCCCGGAGCCGGACGTCGGACCCCGCACGTGAAGCAAGGCCGGTAAGGCCGTCCCGGTTCCCGGCCCGCAAACGCCTATTTCTGACGATCCCCTTCGCCCAGTTACTTATGTCCAGTATCCCAGACGAAACCCATTCTTCCGACGACGCGATCGACTCTCCTCATACCACCGAAGAGAAAGTAGACGAGGCGGTTGAGGAAAGTTTTCCTGCGAGCGATCCGCCAGCGTGGCCGTCTCGCTCCCGTGAGGAATCGGATCCGGACGTCAAGCCGTGAGCTCGATTTGGTACCCCCTCGTTTTGATGGCGGCCAGTTCATTTAAATGTGATCAGGGGAATGACGCCGAAATGGGAGGCGCCAAAACTGGGAGTCCGTTGGACGATCGGGGACGCCAGTAGTGCAGGACGGCAGGCCCTCCGCCTGAGCATTCTCGGCGCGTGGGGCATCTTCGGGTCCGACGCAGCGTACGTTGTCTGCGTAAACAGCTGCGACGTGGAAACGATGCGGCGCTCGCTCGGAGAACTTCCGGATGAGGTTGCCTGGATCCAGGTCGCCGGGATGAATCCGCGTTTTCTTCCGTTCTGTGACAAGAGCCTGAGTGAAGGTACTTCGTGGAAGTTTTCACCGGTTCGATGTTTTCCCGACCGGTATGAACTCGCGCTGGATAACGATTGCATTCTCTGGCGCTGCCCGCCGGCCGTGCGCGCATGGCTGGCGCGGCCCGCAGAGGTTTTGCTGGCTGCAGACGTAATCCCGGCCAATGGCGTCTTCCATGACCTGACTGGGCCGGTGGCCCTGAATTCCGGCATCCGGAGGTTCCCGGCCCGTTTTGATTACGAAGGCCAGCTCATTGACATGCTCCGGACCAGCGGGCGCATCCTGCGGCGCGAACTCGACGAACAGGGTTTACAAATCGCCACCCTGACCAGGTCCGGGCATTGCCACACCGTTCCGCTCGACGAAGTAACCATCTGTTCGCCATTTCCGCCCCACGTTTCTCACCTCGGCAGTTGCGGGGCCCATTTCGTGGGTTTAAACGTGCGGCATTTGCCGTGGGAATTCCACGGGCGGCCGGCCCTCGAGTGCCGGCTTGAACATTGGCAGACGCTCCTTCCGGAAGTGGAACGGCGCGTCGCCGAAGCCGTTCAGGCGATGGAGGCCGGTTCCACCATGGTTCCCTTGAATTTGGCAGGCGCTTCGCTGACCCCGAAGTTGGTCGCGTGAAGCGCCGCGATGCGTTCCATCTCGCCGGACGTCAGTGGCGGACCATCAGGTGCGGCCGCGAATTCGGCCAACTGCAGGGCATTGTAAATGTTAGGCAGAGTTGATGCCACCCGATCGTCTTGCAGCAGCCACTGAAGCGCCGCCTGACCGAGCGTCCGGCCGTCCCGTTCGAGGAAACGCAACTGCTCCACCTTTTTGACGCCGTCAAGCAGCCAGCTCCGCGGGCGATGGTTGCGGTGATCATTCGGCGGAAAGACGGTTTCCGCGGTGTAATGGCCTTCCAGCAAGCCCGAAGAGTGGGTAACCCGGATCAGGAACATGGTGTCCCGGCCGGCTTCACGGGCGGCTGCCTGGATGGACGCGCCCGGATGCTGCTCCAACACGTTGTAGATGTGTTGCACGCTCGCCGGGTTGCGCAGTTTGACGCAGTTGACCCCTTCATAGAGCCAGCCGATCGCAGGCCCAAGCGCAATGCCGTACGCACGCACCCGTCCGCTTTGTTTGAGGCGCTCCAGGGTTTCCCACACCGCATCGTCGTGCACCTGCTCCATCCGGATGTTATGAAGCTGCAGGAGGTCAATCCGGTCTGTCCCGAGCCGCCGGAGGGCGGCTTCGGTCGCGCGCTCGATCGCTGCCGGGGAAAAATCCTGCGGGATTTCGCGCTGGCCGCGCCGTTCGCTGCCGTGATGAACAAAGTCGTAGCCGACTTTCGTCGCCAACACCACCTGATCGCGCCGGTCGCCGAACGCTTTCGCCAGGAGCTCTTCGCTGTAGCCGTTGCCGTAAGTGTCAGCGGCGTCATACAGGGTAATGCCCAGGTCGAACGCCTTGTGCAACAGCGATAGCGCCTCGGCTTCGGTAAATTGTCCCCACCAACCGGTTGAAACGGTCCAGAGGCCAAAACCGACTTCGCTGACCTCAAGATCCGTGTTGCGATAACGACGATATTTCATGCCTTGGGCTCCATTATGGGCCGGTTGGATTCCCCCTGCAACCGTCATACGGTCACACGGCGGGCACAGCGACCGGGCGGGCACGACGTAAGAGTTCACACGGCGAACACGGCGAGCCACGGCGACCACGGCGGAAAGTCTAAATCATCCGCAGAGCACGCAGAAGCACGCAGAAAAGAGAATACATCCACAGATTACACAGATTGACACAGATTAAGAAACCCTGGGCAACTGTGAGCTTGACACTCGCACCCACCCTCCATGCTGCCGCTCCGAACTCCG
>Ga0213876_10001088_pt1 | contig 17439 bp, 23 predicted proteins | sample BarmaccomBMRX_R9_FD_160113 | JGI IMG/M metagenome (GOLD analysis project Ga0213876, IMG submission 160113) | Root-associated microbial communities from Barbacenia macrantha in rupestrian grasslands, the National Park of Serra do Cipo, Brazil - RX_R9 | ecosystem: Host-associated > Plants > Roots... | reverse complement strand
AGTACACCTGCGCCTATTATACCGACACGTCGAACAGCCTCGAGCGTGCCCAGCTCGACAAGAAGGCCCACATCGCCGCCAAGCTCAACCTGCAGCCCGGCATGAAGGTGCTCGACATCGGCTGCGGCTGGGGCGGCTGGGCGCTCTACCTTCACCGCCATTACGACGTCGACGTGCTCGGCGTCGCGCTCGCGCCCGACCAGATCGCCTTCTGCAAGGAGCGCGCCGAGGCCGAAGGCGTCGCCGACCGCGTCAAGTTCGAGCTGATGGACTATCGCGACGTCGAGGGCCAGTTCGACCGCATCACCAGCGTCGGCCTGATCGAGCATCTCGGCACGCCCCATTATCCGGGCTTCTTCGCCAAGATGCACGAGCTGCTGAAGCCCGACGGCGTCATGTTCTCGCATTGCTGCGGGCGCATGGGCCCTCCGGGCACCACCGACAAATGGACCCGCAAGTACATCTTCCCGGGCGGCTACATACCGGCCCTCTCCGAGCTGGTCGCCGAGGCGGAGAAGCACCGGCTCGCCGTCACCGACGTCGAGGCGCTGCGCTTCCATTATTCGCACACGCTCGAGGAATGGTACCGCCGCACCAACGCCGCGAAGGACGAGATCGTCGCCCTCTACGACGAGCGCTTCTTCCGGATGTGGCAATTCTACCTGGTCGGCGCCGAGGCCGCGTTCCGCTACGGCGCGATGGTCAACTGGCAGATCCAGTATGTCCGCCGCCGCGACGCCCTGCCGATGACGCGCGACTATATGTTCGAGGAAGAACGCCGCCTCCGCGCCCTCGACGAGGAGCCGCACTGGCACCTGGCGGCGGAATAGCCGCGCTCAGTGCCGCCTTGTCGTTCGGTTGAACGGAAAGGCGATCTCCTGGGCGAGGACGATGGCGATCGCGTCGCGCAGCACCGCCGCCGGGAGCGCAAAGCGCTGCCCGGCGTCGAGGCAAGCGGAGAGCGATGGCCTGAGGTCTGCAAGTGCTGCCGCCTCCGCGGCGCTGTCGGGAAGTGCGTGTGCGACGCGCGAAGCAGCGTTGAAGTTCACCGCCGTTATGCAGTGCGCGAGCCGATAGGGCTGCTGCATCGTCCCGGCCTGCTCATATCCCCGCTGGACCATAAAGAGGTTGGGCGAGAAGTCGGGGTTCGAATTGGGTCCAGACCACAGCCCGGGGAGGCGTTTGCGGAAGTAGGCGCGTGCGATCGCGCCCCGGAAGGCCGCACCCGCCTCGTTATCCGACGCGCCGGCGACGGCCCCGCATTGCTCCGCACGCGGCCTCAGCGTGTCGACGGCGGCCCGTTCTTCCCGCGAGCCAGGCTCGGACATCAGGAGGGTGCGCACCGCCGTCTCGGCCCTTCCGAGCAGGCACAGGCCCGGATCGGGCGCGCGCGCGGGTGTCGCCGCGGCAGCGGTGAGATGGGCGGCGGCGAGGTGCGCCGCCGTCGCGGTCAGGAGCCATGGCATCGTCGTCGATAATGACCGCCCTCCGCGCACCGCGCAACGGCGGCGCCGGTCAATCCTCGAACGGCTCCACCATGGTGCGGCGCCCCAGCAGGAAGGCCTCGGCGCACAGCCGTAGCGGCGCGACGTCGACGTGGCTCGCCTTCGCGTCGAGCAACGCGGCGAATTCGCGGTAGATGTCGGGATATTCGCCCGGCCCCTGCGCCGCGACCTGCTCCCCGTTGCGGCTGAGCTTCGAGCCGCCCTCGGAGAGCAGGATCGTCTCCCCGTCGGCCGTGCGCACCGCGATGTCCCACGCCTCGCCGCCCGAGTGGCGCCAGTCGAACTCCGCCGCGATCTCGCCCGTCGCCGCGCTCCCGGACAGCGCGAGGTGGGCGGCGATCGGCGACTGCCTGTTCTCCGGGTAGAGCAGCTCCGCCTCCTTCAGCCACAAGGTGCCGGGGAAGATGCGCGTCGCGATCGAGAAGGCGTTGATGCCGGGATCGAACACGCCGAACCCGCCCGGCTCCCAGATCCAGGCCTGGCCCGGATGCCATTTGCGCACGTCCTCGCGCCAGGTGATGCGCATCGTCTCGACCGTCTTGCCCTTCAGCGCCTCGGCGGCGGCGGTGACGGCGGGATTGTGCTGGGCGTGCCACGTGGTGAACAGGGTCAGCCCCCTGGCGTCGGCGACTTTCTTCAGCTCCTCGACCTCGCCCAGCGTCACGCCCGGCGGCTTCTCGAGCAGGCAGGGGAGGCCCGCGTCGAGGCAATCGCGGGCGATCGCGTAGCGCGCCGACGGCGGCGTGCAGATCGCGACGGCACCGAGATCCTTCGTATCGCGGAGCATGTCGGTGTGGCTGGTGAAGCAGGGGACGCCCGGATGGCCGTTACGGCTGCGACTGACGGTCGCGGCCAGCTCGAAATGCGGATTGCCCTCGATGGCAGGGACGTGCTGGTCCTGCGCGATCTTGCCGTACCCGACGATCCCGACTCTAGTCGCCATGATTGGCAAGCTCCGTCACATAGGCCCGCGCCCGCATCCCCGTCTCCTCGGGCGAGCGGCCGGGCTTGTAGACGCCCGACCCGAGGCCGAACCCGTCGGCGCCGGCTTCGATCCACGGCCGCATCCCGTCCGGCTTCACGCCGCCAACGACGAGGATCGGCACGTCCCTCGGGATCACCGCCCGCTGCGCCTTGAGCACTGCCGGCGTCGCGGCTTCCGCGGGGAACAGCTTGAGCCCCGTCGCTCCCGCCTTGATCGCCGCGAAGGCTTCCGACGGCGTGAAATAGCCGGGAGTGGAGACCATGCCCGCGGCCGCGGTCGCGGCGATGACGTCGGTGTCGGTGCTCGGGGAAACGATGATCCGCCCGCCCACGTCCCGCACCGCGTTCACGTGCGCCGGTTCCAGCACCGTGCCCGCCCCGACCAGCGCCCGGTCTCCCATCCTGCCCGCGAGGCGGCGGATGCTTTCGAACGGGTCGGGCGAATTCAATGGCACCTCGATGATGCGGATGCCGGCCGCCCAGATGGCTTCGCCGATCGCCTCGACCTCGTCGGGCGTGACGCCGCGGATGATCGCGACGAGCGGGCATGCGGCGAGCCGCGCCTTGAGTTCCTCGGAAGGGGTCATTGCAGAAGCTCCGCCAGGTGACGCGCGCCGCACAGGAAGGCCGCGTCGCCCTCCAGCTCCTTAGCCTCCCGTCCGGCGGCCGCAAGCGCGGCGGCATAGAGGCCGGTGAGGTCCGGTCGGCCCATCACGTAGACCGGGCCTTCGCTCGGCGCGGCGGCGACGCCCGCCCGCACGTCCGTGCCGATCAGCAGGCCGCTCGTATAGGACGCCGCGTCCTCGCGCCGCGCCTTGCCGAGCAGCGCGCGCGCCCGCACGGAAAACAGCTCGCCGGTCAGCGGCCCACCCGCCAGCCCCGCCTCCACACCCGCGTCGAACGCCGTTCCGGGCGCGACCTCGCCGCCGAGCATGTCGCTGAGGATGCTGTGCCTGCTCAGCAGGCTGAACATCTCGCCGGTCATCACCGTCCGAAACGCGGCGATCCGGCCGTCCTCGATCCGCACCCACTTGTTGTGGGTGCCGGGATGGCAGACGAGGGCATCGGCGGGGACCAGCCCCTCGGCATAGGCGCCGAGCAGCTGCACCTCCTCGCCGCGCATCACGTCGGCCGCCGCGCCGTCCGAAAAGCAGACGCCGGGTACGATCGCGATCCGCGCCGGCTCCACCCATTGCAGCCGCGCGGCGAGCTCCGGCAGCCCGGCGGGGCAGGGGACGTAGGGCGCGTCCCGCCAGCCGCGATTCGAGCCGACCATGCCCGCCATCAGCAACGGCAGCTCGCCGAGCGCCGCGCGGATCTCCTCGACGGCTCCCGGGAATCCGCCGTGCGGGACGGAGAGTATCCCCCTCTCGTCCTCCAGCCGATCCTCGACCGCGCCGCCAGCACCGATCCGGTAGGCGCGGCGGTTGGTCGTCCCCCAGTCGACCGCGATGAACCCGTCACTCCAGCGCATGCCTCGCTCCGCTCGGCCCGGAACGCCCGAGCGGCTATTGGGTCGCGCGGGCGGATGCAACCTTTCGCCGCCGCCCGCCATTTTTGCGCGGCAGGGGCGAGACAAGGCTGGTGCGCGCGCGGCGCCGCCGCTAGCCACTGACGAGCGATGCGAGAGGGAGGGATCCCATAGCCAATTTCATGTTCGCGACGGGAATCGAGAATTCGATCCCCACCATCAACGGCGGCCGCACGCGCGTCGACGAGATGGAGGTGTGCGGCCATTATCGCCACTGGCGCGCCGACCTCGACTGCGTCGAGGAGATCGGCATCCAGTATCTGCGCTACGGGCCGCCGCTCCACCGCGCCTTCCTCGGCCCGCGCAAGTACGACTGGGAATTTTCGGACCTCGTCTTCCCGGAGCTGAAGCGGCGCAACCTGACGCCGATCGTCGACCTCTGCCATTTCGGCGTGCCCGACTGGATCGGCAATTTCCAGAACCCGGACTTTCCCCAGCTCTTCGCCACTTATGCCGGCGCCTTCGCCGAGCGCTATCCGTGGGTGCAGCTCTACACCCCGGTCAACGAGATGTTCATCTGCGCGGTCTTCTCGGCCAAATATGGCTGGTGGAACGAGCAGGCGACCGACGACAAATCGTTCGTCACCGCCTTGAAGCACATCGTCAAGGCGAACGTCCTCGCCATGATCGAGATCCTGAAGCGCCGGCCCGACGCCATCTTCATCCAATCGGAAAGCTCCGAATATTTCCACGCCGACAGCCCGGCCGCGATCGGCCGCGCCGAGGTGCTGAACTCGATGCGCTTCCTGCCCCTGGACCTCAATTACGGCCTCCGCATCGGCTCGGAGATGTACGAGTACCTGATGGACAACGGCATGACGCGGGAGGAGTACCACTTCTTCCTCGAGCATCGCCTGAAGCAGCACTGCATCCTCGGCAATGATTATTACATGACCAACGAGCACCGCGTGTTCGCCGACGGCCATACCGAGGCGTCCGGCGAGGTGTTCGGCTACAGCGAGATCACGCGGCAATATTACAACCGCTACCGCCTGCCGGTGATGCACACCGAAACCAACATGAAGGAGGGCGTCACCGGCCAGGAAGCGGTGCAGTGGCTGTGGAAGGAATGGGCGAACGTCCTGCGCATCCGCAACGTCGGCATCCCGACCGTCGGCTTCACCTGGTATTCGCTGACCGACCAGGTCGACTGGGACACGGCGCTTCGCGAGCAGAACGGCAACGTCAACCCCCTCGGCCTGTTCGACCTCGATCGCAACATCCGCAACGTCGGCCGCGCCTACAAGAAATTGATCGCCGACTGGAAGGACGTCCTTCCCGCCTCGAGCCTCTGCCTCACCGTGCCGATCGTGCCGCCCCAGCACGCCGAGCGGATGTACGTCCACGAGCAGCAGGCCGACGCCTCGCGGCGCCTCCGGGAGTTCGTCACCGAAGGCTCCCAGCCGGAGGGCACGATATGAGGGTCGGTCCGTCCGCCGTCATCCCGGCGGAAGCCGGGATCTCCATTCGGATAGGCCCGGCGGGTCTCCGCGAGATCCCGGCTTCCGCCGGGATGACGGCGACGAGGGTGATATGAAGATCGCGCGCATCGAGACCTTCACGGTCGCGCCGCGCTGGCTGTTCGTGCGGGTGGAGAGCGACGACGGCGCGGTCGGCTGGGGGGAGGCGAGCCTCGAAGGCTGGGCCGAGGCGGTCGACGGCGCCTTCGAGGCGCTGAAGGACCGCTTCGTCGGCCACGACCCGTTCCGCATCGAGGACATCTGGCAGATCGGCTATCGCGGCGGCTTCTACCGCGGCGGCCCGGTGATGATGTCGGCGATCGCCGGCCTCGACCAGGCGCTGTGGGACTTGAAGGGCAGGGCGCTCGGCCTCCCGGCCTACGACATGCTCGGCGGCCGCGTGCGCGACCGCATCCGCGCTTATGCCTGGATCGGCGGCGACCGCCCGCACGAGATCGGCGAGGCCGCGCGCGCTCGCAAGGGCCAGGGCTTCAGCGCGGTCAAGATGAACGCCACCGCCGAGCTCGACTGGATCGGCACGCCCAAATTGTTCGACGAGGTCATCGACCGCGTCCAGGCGGCGCAGGCGGAGGGCATGGACGTCGGCCTCGACTTTCACGGCCGCGTCCACCGCCCGATGGCCAAGCAGCTCGCCAAGGTGTTGGAGCCGCTCGGCCTGCTGTTCATCGAGGAGCCCTTGCTCTCCGAGAATCACGAGGGCCTCACCCAGATCGCCCATCTCACCGCGACGCCGATCGCGCTCGGCGAGCGGCTCTTCTCGCGCTGGGACTTCAAGCCGTTCTTCGAGAGCGGCGCGGTCGACATCATCCAGCCCGACCTCAGCCACGCCGGCGGCCTGACGGAATGCCGCAAGATCGCCGCCATGGCCGAGGCCTATGACGTCGCCGTCGCGCCGCATTGTCCGCTGGGGCCCCTGGCGCTCGCCGCCTGCGTCCAGCTCGCCGCCTGCGCCCCCAACGTCGCCATCCAGGAGATGAGCCTCGGCATCCACTACAATGTTGGCGCCGATCTTTACACCTACCTGAAGGACAACACGCCGCTCACGCCGGTCGACGGCTACCTGCCGATCCCGACGGGTCCGGGCCTGGGCATCGAGATCGACGAGGACAAGGTCCGGGAGTCGGCGAAAGAGGCCCATCGCTGGCGCAACCCCGTCTGGCGCCAGCACGACGGCAGCTTCGCGGAGTGGTAGCGAGTGCCTCCCCATCCTGACGGACGGGGAGGCGATCTCTTACGCCACGATCCTCAGCCTTCTCGCCACCGGCTGCTGCGGCACCGGGCAGAAGCCCAGCTCGTCCTGCAGCCGGGAGAGCTCGCGCTCGCGCGACTGGCGGTAGGCGTCGGCATAGCGGGCGTCGACCGCCGCCTCGTCCTCGGTCTGCTCACGCAGGAAGCTGACGCAGATGTGGCGGCCGAAAATGTCGTCCCCGCGCATACGGACCTCGGGCGCGGCGTGGGAGGGCAGGCCGTCCCGCACTTCCTGCAGCCGCGCGATCAGATCGTCGAGCGAGCCGCAGTCCTTCACTTCGATGAAATCCTTGACCAGTCTACTCATTACCAAAACCCCTCCCGGTACTCCCCGGGGCGAAACTAGCCTCCCCGAGTCGCGGGGCAAGCCCATTTGTGTGATTTATCCACAGATGCGTTTCCCGAGGCTGAACGAGGGTTTAGGAGCCTGTTCACTGATGCCGTCGGAACCCTATCCCCTGCTCGCCTGCGGACCGCTCTCGCTGCAGCTGTCGCCCGGTCAGGGCGGCAGCATCGCCCGCTTCGACTACGACGCCGGCGACGGCCGGAAAATACCGGTATTTCACGGTATTGCGCCCGGCGAAGGGGGCCTGCTCGACCAGGGCTGCTTTCCGCTCGTGCCGTTCGTCAACCGGGTGCGGGGCGGCGGTTTCGCCTTCCGCGGCCGGGCGGTGCGCCTCGCGCCGAACCTTCCGGGCGAGCCGAGCCCGTTGCACGGCTTCGGCTGGACGGCGCCTTGGGATGTGGAAAAGCACCGCGATTCCGAGACCGTGTTGCACTTTCGCCACGCTCCCGGCGCGTGGCCGTGGGCCTTTCATGCTGCGGAGCATTTCACGCTCGATGCCGACGGCCTCACCGTCACTCTCGCGTGCACGAACCTGAGCGATGCGGCGATGCCCTGCGGCCTCGGTCTGCATCCCTATTTCCCCTGTACCGCCGCGACGGTCCTCGACGCGGAGGTCGCCTCCGCCTGGACGATCGACGCCCGGACCCTGCCGGTCGCGCAGGTCGCGGCCAACGGCCCGTACCGCTTGCGCGAACGGCGCATCTGCGGCGCCGGCCTCGACAACGGCTTCGGCGGCTGGAGCGGCCGCGCCCGCCTCGCCGATCCCGCCTGGCCGTTCGCGCTGACGCTGACCAGCCCCGAAGCCCGCTTCCTCCACGTCTACGCGCCGGCGGAAGGCGGGTTCGTGGCGCTCGAGCCGGTCACCCACGCCAATGCGGCCCTCAACGAGCCGGAGGAGAGATGGGCGGAGCTCGGCCTCAGGATACTTGGTCCCGGCGAGACGATGCGCCTGACCCTGCGCGTCGACGTGAGCCCGCTCTGACTCCCCTCCCTTCCCGGGAAGCGAACTCTCAATAAGCCGGCTTGAGCAGCCCCTCGATGACGTGGTGCTGGATCACCGGCTCCAGCGCGTCCGCGACGCGGCATGTCAGATGGTCCCGCACCCGCGCCGGCAACGCGTCGTGATAAGCTCGGGTCACTTGCAGATCATGGTGCGCCGCATTGGTGGCGTCGGGGGCGTCGATACCGACCACCAGCACCGGCCGCGCCTCGTTCGAGCGGTTGGCGGTGCCGCGGTGGATGGTGAGCGCCGACCGGGCCGAAATGTCACCCGCCTGCGGCAGCTTCTGCTGCGCCCGCGCGATGTAGCGCGGCCACCGCTCCTTGGGCGGGAACATCGCGTTGGGGCAGTCCGACAGATCGTCCCACTGCGTCCCCGGCGCGATCTCGAACGGCCCGTGCTCCAGCCTCGTGTCGACGCAGGTCAGGTTGAAGGCGAGCGAGTTCAGCCGCCGCCCCGTCAGCGTCGCCTCCGGCGCCTTGAAGTCGCGGTGCCACGGCTGGTCGGCGGCGCCGGGGAAGGGGATGTCGAAACCGATCTCGACGATCCGGTAGTCGGGCCCCAGCACCGCCTCGCACACCGCGACGAACCAGGGATGGGCAGCGATGTCGACGAAGCCGGAGATCCGCTCCGGCTGCACCTCGACATACCAGCGTTCCGGCCCGCGCGGCAGCGCCCCGCCGGGGACCTGCATCGCCGCCTCGAACAGGGCCATCACCTCGCCGCGCATCCGCTCCACCCACGGGCGCGAGAAGGCGCCCTGCAGCGCGATGATGCCGTCGCCGTAGAGGCCGCGCAGGATATCGGCCGGTTCGTACGCCTGGTCTTCCGCCCGCACCGCCGTCGCCATCGAGACTCACCCCACCAATTCGCGCCAAAGCTAGGGCCTTGGCCCGACGGGCGCGAGGGGCCGCGCGAACGGCTCGTCGCAACCCGAAGCGCACCGGCGGCGTTCGCGCCGCGTGCGCATCGCAACCTGGAACGTCAACGGCGTCAACGGCCGGCTGCCCATCCTCCTCGACTGGCTCGAGACGGCCCGGCCCGACATTGTCTGCCTGCAGGAGCTGAAGGCGCCGCAGGACAAGTTTCCCGCCGCCGCGATCGAGAAGGCGGGCTACGGCGCGATCTGGCTGGGCCAGCCCCGCTGGAACGGCGTCGCCATCCTCGCCCGCGGCTGCGAGCCGGTCGAGACCCATCGCGGCCTGCCAGGGGACCCGTCCGACGACCAGGCGCGCTACATCGAGGCGGCGATCCGCGGGATCCTCGTCGGCTGCCTCTACGCCCCCAACGGCAACCCGATCGGCAGCCCGAAATTCGCCTACAAGCTCGCCTGGAACGAGCGCTTCCTCGCCCATGCGAAGATGCTCCACGGCCTCGGCGAGCCGGTGGTGCTCGCGGGCGACTACAACATCATGCCCACCGACCTCGACGTCTACAAGCCGGAGCGCTGGCTGGACGACGCCCTGTTCCAGCCGGAGCCGCGCGCGCAATATGCGCGCCTGCTGGACCAGGGGTGGCTCGACGCGCTTCGCCACCTCCACCCCGGCGAGCGCATCTTCACCTTCTGGGACTATTGGCGCAACGCCTTCGCCCGCAACGCCGGCATCCGCATCGACCACCTCCTGCTCAACCCGCCGGCCGCCGCGCGGCTCGGAGCCGCCGGGGTCGACACGGAGGTGCGCGCGAAGGAGGGGACGAGCGACCACGCCCCGACGTGGATCCAGCTGGAGTCCCCTTCCCTTCAAGGGAGGGGTTAGGGGTGGGTCCCGCCGAAGGCGGACGAACCACCGAGTTGGGAGAAGGTCTCGCGTCGCTCGCCTACCCACCCCCAACCCCTCCCTGCCAGGGAGGGGAGGAGTTTCCGAACAGGGTTAACGCGTCGGCAGGATTTACACTCGCGCCCGGCGTAAACCATTGAAAGCGCGGTTTTCCGCCACTGGCCCGGTCCTTGCTCCGTCCCGGCCATGTTAAAGAAGCTGGCAAGGCTCTTCCTGATCAAGTCCCGCCTCGAAGCCTGGGCGGTGATCTACGCCCTCGCCGTCGGCGCCTGCACCCGCGGCCTCCATTACCACCAAGTCTATCCCGGCTTCCCCGGCTGGCTCCTCTTCGCCGCCTGCACCGCTGCCGTCTTCATGGGCGGCGCCAAGATCCTCGATGCCACCCGCCCGGCGGCCGTCCGGCGGGGGAGTTTGGTGCGGGTACTGCAAAGGGCGCGGGCCGCCTAGGCGGCCCGCAGCGCCAGCCTTTCGACCTCAATCTCGCTTTCCCGCGTCCGGGCAACCGCGAGGTCGTGGGCCGCCTGCATCTGCAGCAACGTCTCAGCCTTCAACCCGAATGCCTTTTCGAAGCGGATCGCCATTTCGCCCGACAGTCCCGCGCGCATGTTGAGCAATGCGCTCAGCGCCGGCCGCGACACTCGCAAATGCCGGGCCAGCGCCGTCACGCTGAGGCCGGACGGCGTGACGATCTCCGCCTTCAGCCAGCCGCCCGGGTGGACGGCGAAGGAGGGATGAACGGTGATCGGCATCAGTGATAATCCTCCAGGTCGAGATCGACGATGCGCCCTTCCTCATCGTTTCGAAACGTCATTCTCCAGTTGCGCGTCACCGTCAGCGACCAGGTGCCGGCGCGGTCGCCGGTCAGCACATGGGCACCGAAGTTCGGCGGAACCGTCAACTCCTCGACGTCCGCGATCGCGAGGAGGTAGGCGATCATCCTGCGGATGCGCTCGGGCTCGATCAGGCCCTTCTGCTTACCGGTCTCCACGAACATGCGAAGCGCGCGGTGCCGGATCGACTCCACCTCCACCCTCTGAAGGTACCAGGTTTTCGTGTTGCCTGTAAAGCTACGGTTTACGAAGATGCGCGCGGCGATGCGTCCCAAGCCTTGGTGAGAAATCCCAATCCCACGGTGCGGCTACCCCCATGCCTCAAACGGCCCACGCGCTTCGAACGGCGGTTTTCCGCCATTTCCTGAACTTGGCACGGCCCTTGTTATGGTTGGGACGAACCGCCGCGATGGCGGGGGGATTTGAAGGAGTTGGGACCATGTTCAAGAGCAGCATCAAGGAAATGATGGTGGCGGCGGTGGCCGCGATCGTCCTGACCTCGACCGCCGTCGGCGCCGCCGTCGGACCGGCGCGGGCCGTCGAGACGGCGCCCGCCGCGACCCTGGTCGCGTGACCCGCACGCGGAGAGGGAAAGTGGGCGAAGCCATTCACGTGACGCGCGCGGCGCTGAAGCCGATGGCACCGCCGCGCCCGACCTTCTCGCCGCTGCCGCCGGCGCCGCCGCAGGCGCCGCGCCCGCCACGGCCGCAATTCTCGATTTCGGAGCTGATCCCGATGAGCATCTTCTCGCGGACCCGCGACATCGTCGCCGCCAACATGGCCGAGCTGCTCGACCGCGCCGAGGACCCCGCCAAGATGATCCGCATGATCGTCATGGAGATGGAGGAGACCCTGGTCGAGGTCCGTGCCGGCATCGCCCGCACGATCGCCGACCAGAAGGAGATGCGCTTCCAGATCGCCCGGCTCGAGCGGATGCAGGAAAGCTGGCTGGAAAAGGCCGAGCTCGCCCTCGCCAAGGGCCACGAGGATCTCGCCAAGGCGGCGCTCGCCGAGAAGCAGAAGGCCGCCGACATGGCGGAGGGCCTCAAGGTCGAGATCGAGCTCCGCGACGACGCGCTGCGCGCCTCGGAGGCCGACATCGCCCGTCTCCAGGCCAAGCTGCGCGAGGCCCGCACCCGCCAGGCGGCGATCCAGGCGCGGCTCGACGGCGCCAACCAGCGGGCGCGGCTGCGCGAGATGCATTCCGGCCCGCGGGTGGACGACGCCTTCGCCCGCTTCGCCCTGCTCGACCGGCGCGTCGACGAGGCCGAGGCGCGGGCCGAGGCGCTGGCGCTCGGCGCGCCGCCGCGGTCGCTGGAGGAAGAGATTGCCGAGCTGAGGAACGCTGACAAGGTCGACGCCGAGCTCGAGGCCCTCAAGGCGCGGCTCGCCGCCCGCAAGGAGGGCTGAGATGCTGCCGGCCTGGTTCTTCCTGTTCGTGCTGGCGGTCGTCGCCATCGTCTTCATCGGCCTGCCGTGGCTGGTCTTCCACTTCGTCACGCGCTGGAAGACCGCGGCGACCCTCACCCATTCCGACGAGCGGCTGCTCGAGGAGATGTACGCGCTCGCCCGCCGCATGGACGAGCGGGTCGCGACCGTCGAGCGGATCGTCGCCGCGGACAATCCCCACTGGCGGGAGATCGCCAACGATCCCGCCCCCACCATCACCGAAGACACGCGCCAAGAGACGCTGAGGAGGATCAAATGAGGAAGCGCTTCGTGCTCGACAAGGCCAACGGCAAGGTGCTGGGCGTCTGCGCCGGGATCGCGCGGATGACCGGCTGGGACGTGACGATCGTCCGCGTCGCCACCGTCGTCGCCGCGCTCGTCGTCCACCCGCTGGTGATCGTCTATTTCGTCGCCGGGCTGGTCGCCGCCAGGGCCGAGCCGCGGGACCGGTACGATGACGACGCGCCGGCGCGGCGGGCGCGCATGTCCACCTACGAGATGAAGCGGACGATGGGCGATTACGACCGCCGTCTCGCCGAGATCGACAGCTGCATGGCGAGCGCCAACTCGCCGCTCGCCCGCGAGATCGAGCAGCTGCGCTGAACCACGACAAGAAAAGACCGGGAGGAATAGCATGACCGAACAGCTGACCATGATGGCGGTCGCCGGCACCGCGCTCGGCGGGATCGGCATCCTGACCGCGGCGACGCTCAAGGGCTGGCAGGGCTGGCTCGAGCTCAAGCGGCTGGAGCTGACCGGCCGCCACGCGGGCGACGCGCGCGGCCCGATGGCCGACCGCATCGAAATGGCCGACCTCAAGGAGCGCATCCGCAAGCTCGAATCGATCGCCGCCTGCGTCGATCTGTGAAGACATCCCCCCTTGCCGGGGGGGGGGGCGGGGTCAGAGCGGAGGGGAGGAGCCTCGGGGGGTCAGCGCCCGCCGAGGCTTTTCCTTTCGGCCTTGCCGCCGCGGCCGACGTGCCAGATGTCGCCGTAGGAATCGTCGGGGATCGCCGCGGGGCGCGCGCCGCCGAGGGCGGCGACGATCTCCGGCACGGTGTTAGAATGGCCGACCACCAGCACCGGGCCGCGCTCCTCCCGCACCCGTGCGACCAGCCCGGCCACGTCGGTTGGCGGATAGTCCTTCGGCGCGAGGTGCAGCCTCGCCGCGAGCGGCGCGGCGGTCTCCCGCGCGCGGCGGGTGGCGCTGACGTAGATGGCGCGCGGCGGGTGCTTGCCGAACCAGCCGGCGAGGCGCTCGGCGTTGCGGCGGCCTTCGGCGCTGAGCCCAGGATCGGCGCCCGCCTCCTTCTGGAGGTGGCGCATCACGAAGACGTCCGGAGCGGGGGCCGGCGCGGCGGCGGCGGCGGCGGCGGCGGCGAGGATCGGCAGCACGAGGGCGCGCAGCAAGGTCATGGCGGGGACTCCCTTCGCCGCCACCGTCGCGCACGACCGGCGGCGCGGCAAGGGCTTATCCGGCGGCGCGGAAGCGCGCCGAGGCCTGCGGCGCCGGCGGGCGGATCGGCACGTGGACGGGACCCCCGGTGCCGCAATAGACGCCGTCCTCGTCGGCCGCGTAGAGGATGCCGCCATTGCCGAGCGAGCCGAAATCCTCGTTCGCGGCCTCCATCACCGCCCGGCTGAGCGTGTCGATCAACCCGTCGAGCCCCTTGCCCGCGCGGCGCGGACCCGCGGCGGCGCGCGTCGCGACGAGCGCGTTGAGCGCGCGCAACTGGCCCAGCCCCACCCCCGTCCACGGCGGAATCGGCTTGATGCCATGTTCCGTCAAGATGACGCCGCCGGCGTCACCGCCGCCGAACAATATGACGTAGGCCATTACGGACCCTCCCATTTCAGGGTGGGCAGGTCACCACTTTCGTCCATTTTCCCAAGACCACGGTTGCTTCCCCAAGCGATTCGTCTGGTACAGCAACGCGACTTGCCGCGAAAGGCTCGTATTTGGTTTTTTCTGCGACAGCGCTCCCAATGCCACAGACGGCGCCGCGCGGGGCAGCGAGGCCGGCGGGGAACCCCTTTTCCTCCCCCGCGTCCTCCTCTACGGGCGGGCGAACCACGCGCGACGCGACACGAAGGGTGAGGATGACGAAGCAACCCGAGCGGCCGAACCGTCCGGTCCTCTCGCTCCACGTTCCGGAGCCGTCGGCCCGTCCCGGCGACGAGGTGGACTTCTCCCACGTCGCCATCCCGCCCGCCGGGTCGGTCCCGCGCCCGGATCCGCACGCCCCGGCGGCCGAGACCCACCCGCTCGCGACGACTTTGGTCCGCGTCCTCGACGACGCGGGGCGGGCGGTCGGCCCCTGGGACCCGAAGCTCGACGCCGACACGCTGCGCCGCATGCTGCGCGACATGATGCTGGTGCGCGTCTACGACGACCGCATGTACCGCGCCCAGCGGCAGGGGAAGACCAGCTTCTACATGAAGTCGACCGGCGAGGAGGCGGTCGCCGTCGCCGCCGCCCATGCGCTCGACCGCGACGACATGTGCTTCCCGACCTACCGCCAGCAGGGTCTCCTCGTCGCCCGCGACTATCCGCTCGTCGAGATGATGTGCCAGATCTACTCGAACCGGCGCGACAAGCTGAAGGGCCGCCAGCTTCCGGTCATGTATTCCGATCGCGCCCACGGCTTTTTCTCCATCTCCGGCAACCTCGCGACGCAGGTGCCGCAGGCGGTCGGCTGGGCGATGGCGAGCGCGATCAAGGGCGACAGCCGCATCGCCGCCGCCTGGATCGGCGACGGCTCGACCGCGGAGGGCGATTTCCACGCCGCCTGCACCTTCGCCGGCGTCTACCGCGCGCCGGCGGTGATCAACGTCGTCAACAACCAGTGGGCGATCTCGAGCTTCTCCGGGATCGCCGGCGGCGAGCTGACCACCTTCGCGGCGCGGGCGGTCGGCTACGGCATTGCCGGCCTGCGCGTCGACGGCAACGACGCCCTCGCCGTCTACGCCGCCACCCGCTGGGCCGCCGACCGCGCCCGCGCCAATCACGGACCGACGCTGATCGAGATGTTCACCTACCGCGTCGAAGGCCATTCGACCTCCGACGATCCTTCCGTGTACCGGCCGAAGGAGGCGGGCGCCAAATGGCCGCTCGGCGACCCGGTCGAGCGGCTGCGCCTTCACCTCGTCGCGCTCGGCGAGTGGGACGAGGCCCGCCACGAACAGCTCGCCGCCGAGATCGCCGACGAGGTCCGCACCGCGCAGCGCGAGGCGGAGAAGCACGGCACGCTCGTCAGCTCGACGATCGACTTTCCCCAGGACGTGCGGACCATGTTCGACGACGTCTATGCGGAGCTGCCCTGGCACCTTCGCGAGCAGCAGGCGCAGATGGTCGCCGAGCTCGAGGCGAAGCGCAAATGAGCGTCATGAACATGATCCAGGCGCTCAACAGCGCCCACGACGTGATGATGGCGCGCGACGACAATGTCGTCGTGCTCGGCGAGGACGTCGGCTATTTCGGCGGCGTCTTCCGCGTTACCGAGGGGCTGCAGAAGAAATATGGCCGCGCCCGGACCTTCGACGCGCCGATCAGCGAGGGCGGCATCGTCGCCGCGGCGATCGGCATGGCCGCCTACGGCCTCCGGCCCGTCGCCGAGATCCAGTTCGCCGACTACATCTACCCCGGCTTCGACCAGATCGTGTCCGAGGCGGGCCGCATGCGCTACCGCACCGCCGGCGAATGGTATTTGCCGATGGTGATCCGCACCCCCTATGGCGGGGGCATCTTCGGCGGCCAGACCCACAGCCAGAGTCCGGAGGCCCTGTTCGCCCACGTCGCCGGGTTGAAGACGGTCATCCCCTCCAATCCCTACGACGCCAAGGGCCTCCTCATCGCGGCGATCGAGGACGACGACCCGGTTCTCTTCTTCGAGCCCAAGCGCATCTACAACGGCCCGTTCGACGGCTTCTTCGACCGCCCCGTCACCCCTTGGGCCAAGCATCCCAAGGCGGAGGTGCCGGACGATTATTACACCGTCCCGCTCGGCAAGGCGGCGGTGGTCCGCGAAGGCGCCGACCTCACCGTCCTCGCCTACGGGACGATGGTCCACGTCGCCCTCGCCACCGCCGAGGCGAACGGCATCGACGCCGAGGTGATCGACCTTCGGACCATCGTCCCGGTCGACATCGAGACGATCGAGCAATCGGTCCGCAAGACCGGCCGCTGCGTGGTGGTCCACGAGGCGACGCGCACCGGCGGCTTCGGCGCCGAGCTCGCCGCGCTCGTCCAGGAGCGCTGCTTCTACCACCTCGAAGCGCCGGTGCAGCGGGCGACCGGCTTCGACACGCCCTATCCGCACTCGCTCGAATGGGCCTATTTCCCGGGCCCGATCCGCCTCGGCACGGCGATGCAAAAGGCACTGGAGGACTGATCCCGCCATGGCGCGCTACGAATTCAAGCTGCCCGACATCGGCGAAGGCATCGCCGAGGCCGAGATCGTCGCCTGGCACGTCAAGGTCGGCGACGAGGTCTCGGAGGACCAGCAGCTCGCCGACATGATGACCGACAAGGCGACGGTCGAGATGGAAAGCCCGGTCGCCGGCCGCGTCGTCCAGCTCGCTGGCGAAGTCGGCGACCAGATCCCGATCGGCTCGGTGCTGGTCGTGTTCGAGACGGAGGCCCTGGCGGCGTCCGAGGAGGAGCGTCACGACAGCGCTGCCCTTGCAGACGGCTTCGTCGAACCGACGGAGGCGCAGGAGGAGGCTGTCCCGAGCCTCGCCGAAGACCGGCGCGGGAGCGACCGTCGGAGCGGAGACGATCGCCGCGGCGAGGAGCGCGAAAGCGAAGATCGCCGCCTGGGCGACAGGAGGGGTGGGAAAGACGACGCGGCTCCCGAGGCCCCCTCCGTTCGCCCTGAGCCTGTCGAAGGGCTGCCTTCCCCTTCTGGCACCGGGCGACAGGAAGGGCAGGGCTTCGACAAGCTCAGCCCGAACGGGGAGAGTTCACGCTCCCAGGTCCAGGCCTCCCCCGCCGTCCGCGCCCGCGCGCGGGACCTCGGCATCGACCTCGCGCGGGTCAAGAGCGCGGGCGACCGCGTCCGCCATGCGGACCTCGACGCCTATCTCCTCTACAACGGCGGCGGCGCGTCCCGCCCGGGCGCGGCGCGGCGCCAGGACGAGACCGTCAAGGTCGTCGGCCTCCGCCGCCGCATCGCCGAGAATATGCAGGAGGCGAAGCGCCGCATCCCGCACTTCACCCTCGTCGAGGAGTATGACGTCACCGCGCTCGAGCAGACGCGGGCGATGATGAACGCCGACCGGGGAGCAA
>Ga0213876_10001087_pt1 | contig 17442 bp, 11 predicted proteins | sample BarmaccomBMRX_R9_FD_160113 | JGI IMG/M metagenome (GOLD analysis project Ga0213876, IMG submission 160113) | Root-associated microbial communities from Barbacenia macrantha in rupestrian grasslands, the National Park of Serra do Cipo, Brazil - RX_R9 | ecosystem: Host-associated > Plants > Roots... | reverse complement strand
ACTGCCATCCTTGCGCACATGCCAGCGTTCGTCCTTGACGCGTCCCGCGGCGAGCGCGGTGCGCATTTCGTGTCCGGGCGCATCGTTGGCGCGATCTTCGGCGGTGTAAATAATGTCGCCGCTTTGACCGAGGATTTCCTTTTCGTGGTAGCCGAGGATCGTTTCCCCGCCGCGGTTCCAACTGGTGATGCGGCGTTGGAGATCCATGGAAAAAATCGCGTAGTCACGCGCGTTTTCCACCACGAGCCGCAGGTGCTCCTGGCTTTCCCCGAGCGCGGCCTCGGCTTCCTTCAAATCCTGAATATCCGTCGCCGTGCCGAACCAGCCGGCGACGCGGCCCGTGCTCTCGTGCATGGGCACATTGCGTCCGATGAACCAGCGATACGCGCCATCCGCGCCGCGCAGCCGGTATTCGCAGTCGAAAGTTTCGCCCGCGGCGAGCGCCCGCTTCCATTGTTCGACGGAAGCCGGTGCGTCGTCGGGATGCACCACCGCCTGCCAGCCTGGACCCGCGGATTCCTCGGGGGGAAGCCCGGTGTATTCATACCAGCGCCGGTTGAAGTAAGTGGCGCGGCCCTCGGCATCGTTGGCCCAGATAATCTGCGGCACCGCGTCGGCCAGCGTGCGCATTCTTTCCTCGCTCGCGCGCAACGCTTCCTCGGCGCGTCCGCGCGTGGTGATGTCCCTGAAAATAACCGCCACCTTGCGTTCGTGCGGATCACCGATGCGGAACGCATACAGACTGAAAATGCGCTGCAGCGCCGTGGAGTCTCCCTCGAAGCGCAGCGGCTCGCCGGTTTCCGCCACGCGGGTGTAAATCTCGAGCCACTTCGGCTCAATGCCCGGCGCCAGCTCGCGGATGGTTTTGCCTTCGGCCGCGTGCAGCCCGTAGTTGAGCTCGAAGGCGCGATTGACCTGCACGAACCGCCAATCCACCGCCTGGCCCGCCTCATCGTAAATCATCTGGATGATGCAATAGCCCTCGTCCATCCAATCGAAGAGCGTGCGGTATTTCACTTCCGACTCGCGCAGGGTCGTGTTCGCGCGGTGACGCTCGACAAAATCGGCGGCCGTCCACGCGAGCAGGTCCACCAGCTTCAACTCCTCCTCGCCGGGGCTGTGCGGCTGGCGAAATTGCGTGCTCAAGACCCCCACCGTCTCTCCCTTGCGGCTGACCATGAGCGCGGATTGCACGGCGCTGATGCCGTCGGCGAGCATGGCCTCACCGGCTTCCGTGCCATCAAGGCCGGGAAAGCCCACGGTCTCCTCGATGATAAATCGGCGGCGTTCCACGCGCGCCGTGTCCCAACCTTGCGCAAAGCCCTCGTGGCGGAAGTGGTGGATAAACGGACTGTCGTCCGCATGGCCGCGCCAAGTGAACATATCCAGCCGCTTGCCATCCTCGCTGACGAGCTGGATGCAGCCGAGGTCAGTGTTCGTGAATTCGCACGCGGTGGCCAGTATCTCGTCGAGGGCGGTTTTCAGGTCGGTTTCGGTCGCGATCCGGGTGTGCAGGTCGTAGAGCCGGCGCATGCCGTGAAGGTCAGCCGCGAGTCGCGCCTCGCTCCGGCGCAGGGCGGCGTTGGCGCGCTCGGCTTCCTTGCGCGCGGCGATCGCGTCCTCCATGAGATTCAGCGCCGCGATGCGTTCGGCTTGCAGGCCGTCGGCCTTCTCCCCGCGGCTCGCGACCGCGTGCGCGGCGGAGGCGAAGCGCGCGAGATTTTTCAACAGCCGCGCGTCCTCGGCATCGAAGCGGTGCTCCGGCGTGTGGCTGATCGCCCAGAGTGTGCCGACGACGCGTCCGCCGACTTCCCACGGCACGAGCAGGCTTTCATAAATGCGCGGCTGCACCTCGCGCAACGCCGGGAAAAAGCGTTCAGCGTCGCGAAACAGCAGGACGCGGTCGCGCTCGATCACCGTCCCGCAAGGACTCGCCTCGCGCGGGATCGTGCCTTGCAGGCTTGGCGCGAAAGCGCCCGCCGCCGCGTGCCAGCGAAAGATGGCGCGTTCGCCGCCGGACTCGAGCACGGAAACGCCAGCCGAGTCGGCATGGCAAAGCTCGATGACCAGGTGCGCGAGCCTTTGCAAAACGCCGCGAGGATTCCGCGCCAGTTCCTGCGCCAGCTCGCTGAGCGCGCGGCTCTCGGCGTTGTAATCCGGCTCGCGCGCCGGCCGTCGCGCCAGCTCGCTCGTGATGAGCACGTCGTCCACGGATCGCGCGTCGCCCATAAGGAATGGAATCAGGTCTCGAATGCCAGCGGGTAACGCGCCGGCTCGCCCAGCCGCCCCGCCAGTTCGTTGACCTCTTTTTTTAGCTCCACCATCCGCAGCTCACGGCCGACGGCGGCTTTGTTGAACCGCTCCAGTTCCTCGTTGCGCGCGCGCACCTCGGCCTCGGCCTTTTTCCCGCGGGTGATGTCCACAAAAGTCAGCACCACGCCGGCGATGTGATCGTCGAGCGTGCGATACGGCAGGAGCCGCGCGAGATACCAGCGATCCTCGTTGTCGCGCACTTCGTGCTCGATGGGTGTGAGACGATCCAGCACCCGCACGGCGTCATTCGCGAATTCGAGGTAGTCAATCCGCAGGCGCAGGTCGGCGAGCGGACGGCCGAGATCGCCGGGGATCAAATTGAAAAGCGGCGCCGCGGTCGGCGTGTAGCGCATGATGCGCAGGTTGCGGTCGAGGAACACCGTGGCGATGGCCGTCGCGCTCATCAGATTGTGCAGGTCGCTGTTCGCGTGGCCGAGTTCCTCGACCTTGCTTTTCAACTCCTGGTTCACCGTCGCGAGTTCTTCGTTGATGCTTTGCAATTCCTCGCGCGAAGTCTCCAGTTCCTCGCTCGCGCTGCGCAGCTCCTCGTTCATCGCCTGCAATTCCTCGTTGCTGGCTTTCATCTCCTCGCTGCTCGCTTCGTATTGCTCCACGGTATCGCGCAAATGCGCCTTCGTCGTCTCCAGCTCGCGCTCGAGCTGGCGCACAATCGGCTCCGGCTCCGTGCGCGACACGGGCTGGTTTTCCCCGCCCGTGGTTTCCACCGCCGCGTGCATTTCAAAGACCACGAGCAAAAATCCCGGCGCCAGCTCGCGCGCGGGCGAGACGCGGATGTCCACCGCGCGGCGCTCGCCCTCAATCTCCACGGGCACGCGCGCGACCTCGACCGGCACTTTGGTTTCGGCGGCTTGAAAAAGCGCCGTGCGCAATTCGAGCCGCAGCATCGGATGGACGACGCGCAGCAGGTTCGTCGTCGGCTCGCCGCCGCTGAACTGCAAAAACCGGCCCGCTTTTTCCGAGATGTGGATGATGTCGTAGTCGCCGTTCACCACGACCGACGGCGGCGCGAAACGCTCGATCAAGCGGAAGTGCAGCTCGCCCATTGAGACGCGCTCGTCGCCGCCGCGCGTCAGCTCCGACAGCAGCAGCGACGACGCCCTGCCGTCGCTGGCCTGCTGCTGCGCCGTGAAGGAGCGCCCCGGCAGCACCGGGCCGCCGCGCGCCTTTTCCTGTGCCTCGATCGCGCGCAGCAGCGTGCTCGCGCCCGCCGGCACGGGCACGCCCATCCGTTGCGCCGGGCGCTGCACGTAGATGCGGTGCTTTTTGTCGAGCGCAGCAAAGAGCGCGCTGCCTTCGTCCACGGCTTCCGACGAGCCGAGGAGGAGCAGCCCGTGCGGCTTCAGCGCGAAGTGAAAAATATCGAGCACGCGCTTCTGCGCCTCTGGGTTGAGATAGATGAGCAGGTTCCGGCACGAGATGAGGTCCATGCGGGAAAACGGCGCGTCCCTCAACAGATCGTGCGAGGCAAAGAGCACCATCTCGCGCACCTCGCGCCGCACGCGGTAGCCGCGATGTTCCTTGGTGAAAAACCGCCGCAACCGCTCCTCGCTGACATCGGCGGCAATCGTCTCCGGGTAAACTCCGGCCCGCGCCAGTTGGACCGCCGAGTCATCCAGATCGCAGCCGAAAATCTGGATCGGCGGCGGCGCATCGAGCGTGCGCGCGTGCTCGACGACGAGCATCGCGAGCGAATACGCCTCCTCGCCCGACGCGCACGCCGGCGCCCAGACGCGCACGGTATCACTCGGCGTTTTGTTTTTGAAAATCTGCGGGATGTGCGCCTCCAGCGCCGCAAAGGCATCGCGGTCGCGGAAAAAATTCGTCACCGAGATGAGCAGGTCTTGCAGCAGCGCGCCGCATTCGCCCGGATGCGTCCGCAGAAAACTCAGATAATCGGACAAACCTTCCACCGCGTTGATCTGCATCCGGCGCGAGACGCGCCGCACGATGGTCGCGCGCTTGTAGTAGGAAAAATCGCGTCCCGTGCGCGCGCGCAAAAACGCGAGCACTTCGCGCAGCGCGGCCTCATTTTGATCGTCGGTCTTTGGCGGTGCCTGCGCGGGCTGCGGCCCTTCCTCCGGCGGCAATTTCAGCCGCGCTTCGCGCGCACGGTAATCGAGCAGCCGCGTCGGCATCTCCGCCGCGTGCAGCACCCAATCCACCATGCCCGTGGCGATGGAGCTTTGCGGCATCGCGGGATGCTCCGCCTCGTTCGGATCCTGCGCGATGGTCAGCCCGCCGCGTTCTTTGATGCGCTTGATGCCGATCGCGCCGTCGCCATCCGCGCCGGAGAGCACGATGGCGGTCGCGTGCGGTCCGTGCGTGTCCGCCAGCGAGCGGAAAAACAAATCCACGGCGACGCGTTTTCCTTTTTCCGGCTCCAGGTCATCGAGCCGCAAATGTCCGTCCACCGAGGTGAGATGTTTCGCGGGCGGGATGACATAAACCGTATTTGTCTCGACGCGCATTCCGTCGGTCGCGTGCATCACGCGCATCGGCGTGCAGCGCTGAAGCAGCTCGGGCATCGCGCTCTCGTGCTCCGGCGAAAGGTGCATGATGACCACAAACACCATCCCCGGGTCCGCCGGCATCGCCTTGAAAAATTCCTGCAACGCCGCGATGCTCCCCGCCGATCCGCCGAGGCCGATCATCGGCACCATCGCGTAGCCGCGCGTCGGCACGCTGTTGTCAATTTCCTCCGCTTGCTCTTGCTCGATGAAGTCGGGCGCAACGGCGGGCAATCCTCGCGCCACGCCGGCCGTCGCAGTTTCCTCGCGGTCTGCCTCGCCGCTCGCGCGCGCAACGGCGTCGGGCGGGGGATTTTTGGATTTTTCAGGATCAGCCATAAGGGCGACGCCGTTTTCTACATTGTCCCCCGACCCGGCACGCGCGCAAGATTCGGTTCTCCCGATTCGATCCTCGGCTTGCCCGCAGCCGGAGGAAAGGGATTCTTTTTTGCCATGCAATTTTTGTATTCAGCCTTTGGCGTCGGCGCGCAGCCGGGGCAGTTGACCTACGGCCAGGTGGCGTTGCGCGCCTTGCTCATTTTCTTCACGATGCTCATCATCGTGCGCGTGGCGGACAAACGGTTCATCGGCAAAAAATCCGCGTTCGACGTGATCCTTGGCTTCATCCTCGCCTCGTTGCTGGCGCGGACCATCAACGGTTCGGAACCGCTCGGTCCCTCGATCACCGCGGGCTTTCTCCTCGTCCTGCTGCACCGCGGCCTGGCCACGCTCTCGTGTCGCTGGCCGGCGCTGAGCACTTTGATCAAAGGCCAAAGCCAGAAGTTGATCGAGGAAGGCCGGGTGCAGGAGAAAACGCTTCACCGGCATCATCTCAGTGAGGACGACTTGTGGGAGGAACTGCGACTGCAAGGAGTGGAAAAACCCGCCGAAGTCCGCCTGGCCTGCCTCGAGCGCAGCGGCGTGGTCAGCGTGATCAAGCGGTCGCCGGAATAGGTGGAAAAACGCTCAGTCGGCGCTCGTTTCTTCGCGGCCGCGGAGCTTGAACAAAATCGGCAAGCCGCGATACGGCTCCAACTCGCGCAACTTGGTTTCCAGATAGCGCCGGTAGCCGTCGGTGAGCAGCGCCGGGTCGTTGACGAAGAGCAGAAAAGCCGGCACCGGCACGGGCGCGGCATTCCTCCGCTCGTGCTCGATCTGCGTGGCGTAGAGCAGCTTGAAGCGCCGGTTGGCCACGAGCGGCGGCGGCTGGAGTTCGAGCGCGGCGCGCAAGGCGCGGTTAAGCGGGCCCGTGGCGAGCTTGCGTTGCGCCGCAGCGCGCACGTCCGCCAGCGCGGAAGTGAGACGCGGCAGGTCGTCACCGCGCAACGCCGACAGCGCGATGAACGGAACGTGCGGCAGGAAAAACAGCTCGGCCCGCGCGCGTTCGAGCCATTCCTGGCGAAAGGCGTGCAACTCGCGGCCAGCTTCTTTTTTGCCAACCCGGCGTGCGTTGCCCTCGACCATGGGCGGTGCGAGCAAATCCCATTTGTTGACGGCAACGAGGCAGGGCTTGTTCGCCTTTTGCACGAGGCCGGCGATCTGGCGGTCCTGCGAGGTGACGCCGGCGCTGGCGTCGATGACGAGCACGCAGAGGTCGGCGCGGCGGACGGATTTTTCCGAGCGCATGGCGGAAAAAATCTCGGCGGAATTGTCGCGCTTGCCGCGATGGCGCAAACCGGCCGTATCGATGAGCACATACGGCTGGCCGTCGAGCACGCAGGGAATATCGACGGCGTCGCGCGTGGTGCCGGCGACTTCGCTGACGATGGTGCGTTGCGCGCCGAGCAGCGCATTGGTCAGCGAGCTTTTGCCAACGTTTGGCCGGCCGATGAGCGCGAGGCGGGGAACGGTGGATTGGGAAATTTCTTCTGACGACGAAGATGCGGCGTCCGGCGACGGTGCAACAACCGGCGGCAACCAGCGCTCGATGGCGGCTACGAGCGGGTTGATGCCGCGGCCGTGGGCGGCGCTGACGGCGTAGGTTTCGGCGAAGCCGAGCCGGGCAAAGTCGGCGGTGAGCGCGGCGTGCGCGTCGAGTTCCGGCTGGTCGATTTTATTGATGACGAGCAGCACTGGCTTGCCGCCGGCCCGGCGCAGACGCGCGGCGAGATCGAGATCGACGGGCGTCAATCCCGCGCGGCCATCGACGACGAAAAGAATGACCGCCGCGGCGGCAATGGCGATCTCGGCTTCGGCGCGCACCCGCGCGGTGAAGCCGCCGTCCACATCGGCGCCGATGCCGCCGGTGTCGAAGATTTCAAACGGCGCGCCGCTGCCCAGCCGGCACTCCGCGGAGAGCCGGTCGCGCGTGATCCCGGGTTGATCGTGGACGATGGCGATCTGCCGGCCGGCAAGGCGGTTGAACAAAGCGGATTTGCCGACGTTGGGCCGGCCCACGATGGCGGCGACGCGGGCAGCAACGGGCAGGGCAGGGGCTTCCATGGGAACCGGCAGCATACCACAGTTCCGCACTCATTTTTCCGCGCCCGCCTCGCCTGCCGGATGGCCCTGGAGCTGCCCGATGCCATCGCGCACATACGCGATACCGGAGAGGAAGGTGAACACGCCGGCGGCCACGACCGGCCATTGCGGCGGCGGCCAGCGAAAGCCGAGCATGACCCACGCGATGGCGATCATTTGCAAGACCGTGGCGATCTTGCCGGTCCAGCGCGGACGCACCTGGACGGTGCCGTTCAAGTAGTGCAATCCGAAGCTGCCGGCGACGACGATGATGTCGCGTGAAATCACCAGCACCGGGAACCAGAGCGGAAAACGGTAGCCCCAATCGGTGAACGTGAGCGTGAGCAAGCCGGCGAGGAGCAAGCCCTTGTCGGCGATGGGATCGAGGATCGCGCCGAGCCGGCTGCGCTGGTTGTAACGGCGCGCGATGTAGCCGTCGAGACCATCGCTCGCCGCGGCTATCAGGAAGACGACAATCGCCGCGAAGCGTTCCCATTCTTCCGGTTCACGCTCGCGCACACTATCGCCGTAATAAACCGCGAGCAGGACGAAGATGGGGATCAGCCCGATGCGGACGATGGTGATCTTGTTGGGCAGCGTCATGGCACCTTTGGACGCGCCAGAATCGCTGCCGCGAAGGCGTGCGGCGTCCGTTTTTCAAATCAAATCACCCGACTCGCCACGGGCGTCGTGCTGGCTGGGTTCCCGACCGGCTCGACCGACGGCGCGGTGGCTGCATTCGCCGCTGCCTCACCGGCATTGACGCGGCGATAAATCGCCAGCGTGGCAGCCAGTCCGCAGGCGGCGGCAAATGTCATCCAATACGCCGGCGCGGCTTTGTTGTGGGTTTTCTCGATGAGCCAGGTGGAAACCAAAGGCGTGTTGCCGCCAAACAGCGCCGTCGCCAAACTGTAGGCGAGCGAAAAACCGGCGGTGCGGACGTTCACGGGCACCACTTCGGTCAGCGCGACGACCATCGCGCCGTTGTAGCTGCCGTAGATGAACGAGAGCCACAACAGGACGATCAACATGCGGGCAAAGCTCGGCGCCGCTACGAGCCACGCGAGCGCGGGATAAACCGTCAAAATGGCGAGGGTGCAAAAAACGAGCAGGATCGGCTTCCGACCAATGCGATCCGAGAGCGCGCCCATGACGGGCAGCCAGATCAAGTTCGAGACGCCGACGCAAAACGTCACGATGAGGCTGTCCACTTCGCTGAGCTTGAGCACGCTTTTGCCGAAGGTTGGCGTGTAAACCGTGATGAGATAAAATGAAACGGTAGTCATCACCACGAGCAACATGCCTTCGAGCACGATGGCCCAGTTGGCGAAGATGGAGCGGAAGATTTCCTGCGTCGAAGGCCGATGCTTGCGCGCCTGAAATTCCGCCGTCTCCTGCAACGAGCGCCGGATGATGAAAAGAAACGGCACGATCAGGCAGCCGATGAAAAACGGCACCCGCCAACCCCAGGCGGCCACATCCTCCGTCGAGAGTGTCTTGTTCAAAGTGTAACCGATGATCGCCGCGAAGATGATGGCGACCTGCTGACTGGCCGATTGCCAGCTCACGTAAAAACCCTTGTGCCCCGGCGTGGCCATTTCAGCGAGATAAACCGACACGCCGCCCAGCTCGACGCCGGCGGAAAATCCCTGGAGCAACCGGCCGACGAGCACGAGCAACGGAGCCAGCAAGCCAATGGTCGCGTAGCCCGGCACAAAGGCGATGAGCACCGTGCCCATCGCCATGATGCCGAGTGTGGTGATGAGTCCCTGCCGTCGCCCGACGCGGTCCACGTAGGCACCGAGAAAAATCGCGCCGAGCGGTCGCATGAGAAAGCCGGCGCTGAACGTCGTGAAAGTAAGTATCAGCGAGGCGAACTGGCTGCTGGTCGGAAAAAAGGCGCGCGAGATGTGCGTGGCGTAGAACCCGAACAGAAAGAAATCGAACATCTCCAGGAAGTTTCCGCTCGTGACGCGGAAGACCGTGCCGATCTTCGATTGGGAGGAGGTTGGGGGATTCATAAAAGAACGGGGGAGTGCCTGAGTTTAAGTCAACTAGTTTGCATTGACGAGCTTTCTTCTTTGCGCAGGTAGGAACGGCTCGCCGGGCCGTCTAAAGATTCAGGGACGTTTCGGCGAAACGTCCCTACCTCTGCTGCTCAAAGCAGTTGAAACGGATCGATGTCCACGGCGACCTGAACGTCTTCGGGCAGCGTCAATTTTTCCAGGACGACGCGCAGATGGCGCGAGAGTTTCAGCGGGTTGCGGGCGCGCAGCAAAAGCTGGAAACGCCAGTGGCCTTTCAGCCGTTCCAGCGGCGCGGGCGCGGGTTCGCCGAGCGTGACGCCGGGCGGGAGATTTTCGCGCAAGCGGCGGTGCAACGTTTCGCAGCAAAACTTCCCGCGCTCCTGGTGCGGACAGCGCAGCGTGACGAGCGCGAGGTGCAGGAACGGCGGAAAATCGCACTGCGCGCGGAAGCCGCTTTCCTGTTCCCAAAAACCGGCGAAATCGTGGTGCCGCGCGAACTGAATGCTCGGCGAAAACGGCGTGAACGATTGCACGAACACTTCGCCTTCGGTCTCGCCGCGACCGGCGCGGCCGGCGACTTGCGTGAGCAGTTGAAACGTCCGCTCGCCGGCGCGGAAATCGGGCAGGTGCAGCGCGAGGTCGGCGTTGATGATGCCGACGAGCGTGACGTTCGGAAAGTGCAAGCCTTTCGCGATCATTTGCGTGCCAACGAGAATGTCGATCTTGCCGGTGCGGAAAGCCGTGAGCGTTTCGCGGAACGCGTCTTTTTTCGTCATCGCGTCCGCGTCCATGCGGCGCACGACGGCCTTGGGAAAAACTTTGCCGACGACTTCTTCGACGCGCTCCGTGCCGAGGCCGGCTTGCCGAATCGCCGGGTCGCGACACTCCGGGCAACGCGTTGGCAGCGCGGCTTGGTGGCCGCAAAGATGGCAGACAAGGCGGTTCATCTGCCGATGCACGGTGAGCGCGACGGAGCAGGCGACGCATTTGTGAACGTGGCCGCAGACCGGGCAAACGAGCGAGGTCGCGAACCCGCGGCGGTTCAAGAACAGGATCGTCTGCTCTTTTTTTTCGAGCCGGTCGCCGATGGCGGCGCGGAGTTTTTCGCTGAGCACGATGGGCTGCGCGGAATGGCGGCCCTGGCGTTGCGATTCGGTGCGCAGATCGACGATGCGCATCCGCGGCATCCGGCGGTCGTCGATGCGCTGGGGCAATTCGACAAGCCGGTATTTGCCGGTGGCGGCGTTGTGAAAACTCTCCAGGCTCGGCGTCGCGCTGCCGAGGAGCACGACGCAATTTTCTTCCAACGTCGCGCGCAGCACGGCGATGTCGCGGCCGTGGTAACGCGGCGCTTCTTCCTGCTTGTAGGAATTCTCGTGCTCCTCATCGACGACGATGATGCCGAGGTTCGTCAGCGGCGCGAAGACGGCTGAGCGCGCGCCGATGACGACCGCCGCGCGGCCGTCGCGAATCTTGTGCCATTCATCGTGCCGCTCGCCGTCGGAAAGGTGCGAGTGCAACACGGCGACCTCGTGCTGGGTCGGCTCGAAACGCGATTTGAAACGCTCGACGGTTTGCGGCGTGAGCGAGATTTCCGGCACGAGCACGAGCGCCGTGCGCCCGCGTTCGAGCGCCAGCGCGATGGCTTGCAAATAAACCTCCGTCTTGCCGCTGCCGGTGACGCCGTGGAGCAGGATCGGCCGTTTGCCGGCGCTGCCCGGCGCGGCGTCGAGCGCCTCGCGGGCTGCGAGCAACGCGGCGGCTTGATCGGCGGAAAGCGTCTGCGGCGGACTGGCCAAAAATTGCTCGCCTTCGTAGGGATCGCGCGCGACGGCGGCGGCCGCGGTGACGAGCCAGCCGGCTTTGGCGAGGGCGTTGAGCGTGGTGTGCGTCGCGCCGCATTCGGTCAACAACGGCGCGACGGCGACTGGTTCGCCGAGGGCGTTGCGCGCGAGGGCTTCGAGCAACTCGGCCTGGCGCGGCGCGCGTTTTTTCAACGTCGCAAGATCGTCGTTCGACGGCAGGCGCAGGAGCCGGGCGTGGAGTTGTTTTTTGTAATTCACGGCGGCCTCGCGGATGACCTGCGGCAACACGGCGCGCATCGCCGTTTCCACCGCGCAGCAATAGTAATCGGCCATCCAGCGCGCCATCGTGATGAGCACGGTGCTGAGGATCGGTTTGCCGTTGTGGAGGGCACCGGCGAGCGGTCGCAACTTTTCCGCTGGCACGGGGCTTTCCGCCGGCAGATCGACGACGGTGCCGAGCGCGGCGGCGCGTTCGCGAAAGGGCACCCGCACGCGGCTGCCGACTTGGACCAGGCCGACGAGCGCCGGCGGCACGCGGTAGTCGAACTCGCGGTCGGCCGAGCGGTCGATGATGACGCGGGCGAACATGGCTGTTTGGGTGAAAAAGCGTGGACGCGCGGGCAGCCGCGAATCCGGGGCAACAGCGTAAAACAGATTTCGCCCGAGAGCCACGCGCGCGGCTCGACATTCCACGGCGCTTTTCTACACTCTCCTCGCTGCGCGGCCCGTGAGCGCTGCTTCTCCACGATTTCATGCTGCGTGTTCTGTTCCGGCTCGCCTTTGGCTGCGCGCTCCTCGTCGCGCTCGCGGGCGGCTGGCTGCTTTGGCGTTCGCCGGACCCGTTTTATGACGCCTCGGAAATGCTCGCCTACCGGCGTTACCATCGCTTCGACCAGCTCATCACCGACGCGGCCAGGCGGCAGAGTGTGGACCCGTTGCTGATCAAAGCGGTGATCTGGCGCGAAAGCCGGTTCCAGCCGGAAAAGGAAGGCAACGCCGGCGAGCGCGGGCTGATGCAAATCACGAGCGCGGCGGCGGCGGAATGGGCGAAGAGCGAACGCGGCGGCGCGCTGCTGCCGCAGGATTTGTTTGACCCGCGGACCAACATCGAGGCCGGCACCTGGCTACTCGCGCGCGCCTTGCGCCGCTGGCAGGCGCAGTCGGTGGATAATCCGGTGCCGTTTGCGCTGGCGGAATACAACGCCGGCCGCAGCCGGGTGCAGCGCTGGGTCGCCGCGGCGGGCGACCGGGATCGGGATCCGGCGAAGCCTGGCAACCAAATCAGCGGCGGCGATCTGGAAGAGCGCATCGGTTTTCCGGGCACGCGCCAATACGTGCAGGACGTGCAGGGCCGGGCGGAGTTTTATCGCAAGCGCGGGCGGCTGTGAGCCGCCGTGGAGCGCAGCCCGAAGTGGTCTGCCCGCCAGACCCAGCATCTCGGCTTGTGTAATGCCGCGCAAACTGGCAAACTTCCTTTGCCATCGGTTTGTCCGTGGTGTTGTGCAGCCGTTTTTATGAACCGTTTTTATGCCACGCTGCTTCTCTGTTTGACGCTCGTCGCGCTGCGGCCAAACGTCGGGTTTGCCATCATTTTGTATGACACGGGCGATCCCTCGGCCAACACCACGCGACCCAACGGGCCCAACGGGTTTGGCTGGGATTTTCAAGGCCAGATCGGCAGTTTTCTTGGCACCGCGATTGCGCCCAATTATTTCATCACCGCGCAGCACTTCGGCATTTTTGCCAACGGCACAAATTTCACATATCAGGGCAGCACCTTTCAAACGACAGCCTCGTTTACGGATACGGGCAGCGACCTGGTAATTTATCAAGTAAATGGCACCTTCAACAGCTACGCGTCGCTCTACACGAATGCCGGCGGCGAAGTCGGCCAGGGGCTTTACGTGTTTGGCCGCGGCACGCAGCGCGGCGCGCAGATTCTCGTGGGCAGCGGTAACAATCAGCATCTCGCAGGCTGGGGCTGGGGCGCGAGCGACGGTGTGCAGCGCTGGGGGCAAAACACGGTGTCCGCGGTGGAGAACGGCTTTGTCGAGGCGGCGTTTGACCAGATCAGCGGCGTGAACGAAGCCGCTCTCTCCGCTGGCGATAGCGGCGGCGGCCTCTTTATCCAGGACGGCGGCGTGTGGAAGCTGGCGGGAATCAACTACGCGGTCAGCGGGCCGTATAGTTACAACAGCGACGGCTCGGGCGCGTTCAACGCATCGCTCTTCGACGCGCGCGGGCTTTACGAAAACAACGGCACTTCCTACACGCTCGACTCCGGCTCGACCCCTGTGCCGAGCCTGTTAGCCGCCACGGAAATCGCGGGCCGTCTCTCCTTTATCGATTCCGTGGTGGTGCCCGAGCCGGGAGCCGGCTGGTGCGTGCTCGCCGGGTTGTCGGCCTGGGTGGCGCGGGTGGTTTGGCGCCGACGCACCCGACGCGGGCACGCTGCCGCGTGACGCGACGTGCTATCGGCTTGGCCCGGATGTGCAAAGAGTCTGGCGTCATTCGTTTCTTTGCGTGAAGCTGCCTTTCGCGCATCACGCGTTTGCATGAATACTCCGCCGCCCCCGCCGCCGCCTTCACCCTACGGTTCGCCGCCGCCACAATCTCCGCCGCCCCCCTCGGCTTCCTCCACCGCGCAGACCTGGGGCGGGCAGCATCCGCAGCAACCGCCGGTTGCGCCGGGTTATCCTTATCAGCAGGGACAATATCCACAGCCCGGCTATCCCGTCATGCAGCCGCAGGCGCCGCGTCCTTCGTGGGCGCCGTTTTTTTGGATCATGGGAATTTTGGGGCTGATCGGAGTTTTAGTTGTCACGACGTTTTTCTGGCTCTACGGCAGCAAGGTTAAAGAGATGTTCCAGCAGGCGACTGCCGACGTGCGGCAGGGGAATCGGCAGACCACTGCTTCAACCTCGCCCACGCCGGAGCCAGAGTCGCAGCCGTCGCAAGCGTCCTCCCCGGCAACGACGAATGCGTCCTCGCCGACGCCTGCCTCGCAAACGGCGGATGCGCAGTTCAAGGAAGGCGAGCGGCTTTACGACGCGAAGCAATACGCCGAGGCGCAGCGCATTTTCCGCCAGGCCGCCGCGAGCGGGCAGACGCGGGCGATGGTTTATCTCGGCTACATGTATGAGAACGGCCAGGGCGTGACCAAGGATTGGTCGCAGGCTTACACCTGGTATCGGCAGGCGGCCGACCGCGGGGATGCCGACGCGCGGTGCCGGGTGGGCCTTTGTTATCTCAATGGCTGGGGAGTCCAGCAGGATGTGACGGAAGGTGTGCGCTGGATTCGCCAGTCCGCGGAGGCGGGCGATGCGGACGGCCAGTATCAACTGGCGGTGCTCTACGCCCATGGGCCGGGCGTCACGCCAGACCGCGCGAGGTCATTTGAGTGGATGCAGAAGGCGGCGGACAACGGCAGCGTCAATGCCCAGTCCGGTCTCGGCGTGGCTTACATGAACGGCACCGGCACGACGCGGAATTACGCGGAAGCGTTGAAGTGGTTCCGCAAAGCCATGGACGGCGGCAGCGATTTTGCACGGTCCGGCCTCGGGATTCTTTACATGAATGGCTGGGGCGTGCCGCAGGATTATTCGAAGGCTTACATCTTTTTCCAAAACTCCGCCGACAAAGGAGAATCCGAAGGCCAGTTCGGCCTGGGTTATTTGTATATGACAGGCAAAGGCGTGGCGAAGGATTACAACAAAGCGTTGGAGTTGATCCGCCAATCCGCCGACCAAGGTCAGGACGATGGCCAGTGGGCGCTCGCTTTCATGTATGAAAAAGGCTGGGGCGTGCCGCAGGATTACGCGAAAGCGCTGACGTGGTATCAAAAAGCCGCCGAGGGCGGACACGCCGACGCCGAGTGCGCGATCGGGTTTTTCTACCTCAACGGCATGGGCGTGCCAAAGGATTACGCGCAGGCGCTGATCTGGTTCAAGAAAGCGGCCGAACAACCGGTTGTCGTCTCCAGCGGCCGGTCGGACGCGTTGTCGAACATCGGCTGGATGTATGAAAACGGCGTCGGCGTGGCCAAGGACAACGCCCAAGCCGTGCAATGGTATCGCCGCGCTGCGGCGGAAGGGAGCGCATCGGCGCAAAAAGCCTTGGTGCGGCTGGGGGATCGTCGGAGCACTTCGTCTTAAAAACGAACTCGCTGCCGCCGGCTCAGCGCAGCGGGAGCAGACCTGATGCAGGAAAGCGGGAAAACGGCGGCTGCGGAACTGGTCAGGCTGCCGGCAGCTTGCGTCGGGGAGCGCGCCGCGTAATCGCCGGCGATTGGGAGCGGCGCTTTGCCTGATTCAAAAGCGCGGCGATACCGCCGAGCGAGAATTGCGCGATGTGATCCGCCAAGGCGTCCACTTGATTTGCTGCGGCCGGCGCCGGCGGGAATAGCCGTTCGATGAGCGCGCGATTTTGGGAGTAAATCAAACACTGCCCGACGATGCTCAGCCCGATGCGATTGTGCTGCGCGCGCGGCAGTCGATTTCCAGTCAGCGCGCGCAGGATCGCCGCCAGCGTTTCGCAACGCGGACGCATGGATTCCTCCACCAAGCTGTCGAGCGCCGGCGTCGGCTGCGCCATCTCACGGGCCATCAGCCGGCCGTGCCAAGCCGGGCGCGCGGGGCCGAGCAGGTGCTGCAAAAATCCGCGGACGCAGGCGCGCAATTGCTCGCGCGGCGGCCGGGCGGCGTTGACTGTCAGCGCACATGCCGCCGCCGCGCGGTGGGCATGATGCAGGACGGTCGCATACAGTTCGTCCTTGTCGCGGAAATGGTAATTGACGGCTGCCAGGTTGACGCCGGCGCGCTGCGTGATCTGCCGGATCGTCGGCGCATGAAAGCCGTGTTCGGCGAACACTTCGCCGGCAGCTTCCACCACGCGGCGCCGGGTCTCGTCGGCGTTGGGCGAGGAACGCGGGCGGCGACGGCGTGCGGGCAGGAGGGCGGCGATTGCGGCAGCCATATTGAATATATAATTAAAACATTTGTTTTAATTATACAATTGAAATTTTCGTTTGCACGGGATAGAGAATCGAGTGACCGCGATCCGCCGCTCCTGGCGCCTGCTGCCCGCTTTTTCCCGACGCGACTTGCGTTATCTGCGCCTGCTCTGGGCCGAGGCGAAACGGCCCATTGTGCCGGCTCCCGTCCGGCCTCAACCGGGCGCCTGGCCGTCCAAGGGAATCACCGCTTGCTGGCTGGGGCACTCCACGGTGCTGTTGAATTTCGACGGCGTCACGATCCTCACCGATCCCGTGCTCGGCAGCCGCATCGGCATCCGCGCCGGCCCGGTCGTCATTGGCATGAAGCGGCTCGTCGCGCCCGCGCTGAAGGCGCGCGAGTTGCCGCACATTGACCTCGTCCTGCTCAGTCACGCGCACATGGATCATTTCGACCGCGGCACGCTGGCGCAGCTCGGCGCGCGGTTTGCGCGCCGCGGGGTGCAGGTCGTCACCGCGCACGCCACGAGCGATCTGCTGCGCGGCACGCGCTTGCAGCGCGTCGCTCGGGAGTTGCGCTGGGGCGAGCGCGCCACGCTGGAATTTTCCGATGATCGCGGCGAGCTGGAAATCGAAGCCATCGAGGTGCGCCATTGGGGCGCGCGGCTGCGCACCGACAACCACCGTGGTTATTGCGGCTACCTTCTGCGCCGCAACGGACGCGCCGTGCTCTTCGCGGGCGACACGGCCTACGCGCCGGAGGCGTTCGCGCGCCTGCGCCGGCCCGGCGGCTACGATCTGGCGCTCGTGCCCATCGGCACCTACGATCCGTGGATTGCAAATCATTGCACGCCTGAGCAAGCCGTGCGCATGGCTGACCTGGCTGGTGCGCGCGTGTTGCTGCCCATCCATCACCAGACGTTCAAGCTCAGTCGCGAACCGTTCGACGAGCCGTTGCGTCGTTTCGAGGCTGCCTTGGCGAAAACACCCGAGCGGATCGCGTTGCGGCGGATTGGCGAGACGTTTCGGTTGGAATAATTTGCGGCGCATCCATGGCGCGCTTTCGTTCTCTGCACTCGTGGGACCTTTCGCCCGCGGCGGCTCGTCAGTTGCAAAGCGAATTGTGCGCGCAGTTGCAACTGACAGCCCTGCCCGAGGTCGGTGCAATCCAAACGGTCGCGGGCTGCGACATTTCCTTTGCTCGCGGCGACGACACGGCGTTTGCCGCCATCGTGGTCGTTCGACTGCCGGACTTGGCGACCTTCGAGGAGGCTGGGGCCGTCACCAAGCTCCATTTTCCTTATGTGCCGGGTCTGCTCTCGTTCCGCGAAGCGCCGCCGCTCCTCGAAGCTTGGGCA
>Ga0213876_10001086_pt1 | contig 17444 bp, 17 predicted proteins | sample BarmaccomBMRX_R9_FD_160113 | JGI IMG/M metagenome (GOLD analysis project Ga0213876, IMG submission 160113) | Root-associated microbial communities from Barbacenia macrantha in rupestrian grasslands, the National Park of Serra do Cipo, Brazil - RX_R9 | ecosystem: Host-associated > Plants > Roots... | reverse complement strand
GCGATATTGCATACGTTGTCACGTTCTTGGCCTCGCCGAAAGCGGCCGCGGTCAACGGTGACGTGGTCGCCGCGGCCGGCGGCATCAAAGGCGTCATCTACTACTGACATGCCTGGCCCATCACCCCGCGAGTTCTGCCAGGAACAGCTGCTGCTGCTCGGCGACGAGGAGCTGCTGCCCCAGGCCCAGGCGGCAACCCTGGAGATCCTGCATTCGACGATCATGAAGGACCCGGACGGGCCAACCTTCGAGGCTCGTCTCAAAGTGCTCGCGGCTGCGGGGCCGGAGGATGGTTCGCGGCTGAGCGACGCGGCACAGGTCGCGCAGGTGCTGCTGGAAACCTGGCTGCACGCCCAGCAGCTCGAAGCGTAGGCGGGCTGGATCCGTTCGTCAGTTCGTGACCGAATCCGCTTCGGTGCGTGACGGGATCGCGAACGCCGCGGACAGCTTTTGAATGAGCTCCTCCGCCTCAAATGGCTTCGCGATTAGCCCCGCCACCGCGCTCGAGAGGTCCGTCGCATCGAGCAACCGTGACCAGCGCCGTGGGACCATGACCACCAAACGCAGGCGACCGTTGACATCAGCAAGCTCTGCACGGTGGTCTTCCGAAAGCAAGCCCTGCATGGTCTGCCAGGCAACGAGGGCCACCGCGTTGGCTGTCTCACTTGCGAGATCGAGCCCCTGCTCGAGCGACTCGATGACTTCCGCCCGGTAGTGCTCGGCGGTGAGAATGGTCAGAATCGCCGAGCGCAGCGCGGCATTCGGTTCGAGCAGCAGCACGCGGCCGCGGCGGTGCTCAATAGCGCGGGTCTCCATTGACACCTAGATCCGACAGGGTAGGCAACGTGGCGCGTGCAAACCCGTGTATTCATGCACATCTTCGGCTCTGGAGGGTCGAAATGTGCGGAGTTTTGTGACGTTCAGCCGGGCGTCAGGCAGAGCCTGGTTGGTCGGTGGCCGACCGCGCCGGAGTACCCCAGATCAGATGCAGCGGCCGGCGCACGGGCGGCTCTTGCGACACCGGCGGCAGCGCCGCCATGGCGATGATCTGCTCCAGGCGGGTGCGGCGGTCGCGTGGATCCCTGCGGAAACGATCGCGCCTGATGCGTGGCTCCCATCGGGGCTGGTCGTCAAAACTATCAAACCAGTCGATCTTCGGCACCCCTCACAGTCTATTCGGCACTCAGAAACCCGAGCACGTCTTTTGCGAAGCGCTCTGGCTGCTCTACGGGCACGCCGTGTCCCGTGTCGTCATAGACAACGAACTTGGCGTTGGGAATGCCGTTGGCCGTCGGCTTACCAACCTCTTCGAACGAGTTGACCGGGTCATTGCGCCCCCAGATCACCAGCGTTGGCACCTGGATGTGCGGCAGCCGGCGCAGCACGTTGTACCGCTGTCGCGTGATTGGGTTGGTCATGTGCCGCATGACTTTGGCAAACGCCTCAGCATGCCCTGGCAGGTCGCGCTTGGCAATGAAGGTCGCCGCAAGCTCGTCTGCAGTAAAGGCTCCGCCAGATGCCGCGGCCATGCGGCTGTAGTGCTCTCGAATGGCTTCGGGCGCCGGCACCTTGAATTCGACCATGTTCTGCAACGGTCGCGTGGCTGCGCCACCACCGCACACGTTCACCGCTTTGCGCACACGGTTAGGGCTCTCATAGGAGAGCAGGCTCAGAATCCAGCCGCCCATCGAATGCCCCACCACGTTGGCCTGGTCAATACCGAGCACGTCCATGAATTCGCGGATGTGGTCCACCAGGTAGGCGAACGAGAATTCCTGGTCGAGTACGTCGCCGCTGCCCCAGTTGAGGCAGTCGATCGCCAGGACCCGAAGCTGCTGCGAGAGCGGTCCCATGGCCAGCGACCAGCTCTCGCAGCCCGAATTCCAGCCGGCGCCATGGATCAAAATTGTGGGGGTGCCCGTGCCGGCTTCCCAGTAGCGCGTCCGGCCATGCGACATCTGTGCGAACTTCTCGGTCCAAACTCGTTCGGCGATTGTCATGTTGCAGAGCGCTCCTACCTGTTGATGCGAATGAAGAGTCCTGCGAACGCCAGGGCGACGCCGAGGCACACACCTGTGCCATCGAGGACGTACTGCGAAACGGCGCGAGCGTAGGCGGCGCGATTGTTGGCATCGATGCTCGCGGGCACGCGCGTACCGTTCACACCCAAGTCCTCGAACAACAGCACGGGATTAAGTCCACCGTCGGGACTGATGCGGTCGATGGTGGTGTACGCGGTAGCCGCGTGCGCCGAAAGGCCGACCGCGAGCACCAGCCCGAAGACGACCAGGACCCATGCCCAACCTGGCGCGCGAGGAGCAACAGCGCGCTCCAACGCCGCAAGCTGCGCCTCGGCCGCCTCAGCCAGCGACAGCCTCCCAGCCGGCGTTGGTGATGCGCCCGATCCCGGGAAACGGCAGGTGATACGACAGCACCAGGGCGCCTTCGCGTCGCGCGCGCTCCACCAGTGCTTGGCGTGTCTCGCGCGAAAGCTGTGGTAGCGAGTCAAACACGGGCGACCATTCGGGATGGTCGATCTGCAGCGCGTGGTGCACGAGGTCGCCGACGTACACGGCCGTCTCCTGGCCCGCCGTAAATGCCACGCCCATGTGCCCAGGCGTATGGCCAGGCAGCGGTAGCAAGCGCACACCAGGGGCAATCTCCTGCTCACCGTCGGCCAGATCGAGGCGCTGCGCCGCGTGCAGCGGCGCGATTTTTTCCTGCACCACCTCAACCACGGGAGCACCTGGCTGGCGTCCATGTTCCCAATCCGCCTTGCCCAACCAGTAGCGCGCTTTCGGGTACGCGGGTGTTGCTGCTTCACCAGCGCCGAGGACGGTGCCGCCCACGTGATCACCATGAGGATGGCTCAGCACGACGGTGTCGACGTCCTCGGCCGAGACGCCAACCTCCGCCAGCGACTGCGCGAGAAGGCCTACTTCCGGTCGATCCGGGCGCGGCCCAAAGCCGGTGTCGACAAGGATGCGTCGGTCCCCGACGCGCACGAGCAGGCAGGTCAGCGCCAGCTCGATGTTGCCATGGGCGTTCAGCGGCACGTGCGGCTGCCACTCCTCGGACGCGGCATCCTTGAAAATGCTCGCCGGTGGCATCTGGAGAATCGCGCCGTCCGAAACTGGCTGGATGGTCAGCGGCCCGATGCGCAGCGGGCTGGCACGATGCACGATCGCCATCTGATTGCTACCGCACACCACGGTACCGCATCGGACCAATGCTTTACACTCGCGTCGAATGGCCGAATCCAGCGAGTACCTGCGCGAGATTGAGTCCCTCGAGGCGCAAGAGCTGCGTCGGCCACTGGCAATTGTTGGTTTTGGCGGCTGGATCGACGCGGGCTACGCCGCGACCGGGGCGGTGCGCTATCTGGTTGATCATCTCGAAGCCAGCCGCATCGCCGAGCTCGACCCGGAGCCGTTTTACGCGTTCACCGATACCCGCCCGCGGGTGAGTCACCCGTCACCAGGTCGGCGTGAGCCCGTCTGGCCGAAGGTCGAGTGGTTCGCGGTGCACATGCCCGAGGACCAGGCGCATGACCTGGTGCTGTTTACCGCGCCCGAGCCGAATCTCCGTTGGCGCGGCTTCACCACCGTGGTGCTCGACGTGTTTCAGAAGCTTGGAACCGACACCCTGGTGAGCTTCGGCGCCGTTCTCGCGCCGGTCCATCACCGGGCGACGCCGCCGATGCGTGGCTGGGCTACCACCGACAACCTCAGGTCCCTGCTGCGTCGACGCCAGATCGGGTCCGGCCGGTATGAAGGCCCGACGGGCATCACCACCGTGTTGCTCGCCGCGGCGCGAGACCGGGGATTGCCGGCCTTCAGTTTGAGCACGTCTTCGCCAAGCTATCTGACCGACATGCCCAATCCGCGAGCCTCGGCAGCGCTGCTGCGCATGGCCGGCGAGATCGGCACCATCCAGTTCCCGCTCAGCGATCTTGACGCCGAGAGCCTGGTGGTAGCCGAGCGCATCGACCAGTTTCTCGCAGAGCGGCCCGAGCTCAAAGAAGCCGTCGACCGCTTGCCGTATACCGCCGAGGAGACGCCCGCCTCGTCTGAGTACGAGCCATCCGAGCCGCCCGCTGAACTACCCAGCTCAGCCGCCGTGCTGCAGGACCTGGAGGATTTTCTCAGAAACCTCCGCCGCGACAACGGCGGCTCGACAGATAACTAACCGCCTCCTGTTTAGGGTGGGCGGGTGGGACCTTACTCGGGGACGGTCATGATCTCCAGCAGGTGCCCATCGGGATCGGCGAAGTAGAGCCCACGCCCGCCGCGGCGATGGTTGATCTCGCCATCCCGTGATGAATTCGGCCCGCTGCCGTACGCCACCTTCTCTGACTTGATCCGACCAAAGATGGTGTCGAACTCGTCGTCGCTGACGACGAAAGCGTAGTGGTGTGACTCGAACTGCTCGCGGTTGTCGTAGTCCAACGCTAACTCTTCATTGACGCGCACCTGGGCAAAGTGGCCAATTGGCCCGGAGTACTTCACCCCGAAGATGCGGGCGAAGAACTGAGCCGATTGCTCCTTGTCGCGTGACGGCACAATGGTGTGATTCAGCGTGATCGGCATAGCGCTGTTGTACCTCAGCCCACTACGATCGGTACCGGCGTTTTGCAGCGATGTTCACAGCCCGCGGCTATTCGTACTCCCAAAAGCGGCGCCGTCGACATCGCGCTGCCATCCGCGCGAAACGGCGGCGGCCGCCGGGAGCTGCGTTGCTCATGGCCCTGGCAGTCTTTGGCCTCTGCGGCGCGGCATTCACGATCGTGGCATCGATGTCCTCCGCGACAAGCACGGAGGCGGCAGCGCCAACTCCGGTAGCTGAAGCGCTGATGGCCCTGGCAACGGTCGCACCGCCTACGTCGACAACCGTGCCACTTCGGCCAACGGCGCCGCCCACACTGGTGCCAACGCTCGTGCCCACGCTTGCGCCGCGACCGGCTGGCCTCTTGCCGGAACACCGCATCCTCTCGTTCTACGGCAACCCCCTGGCTAAGGAGATGGGCATCCTGGGCGAGTTGCCTTCCGAGCAGATGCTCGCACGGCTGAAGCAGCAAATGGCAGCGTACGCGGTGACCGATGCGTCGCGGCCATTCGTGCCCGCACTCGAGCTGGTGACACCGGCCGCCCAGGGCTGGGCCGGCGAGGATGGCCTCTACCGTGCCCGTATGAAACCAGAGGTCATCGAGCAGGTCGCCAATTGGGCGGAAGCCAACGATGCGCTCCTGATCCTCGATGTCCAGATTGGCTTGAGCACGGTGCCCGAGGAGGTGGAGGCACTTATCCCGTACCTCCGTCGACCCTACGTCCACCTGGCGCTTGACCCAGAATTTGCCATACCGTCAGGACACATTCCAGGTGAAGTGGTGGGAACCCTGGACGCCTCCACCATTGATGGGGTCGTGCGCACGCTTTCAGAGCTGGTCGCCTCGGAACATCTGCCGCCGAAGATCCTGGTCGTCCACCGTTTCACCGACTCCATGGTTACCAATGCCTGGGAAATCGCCCACTCCGATCCGAATGTGCAGATCGTCGTCACCATGGACGGCTTCGGCCCGCCTGCCCTGAAACTGGCGCAATACCGAAGTTACGTGCACGACCAGGGAGTCCAGTACTCGGGGATCAAACTCTTCTACCACCACGACGTGCCGCTGCTCACGCCCAAGGACGTGCTGGGGTTGGACCCGTCACCGGACCTGGTCATCTACCAGTAACGCGGAAACTCCACCCGAGGGGTGAACTCGGTGAGGTTTATCCCTGTGGGTGCAACCTCCGTCGGTTGAGGTCCGTGAGATTCCGCCCCAGAGGTCCAGGATCCCTCCTGGTTGTTTCGCGCTCCGGGGCGATAGCAGTCGGGCGCGTTATACGACCGCGTAACGATTGAGCGCTTCGGCGCTGAATTCCAGCCCCAAACCGGGTTTGGAAGGAACTCGCAGGCATCCATCAAGTTCCACCGATGGAAACTCCGTCCACAACCGATAGGTCCATGGCATGTACTCCACCGTGAGCCCATTCGGAATAGCTGCCACCAGGTGGAGGTGGATCTCCGGAATAAGGTGCGAAACGACCGGCCGGTTGAAGGCCTGCGCCATACCCGCGACTTTCATCCACTGCGTGATGCCGCCCACGCGCAAGAGATCGATCATGACAATATCAATCGAGCGCGACTCCAGCAGGTGGCGGAAAGGCACGATTCCGTAGTGATACTCACCAGCCGCAATAGGCATCACCAGGTTATCCGCCACGGTTGCAAGACCTGGAAAGTCATCATGCGCCACCGGATCTTCGAGCCAGAACAGGCCGTACTCCTCGATGGCCCTGCCAACTCGGATGGCGTGCGGCACGCTCCAGAGCTGGTTGATGTCGCACATGAGATCGACGTCTGGACCAATACTGTCGCGCATCACGCGAACGCGCTCCACCGATGCGGACACGGTCGGCTCGGACCCGCATTGCATCTTCATCTGGCGGAAGCCCATGCTCACCAGCCGCGGCCCCGAAGTCGCCAGATAATCCACCGGATGCTGGCGCAGCAGTGCGCCGCTGGCGTACGTCGGCACCCGGTCGCGCAGACCACCCAGCAGCTCCGAGACTGACTTGCCTTCGGCTTTGCCGCGCAGATCCCAGCAGGCGATGTCAACGGCCGAGAGCGCCAGCGTGTAGATGCCACCCGGCCCCGCCCCGCCGCCGGCCGCTTGGGCTTTCGCGGCAATCGTCTCGACATGCGTTGGATCTTCGCCAACGGCAAGTTCCGCAAGCGCATCCACCGCTGCTTTGAGAGCACCCGTGAGCGCGCCACCGAAGAAGGTCAATCCAAGACCGGTGAGACCCTGGTCGGTCTGCAGCTCCAAGGTGACGAATTCGCGCGTATCGTTCCGCTCGGGCAGTCCGACAACGAGAGGATTGTCCGCGGGCGTCCGCACGATGTGACTGACAAATCCGGTGATTTTCATGAAGGCGTGCCCACCAATCGCGCGCGTAAATTGTGCACCTGCTGCTCCAGCTTGGTGCCGGCCGATGAGCGAATCAGAAAGCCATCCTCCGGTTCTGTGCGCACCGACACGAATATTGGACCACGCCGCTGCAGGAGGCTCGGCAGCTCGGAGCTGAAGCGAGTCGCATCAACGAAACGGAGGCTCTCAGCATAGCCGGCGGCACGCGCCATCTCCGTGAGGTCGAAACGTCCTTCACCGGGTAGTGGTTGGCTCCCAGACGTCTCGTACACGCCATTTTCGAACACGAAATGAAAGAGGTTCGCCGGCGCAGCGCCGGCGATGGTGACGAGCGAGCCGAGCTGCATGAGCAGGCTCCCGTCACCGTCGACAATGATGACGGTGCGATGCGGCTGCGCGAGCGCAATACCCAGCGCAATGGTGGATGCGCTTCCCATGCAGCCGACAACATCCAGGTGGTCGGGAATCTCGTTGGCCGGCTCCGGCACAGCTGCGCGCCAGGCGCCAATCGCTTGCTCGGTCGTAACGGTAACGGCGCCGGAGCTGCGCGCGACCAGCGCGTCGATCGCGTCCCTTCGCTTCATGCGGTTGGCGCACCAATCAGCACAACCGACGCACCGCTATGTTCCAAACAGTGACGATATGCGCTGCTGACTGCGCTGATGTCCTCCGGGCCTTCAATTGGAAAGTATGCGATGCGCCACGCGTCCAACGTAGGCTCGATGAGATTTACTCCGCGACCGGGATTTTCGCGTGCCGTCAGGCTCACGTCGCGACCGAAGTAGCCCACCAGCATGCACGTCGGAATGCGTGCATCCATCGCGAGAGCCTTCACGTTATTGAGCGCCGCGAGTAGCCCCACCTGTTGAATGGACAACATCGGTCGCAGGCCACCAATCCAGAGCCCTGCGTTGATGGCGATGGCTTCGTCCTCGGTGCATGCCGTCAGCAGTTTGATGCGCGATTGCTGAGACAACGCCTTCAGCAGTGTTCGCTGATGCGTATCGGGCACATTGATGACGTGGCTGATGCGCAGGTCGTACAACTCATTCAGGATCGCCTCGGCTGAAACCGGGCGTGCGACAGGTTCCGCCTGGACCACCCCGCGATGGTACTCAGTTTCGCTGGACGAGCACGATCCCAAGCGCGACGGCGACCAGTCCGATGCCATCCCCGGGGCCGACGGATTCGCCCAGAAATAGCGCACCGAAGAAGATGCCAAAGATCGGCGTCAAGAAATAGAAAGCCGATACGCGGCTGGCCGCGCCGCGCGAAAGGAGCCAGAACCAGAGCAGCGAGGCCCCTACGCTCAGGATCAGCACGAGGTACAGAAAGCTCGCCACGACCGCGCTGCTGAGTTCGACGCGTGGTCCGCCGTAGATCAGCGTTGCCGCGGGAATGAGTACCAGACCTGCCGCCAGCAGCTGGATCGTGTTGATGGCGAGGAGGTCGTTGGAGCCCTGGGCGCGTTTGAACAGGATTGTCGAGGCGACGTTGGCCGTGACGCCAAGCAGTGCCAGGCCGACGTCCTCAGGCCGCGCCGTTTCGGTGCCAGTACGCGCCAGCATGACTCCGACGACGCCGCCGAAGCCGAGGAGCATGCCCAGGAGCTTGTTCCTGGTGAGCGGTTCGCCGAGCAGCCGCGGCGCAATGAGCGCCAGGATCAGCGGATTGGTGCTGGCCACGATTGAGGCAATGCCTGCCGCAAGGCCTCGACTCAGCGCGGCGTAGGTCAAGCCGAGATACGCCGCATTCGCAAACACGCCGAGGGCGGCGTACGCGAGCCAGTCGTTGGGTCGGCGCGGAAACGGGCGCTTGAGCACGAGCGCGAGGGCGGCCATGAGCACGCCCGCGGCCAGAAAGCGACCGACCAGGAACCACAGCGGCGGCATGGCCGTCGCGCCGATCTTGCTCGGGACATACGCCGATGCCCACAGCAACACATACAGTACCGCCAGCGGGCTGCCTAATCTACGCAGCAAAAGAAGTCCAGGATCCTTCGGGCTTTGATCTCATACCAGAGGTCCAGGATCCTTCCTGGTTGCATCTCATGCTGCGTATGCCCCTCGGGCGAACGCTGCGACTGCCATACGCTGTGTAAAGACAACATCCATCCCTGAAAGAGGGAACAGGCTCAGACCTCGCATTCGCTAACGCGGCGAGGCGAAACACCACGGGTGGATTGAACCGCTTCGCCTATTATTCCTGCCCATGGCCGCTCGCCCGCCTCGCGGTAGCCCGCGCCCGCGTCTGGATTTCGCCGTCCTCATGCGTGCGCTGCGATACGCCACAAAACATCGCAAAATCGCCGTTCTTGCCTACGGCTCGCTGCTGATCGCCACCATCGCCCAGCTGATCGTGCCGCAACTGGTGCGAATCATCATCGATTCGGTCGTTGGTGGTGTCCAACTCCAGAGCAACGCGGACAGCGTAAAAGCAGCGCTCGTGGGCGCGATGATCGCCATCGTGGTCTTCAGCCTCGTGCGCGCGCTGTTCGCGTACGGCCAGCAATACAACGCCGAGCGCATCTCGCAAAATATCGCGTTCGATCTCCGCAACGAGCTGTTCGCCAAAATCCAGCGCGTTTCGTTTTCGTACCTGGACCGTACCCAGACCGGTCAGCTGATGATCCGCGCCACCGACGACGTGGAGAAGGTCCGCCTGTTCATTGGTCAGGGCCTGGTGATGGCGTTGCAATCCTTCCTCCTGCTCACTGCCACGTTAGTCGTGATGTGGTTCAGCAACGCGGGCTTGACGCTGGTGGTGCTGCCAATCCTACCGATCGCGTTCGTCGTGTTCTTCTGGTTCGGTGGACTGGCGCAGCCACTGTTCATGTCCGTCCAGATCCGCATCAGCGCATTGAATACGGTGCTGCAGGAAAACGTGGCGGGCCTGAAAGTCGTCCGCGCGTTCGGCCGCGAGCCACACGAACAGGCCCGCTTTGATGCTTCGGCTGAGGCACTGCTGGAGCAGCAGTTGAAAGTCAGCCGAACGTTTTCCTTCCTGTTCCCGGTCGTTTTTCTGATTGCGAGCCTGGGCCAGGCCGCCGTGCTCTACTTCGGCGGACGCCAGATTATCGGCGGCACGCTCACCGTCGGCGAGTGGCAGAAGTTCAGCCTCTACCTCGGGTATCTGTTCATGCCAATGGGTCAGCTTGGCTTCATCATCAACTTGATGTCGCAGGCCTCCGCTTCGGCAGAGCGCATCTTCGAGATCCTGGATACGCAGAACGAGATTGCCAACAAACCTGACGCGATTGGACTACCCGAGGTGCAGGGTCGCGTCCAGTTCGACAAGGTCACGTTCCGCTACTTCAAGGGTGGCGAACCGGTGCTCAGCGACGTCTCATTCGAGGTGGAGCCCGGTCAGACCCTGGCGCTCCTCGGAGCGACTGGTAGCGGCAAGAGCACGATCATCAATTTGCTTCCGCGTTTCTACGATGTATCCGCCGGCCGGGTGCTGGTGGATGGCCGCGACGTGCGCGACGTGCGCTTCGAGGACCTGCGCTCGCACATCGGCATCGTGCTTCAGGAAACCACGTTGTTTTCGGGCACCATTCGCGAAAACATCGCGTACGGTCGTCCTGACGCCACACTCGAGGACGTGGTGTCCGCGGCGCGCGCCGCGGCGGCGCACAACTTCATCATGGATTTCCCGCTCGGCTACGAAACGCCAGTCGGTGAGCGTGGCTCAACATTGAGCGGTGGCCAGAAACAGCGTATCGCCATTGCGCGTGCGCTGCTCACCGATCCGCGAATTCTGATCCTGGATGATTCCACTTCCAGCGTGGACGTTGCCACCGAGTATCAGATTCAGCAAGCGCTCGAGAAGCTCATGGTCGGGCGGACCTCCTTCGTGATTGCGCAGCTAATCAGTACCGTCCGCAACGCGGACCAGATCCTGGTATTGGACAAAGGTGCCGTGGCCGCGCGCGGCAGTCACGAAGAGTTGCTGGAGTCATCAGAAATTTACGCCGACATCTATAGCTCGCAGCTGCTGGACGACGCGCCGACCAGAGCGCCCAGCGCAGCCCCGGTCGATGGTGTCGCGGCCCGCAATGGCGCCGCGAGCGCGTTCGCACGCGCTGGAGGCTCGCGGCCATGATGATGGGTCAGCGCGACTGGATCTTCCAGCAGGAAGCGCGCAAACCAAGAGCCGTTGGCGAAACGCTCGGTCGTTTCTGGAGTTACTTCCGCCAGTATTCGTGGATCCTGGTCCTCGAAGTCATCCTGGTGCTCCTGAGCACTTACCTGCAGGTGGTGATTCCCAACCTGATCGGACAGGCAGTGGATTGCTACCTCGCGCCCGCCACCCAGGTCGGCACGGCTCCCACCTCTGAGGCGCACTGCTGGCTCGCGACAATTCCTCCGGGTGCAACCACGCAGACCTATCTCGCCGGTCTCACCGGCCTGGTGCTCCTGGTCTGCGTGATCTACATCGCGAGCTCCCTGCTGACTGGCCTGCAGTTCTATGTGATGTCGTACATGGGCCAGAGCGCACTGCGCACGATCCGCCAGCAGGTCTTTGCGCACATTCATCGGCTGTCGCTGGGGTACTACAGCAAGCATGAAGCGGGTGATGTGATGAGTCGCATCACCAATGATGCGGACACCGTGCAGCAAGCGATGGGCTTCCCGCTGATCGGCGTGGTCCAGGGTGCGCTGCTGATCGTGTGGATCGCCTACACCATGCTCACCCAGAACCTGGTGCTTGCGCTGGTGGCGCTCGCGGTCACGCCTGCGATGTTCATTGTCACGTCGTGGCTCTCAGGTCGTGCGCGGCAGGCGTTCCGTCAGGTCCGCCGCAGCGTGGGTGATGTGAATGCGAGCCTGCAGGAAAACCTGTCCGCGGTGCGCGAAGCGCAGGCCTTCAACCGCGAGGACCAGAACATCGAGACGTTCTCGGAGTCGAACGCGGCCAGCCGTGATGCGAGCATTCGCGCGGTCGCATACACGAGCGCGCTTCAACCGTCGCTGGAGGCGCTTGGCTATGTGGCAGTGGCACTGGTTGCGGGCGTTGGCGGATTCATTCTGCTGAGCGGCCAGAGCGTCGCTGGCGGCACTGTATCGTTGGGTCTGATCGTGGCGTTTATCGCGTACACACAACGGTTCAATCAACCGATCTCGCAGATCTCGGCGATGTGGACCAACGTGCAGAGTGCGATCGCTGGAGGTGAGCGGATCTTCGGATTCCTGGACGTCGTGCCGGACCTTCAGGATGCTCCGGATGCAGGTGAAATGCCACCGATTGAAGGTCGCGTTGAATTCGATCACGTGTGGGCGGAGTACGAGCCAGGTCAACCGGTGCTACGCGATGTGAGCCTGGTTGCGGAGCCCGGCCAGATGATAGCCATCGTCGGACCGACCGGCGCAGGCAAGACGACGATGGCCAATCTAATTCCGCGTTTTTACGACGTATCCGATGGTGGAATCACCATCGACGGTACCGACGTGCGCTCTGTGACCGCGCGCAGTCTGCGCTCGCAAATTGGCATCGTTTTGCAGGACTCATTCCTGTTCAGCGACACCATCATGAACAACATCCGCTACGGTCGGCCGTCCGCCACGGATGAGGAAGTCATCGATGCTGCGAAGCTTGCGCGCGCTGATACGTTCATTGAACGTCTGCCATCGGGGTACAACACGGTGCTGGGCGAACGCGGCACCGGTTTGAGCCTTGGGCAACGTCAGCTCCTGGCGATTGCGCGCGCGGCACTGGCGCAGCCGCGCATCCTGATCCTGGACGAAGCCACCTCATCGGTGGATACACGCACGGAGCGGATGATCCAGCACGCCCTGGAGGAGTTGCTGCACGGTCGGACTTCGTTCGTGATTGCGCATCGCTTGAGCACCATCCGCCACGCCGACCAGGTGCTGGCCGTTAAGGATGGAAAGATCGTGGAGCGTGGCACACACGAACAATTGCTTGCGGCCCGCGGGTTCTACTACGAGCTATACATGCGGCAATTCCGTCGCGACATCGACTTTACCGAGGCTCCAGCCGTCGCATAGAGATTTGAACGTTCCGCCAATTGTCTCTGCGCGACTGGACCTCGTGTCCATGTCGCCGGAGTTCATGCGCGCATCGCTGGCTGGTGACCTTCGTGGCGCCGCGGAGTTGATTTGTGCCGAGCTCCCGGATACCTGGCCCGGCCGCACCGGTCGCACGATGCGTTATCGCCTCGTGCAGCTCGATGCGGACCTCACCATGCAACCATGGCTGTTGCGCGGCATGGTGCTGCGCGAGCCAGTCCGCGGCGTCATCGGCCACATCGGGTTTCACGGTCCACCCGATGGTCGGCACGCGCTCGAAGTTGGCTACTCGGTGGAACCGCACTATCGTCGCCAGGGTTACGCGCTCGAAGCGGTCCAGGCGTTGTTCGGCTGGGCCACGCGCGAGCACGGCGTCCACCACTTCATCGCGAATGTTGCGCCCAACAATTTGGCGTCGCTCGGTTTGGTGCGTAAGCTCGGTTTTGTCCAAAACGGCAGCCAGTGGGATGACGAGGACGGTGAGGAATTGACGTTCGAGCTCCTCGTCCGGTAAACGCCGAGCGATGCAACCCGCGATCCTGCTGACGCCCCTGTACGTTGCCGTCGCAGCGGGTTGCGTGTGGCTGTGCATTCGCGGCTGGCGCCGTCGCGTGACCATCCCGGGCGCACGCTGGCTCGGACTGATTGGCCTGCTCGTCGCGCTGCGCGCCCTCTGCTATGCGCTGGACCCCCTGTCCGTCGACGACGCCAGTCGCCTCACCCTGGACGTCATCGCGGTGGCGTTACTCCTGCCGCTGCCGCCACTCGTACTGCTCTTTGCGGCCGAGTTCACCGGGTTCCTGCGCCGCCTGGTACGTAGCCGCGGCTCACTCCTCCGGCTGGCAGCGATCCCGGCAATGGGCCTCGCCATCCTGCTCACCAACGGCAGTACCGGCCTCCTCTGGCAACACGTTGCCGTCGCTGGCAACAACATCGAGCACACCCCCGGGCCGGTATACCGCGTGATCTCTGTTGTCGAAGCGCTGCCGTACATCCTCGCCCTGCTCCTGCTCACGTACGCGCTGGTGGTCGCGCCGCGAGCGTTCCGCGGCCAGCTCGGCTGGCTGCTGGTTGGGTTCAGCTTGCCTGGAGCAGTCGAGGCCGTGCTTGGCTCTGGGCTCTTGCCGTTTCCGACGTCGCCGTCGCTGACCTCGATCAGTCCCGCCGTCATGCCATTCGCGTTCGGGGCGGTCGCGTGGACTCTGACGCGGCACGGGCGCTTGCTGGATCTGGCGAGAATCGCGCATGGCACGGTGGTCGCCGGTATGGCCGACGCCGTCCTGGTCGTTGACGGGCTCGGCCGTATCGTCGAGCTGAACCCCGCCGCGGAAAGTCTTCTTGGCATTACTGCCGTGGCCGCGATCGGCCAATCCGTGCAGCAAGTCGCGCCCGAGCTCGCAAGTCTTTCCGCAGGTGCTACCGACGAGGTACAGCTGCGCGATCAGTTCCTGGATGTCCAGGTCTCCGATGTTCGCGGCGGAGAGGGCCGCGTCATCGTCCTGCGTGACGCCACGCGGCGTCGGTTGCGGCTGCTCGAACAGCAGTTGGCTGACATGGCCGCCTCTCGCCGTCGCGTAACCGCCGCGGAAGAGCGGCTACGGCGGGAAATCGCCGAGATGCTGCACAGTCGTGTTCAAGCACGCCTGCTGCTCGCCCGTTTGCACCTGGATGAGGCCCTGATGTCCGCCACGGACGAGGCGATTCGCCAAAGTTTGCGCGAGGTGTGCGACGACCTCGACCGCATTCGTGAGACCGAAGTGCGCGAGGTCAGCCACCTGCTGCATCCAAGCATCATTCGCATGGGCCTGGTCGCAGCGGTCGAGTCGTTGGCCGACCGTTTCGAACGTCGCGGCCTGGTGGTGCGGCTGCACGCTTCGCCGCGGCTGCGCGAGCTGGACGCGCCGCCTTCCAGCGCGTTGCCCGAAGAGTTGCGTCTGACGGCGTACCGCGCGATCGAGGAGGGGCTTTCCAACGTGCTGCGCCACGCCAACGCACGGTCGGTCGATATCACGCTGGAAATCGGCGATGCGTGGTTATCAGTTGCAGTCCAGGACGATGGCCGCGGCTTCGATCCGAGCACGCTGGTGCCGAGCCTTGGCCTGGACAGTGTGGCCGCGCGCGTCGAGCAAATAGGCGGCGAGTGGCGCCTTGAGGGCGCGGCCGGCTCAGGTGCCTGTCTCGCGGTGCGTTTCCCGTTACCGCAGGCGGCTGCCGCGCAAGTACAGCAGCACGGCCTGGACGCGCGGTTGGACCGTACGATCCTCCCGGTCGATGCCGAGGTCGCTGTACAGCCGGGTGATCGCGTTTTCGACGGCTTTGGCGGAGAGCACCATGCGCTCGGCAATGGCCACGTTGGTCAGTCCGGCCGCGAGCAGCTCGAGTAGCTCGCGCTGGCGCGGCGCCAGCGTTTGCAGCGCGCTCTGGCGCCGTGGTTCGAGTCGCGCCAGCACCTTCGGGTCCACCGTCACGTAGCCGTCTCGCGCTCCGAGGACGGCTCGCTCGAGCGTGGCGACGTCGGCAACGGATTGCTTGAGCAGGTACGACCAGCCCGCCGCGACCTCTGGCGACAGCGCGGATACATAGCGCGGCTCGACGTGATTCGACAGCAGCACCACGCCGAGGCGCGGGTCCAGCTGACGTAGGCGGAGCCCAAGTTCTACGCCATCCATGGCGTCGCCGAGCTGAATGTCGAGCAGCGCCACGTGCGGCTGCAGCGATCCCGCCGCGGCGAGCGCGGCGTAGGGCTCGCCGAAGGTTCCCACTACGTCGAGGTCAGCTCGACTTGCTAGGGCCGTGCAGAGCAGCTCGCGATACAGCGGCTCGTCTTCGACCACCAGCACGCGGGTCATCGCCACCACCTTGCGCGAGGTAGATGCGCCCGTATCGGATACCGACCCACGAGAACCACCCTACCGTCCCGCGAAACCACCGACGTGTGTGGGATTCTCAAGCTCTGGAGCGCGCTGCGCCGTCGAGCTGCTGCGCCCTGGCAATGTGCGCCTATGCTCCTCCCAGCTCAAGCGGTTCGCACCTTCTGCCGAAGCGAATCCGCGTTGCCCCGCCGATTGGCGAGACCTTTCGGTTGACTGAAAGTCTTTGTTCCCGCGGGGGTTGAACCCGTCGGCTCCTGTGCGCCACATTCGAGCTGCAGCACGGCGTCCTCGGGCGTACCCGCGACCCGACGTCCTTCGTCGGCGCAGGTGCACGCCCGCAATTTGAGGGGATTTCCCACTACGTGCACGGCGCACCTACGTCCTAGTGTGGCCACGTTCACCTTCGATACGCGGGAGCGTTCGCCAATGACCATGACTTTGACAGCGGCCAAGCCTGGCATACATGCCCCTTTGGCCAAGGCACCCCCGAGGATTGCCACGGATACGTCTGTGGCTGACGCACCTCCGAGGCCTGAGGCAGTGCGTCTGCGCGCGGTCATGACCGCCGCCGTGCTGGCCTGCAGCTTCGCCGGCATCCTCGGCCTTGCCTGGGATGAGCAGTGGCACCAAAGCGTGGGCCGCGACGCGTTCCTCACCCCGCCCCACGCCCTGCTGTACTCAGCCACCGGCGTCGCCGGCCTGCTGTGTCTGGTGGTAGTGCTGTGGCAGACCTGGACGTACCGTCGACAAGGTCATCTTGCAAATGGCGTGACGGTCTTCGGCGTCTTCCACGCACCACTGGGCGTAGTCGTCGCTGGTTTTGGTGCACTGACGACTGCGCTTGCCGCGCCGCTGGACAACTACTGGCACGAGCTCTACGGCGTCGACGTCGTGCTGTGGGCGCCATTTCACATGATGGGCATGCTGGGCGGCTTCATCCGCATCAGCGGTGCGCTGTACCTGGCCGCCTCGCTGCTGGTGGCGCGGCCAAACTCGCGCTGGGCAAAAGCGGGCGTGGTGCTCGCCAGCACGTTCTTGCTTTGGACCTTCGTGAACCTTGCCCAGCCGGGCGAAGTGCTGCTCCCAACGTTCAACTTCGGACCGATCCAGGTCATGAGCTATCCGCTGGTGCTGGCCGCGCTCGTGCCGCTGCCACTGCTGGCAGTGCAGCGCGCAATGCCCGGGCGTTGGCGCGCCACGCTGGTGGCCGCCAGCGCCCTCGGTCTTGGCCTCGGCCTGGCGGTCTACGTCCCCTGGGCGGTGCAGACCGGCGCCGCACTCGAGGGCCTGAGCTACCGCAGTGCCTCGCTTGCGCCCCAGTTCAACCCAACGTCACTCGTGCCGCTCTTGGCCATAGTCGCAGTTGCGTTCATGGTCGACCTCCGCACAACGATGCACGTGAGCGCAGCGCTCGTTGGCGCTGCCCTCGGCTTCAGCCAGTGGGCCTGTGGCGCCGCTCTGGCCCACTGGCTGAGCACCTCCCTTACGGCCGCCATCGCCAGCGGCCTGACCTTCCCTCCGGGCATCCAGATCCCGGCGCCCGCCTCCAGTATCGCCATCCTTCTC
>Ga0213876_10001085_pt1 | contig 17446 bp, 14 predicted proteins | sample BarmaccomBMRX_R9_FD_160113 | JGI IMG/M metagenome (GOLD analysis project Ga0213876, IMG submission 160113) | Root-associated microbial communities from Barbacenia macrantha in rupestrian grasslands, the National Park of Serra do Cipo, Brazil - RX_R9 | ecosystem: Host-associated > Plants > Roots... | reverse complement strand
CGTGCGGCGAGCTCGCGCTGGGACAGGCCGGCCCGCCGCCTGGCGGCGCTGAGGACCTGGCCGAAGGTCGCGCCACTATCCACGTCCACGTCCATGTCCATGTCCATGGGGCTCGCGGCAGGCAGTATACGCACATCTGCGGATCAGCGGCCAAGCCCTGGACAACGCCCTCAAAATACGCTAATCTGCGGATTTGCGTATGCGTCTGCCGGCTCTGCTCGCCCTCTACGCCGCCCTGGTCCGGCTGGCCTTCCGCCGCCAGCTCGCGTACCGCACCGCCAACCTCGCCGGTCTGCTGACCAACGCCTTCTTCGGCCTGCTGCGCGCCTCGCTCTTCATCGCCCTGTTCACCTCCTCGGGCACCCAGACGACCGCCTCGATCAGCGGCTACGACCTCCAGATGGCCGCCTCCTACACCTGGGTCACCCAGGCCCTCATCATGGTCGTCAACCTCTGGAACTGGTGGGACATCGAGACCACCATCCGCACCGGCGACGTCGTCACCGACCTCGCTCGCCCCTTCTCCTACCTCGGCTACTGGCTGGCCCGCGACTACGGCCGCGCCGCCTACTTTGCCCTCTTCCGCGGCCTGCCCGGCCTGCTCTTCGGCCAGCTCACGTTCCAGGCCGGCCTGCGCTGGCCAGAGGGCCCCGTCGCCTGGCTGCTGTTGCTGCTGAGCCTGAGTCTCGCCATCGCCATCAGTTTCGCCTGGCGCTTCCTGCTCAACATCTCCGCCTTCTGGACCACCGACGCCCGTGGCGCGGGCGGCCTCTACGGCGCGCTGGTCCTGTTCCTGGGCGGCTTCGTCGTGCCGCTGCGCTTCTTCCCCGACTGGCTCCAGCCGCTGCTGTTCAGCCTGCCGTTCGCCGGCATCATCCAGATCCCGACCGACATCTTCGTCGGCCGCCTGGGCGGCCTGGCCGCGCTGGAGGCGCTGGCCACGCAGGCCTTGTGGGCGCTGCTGCTGCTCGGCCTGGCCCAACTGACGGTGGTCTTCGCCGTCCGCCGCGTGAGCGTCCAGGGCGGCTAGGGCGCGCGCATGCCGGCCTTCCCCCTCCTCCACCTCTATCTGACGCTGGTCGGCGCGCGCGTGCGCGGCCAGATGCAGTACCGCGTCTCCTTCGCCCTGTCCGCCTTCGGCCAGGCGTTCATCACCATCATCGAGTTCGGCGCCATCGTCGTCCTCTTCAGCCGCGTGCCGCGCATCGCCGGCTGGTCGCTCTGGGAAGTGGCCCTGCTCTACGCCTTGGCCGAGACGAGTTTTTCGTCCGCCGAGTTCGTCGGCTCGGCCCTCGACGATTTTCAGCTGCGCGTCAGCCAGGGCACCTTCGACCGCGTCCTGGTCCGGCCGTTGGGCGCCTTCTTCCAGGTGCTGGCCGAAGAGCTCGCCCTGCGCCGCCTCGGCCGCGTGCTCCAGGGCATCCTGGTGCTCATCCTCGCGCTGCACAACCTGGCCCTGGTCTGGACGCCGGACAAAGTGCTCGTGCTGGCCCTCGGCCTCGCCTCGGGCATGGTCATCTTCTTCTCGATCTTCGTCCTGGCCGCGGCGTTCTGCTTCTGGACTGTCGAGGGCAAAGAGGCCACCCACGTCTTCAGCTACGGCGGCGTGACGCTGGCCGACTATCCGCTCGACGTCTACGCCGACTGGCTGCGCCGCTTCGCCATCTTCGTCCTGCCGCTGGCCTTCGTCAGCTACGAGCCGGCGCTGTACCTGCTGGACCGACCGGACCCGCTCGGCCTGCCGAGCTGGCTGCGCCTGCTGTCCCCTCTCGCTGCCCTCGGCCTCGCGCTGCTGGCCCGGCTCGGCTGGAGCGTGGGCGTCCGCCACTACCAGAGCACTGGCTCCTGATGAGGACACTCCGTGGAGGCACTCCGTTGCTCGACTCTCACTGCGTGATCCGCACCCACGATCTGCGCAAGACGTTCCGCGTGGCGCGGCGGCGGCCGGGCCTCCTCGGCGGCCTGCGCTCGCTGGTCAACCCTATCCTCCACGAGGTGGTCGCCGTCGACGGCGTGAGCCTGGAGATCCGTCGCGGCGAGATGGTCGCCTGCCTCGGTCCCAACGGCGCCGGCAAGTCGACGACCATCAAGATGCTGACCGGCATCCTGGTGCCGAGCGGCGGACAGGTCGAAGTGCTTGGCCTGGTCCCCTCGCGCCGCCGCAAGCAGGTCGCCCAGCGCATCGGCGTCGTGTTCGGCCAGCGCACCCAACTGTGGTGGGACCTGCCGCTGCGCGACTCGTTCGACCTGCTGCGCTACATCTATCGCATCCCCGACGCCCGCTTTCGGCACAACCTCGACCAGTTCGCCGCGCTGCTCGAACTCGACGCGTTCATCGACACGCCGGTCCGCCAGCTGTCGCTCGGCCAGCGCATGCGCGGCGACCTGGCCGCCGCCCTGCTGCACGATCCCGAGGTGCTGTACCTCGACGAACCGACCATCGGCCTCGACGTGGTCGCCAAACACCGCGTGCGCTCGTTCCTGCTCGACCTCAACCAGCAGCGCGGGGTCACGGTCCTGCTCACGACCCACGACATGTCCGACGTCGAGCGGCTGTGCTCGCGCCTGCTGATCATCGACCACGGTCGACTGCTCTACGATGGCGGCCTGGACGAGATGCGCGCCCGCCTGGGCCACGACAGCACGCTCGAGGACATGATGCGCCAGTTCTACGAGCGCACCGCCCGCGAACTCCTGGCCGACCTCGAAGCCGACGCCGACCCCGTCCCCGCCAGCTACGCCTGAGCGCCGCCCAGGAGCCGTGCGCTGCTATCGTTCAGCGCGAGGAGGGTTGCTTTGATGGCACCAGGTGATATCGTCATCGTCCAGTCGTCGGGCCGGCGCGCCCGCATCATCCAGCAGCTTGGCGCCGAGCGCTTCCAGGTCGAGTTCCTGCCCGACACTCAGGACGACCCCATCGACCGCGACACCGTCCAGTCGGAGGACGAATCGGGCATCTACCACCAGGACGACCTCAGGCCGGTCGAGTAGCGCCCGCCCGCGGCACCGCCGTGCCCCCACTCATCGGCATCCAGATGCCGGTCATCTCGCTCGTCGACGAAGGTTTCTCAGAAACGGTCGACCGCCTCAATGGCCTGGGCATCAACGCCATCTTCGTCGCCACCCAGGCCTTCGATCGCGGCGTGCAGGGGCGCCACGCCTCCTTCCGCCCGTGGCCCGGCCACGGTCCGAAGGAGCCAGACGACCACCGCGGCGGCGCCTACGTCACCCAGCACGCCGAGTATTACAGCGGCACGCTGCTCGGACCGTGGCCGGCGTCGGACCCGGAGGTCCAGGGCGTCGACGTCCTCGAACGGTTGATCCCGGTCGCCCAGGCCCGCGGCACCAAGGTCTATTCGTTCATCCTCGAGAACACCCACTCCGGCCTCACCAAGTTCGTGCCCAACTGGCCCAAAGTCCTCCAGGTCGACGCCTGGGGCCGCGCCGACGCCTACGCCTGCCTCCGCAACCCCGACTACGTCACCTGGCTGCTCAGCCTCGTCGAGGACCAGATCAAGAGCTACCCCATCGACGGACTGATGGTTGGCTCCGAGCGCAACGGCCCGCTCGGCAACGTGCTGGAGGATGGCGGCCTGGCCCGCGACGGCCGGCCCTACTGCTTCTGCGAGCACTGTGTGGCCGCTGGCGAGCGCGAGGGCATCGACAGCCGGCGGGCCGCCGAGGGCTATCGCCAGCTGTACGCCCTGGCCATGGGCCACGATGGTCCAGCCGAAGTGGGCGACACCGCCTACATCCGCTTCTGGCGGCTGCTGCTCACCTATCCCGAGATCATCGCCTGGGAGCAGTTCTGGCACCGCGGCTACGAGTCGCTCCTCCAGCGCATCTACGGCACGGCCAAGTTTCTCAACCGCGACGTCCAGGTCGGCTGGCACGTCTGGCACCACAACTCGTTCTCCGCCCTGTACCGCGCCCAGATGCCGTTCGGCCAGATCGCTGAGTACGCCGACTTCATCAAGCCGGTCGTCTACAACACGGTGGCCGGCTATCGCCTCCACGCCTACATCCGCGCCCTGTGCACCAGTGTCTATCGTGGGATCGACGAGCAGACCGTCTACGACCTGCACCGCCAGGCGCTGGGCTACGGCCGCGACGAGGCGTGCGCCTTCGACGACCTGCCCGGCCGCGGCTTGTCGGCTGACTACGTGCGGCGCGAGTCGGCCCGCACGGTCGTTGCCGTCGCCGGCCGGGCCAAGGTCTACCCAGGCATCGACGTCGACGTCGCCGCGCCCGACCACGTCCGCCGCACCACGCCGGAGAGCGTTCACCAGTCGCTGGCCGCCGCCTTTGAGGCCGGCGTGGACGGCGTGATCCTGTCGCGCAAGTACTCCGAGATGGACACCCAGAACCTCGCGGCCATCGGCCGCGCCCTGCAGACCCTCGGTCGCGCTGTCGTTTGAGCAGCCACTGAGTCGGGCGCTGTGCACGATCGAGGCGTGCACGTGGCGGAGTACAGGTCATGTCGGGGGTGCTATGTCCGACGTAAAGGTCGTACCGATCGAGGATACCGTTGCCTCGGCGGCGGTCGATGGTGGGCAGGTTGAGCAGCAGGACAAAGGCGGGTTCAGCTTCCCGCACCCGATCACGTTTCTCGGGTTGATCATCCTGATCGTATGGCTGTTGACGCTTGTCATTCCGGCTGGCACATACAACCGCGTCGACGGCCGGCCGGTCGGCGGTACGTTCCATCAGGTGCCGTCGCCGCTGGACGTCCGCGGGCACGTGGCCAATCTGCTGCTGTCGCCGATCAACGGGCTGTACGGCATCCGCAGCCCGGACACCGGGCAGGTCGGGCCGTTCGCCAGTGGATCGTTGTTCGGCAAAGGCATCATGTACGACTCGGGCGGCATTGGGCTGAAGCCGAACAATCGCGTGCACGCGCAGATGAAAAACGACATGACCGGCGCGGCCGCGATCCTGGCCGCGGTGGCCGCGCTCGACGAGTTGGGCTGTCGCACGGCCGTGAGCGGCTACCTGCTGTGCACCGACAACATGCCGTCGGCCACGGCCATGGCGCTGGGCGACGTCATCCGCGTGCATGGCGGGACCACCGTGGAGGTCCTCGACTCCGACGCCGAGGGGCGACTCGTCCTGTCCGATGGCCTGGCGCTCGCGGCCGAGCAGGGCCCCGACGCCATCGTCGACATCGCGACCCTGACCGGGTCCTGCCTGCGCGCCCTCGGGCCGGATCTGGCCGGCGTCTTCGGCACCGACCAGGCGCTGGTCGAGCAGGTCAAGCGCGCCGCCGACGCCAGCGGCGAGCCGGTGTGGCAGTTGCCGTTGCATCGACGGTACGGGGAAGACCTGTACTCCGGCGTGGCCGATCTGCGGAACATCGGCGCTGATGCCGTGCCGGACGCGATCGTGGCGGCGCTGTTCTTGTCCCACTTCGTCGGCGGCGTCCCCTGGGTACACCTCGACATCTGTGGTCCGGCCCAGCACGACGGCGACCGGGGCTGGCACACCGACGGCCCGTCCGGCTTCGGGGCCCGCCTCCTGCTCGAACTGGCCGTCACCTTTCAAGCTCGCGCAGCTCGGCCTGCAGGAGGTTCGTGAGTGATGACGACCGCGACAGATGTCGGGCAATCCGTGGTTCTGCTGGCGCTCGTGTTCCTCGGAGCGGCGCTGATTCGGAAGTGGTCGAGGCACCTGCGGGCGCTGTTCCTGCCAACCGCCGTGATCGGTGGCTTCTTGGCCCTCGCGCTCGGTCCTGAAGGTCTCGGCCACCTGACGGGTTCCAACGGCATCTTCCCCGATCGGACGTTCGCGGTCTGGACGGCGTTGCCGGGCTTGCTCATCAACGTCATGGCCGCCTCACTCTTGCTTGGCGAGCAGTTGCCAGCACCCGGCAAGATCTGGGGCATTGCGGGTCCACACGTGATCATGGCCGGGATCATGTCGGCCGGTCAGTTCGCGGTCGCGGGCCTCTTGGTGTTGGTGCTCCTCGAACCGGCCTTCGGCTTCAGTGACAAAGGCGGCGCGCTCATCGAGCTCTCCTTCGCCGGTGGGCATGGCACACTGGCCGGCTTGGGTCCCGTGCTGGACGCCTATGGCGCCGGCGACCTCATCGAGGTCGGACTTGGCCTGGCGACGATCGGCATGGTCACCGGCGTGGTGATTGGCACACTCCTCGTCAACTACGCGGTGAGCTCGCCCTCCATTCCGGTCGCCCGACAGAATCCGACCACGCCAGACGAGGATCTGGACATTGATCATCACCTCCCACGGCCTGGCCAGGAGCCCATGGACGAATGGCAGGGCATGAGCCAGGTGACCGCGGCGGGGGTGGCCCTGGGTGTCTCGATCGCTGTCGGCATCGCGCTCCTCGAGATCTTGCGTTGGCTCTTCGGCCTGTTCGGCTCGGATTTCTTCGAGAAGTTCCCACTCTTTCCGTTCACGATCATTGGCGGCGTCTTCGTGCAGCTTGTCGCCGTCCGCTCCGGCTTCGGTTGGGCCGTCAACCGACGGGCGGTCGAGGGTCTCGGCGGGCTCGCGATCGACGGCATCGTCATCTGCGCGATCGGCACCCTGTCCCTGAGCGCGCTGGGCAAGAATATTGGCCCGCTCCTGATTCTCAGCGTGGCGTCTGTCGCGTGGAGCATCGTCCTCGTGTTGGTCATCGGCCGGCGAGTCTTCGTGCGTGACTGGTTCGAGCATTCGATCGCCGAGTTCGGCGAAGGGCAAGGCAACGTCGCGACCGGCTTCATGATGCTCGACATGGTCGATCCGGCGCGGCAGACGGGCGTCGCGCGAGGCTATAGCTACCGCCAACGGCTGCGTCAGCCTTTGAGCGCGCCGCCGGCGAGTCCCTGCATGATCTGGCGGCTCAAGAACAGATAGACGACCAGCGTGCCAAGCACGGTCATGCAGATCCCGGCAAACAACGGACCGTACAGCACGCTGCCGTACTCGCCCTGGAAGTTGAGCAGCCCGACCTGGACGGTGCTCATGTCCTTCGAGGTGATGAACGTCAGCGCAATCAGCAGGTCGTTATAGGTCGAGAAGAACATCAACAGCGCGACGGTCAGCAGCCCATTGCGCACCAGCGGCAGGCCGACCGAGATGAAACTCCGGAGCACGCCAGCGCCGTCCAGTGTGCACGACTCGAACAGTTCGCGGGGCACCGACCGGAAGTAGGCGGCCATCAGGAACGTCGTCAGTGGCAGGCCGTGGCCAATGTACGTCAGGATGAGCGGCCACAGCGTGTTGGTCAGTCCGATCTTGAAGTAGATCGTGAATAGCGGCAGCAGGATCATCTGCGACGGCACCATGATCCCGCCCAAAATCACCAGCAGGACCGTGTTGCGACCCTTCCAGATCATCACCTCGAGCGCGAAGCCGGCCGCCGCACCCAGCAGCAGGATGCACACGACCGACGGGATGGTCACCACCAGGCTGTTCTGCAAGCTCGTCCCGATCCGCCCCAGCGTCCAGGCGTCGGCATAGTTCTGAAAGTCCAGCGATTGGGGCAGCGACCAGAACGGCGTGTTGAGGAACTCCTGGGTCGACTTGAGCGAGGTCGAGACCAGCCAGAAGAGTGGATAGACGTCGATCACCAGCAGCAGCAGGATCACCAGCTTGGCCGGCAGGCCGGCCATCTCAGGCTGCCCCGCCGACCGTCAGATCTCGGCGTGAGGAGCGGAAGATGAAGATCGTCACCATGAAGCACATCACGCTGATGAGGATCGCCATCGACGAGCCGTAGCCGAACGAACTGTAGAAGAACGACGTCTGGAACATCAGCAGCGTGATGGGCGTCGTCTCCGAGCCCGGACCGCCGTTGGTCAGGGCCACGATCGTGTCGAAGACCTTGAGCGAGGCGTTCAGACTGAAGATGATCGACGACACCAGCACCGGCAGCGACAGCGGCAGGACCACGCTGCGGACCAACCGCCAGCCGCGGGCGCCGTCGATGCGCGCCGCTTCGAGGATCTCCGTCGGGATGTCGATCAGCCCCGAGTACAGCAGGACCCCGTAAAACCCCATCGAGCGCCACAGGTCCATGAGGATGATCACCCAGAACGCGGTACCGGCCGCGGCGAAGAAGTCGAACGGGGCGACGCCCAGCCGATCGAGGACTGACACCACCGGGCCGCTGTTCGGCGCGACGGCGAACAGCCGCGAGAACAGCAGGCCGACGGCGACGCTGGGCAGGACGACCGGAAAGAACACTAGCGTGCGGATCAGGCTCGACGAGCGACGCAGCACGAACGTGTACAACAGCGCCAGGCTGTAGCCCAGCACGATCTGGCCGGTCGAGATGACCAGCGTGTACAGCAGCGTGAACCGCACCGCCGCGGCCACCTGCTCATCCTGGACGAGCCGCCCGAAGTTGGCCAGTCCGACGAACGTGAAGCCTTCGATCAGATTGCCGCGGAACAGGGCGTAGCCGAACGACCACACGACCGGGATGACCATGACGGCCGAGTACATGAGCAGGGCCGGCCCCAGCAGGATGAGGATGGCCCGCCTGTCGCCGAGGACCTGGTTCATGCGGCGCCGAGTCGCCTACTGGGGGTTGTCGATGTCGTTCTGGAGCAGCGTCATGTACTGGAGCGGCGTCATGCTGCCGTTCAAGAGCAGCAGCGAGTTGGCGCCCGCGTCGCTGGTGAACTTGGCGCTGGGCGAGAGCGCCTCGAACCACAGCACGCTCGACTTGGCGGAAGCCATGTCGTTGGCGACCTCGACCGTGAGCGGCGGCACCGGCGGCGGCGTCGTGCCCGGCGTCGGCGCGGCCAGGACCGGCGGATGGCTGGCCTTGAAGCCCGAGAACGCCGTCTGATTGGTCATCAGGTTGTCGGCGTAGTGGAGGACGATGCACTTCAGCCACGCGCCGACCTTGGGGCCGTACAGCTTGGCGTTGATCGCGTGCGGGCTGCCGACGTTGGTCGGCCAGGCGCCAGCATCGCCCTTGCCACCGCTGATGACGGGCACCTGCAGGAGACCGATCTGGTCGAGCCCGACCGTGTTCTGCGCCGGGTCGTTGATGTTGGCCAGCAACCACGTGCCCTGGTACTCCATCGCCGCCTTGCCGGTCACCAGGTCGTTGTAGGCCGTCGGCAGATCCTCCGAAGCCACGCCCACCGGGAACAGGCCGGCTTTGCCGAGGTCCTGGATGGTCTGGGCGGCGGCCACGTAGCCGGGGTCGGTCAGCTTGGCCTGCTTGTTGGCCACCGCCGCCATGGCGTCGCCACCCAGGCTGCGGAAGAGGTAGGCGCCGATCCAGCGACTGACGGGCCAGCCGCTCTTGCCGCCCGCGGTGAAGGGCTGGACGCCGGCCGCCTTGAGCTTGGTCGCCGCCGCCACGAGGTCGTCCCAGCTCTGCGGCACACTGATGCCGTGCTCGGCAAAGATCTTCTTGTTGTAGAAGATGCCCTCGATGTTGTACTGGAACGGCAGCGTCGGGCTCACGCCCGGGTACAGTTGGTCGATGACCGCCTGCGCGCCGGGCAAAATCTGGTCGGCCACGCCCAGGTCTGTGAGCGCCTTCTTGATGTCGAGGATGTAGCCGGCCTTCTGCAGCGCCCCATCCTTGACGATGAACGCCTGGGTCGGATTGAACATCACCGGTAGGCTGTTCTGGCTGGCCAGGAGCTGGATCTGCTGCTGGATCTGCGCCCCCGGCGTCTGTTGGACCGACAGCGGCAGCGCCGCGTTCTCGGCCGCGCACGGTCCGGCCGCCAAGCGTTGGAGCTCGGCCGGCACCTGGGTGTTCTCGGTGGTCAGCAGCAGGCTGAAGCTCTGCGGGTCGGTGCCCGTGTACTGGCCGTTCGAGGCCGCCGCCTGGCTGGCCACGGGTGCGGGCCCCGTGGATGTGGACGGGGCCGGCGCGGACGGACCGCAGGCGGCTAGGAGGATCACGACCACCACACTCGCGTGCAGCAGGCGGGTCACGATGCGAGTGGGAGCCATACGCTCATCTCCGATGTCCCTCGATTGCCCCAGGCGAAGTACGGAATCAGGGTCACCTCGAGTGGCCGCGCCGGCTGCGCCACAAGCTCGCGGTACAGCGGCGCCTCGAAGCCACGGTCCTCCGGGCGCGCTTGCGCCGCGCCGGCGAGCAGGGTCAGGCCCGCCAGCGGCCCACGCTCCACGGTGAACGGCGTGAGCGCAACGTCGCGCGGAATGGACACGTCACTGACGCTCACACCGTCCGGCACGTCGGGCGACTCCAGACAGTAGACGAGCGGACCGCGCATGATGGTGACCTGGCCGCGCGCCTCCTCGACCAGTGGGTGCGCCTGCATCAGCCGCGGCCGCAAGGGCAGATCGAGTTCGATGCTGTCACCCGGCCGCCACCGCCGGCGGACCTCGCAGTACGTGCCGGGCTGCGGAGCCGCGGCGTCCTCGGCGCTGGCGCCATTGACCCGCAGGCTCGCTCCATCCGCCCACTGCGGAATGCGCAGCCGCAGCGCCACCGGCGCGGCCGGCGCCTCGTCCAGCGTGACCACGATGCGACCGTGCCACGGGTAGTCCGTCTGCTGGCGGAGGCGGAGCCGACCGCCACTGGCAAGACACGTCGCCAGCGTGCTGCCGCCGTACAGATGCAGCCACACCGCGTCATCGTCCGAGACGGAGTAGGCGTAGCCGCTCGACTCGGCGATGGTGCGCACGATGTTCGGCGGACAACAGAAGCAGCTGATATACGGCGTGCGCGTGCGCGACCAGCGCAGCGCAAACGGCAGGTCCACCTGGCGCAGCGTGTTGGTGTAGAAGAAGCTCGTACCATCGAGCCCGATCCCCGACAGCAGGTTGAACAGCCCGAGCTCCAGCACGTCGGCGAAGCGCGACTCGCCCGTCAGCCCGAGCATGCGCCAGTTCCACAGCACGTTGCCGATGCTGGCGCACGTCTCGTTGTGGGCGGTCGCCTGGGGCAGCTGATAGGCGCGGCCGTAGGCCTGATGGACGCGACTGATGCTGGCCTGATCTGGTGAGCCGTCCGGCGAGGCGCCGTCGTACAGCGCCCCGCACCCGCCGCTGATCGACAGCTTGTGGTGCACGACGTCGGTCCACAGCGCCTGGAGCGTGTCCAGCAGCGCGGTGTCGCCGGTCTCGGCCACGACGTCGGCCACGCCCGCGTACAGGTAGTTGGCGCGCACGGCGTGGCCGACCGCCTCGGTCTGCTGGCGGAACGGCAGGCGATCTTGATTGTCGTCCGAGCCGCCCGCCACTAGGTCGCGGATCTCGATCAGGTTCTGGCCCAACTCCAGGTACTTCGGGTCGCGCGTGGTGCGGTACAGCTCGATGGTGCCCATGTAATGCGACGGACAGATGGCGTTCCTGGCCAGCTCCGGCGCCGCCGTCCGATAGAACCGGTACAGGTAGTCGGCCGCGCGGCAGGCGATGTCCAGCAGCGACCGCTTCCCGGTGGCCCGGACGTGCACACAGGCTGCCGTCATGAGGTGGCCCATGTTGTAGGTCTCGAAGTCCAGCCGCTCGCGGAACTCCGCCGCCGCCGGCGCGTTGCTGTTGCGCTGCTCGATGAGGACCGGCGTATGCAGGTAGCCATCGGCGCGTTGCGCACGGCCGATCGTCTCGATGGCGCGGTCCATGAGCTCGTCGAGGCGCTCGCCGCCGGTGAGGGCGTAGACGGCGGCCGTGGCTTCCAGCCACTTGTAGAAGTCGCCATCGTGCCACTTCGGACCTCGGTGGCGGCCCGGCTGCTCACCGGCGGCGATGAGAAAATTGGCGTAGGCGTGAGCGATGGCGGGATCGGCCAGGAGCCGCCCCATGCTGGGGACCATCACCTCATGGCAACGCTGGAACAGGTCGTGCCAGAAGCCGCTGGTCCAGCGACTGGCGCCGAGTGGGACGCTGCGCAGCTGCACGTGGGGGCTGCGGGCGGTGTCCGTCAGCATGCCCCGGTGCCCACCTCCATAATCCTTGGAGAGCGTAGAGCTCGCCTCCACAGGCCGTCAAGCGAACGCGCCTGCGTGGCTCGACGCGCTCGTAGAGCGCCATGCCGAGCGGCATGGCGTAAACCTCAGTCGCACGCGCCGATGATGGAGTCGCGCTCCGCGTGGTCTGGTAGACTCCGTCCACGCTGATGGCCCGCCGCCGCTCGGTCGCCGACCTCGCCGCTGGTGGCACGAGCGTGCCGGAGGGCATCCGCAGTCGCATCCGGGTGGCCATGGATTCGCTCCGCCCGGCCGAGCGGCGGGTGGCGGCGTTGGTCGTGAGCGAGCCCGGCACCGTCGTCCACCTGCCGATCGCCGAACTGGCCAGTCTGGCCGACGTGTCCGAAGGGACTGTCATCCGCTTCTGTACGGCGCTCGGCTGCCGCGGCTACCAGGCCCTGAAGCTCGCCCTGGCCGCCGACCTGGCCCAGCCAACGCTGGTGCTCCAGGAGGACATCGTGGCCGCCGACGCGGCCAATCCGGCCATTGTCGCCCACAAGGTCTTCGCCAGCGACATCCTGGCCCTCCAGGACACGCTCAAACTGCTCGACCCGACCGCCATCATGCGCGCGGTCAAGGCCATCGAGTCGTGCAGCGAGCTGGTGTTCTTCGGCATCGGCTCGTCGCACGCGGTGGCCAGCGATGCGGCCGGGCGGTTCCTGCGCATCGGCTTGCGGGCGTACGCCGAGCCCGACGCCCACCTCCAAGTCGTCACCGCCAGCCTGCTGCCGTCGACGGCGGTCGCCATCGGCATCAGCCACTCCGGCGTCTCGCGCGAGCCGGTCGAGTGCCTGGCCCTCGCCCGCCGGCGCCGGGCGACCACGGTCGCCGTCACTGCTCGCCATCCGTCGCCGCTGACGGCCCACGCCGACATCGTGCTGCTGACGATGTCGACCGAAACACGCTACCGCGAAGAGGCGCTGGCCTCGCGGATCGCCCAGCTCAGCCTGCTCGACTCGCTGTACGTAGCAGTGGCCATCCGGCGGCCCGAAGCGTCGCTTGACGCGCTGCGCGAGACGAGCGAAGCGCTCGCCCCCCACCGCATGTAGAGCGTCAACCGCATACTTGCACCCCGCCGGCTCGGGGGTGCTACACTAGAACAGATGTTCTTGACGGGTGGGCGAGGGGGTGGCCGTGGCCGTGCTTGAGGCTGCGTCGCTGGGCCTGGTGCCCGAGGCGCGCTATCTGGTGGCTGAACGCGCCGAGCAGTACCGCGTGCTGCTGCGCGTCTTCGAGCAGCGCCAGCGGGCCGAGTACGCCACCCAGTTGAGTGTCCAGGACGTCGTCGCTGCCCTGAGCGCCGCCCAGCCGGGCTGGACGGCCGAGCGCTGCAAGCACGACCTCGACCAACTCGTCGCCTGGGGCAACCTGGAGCGGTCCTTTGATCGCACCGCCCGCCACGCGACCATCGCCAGCTTCCGCGCGCCGGCGGTGCTGTATCGGGCCACGCCGTTCAGCCTGGCTCTCGAACGCTTCTTGGCCGCCCAGGAACTCGCCAGCGAGCAGGTCGGCCGCTTCCGCCACGCCGACCTGCCGGACCTGCTGGCCGCGTTCGCCGAGCTCGATGGGCTGCTGGCCGCACCGCCGACCGACGCGGCCGACCGCGCCGTCGCTCACACCTGGCTGCGTGCCGAGGCGCTGTTCGGACGCATCGAACGCGACGCCGCCCGCTACCTCCGCTCGCTGGAAGCGGCCAGCGAAGCGGCGGCCACCGATGTGCCCGCGTTCCACAGCTACAAGGCGGCCGTCGTCAGCTACGTCCAGAGCTTCGCCACCCAGGTCCACGAGACCGCCGCGCGCTTGCGGGCGCTCTTCGAGCGCTGGGCCGCCAGTGGCGCCGAGCGGCGGGTGATCGCCTGCCTGGTCGCCAACGCGGCGCCCAGCCCGTGGCCGCGGCCGCTCGGGGAGCGCGAAGCGGAAGCCGCCAGCCAGGTGCGGGCGCTGGCCGCCTGGTGTCGGGCCGGCGCCAGCGCCGACCACCTGGTGCGGCGGGCGCGGGCCGAGATCGCCACCGTCATCCTGCGCGCGCACGCGCTCGCCGAACAGGCCCAGACCCAGGCGAGCTACGTTGCGGACCTCGACGCCCTGGCGCGCGCCGCCCTGGCGGCGCCGGACGTCCAGTCTGCTGCGCGGCTGGCGAGCGTCGCCTTCGGCTACGAGCAGCCGACCTCGTTGCCGGCCAGCTTCGGCACCCGCGAGGCGGCGCCCTTCGCCTCGGCCTGGGCCGGGCCGGCGCCGGTCGCGCTCGTCCTGCACCCCGTCGACCGGCCGCCGCGGGCCACCGAGCGGCCGCTGCCCGAAGCGGTCGACGACGCGCCGCTTCGCCAGGCGCTGGCCGAGCAGGAGCACGAGCGCCGCGCCGCCGAGCGGCGGCGCATCGCCCGGCTGTTCGGGTCCGATCGGCTGCGCCTCCACGCGCTCGTCCTGGACGATGCGGCCGATTGTGCCCTGCTGCTCGGCGCCGTGCGCCACTGCTTCCAGGATCGGGACCATCGCACCCGCCTGGCCGACGGCTCGATCGTCGAGCTCATCAACCCCGAGACCACCGAGTGGACGACCATCGCGACGCCCGCCCGGCGCCTCCACCTGCCGGCCTTCGTCCTGCAGCGCCACGCCGCCACGGCGCGTCTCGCGGACCGCGCCACGGCGGCCGACCGCCCGGACCGGGCCACGGCGGCGGCTGCCGCCCTGAGCAGCCGTGCCGCCTGATCTGGCGGCCCGCGCCGGCCTCGGCAGCACGAGCACCTCAGACGGCCTGCGCCACGCCCACGCCGCGCTCCTGCGCCAGCCGGTCCTCGCCCTCGAGGCGGACCCGGCCGGCTACACGCTGGCCCGCCGCCACCTGGGCGCCCTGCGGGCCTGGCACCAGCGGCGGACGGGCTGGCTGATCCTGGCCCGCGGCCACACCCTGCGCCTGGTGCGCAGCCCCGGCGTCCTGCCGATGGGCGTCCTCCATCCGGAGCTGGCCAGCCCGCGCGACGTCGCCTGCCTGGCCTGGGCCCTGGCCTTCGCCCACCACCCGCAGGTCGCCGGCCGCGGCATCGGCCGCCAGTTCCTGCTGACCGAGCTGGCCACCGCCATCACCGACGCCGCGCACGCGGCCCGGGCACCGTTCGACTTCGCCCGCCGCGCCGATGCCCACAGCCTGCGCCGCGCCCTGCGGGCCCTGGCCGACCTGGGCCTGCTGCGGGCCGTCGACGGCAGCGAGGAGGCCTGGCTGGACGGCGAGGGCCCGGCCGATGCGCTCTACGAGTTCACCGATGCCGCCACGACCTTCCCGGCCGGCCTGGACCGCGCCGCCCTCGAGGCCGTCCACTGGCCTCCGCCCGAGCCGGCGCCGACGGCGCCGGGGCAGCTCGCGGCGCTGGCCGCGCTGCCGCCGCTCCAGCGCGCCTGGCGCGCCCTGCTCGGCGCGCCCGTCTTCGTCCGCTACGATGACGCGGCCGCCTTCGCCGCCCTGTGGGAGGCGCGCCGCCAGGTCGCCGCCGACCTCGAGCAGCTGGGCGATGCGCTGCTCGACATCACGCCCTTCTACGCGCGTCTGGTGCGCCCGGCCGGCACCGCCGACCCCGGCGACGCCCGCCTGTCCCTGCGGCGCGCGCTGGACCACGCTGTCTTGTGCTTCTGTAGCCACCTGCGGGCCGCCGTCGCCGCCGGCGACCTCGGTCCGCCCGACCCGGACTCCGACTGCCTCACCACCACCCGGCCGGACCTGGCGCGCGTCTTCGCCCAGACCGTGGCCGACGATGCCCGCCACTGGGGCCGCCAGCTTCAGGCGCGGGCCGGCCGGCCGGAGCTGTTCGACGAGGTGTGCGCCGCCATGCGCCGCCTCGGCCTGCTGCGCGGCCCCGATCGGACTGGTGCGGCCGTGCTGCTGCCAACCGCCGCCGCCTACGCCGTGAGCTACGCCAGCGACCCAGCTCACCGCGACTGACCCACTTCTCCAGAACGAGATGACCGCCATGCCTGCTCGCCGCTCCCCGTTCAGCACCGCCCCGCACGACATCGCCGCCCGCCTGCACGCCGTCGGCAGCGGGCCGGCCGGCTACCGCCTGCAGCGCATCATCCTGTGCAACTACTGGCACTTCGGGCGCCAGACGTTCGAGGTCCCTCACGGGCGCCTGTTCCTGACCGGCGACAACGCCACCGGCAAGTCGACCGCCCTGGTCGCCGCCATGCTGACGCTCGACGGCGACGTGCGGCCGCACCGCCTGGACACCTTCGGCAGCGCCGAGCGGCAGATCGCCGCCTACGTGCTGGGCACCCGCGGTGCCGGCCAGAGCGGTGGCTACGAGCACACCGCGCGCACCTCGCTGGTGGCCACCGAGTGGGCCTGGCGCGGCCAGCCCGACGCGGCCCACCCACCGTACCTCACCCTGGGCCTGGTGTTCGTCGGCAACGCCAATAACGCCGATCCGGTGCGCACCTGGCGCTTCCTGCTGCTCGACGGCGCGCGGCTCGACCAGGACGTCGGCTTCCTCGACCCGAGCGGCCGCTTGCTCGACGCCCGCCTGTTGCGGACCCGCTTCGCCGCCCACGGCCAGGTCCTCGATCGGGTCGAGGCCTACAAAGCCCAGGTCGCCCAACACCTGTTCGGCTTCCGTGACGGGCGCGAAATGGACCGCCTGATCGACTGGCTGCTCCTGCTACGCAAGCCGAACCTGACCAGTCGCCTGGGCGGCTTCTCGGAGGTGACGGAGTTCATCCGCCAGGCCTTGCCGCCCCTGCCGGCCGAGACCACCGCCCAGATCACCCAGACCTTCGAGCACCTGGTCGCCCTGCGCCAGGCCCTCGACGAGCGGCTCGGCGTGGCCGAGGCGGCCGATCGGATCCTGCACGAGGAGCAGGCGCAGCGCTTGGCCCTGGCCCGTCTGCGCGCTTACGACGTTCGCCAGGTCGCCTCAAGCCAGCGGCGGGCGGCGGCGCGCCTGGCCGATAAGCAGCGCCTGCTGGCCCGCCTGGAGCGCGAGTTGGCGGCGGCCACCTCGACGCTGGAGGAGAGCCAGCGCGAGGTCGCGAGCCTCGACGACCAGCTTCGCCGTCTGGAGGACTCGGCCGACATCCGCACCGCCGCGGCCATCCGGGCGCGGCTGGGCACCGCCGAAGCCGAGGCCGCCCAGGCCGAGCGGATCGTGCACCGCCAGCAGACCTTGCTCGCTGAGGCCGGCGAGCGCGCCGCGGCCGCCCGCCAGGCGCACGCCGCGCTGGCCGAGCGCTGGCGCGCGCGCCTAGCCGACCATCGGCTGGCGCTGGCCGGTCTACGGGCCGGCCTGGCCGAGTTCTGCCCCGCCGGCGTGGCCCACCTGGACGAGGTCGTGGCCGACCTGGACCACCACCTCGACCCGCAGGCGCCCGAGACGGCTGGCCCGCCCGCGGCAGCGGCCGCGCTGGCCACGCTGCTGGATCAGCTGCGCGAGCACGGCAGCCACCTGGCACGGGTGGTCCAGCGCCAGGAGCACCTGCGCGCGGCGCGCGCCGCCCTCGAACGCGCCGCCGAGCGCCTCACCGACGCCGACCGCGCCGTGGCCGAC
>Ga0213876_10001084_pt1 | contig 17452 bp, 15 predicted proteins | sample BarmaccomBMRX_R9_FD_160113 | JGI IMG/M metagenome (GOLD analysis project Ga0213876, IMG submission 160113) | Root-associated microbial communities from Barbacenia macrantha in rupestrian grasslands, the National Park of Serra do Cipo, Brazil - RX_R9 | ecosystem: Host-associated > Plants > Roots... | reverse complement strand
CTTCATGACGAGATCGGTGCCCGGATCGGCGAGAAGGGCCGCGAGTTCGGCGTGGTAACCGGACGAAAGCGCCGCTGCGGCTGGTTCGATGCGGTTCTCGTCCGGCAGACGGTCTCAACGAGCGGCATCGACGGCATCGCGCTCACCAAGCTCGACATTCTCGACGGTTTCGACGAGATCAAGATCTGCGTCGGCTACAAGCTCGACGGACACGAGATCGATCATCTGCCGGCGAGCGAAGGCGGCCAGGCGCGCGTCGAGCCCATCTACGAAACGTTTGAGGGGTGGTCACAATCCACCGCAGGCGCCCGTTCCTGGGTGGATCTGCCGGCCCAGGCGATCAAATATGTGCGCCGCGTCGAGGAATTGACAGGTGCGCCCGTCGCCATCCTTTCGACCAGCCCCGAGCGCAACGACACCATACTCGTGCGCAATCCATTTGAAGGTTGACTTCGGCGCCCTCGCGCCGGAAATGGTTTGCAATGATCGATTATTATCCGCTCTTGTCGCGCGCGATCGTCAATCTCGGCGATTCGGCGGGGCCGGATGTGCGTCGCGCCATTTATGACCGGGCGCGCACGGCATTGCGCTCGCAGCTCGAGGAAATGGATCCGCCGCTCCCGCAAGATCAGATCGAGCGCGAGCGCGCGCAGCTCGAGGCTGTCATCGCACGCCTCGAGATGGAGGCGCGTGCGCGCTTGAGGCCCGCGGCCAAGCTGCCGCTGCGTTACCAAAAAGCATCTCATGCATCGTCACCCGAGGAGGGCGCGCAGGGAGAAGCTTCGGCCGACACCATCGAGCCGGTTCCGGACGCTCCCCACGCGAGCGACGAGGCGCTCCACCTCGATCGAGCCTCCTCGCATGGGCCGGCCGCGGAGCCGTCCGAACTCCACGTTTCGGACGGGCGTCCCCCCTGGTTCGCCGGTTGGGGCGTGCTTGCCGTCGGTGTCGCCGCCGTGCTGATCATCGGCTCGCTTGCCGGCCTCGCTTATGTGATGCGCGATCAGATCGATCCGGTGCGGCGCGAGCAGGCCGAGCAAGCGGCTGCCGCAAATCCGGTCTCGGCGCGCCCGGCGGAGCCGGAGGCAAAAAACCCGGCGCGGCTCGGCGGCCCCGCGAGCCGGCCAGCCTCATCACCGCCATCCGCACCCTCAGCGGCTCCCGCGCCTGCGGCGGCGACGCCGGCCGTCGCGACCTCCGCCGCGCCTTCGGCGGCGGTCCCGACCGAGCCGAACGGCTCGCAGTCGATTCCGATCGCCCAGCGAGCAACCCTTTTCCTCGAGGTCGCCGGCGGGACCGATCAGTCGCCCCGCACGGTCGCCGGCCGCGTGATCTGGAGCTTCGAGAACCTGCCCTCGAATCCAGGCCAGCCCCTCGATCCCGCCCTCGTCGGCGCGGTCGACATTCCGGATGCGGGGATCACCTTGCGCATGCAAGTGACGCGCAATCACGACGGCTCCTTGCCCGCCTCCCATCTCGTCGGCCTCGTGTTCACGACGAAGGATTCGAACGTGAAGGATATCTCCCCGGTACTGATGAAGACCGCCGAAACCGATCCCGGCACGGCCTTGGCCGGCATCCAGCAGCCTCTTGGGCCCAATCTCTTCATCATGGCATTATCGGCCGCCGACGCGGACGTCGCCAAGAATTTCGACCTGCTGACCAGGCGCGAATGGGTGGAGGTCCAGTTTCGGCTCGCCGATCAGCGCCGGGGCGCTGTCGTCTTTGACAAAGGGATTTCGGGCAATCGTGCCCTCCTGACCGCCATCGACGCCTGGAAATAGAGGGGGTGATACGCAATGGTTTAAGCCAAGCGCGTGTCGCTCCCGTCCGAGCCTTGCCGGGTGTAAAACGCAGGGGTCGCGGTCTCCTTATGAAACCGGCAAGGCTGGCCGTGCGAGCTCGCGCTTGGCATAGGCCGTCTTCACGGCGTTTTGTACCTTCTCGAAAGCGCGCACCTCGATCTGGCGAACGCGCTCGCGCGACACGCCGAACTCCGTCGAGAGATCCTCGAGCGTCATTGGCTCCTCGGCCAGGCGTCTCGCCTCGAAAATGCGCCGCTCGCGCGCGTTGAGGACTGAAAGCGCGTCGATCAGCGCATCGTGCCGGTTCGAGGCTTCCTGTGCCTCCACGAGCTTGTGCTCCTGATTGTCCTCGTCATCCACGAGCCAATCCTGCCACTCGCCCTCGCCCTGCTCGCGCAAGGGCGCGTTGAGCGAAGCGTCGCCTCCGAGTCGGCGGTTCATGTCGACAACGTCCTGCTCGGTGACGCCGAGCTTCGTCGCGATTTGTTTCACCTGGTCGGGACGCAGATCGCCCTCGTCGAGCGCCGAGATGCGGCTCTTGGCGCGCCGCAAGTTGAAGAAAAGCTTCTTTTGGTTGGCCGTCGTGCCCATTTTCACAAGCGACCAGGAACGCAGGATGTATTCCTGAATAGATGCCTTGATCCACCACATCGCATAGGTCGCGAGCCTGAAGCCGCGTTCCGGCTCGAAGCGCTTCACCGCTTGCATGAGCCCGACATTGCCTTCCGACACAACCTCGGACATGGGAAGGCCATAGCCGCGATAGCCCATCGCGATCTTGGCGACGAGGCGCAAATGGGAGGTCACGAGCTGATGGGCGGCTTCCCGGTCGCCATGCTCGCGCCAACGCTTGGCCAGCATGTATTCCTGCTGGGGCTCAAGCATCGGAAACTTTTTGATCTCGTCGAGATAGCGGGCAAGGCCGCCTTCTGACGACAGAATGGGCAGTGCGGCAGATGCCATCACTTGTGACTCCTTGGAAAGCCCCCGAGGATCGGCGAGCTGACGATGGCCCAAAGGCACCACCAGCTATAGGATATACCGAAAAATCGTGGCGAAAATGGACATTCGGTCGCGGCGAACCCCTATTCGGAAGGGTTAGCAAGACCCCGGAGGGCCCTTTCAAGCGCTTCAAGAGCGGGTGGTAACCTGCTCGTAAATCGCAACTTCTTCCCGGTCGTCGGATGGGCAAAACCGAGGAGAGATGCGTGCAGCGCTTGGCGGTCAAGCGCCCGCAAAGCCGCCTGTGAGGCCTCGTCGAGCTTATTCATCTTGGTGCGAAAGCCACCGCCATAGACAGCATCGCCCAAAAGCGGATGGCCGAGCGAGGACAGATGCACGCGAATCTGGTGTGTGCGTCCGGTCTCGAGCCGGCAGCGTATTCGGCTCACGAGCGGATCGGAACTGCGGGGAGGAAAACTCTCCTCGACATATAAGTGCGTGAGTGCCTCTTTTCCACGCCCCTTCGGGACCACGGCCATGCGTTCGCGATTGCGCGGCGAGCGCCCGATCGGGCGGTCGACGACCATGACGTCCGCTCGCGGACGCCCCCAGACGAAGGCTTGATATTCCCTTTCGAGGGTTCCCTCACGTCCGTGATCGGCAAATTGCTCGGCGAGGCCTCGATGCGCCTGGTCGGTCTTGGCGACGACAATCACGCCCGACGTATCCTTGTCGAGACGATGCACGATGCCCGGACGCTTCACGCCGCCGATGCCCGAAAGGCTCTCTCCGCAATGGGCGATGAGCGCATTCACCAATGTGCCGTCGGCATGGCCCGCCGCGGGATGCACGACGAGGCCGGCGGGCTTGTCGATGACGACGATCTGCGAATCCTCGTAGAGGATCGACAACGCAATGTCTTGGCCCCGCGGCTCTGGAGACACTGCTTCCGGGATTGCAAGTGCGATCTTCTCTCCGCCCCTGAGCCTCACCGATGGGTCCGTGGTCGTGATCTCGCCGATTCGCACCGCGCCTTCACGAATGAGGGCTTGCAGCCTCGCGCGGCTGAAATCCGCGAAATTCAACGCGAGCACGCGGTCGAGCCGTTCCCCGCGCGCATCCTCGGATGCAATCATGGACAGGATGGTCATCGGAGACTCTCTTCAGCTTTTCCGCGGCCTTTCGCTCGCGTCATGGCGCGATGGAACGCGGGAACGCTGCTTGTTGCGACTTTACTCGCGCGCGCCCGACGATATTCTCCTCGAGCGACCGCAAAAGGTCTGTCGCGCCTGCAAGGGAAGCGGGATACCGGGGAGGAAGCATGGCGCTTCTCGAGCTTGACGGCATCGCCAAGCATTTCGGGGCCATCGAGGCGCTGAAGGGCGTCGACATGCGCTTGGAAGGCGGCGAGGTGGTCGGGCTGATGGGCGACAACGGCGCCGGCAAATCGACGCTCGTCAAGATCATCGCCGGGAATTTTCCTCCCTCCGAAGGCGAGATCCGTATGGGCGGGGCAGTCAAAAATTTCCATAAGCCGGTCGATGCGAGAGCCGAGGGGATCGAGGTCGTCTATCAGGATCTCGCGCTGTGCAATAATCTCACCGCCGCCGCCAACGTGTTCCTCGGGCGCGAGTTGAAGCGGCGTCTCGGCCCTTTTCGCATCCTCGATTATCCGGCCATGTATGCGCGCGCCGCGGAGCTCTTCAAGGAGCTGAAGTCGGAGACGCGCCCTCGCGATCTCGTGAAGCAGATGTCGGGCGGCCAGCGCCAGGCGGTGGCGATCGCGCGGACGCGCCTCACCGACGCAAGGATCGTGCTCATGGACGAGCCGACGGCCGCGATCAGCGTGCGCCAGGTCGCCGAGGTGCTGGATCTCATTCGCCGCTTGAAGGACCAGGGGATCGCCGTCGTTCTCATCAGCCATCGCATGCCCGACGTGTTTGCGGTGAGCGATAGGGTCGTCGTCATGCGGCGCGGCGCGAAGGTCGCCGACAAACCCATCGCCCGAACTTCACCCGAAGAGGTGACCGGGCTCATCACCGGCGCCATCCGCACCGCTTGAAATCAACCGGCACGAGAGGCCGTCATATCGATGCTCACCCAGTCGACCGCGACCCCAACCGTTGCGAGCCATGCGGCCGTCGAGGAGGTGACGCACCTTCGCGAGCGCAGCCTGCGCCAAAAGATGCTGACGAGCCAGTCCTTCTGGGTGACGGTCGCGGTGCTTGCCATCATCATCGTGATGACGCTCTACCAGCCCGCCGCCTTCGCCTCGGCCGACAACTTCTTCAACATCACGCGCAACTTCGCCTTTATCGGCATCATGGCGCTCGGAATGACGGCGGTCATTCTGACAGGCGGGATCGATCTCTCGGTCGGCTCGATCATGGGTCTCGTCGGCGTGGTCTGCGGCCTCTTGCTGCAAGCCGGGCATCATTGGGCCCTGGCGATCGGAGCCGCGCTTCTCGCGGGAGCCGCGGCGGGCGCCGCCAACGGCGTTCTCATCGCCTATGTCGGCCTGCCGAGCTTTGTCGTCACGCTCGGCATGCTCTCGATTGCACGCTCGCTCGCGATCGTGCTTTCGCAAAACAAGATCATCTACCAGCTCGGGCCTTATGGCGACGCCTTCGACGCGATCGGCGGCGGCGATATGCTCGGTGTCGCCAATCCGGTGTGGCTCCTCGTCGTCATGGCGCTCGTCTTCGGCTATGTCTTCAATTTCACGGCTTGGGGACGCTACCTGTTCGCCATCGGCGGCAATGAGAATGCCTCGCGCCTCACCGGCGTGCCGGTGAAGCGCATCAAGCTCGAGGCCTATGTGGTCTCCGGCGTCACGGCGGCGATCGCCTCGGTGATGATCGTCGGCTGGCAAGGCTCCGCCATCAACGCGCTCGGCACCGGATACGAGCTTCGCGTCATCGCCTCCACCGTGATCGGCGGGGCGAGCCTCATCGGCGGAGAAGGCGGCGCCTTCGGCGCCGTGATGGGGGCGGCTCTCATCGAGGTGATCCGCAACAGTCTCCTGATGGCCGGGGTCGACTCCAATTGGCAAGGTACATTCGTTGGGCTATTCATAGTATTGGCGGTTCTGCTTCAGCGAATTCGCCAGCGGCCCGCCGAATGAAGCGCGCCCTCGCCCATCACGAAACATTTCCGGGAGGATCCGACATGCGAAAGCTCCTTGGTGTCGTCGCCGTATCGGCCTTGGCGATCGCGGCCGCCGCGTCAAGCCACGCGCAAGGCAAGAAATACGTCTTCGCGCTCGTGCCGAAAAACATGAACAACCCCTTTTTCGATCAGGCGCGTGACGGCTGCAAGAAGGCCGAGACGGAATCCAAGGGTGCGCTCGAATGCATGTATATCGGACCTGGCGAACACGGCGGCGGTGAAGAGCAGGTGCAGGTCGTGGACGACCTCATCGCCAAGAAAGTCGACGGCATCGCCGTTTCGGCCTCGAACGCTGCCGCGATGGGCAAGGCGCTCGAGGGCGCGAAGAAGGCCGGAATTCCCGTTCTGACCTGGGACAGCGACCTCCTCGACAAGGATAAGAGCCTGCGCATCGCCTATGTCGGCACGCACAACTACGACATCGGCGTCAATCTCGCGAAGCAGGTTCAGGAGATCAAGCCGAAGGGCGGCGTGATCTGCATCCAATCGGGCGGTGCTGCCGCCGCGAACCACAACGAGCGCATGCAAGGCATCCGCGACACGCTCGCCGGAAAGAAATCCGCGGCGGCGCCCGGCGAACGGCTCACCGGCCAGAATGGCTGGAAAGAGGCGGATGGATGCCCGCTCTACACCGATGATGATTTCCCGCGCTCGGTGCAGCAGATGGAAGACATCCTCGGCAAATATCCGACGCTCGATGCGTTCGTGCCGACGGGCGGTTTTCCTCAATTCATTCCACAGGCCTATCGCAAGGTGGCCGAGAAATATAAGTCTCGGATTCAGGACGGGTCACTGGCGCTCGTGGTCGCCGACACGCTTCCAGTGCAGATGGACCTCCTCAAGGCAGGCTTGTCCGACGGACAGGTCGGGCAGCGGCCCTTCGAGATGGGTTACAAGAGCATGATGTTCTTGAAGGACGTCAAGGACGGCAAGCCGGCACCCTCCGACCCTACCTATACGGGGCTCGATGTCTGCAATGCGAAGAACGCGTCGACTTGCGTGGGCGGGGGAAGTTGAGCGTCGGCGCGCGCCGCTGATTTGACGGGCGCTGTTTGCGCCTCATGCCCGCATCTGGTGGCTTTGATGCGGGCAGCATCGTCTGCGCTCTTTTCGCAAAAACGCGCGAACCGGGAAACCAGATTCCCGACGCAGGCCCGTGACAGGACTGAATCCCCGCCTTTGCGGTGATGAGCGGGGAGGGTTGCGCACTGCAACCTTCGCTCAACGCCTTTTGAATAGGCGCTCGATTTCGGCAAGCTTGAGTGTGATGAAGGTCGGGCGTCCGTGATTGCAGACCTCGGCGCCGGGCGTCGCCTCCATCTGGCGCAAAAGCGCGTCCATCTCCTCGGCGCGCAAGCGACGGCCCGAGCGCACGGAGCCATGGCAGGCCATGGTGGCGAGCACATGATCGAGCTTGCGTTCGAGCGCGCTCGCGGTTCCCCACTCCTCGAAGCTGTCGACAAGATCGGTGATCAACTGGCGAAGCTTGCCTGAAGCAAGCGCGGCCGGTGCTTCGCGAACGGCGATCGCGCCGGGACCGAACGGCTCGATCACAAGGCCGAGCTCCTCGAGAAGCTGTCCTTGTTCGAGAAGCCTGGCGCAATCTGAAGGGTCGAGATCGACGATTTCGGGCGTCAGCATGATCTGACGTTCGATGCCTCGCGTCGATCTTTCCCGCTTCAGCCGCTCATAGACGAGGCGCTCATGGGCCGCATGCTGGTCGACAATGACGAGGCCGTCGCGCGTCTGCGCGATGATGTAGTTCTCGTGGAGCTGGGCGCGCGCGGCACCGAGCGGAAAGGCTTCGGCTTCGGTCGCACTGTCCGGTTCGGGCGCTTGCGGCTCGACGGCGCCCGATGGGCGAGAGGCGTAATCGAAACTCTCCTGCCCTTCCGCAAAGCCGAGTGCGCGCCCCGCATTGGCGCCTGCGCGCTCGCCCGAGACGTGCTCGATCGGCGCGAAGGCGTCGTTGTTCCAGCCGGCCTCGCGATAAGATGTCCTGCCGAAGGCGCCACCCGCCCCAAAGGCCGCGATGGCGCGCTCGCTCGCCTGGGTGACCGGGCGAATGCCGGCTCCGCGCAAGGCATCACCGATCGCCGAAACGACTAGCGCGCGCACGAGGCCAGCCTCGCGGAAGCGCACCTCCGCCTTCGCGGGATGCACATTTACGTCGACCGCACGCGCGTCGATCTCGAGATAAAGCGCGATCGCGGGGTAGCGGCCGGCCGGCAATAGATCCGCGTAGGCGCCGCGCACCGCTCCCGTGAGCAGCTTGTCGCGTACCGGCCGCCCGTTCACGAAGAGATGGATGGCACCCGCGCTCGCCCGGGTGTAGGCGGGCAAGCCGGCAAAGCCCTTGATCGAGAGCCCCTCGCGCTGAAGCTCGAGAGCGACGCTGTTCTCACGAAACTCGCGGCCCATCACCTCCGCGACCCGACGAGCAAAGCCGTCCGGCCCCTCTCCAACATGTTGATAATCGAGAGCCGCGACACCGTCTCCCGAAAGCGTGAAACGCGTATTCGCATGCGCCATCGCGAGGCGCTTCACCACCTCCGCGACGGCGCTGGCCTCCGCGCGGTCGCCTTTCAGGAATTTGAGCCGCGCCGGTACGGCCGCGAACAAGTCTCGCACCTCGACCGTTGTGCCGCGCGCACGAGCCGCCGGACGCGGCGGGCGAACGCTTCCAGCGTCGACGGAAATGGCGTGGGCGGTACTTTCGGCCTCGTTCCGCGAGACGATCTCCAGACGAGACACGGCCGCGATCGAAGGCAAAGCCTCGCCGCGAAAGCCGAACGTCGAAATAGCGAAGAGATCCTCGTCGGGAATCTTCGACGTGGCATGACGCTCGACCGACAAGACGAGATCGTCGGCATTCATCCCGCTGCCGTCATCCCACACCCGGATGAGGCGGCGCCCGCCAGCGTCAATGACGATGTCGACGCGTGTCGCCCCGGCATCGAGCGCGTTCTCGACGAGCTCCTTCACGGCCGCAGCCGGCCGCTCGATCACTTCGCCGGCGGCAATGCGATCCACGAGAACGGGGTCGAGGCGACGAATCGGCATGATGCGCAAGACCGCTATAGCGCAGGAAGCGGCCGGAGGGGAGCTTGGCGAGACGCGTAATTTCCGCTTTCCGCGAGATCGAGCCTAGACGGGCTGACCGACGATGACGATCAACATGCGCTTCGTGTCAAGGAGACGTTTCGCGACCCTCGCAATATCGCGAGCCTCAACCGCGGCGATCTCTTCGTTTCGGTGCTTGAAGTAGTCCATGCCGAGATCGTCGAGCTGCGCCTGCAGGAGCTCGCGCGCGATCTTAGTCGAAGTATCGAATCTGAGCGCATATGACCCGGTGAGGTATTTCTTCGCTTTCTCGAGCTCGTCGGCGGAAACATCGTCACGCGAAAGCGCCTTGATCTCGGCCGTGATCACCGAAATCGATTCATAAGCGCGCTCGTTCTTCGTCGAAGTCGCGCCGGCGAGAATGGGACCGTGCTTGAAAGGCGAAAGGCTCGAATACACCGAATAGGCGAGGCCACGCTTCTCGCGAACCTCCGTCCAAAGCCTGGACGTGAAGCTCCCACCTCCGAGAATATGGTTCATCACCACGGCGGGCACGTAATCCTTGTCGTTGCGCGCAAGCCCCGGCAACCCGAAGACGATCACAGACTGCGGGATCGGCAGATCGATGTTGCGCTTCTCCCCTCCCCTCACCACCCGGTGCTCGACGAGAGCGAGCTCGCCGCGAGAAGGCAGATCGGCGAAAACGCGGTCAAGCTCCTCGGCAAGCACCCGCTCATCGATATCGCCGACAACCGCGATCTTGAGCTCCGCACGCGCAAAGGCCTTGGCTCGATAGGCCTCGAGATCGTCGCGGGTGATTTGCGGGACTGTTTCGAGCGTGCCCTTCTGCGGCAAACCGTAGGGGTGATCTGGAAAACCGGCCGCCGCAAAAGCATTGCGCGCGATCGCGTTCGGCTCATTGGCCTCGTGACGCAGCTCCGATAGGGCTTGTGCCTTCACCCGCAGCATCGCCTCGGGCTCAAAGCGTGGCTCGTGCAAGGAGAGCCGCAAGAGCTCGAAAGCCTCGTCGCGATATTGGGTGAGCGTCTTGAGAGTACCGGTGAAATAATCGCGGCCGGCATCAAAATTTAGATCGATCGCGAGATCTTCGAGCCTTTGATGAAAGGCGATGGAATCGTAAGGGCCCGCGCCCTCGTCGAGCATGCCCGACATGAGATAAGCGACGCCTGGTTTGCCTTGCGGGTCTTGTGAGGATCCGCCGGTGAAAGCGAATTGAACCGCTACGAGTGGGTTGGCGTGATCCTCGACGAGCCAGGCCTCGACGCCTCGCGGCGAAACCACCTTGCGGGCCGAGGTGGCGCGCGCCGGGGCCGATGTCGCCACGATCGTTTTGGCGGTCATGACGCGGTCCCGGTCAAATAGCCGGTGACCGAACGCTTTTTCTCGAGCCAGCGAAACGCCTCTTTCACCTCCTCGCCCGACACGCGCTCGATGAGCCGCGGCCATTCGATGACCTGCGCCGCCGTGAGCCCGGTCGTGAGCGCGGCCCCGAAATTGCGGGCCAGCGCCGATTGGCTGTCGCGCTGATAGATCGCGTCCGCGACGAGCCGCGTCTTGGCGCGCTTGAGCTCGGCGTCGGAAAAGCCGCCTTGGGCCATTTCGGCAAGCACCTCGTCGAGCGCGGCCTCGAGCTGCTCGAGCGAGACCTCTTGCGCCGGCACGGCGTAGATGCCGAAGAGGTGATCATCGAGCGCGGTCCCCGCGTACCAGGCGCTCGCCGAAACGGCGAGCTTGCGTTCGAGCACGAGGCGCTGGTTCAGCCTTCCGGTCGATTGCGCGCCCATTGCCTGCGCCAAGACGTCGAGGGCCTCCGCCTCGCCCGGTTTTGCCGTGGCATAGGAAGGCGCAAGATACATGCGCTGGAGCAAAGGTTGCTCGACGCGTCGATCCGAGAGCACCACTTTGCGCGCCGCCACCGGCTGCGGCTCCTTGGCCCGCATACGCAAGGGAAGATCGGGCGTGGGCAAAGCCTTCCCGTAAGTGTCCTCGGCGAGCGCCTTGACCTCGGCAGGCTCGACATCTCCGGCGACGACCAAGATCGCATTGTTGGGCGCATAGAACCGCTGATAAAAGGCGAGCGCATCGGCGCGATTGAGCGCCTCGATCTCCGGCTTCCAGCCGATGATCGGCGCGCCATAAGGATGGTTCACGAACGCCGTGGCCGTCATCGCCTCGCCGAGCTGGGAGACAGGCACCGAATCGGTGCGCATGCGCCGCTCCTCGAGCACGACCTCGCGCTCGGGATCGACGATCGCATCCGTGAGGACGAGGCCGCGCATGCGATCGGCCTCGAATTCCATCATGGTGCGCAGATGCTCCTTGGCGACCCGCTGAAAATAGGCGGTGTAGTCGCTGGACGTGAAGGCGTTCTCCTCACCGCCGAGTTCCGCCACGGTCCTCGAGAATTCGCCCTCCGGATGGGCTTTCGTCCCCTTGAACATGAGATGCTCGAGGAAATGCGCAATTCCGGTTTTTCCGCGCGGCTCATCGGCGGCACCGGCCCGGTACCAGATCATGTGGGTGACGACGGGTGTGCGGTGGTCCGGGATCACGACCACATCGAGCCCATTGGGCAGACCGAATTGGCTGATCGTGACGGCTCCTTCGGCCCCGCCATTGCCCTTGGCTCCCGCCAAGACCAAGCCTGCGGACACCATCTTGGCCATCACCATACCTTGTCCATTAGAGTTTCGAGGAAGGCTGAACACGTGATCGGCCGAAATGGCAAGCTTGGGCCTTCGAGATCACGCGTCAATCATCGGTTGCTTCAATATAGTGAGCCTTGCCCGCCGCTTCACCCGCCCTTCGGCCAAGCTCCGCACCGAAAAAGGAATTCGCACCCCTGTTGCCAAGCCGCAGTGTTGGAAAGCCCCAGTCTTGGAAAGCCGCAGTCTTGGAAACGAATTTGAAAACGAAACGATGGTCGATTTCAAGGAGCACGCCGCAACAGCTTCGCGCAGGATGCTCCTTCATTCAGAGACGCTCTCGGGGGGAAGCTCTGACAGCCCGCTGACGGCCTCCGTCAGCCTGCGGACCTGGCAGGTTTTGGCTTAACGCGGAGCTGTCCCAGCTAAGCTGCTCTTTTGACCGGCAAGGTTCTCCTCCCCGTCCAGGAGCGGAGTGCTTATCCCGCAGGATCACTGATCCCTGTCATAGCTGCCTTTTTGCCGATCCGACTGTTCCTTGACGAACGCCAACGGATCGCCGCCCTCAGCCGCCTTGTCGGTTTTGACGGGGGCGCCATACTGCTTCTTGAACGCAGCCTTGTCGGACGGCTTGCGATATCCGGCCGGAGGATCGGTGAGATATTTCCGCTTGGGCTCATAGCCCGGGCGGATCTCGTCTTGGGCCTCGGGGTCGTGCGAGGCGAATTGCTGCCCCTGCGCCCGGATCACGCTGTTGGGAATGAAGCCGTTCTCGTTTTGGCGGTTCGTGTCGTAATAGGTGCCGGGAGGTCCGGCGGGCTGGACCGGCGCGCTTGAGGATTTTCCGGCGAGCACTTGCCAGATGGAGAGGCGCGTCTCGTCTCCGCCATTGTCCCCGCCTTGGCGCCGGACAACGGGCTTGGCCTCCTCGGCCTTTTCCTTGAGCTTCGCCGCCACATCCGGGTCCGTCGGCCACTCCGGGTTATGCGCCGAGGCTTGTTGGGCCGGCGGCGGCAAATCCATATTCTTCGGCACGACGAGCGGTGCGCGCTCATGATACTCGATCGGGTCGCGATCCGGCGCGATGATGCCAAGCGTGGTGAGAGCTCCCTTGAAAGGGGTGTCGCTCAAGATTTGGGCGGAGGCCGGGTTTTCCGCAATCGCCATTCCCGCAGCCGCGAGAACAAGCCCCAAAACCCGCCGATGAAACGCGTTCGCTCGCATGAAAGCCCTCATCCTCCATCGAATTGAGGTCCGCCGAAATACAAATCACCTGCGGCGGAAGCAAGGCGGCATTCTACCCTGACTTGCCGGCTTGTTCCAGCACCTTGAGGGAAGTGAACGGGTGAATGGTGAACCGTGAAGAGTGAAACGAGAAAAGGGGTTGAAGGGTGAAAAGGGGATGGCCCTCACGGTGCGCCCCATTTCGCCCTCGCTATTCGCTTTTCACGGTTGCGTGCAGTTTTTCCTCGTTTTCCTCCTTGGCAAGGAAGGATTCGAGGAGGAGCAGAATCACGCCGAGCGAAATCGCGGCATCGGCGAGATTGAAGGAATAGGGAAAGTCCAGCCAAGGTATGGCGCCGCCATGCAGGTGCAGGAAATCGATCACGGCACCGTACACAATTCGATCCAGCGCGTTTCCGAGCGCCCCTCCGGCGATGAGACCGAGGGCGGCGCCCATCAGCAAAGACTTCGTGCGGGCGAGCCAAATTCCGATCAGGACGACGGCCGCGAGCGCGAGCGCGACCAAGAGCCAGCGGCCGATTTCGCTATGCTGCTGAAACAAACCGTAGGAAATGCCGCGATTCCAGACGAAAGAAACGTCGAGGAACGGCAAAATCCGCAATTGCGCCCCTTCAGGAAGCCCGAGCACCCGCAAAAGGTAGAAGTTACAAGCCTGGTCCAAAAGTACCGTCGCGAGCGCGAGCGCGATACCGATCCGCCAGGGGGCGTTTCGTCCACCTTTCGTCACGCGACTTGCCCTTGGAAGATGGACGTGCCCGCGCTCGGCGGCATTCTTCCCAGCGCGCGTTTCGCATCGAGCACGTCGCGGCGCATCTGTGCGACGAGCGCCTCCACGCTCTCGAATTTCTCTTCGCCGCGAAGCCAGTCCACGAATTCCACGATGAGGGATTTTCCGTATAAGTCGCCGTCGAAGTCTAATAAAAACACCTCCAGAAGCGGCGCACCGTTGTCGAAAGTGGGGCGACGGCCGAAGCTCGCGACGCCTTGGCGCGCCAGCCCATCGACAAGCGCGCGCACCGCGTAAATGCCGTGCCGCAATCGGCACGACGGATCAAGGCGAAGATTGGCGGTCGGAAACCCAAGCGATCGTCCGCGCTTCTCGCCATGGCGCACTTCGCCCATCACGAACCAGCGGTGCCCCAAGAGCTCACTCGCGCGTGCGACGTCGCCGGCCTCCAGCGCCGCTCGCACGGCGCTCGAGGAAACGCGCAAGGCCTCGCTCGTCGCGACTTCGGGGAGGACCTCGACATGGAAACCACGTCGCGCCCCCTCTTGCGCGAGGAGCTCGGCTGTTCCCTCACGCCGCGCTCCGAAACGGAAATCCTTGCCGATGACCACGGCCGCAACGTTGAGCCGCGCCACGAGCCATTCCTCGACGAAGGAGGTGGCCGACGTCCTCGCCGTCTCGGCATCGAAGCCGAGCACGATCAAGGCATCAAGGCCAAGCGTTTCCGCAATCAGAATCTTTTCCGCGAGAGGTGTCAAACGAAACACCGGCGTATCAGGGCGAAAGAAATCACGCGGATGAGGCTCGAAGGTCAAGATCGCGCCAGGACGGCCGAGCCGACGCGAAAGCGCAAGCGTCTTGTCGATCACCGCACGATGTCCGCGGTGCAGACCATCGAAATTGCCGATGGCCACGACGGGTCGCGACAGCTCGCTCGCCAAGTAGCGCGGGTCACGAAGGACGGCGAGGTTCGGCATGGCGCTTAAAGGGGGGCCTTCACCAGCGCAGCTCGCCGATGACCGCGTCAGGTTGCCCGGGCGCGTCGGCGAGCAGGCGCTCGAGGGCGGCGCGCAGGAGCACGCCTTTCGGCATCAGCTCTTTGGCATGAATCCCCTTGGCGACGAGAAGCGAGCGCGCGCCGATCGCGTGCGCGCCGGCGATGTCGGTTCGGGGCGCGTCGCCGATCGCGAGCACGCGCGCGGGGCTGACTTGGCGGCCCCGGCGCTTGCCGGCTTTTGCAAACGCCAGCTCGTAAATCGGCCGGTGCGGTTTTCCGGCGTAAAGCACCTTGCCGCCGAGGCTCTCATAAAGCGCGGCGAGCGATCCCGCGCAAAGGACGAGTTCATCGCCCCTTTCGACGACGAGATCCGGATTGGCGCAGACGAATTCGACGCCGCGGCTCGCAAATCCGCTCAAGAGCTCGCGGAAGGGGTCCGCGGACCGCACATCTTCAGGCATCGGCCCGGTGCAGAGGAAATATTGCGCTTCGTTCGCGGCAACCCGCGGCGCGTCAAGCGCCTCGAAAAGGTGGAAATCGCGCTCGGGTCCCATGTGGAACAACGGCACGCCAGGGCGCGATGCGACGACCTCGCGCGTAAGGTCCCCCGAAGTCACGAGATCGTCGAAGGCTTCACGCGCGACGCCAAGCTGGGCCAAGCGCCTCTCGACTGCCCGATGAGGGCGCGGTGCGTTCGAGATGAGGATCACGGTGCCGCCTCGCGTGCGAAAGCGGCGGAGCGCATCGGCGGCTTCGGGATAAGCTTCGACGCCGTTGTGGAGCACCCCCCAGACATCGCAAAGAATGACGTCGAAATCGCTTGCGAGGGTGCTCAATCCCTCGATGACGGGCGGGGCATAGCTTGTCTGCGGCAAAGGGGCCTCCGCCGAGGTTCCAGGAAGGGCCTTTGCGCTAAAGATCGCGCCGCTTGGCGTCAAGGCGCTCAGGTCCGCGGGCCGGTGTCCAAAATATCCGGACAGCGCGCAAGCCTGGACCCGTCGCCGCGCGGTATTTGACAGGCGCCGCGCGTAAGCTATGGTATTCGTTCGTGCCGCCCGAAGGGCGGCGATTTCATTTGTGGCACTAGGGCGCATCATCGCGAGGCGCTCGCCTTGCATGGGAGGATAGTCGTGACGACGTCAGCATTATTGCCGACATTCGCGCGTGCGGACCTCTCGTTCGAGCGAGGCGAGGGGTCGTGGCTTTTCGACACGCGTGGAGATGCCTATCTCGACGCGGGCGGCGGAATCGCGGTGAATTCGCTAGGCCACGCCCACCCCCATCTCGTGGGCGCGCTCGTCGAGCAGGCGCAAAAGGTCTGGCATGTCTCCAATCTGATGCGCATCCCGGGCGGAGAGCGCCTTGCCGAACGGCTCGTCGAGGCGAGTTTCGCGGACAAGGTTTTTTTCGTGAATTCGGGCGCGGAGGCGAACGAGTGCGCCATCAAGATGGCACGCAAATTCCACGCCCATGGCGGCCATCCGGAACGCTATCGCATTCTCACTTTCGAGGGCGCCTTCCACGGGCGCACCCTGGCCACCATCGCGGCAGGTGGGCAGCAAAAATACATCGACGGCTTTGGGCCCAAGGTCGAGGGTTTCGACCAGGTGAGCATCGGTGACAAGGCCGCGATCGAAAAATGGATCGGGCCGGAGAGCGCAGCCTTCATGATCGAGCCGATCATGGCGGAAGGCGGCGTACGGGTCGTCAACCCACAAACGCTGCGTCATTTGCGCGAGCTTGCGGACAAGCACGGCCTCATGCTGATTTTCGACGAGGTCCAGACGGGCGTCGGCCGTTCCGGGCGCTTCTTCGCGCATGAGAAGGTCGGCGTCACGCCCGACATCCTCTCCGTCGCCAAAGGGATCGGGGGCGGTTTTCCGCTCGGCGCCTGCCTTGCGACGGAATACGCCGCGCGCGGCATGACGGTGGGCACGCACGGCACCACCTTCGGCGGAAACCCGCTCGCCATGGCTTGCGGCAATGCCGTGCTCGACGTGGTCCTGGCTCCAGGTTTCCTCGGGGAGGTCGAGCGCAAGGCCCTCCTCTTGAAGCAGCGGCTCGCGGAGCTCAGGGATCGTCATCCCGGAGTGATCGCCGAGATACGCGGCGATGGACTCTTGATCGGGCTTCGCCTCGAGACTCCGAATACGGAGTTCACAAACGCGGCGCGTGCCGAGAAGCTCCTCGTCGTGCCGGCCGGCGACAACACCGTGCGGCTTCTGCCGCCGCTTACCATCACTGATGACGAGATCGGCGAGGTGATCCGCAGGCTCGCCGCTGCCGCGACCCGCATCGAAGAGGCGACGCCTCGCCGAGCGGCGGAGTGAGCGGACGTGCCATGTCTCTTCCGCGCCATTTTCTCGACCTTTCCGATTTTACCGCAAGGGACCTGAGAGGTCTCATCGAGCGCGCCCGCGCCATGAAGGCGGGCTTCAAGCGAGGCGAGGCACCGCGCGAGCGGCCGCTCGCTGGGAAGGTGCTCGCCATGGTCTTCGACAAGCCCTCGACGCGCACGCGCGTGTCCTTCGACGTCGGCATGCGCCAGCTCGGCGGCGACACCATCATGCTCACCGGCAAGGAGATGCAGCTCGGCCGAGGCGAATCGATCGCCGATACTGCACGCGTGCTGTCGCGCTATGTCGACGCGATCATGATCCGCATGCTGGATCACGCCGCCATGCGCGAGCTTGCCGCGAACGCCACCGTGCCGGTGATCAACGGCCTCTCGAAAATGTCCCACCCCTGTCAGGTGATGGCCGATGTGATGACGTTCGAGGAGCGCAAGGGGCCGATCGCCGGGCGCACCATCGCTTGGTCGGGCGATGCCAACAACGTG
>Ga0213876_10001083_pt1 | contig 17464 bp, 22 predicted proteins | sample BarmaccomBMRX_R9_FD_160113 | JGI IMG/M metagenome (GOLD analysis project Ga0213876, IMG submission 160113) | Root-associated microbial communities from Barbacenia macrantha in rupestrian grasslands, the National Park of Serra do Cipo, Brazil - RX_R9 | ecosystem: Host-associated > Plants > Roots... | reverse complement strand
GCCCGCCATCCCCCGCTGCGGCCGCCGTGTGACCGAACGCCGACCTCCGAACTCCGAACGCCCTCTACGCGGCGCGTGCCACCAGGACGGGGCCGGCTACGGCCAGGCCGAAGGCCAGGACCCAGAGCGCCGGGGCATAGCGCGGGAAGCTGTAAGCGAGTCCGCAGATCGCACCGAAAAACAGGCCGCTGAAGTGGGCGGTGTTGGCCACGCCGAGAATATTAAAATGCGTGAGCACCACGCAGAGCACCGCCCAGCCGAGCATCATCCTGAGATTCTGGCTGACGTACCAGCGGAAGATCCGGTTCCGGCGCGACGCCCCCAGCATGAAGCCGAATACGCCGTAGATAACTCCGGAAAGCCCGATCCCGATGGCGTGTTCCAGGCCGAGTTGGTAGCTCGACGACACCCAGGCAAGAGCCACGAGTAACAGCAGGTACCGGATGCTGCCGATGGCTTGTTCGACCACCCGGCCGAGCGCCAGGAAGGCGAGCAGGTTGAAGACGATGTGCATGGGCGAGCGGTAGTCATGCACCAGCGTGATGGCCAGAACCGAGGGCCAACCCGTCTGCGGGAGATCACGAAGCGGGTCCACCAGGAGAGAAAAAACGGCTCGCCGGTTCCAAAGTTCGAGGAGATAAATGAGCCCGCACAGCACGGTCACCGCATAGGTCACCACGGGCGGGGTCATGCCGGCCGGCCAGAGTCGTCGCCTGGTATCGGCTCCGTTGAGCACGCGGGTCGAGGGATGCATGAAGGTGTCCTTTCGGTCCGCTATCCGTGTCAGAGGAGAAACCGCTGCAGAAATCCGCTGACGGCTTCGTTGAAGGCGTGGACCTGTTCGACGCTGCCCAGGTGAGCGGCGTTGCTTAACGCCTTCAGCTCCGACCCGGCGATCCGCTGCCGGCTTTGTTCCGAGACGGCCGGTGGAAAATTCTTGTCCTGCTCTCCGGCGATCAGGAGCGTCGGAACCTGGATGGCCGGCAATCGGTCAAGGACGTCCAGTTCCTGAATGGCCCGGCAACAGCCCACGAACCCTGCGACCCGGGTGGACCGGAGCATGCCGGCGATCCATCCCATCGTCGCCGGTGCGGCCTCACGAAAACCGTCGGTGAACCAGTTCTGCAGGACGAGCGGCACCTGGCTTCCCATCCCCTCGGTTTCGACTTTTTGGATTCGCTGGTCGAAGCCGGCCTTTGCCTGCGGCGCGGTTCGGCTTCCGGTGCTGCAGAGCACGAGGGCGGAAAGCCGTTCGGGGTATTGCAACGCGAAGACCTGGGCGATCATACCGCCGATGGACAACCCGGTGAATGCAACCCGATCGATCCGGAGGTGATCCAGGAGGCCGGCCGCATCCGCCGCCAATGTCTCCAGACGGTAAGGCGTTTGGCCCACCGCACTTCCTCCATGCCCGCGCAAGTCGTACCTCAACACCTGAAAATGTTGCTCCAGGACTGGGACTTGGTAGGCCCAGACGTTGAGGTTAACGCCCAAAGGATGGCACAAGATCACCACCGGCCGGCCCGGCTCTCCCCCGAGGGTATAGTTGATCTCAACTCCGTTGATCGTCGCTGCTTGCCTGTTCATGTTTTATGGCCGTTCGATGCCGGGCAACTCTCCGGCGACGCGCACCACGGGATACTCGACGTTTTACGTTTACTCTCAACCCTCAAGTTCAACCCTTACCCGCCGGCGAGCGCGACGAGGTCCGGCAAAACCTGCGTGACTTTTTCCGGGCGTAAGCGACAAATGCATCAACTCCTTCCGGCTTGAGGTTGTTAACGTTGTTTATGGGTTTGGGAATCGAGAAAATCATCCAGGAATGGCTGGCGAGATCCTCGCACGAGCAGCTTCCGGGCAAAGGCAAGCCTTTGGACCTTGACGAGTACTTCCGCTGGCCGGAAGACCTGCGCTTTGCCTACTCGATTCTGAAAAACTCGGGGTACGTGCCCGAGGAGGTCGACCTGCTGCGGGAGATCGGCCGGCTCGAAGAGGAGATCGGCCGGTGTGCCGACCCGGCGGAAAAGCGGCGGTGGCGACAGCGTCTGCAGGAGTGCCAGGTCAATTTGAATATGCGCCTGGAACAACGCCGCCGCCGGCATTGACCATGGCAGGGCAGGGCACCAACACCCTCGGTGAGACCCTGAACTTTTCCTCCGGTCGTGAAACGGCGCGGGCCGGTTTACTGATCCGGTATGACTGACCGGCATTATTATTTCGTTGTCGATTTTGAAGGTGAGACGTCCACCGATTTAACCGCTTTCGGCGAAAGCCTGACGCGCCGCTCGGTAGTGGTGGAAGTCGGCCCGGAGGCACTGACCCCGGCGGAAGGCGCCACCCCGCGCGCTGAAGCGGAAGAGGCCGCTGAAGTGGCCCGAGCCATGGCGAATGAGGTTGTCAGGGACGTAATCCCGGCGATCCCCAACACCGCCGGAGAGGTCACCCCCATCAACGGGTTACCACGGGGCGTAGAGGATCAAGACCCCAACATTGACGATCCGGGCGTTCGCGCCTGGCTGCGGCCGACTGCCGCTCAGGAATAGAATAAATAGTCCTCCACTCTCCATCCGCGCGACGTCGCTGCTCGAGACCTGGCTGGCCTAAGCCTAATTGATCGTAACGAGCGTACCGATCGGAGTGGCATCAAAAAGGGCTTTCGCCACGGTTTCCTTCCCGACCCGGATGCAACCGTGACTCGCCGGCCGGCCCGGGTTATACCCCTGGTGGATGCCGTATTCGCTGAAGGACAAGCGCAGAAAGTATGGCATCGGCACCTTGTAAAGCGAGGATTTGCGGGTCCTCTCCTTGTCGGTGACAAGGTAGTAACCCGGCGGCGTGTCATGCCCCTTGCGCCCGGTCGAGATCTTTCCGGATACGACGGCCAGACCATCCTTGTAGAGAATGATCGTCTGAGGTGCGATCCCAATCTTGATCCGGTAATGGGCGGCCGCCGGGTCACTGTTGAACAACGATCGGGCCAGTTCCGGGTACCCGCACCTTGCCGCGTACTGGGCGGCAATCCAACCCCAGCTCGACGTCAGGTAGCGATTGGCTCCCTGCCGGACAAATTGGTTGCAGAGCGCTGCATCGCCGAGTGAAGCGGCCATGATCAACGGCGTCGCCTTCGTCTCTTCCGCAAAATAGTGCGCAATCCGCGTGCTGCGGCCAGCGGCGATCTGCAGCAGGGCCGGCGTCATCGGCACCCGCCCGTTCAGGTCTGCGCCGTTCGTGAGCGCCTGATTAATAAGCAGTGGGTTTGAGGTTAAGATTCCCTGCCCAAGCTGGTCCTGCCGGAAGTTGACCGCCCCTCGTGTTGCCTCAGAATTGATCCCGCCCCAAAAAAGCCAGAATAGAACCCAGATTGGTGCCATACACCCGTAAAGGAATGGGCAAAGCGTTTACCTGAAACGCCGATCAGGATCAATCCTTAAGTGTGACGGGTAACGGGTAACGAGTGTCGGGTGGAGTTTGGAGCGGCTTCGCCCCACGGGTGCGTAATCTGTGGGCGCTTTCTCTTTTCTGGGCTGAATCTGTTTTCCACCGTTCCCGGGCAAGCTTCCTGCTGCCCGGGAGAGTTGTGCAAGGACGGGGCCTGAGATCGTTAAAGTTGGGAGCAGCCCGGCCGTTGGATAGGAAAAAAAGGCTGCGCCGGGAGGACCACATGCCTCCATGAGCAACCGGTCAATGTGATCGGCATAGTTGATGGTTGGTTACATGGCCGGCATGCAAGAAGAATTGCAAAAATGCCCGAAGACAACGACACTCCCTTCCCGTCAATACTCTGTTACGTGCGAGGAAGATGAGACACCACAACGGAAACCATGCAGGCACGGATGAAAGGAACGGCAATCACAAACTGCCACTGAACATCGAGGAACTGGTGGCCGCCGCCGAAGCGGCCTTGCAGCGAGCGTTCCGGCCGGAGCAGCATACCGTTGGCTGTGCGGTGCAGGCAGGGTCAGGGAAAATTTACGCAGGTGTAAACATCAAAGCGTGCGGCTACGGGCCGTGTGCAGAACCGATCGCGCTGGGGGCAGCCTTTACCGCCGGAGAACACGTAATAACCGGGATCGTGGCGGTACGCCGGAAAGAACGGGGCGAAGGCTTTCGGATCGTTTCCCCTTGCGGCAACTGCCGCCAGTTGCTGGTGGATTACGCCGCTTACGCCTGGGTGACTTACATCGATGGAAGCGAAGTCAAACACGCGCGCGCCATCGACCTTCTACCGGGGTATTACCGCACCCGTTGGAACGAGCGCCTGGGAAACGCGGTGGTTATTGAACCGTGGAGCGAACGGGAGCGAGCGGGAACGAACGGCAACGGCAATGGGAACGGAAACGGAAACGGAAACGGCGAGCGGGACCATTCAGCCTAAGCCAAGCCTGCCTGCCTGACCCGGTTGATTTCGGTTTGCGGTCCCGGTCCCTCCTGCGGGCCGGCGTTTGACGACCCCGTCTTTTTCTCGGGTATGGGTTCGAAACCTAAAAAGCGGGTCGAGGTCAACGCCGCCCAAGACCCGCTCGGCGATTTGGGGCGGGCATTCGACCAGGTTCAACTGCCTGAGTTGCCGGAAGGCAACAAGCTGAAACCGGCGCCGCCGGAGCGGCCCGGCCCGCTGTGGAAGCCCGGCCGGGTGGTGCTGCGCCGGGAAACGGCCCACCGCGGCGGCAAGGTGGTGACGGTGGTCGACGATTTCGCAACGCATCTGCCTGCCTCGTTTATCGACGATGTGGCCAGGAAACTCCGGCAGACCTGCGGCTGCGGCGGTACGGTCAAAAACCGGCAGATAGAAATTCAAGGCGACCAGGTGCCGAAGGTCCGCGCCTTCCTCGAGAATGAAGGTTTTCAGGTCGCAGGCGTCAGATAGAATGCCACAAATGGGGAAGTGGCGGGTAACGGGTAACGGGTAACGGGTAACGGGTAACGGGTGTCGAGTAGAGTTCGGCGTTCGGAGTTCGGGGCGGCAGCGTACACGGCGCGGTGAGAGGTCCCTTTTGAATCTGTGTAATCTGTGTAATCTGTGGATGTTTTTTCTTTTCTGCGTTCTCGGCGTGTTCTGCGGATGATCTTTTTATCTGTGGATCCGCCGTGATCGCCCGGTGTTGCAAACTTGGCTTCCGGCGCGAACTTCCCCTGTGACAAGGATAATCGCTCGACTCGGGATGTTTTTGCTGCTTGCGGGCAGCGCGTTGCTCCTCAGCTCGTGTGCCGCCGGTGACCCCGGCCCGGATGCGCCCGTAACTGCTGCCGGCCAGGAGGGTTCCGGAGCGCCTTCAATTTTCGACAACAATCGCCCGATATATTGAGGGCACTTCCCGAACATGAAGGCGGCGAGCCCGACCGCAACCGGCCTCACGTCAATCTGATGCGGAAAGACGCCGAAGGCCTGAAGCGTGATGGGTAGCGGGTCCGCTACGATCGATTGGCTCGAGCGAAAAGAAATATCGCGGGCAGCAGCAAACCCGCTGCCAGGCACACCGGCCACCACCTGGATGAGCCAGGCGGCTGCGCCTGGTTCATTTGTTGAAGTTCGCGTTGTGTCCCCGCGCCACCCGATCTCCTGATCCCGGCGATGGCGCCGCGGGAACCGATGCTGGCGATCGAACCGGCGCTCCCGATACTCGCAATCGAACCAACGCTGCCGATGCTGGCAATCGAACCGATGGAGCCGATACTGGCCAGGCTGCCGATCGACCCGATGCTGGCGATCGAACCGATCGAACCGCGGCTGGCCAGACTGCCGATGGAGTGAACGGAAAACTTGGAACCGGGAGAGCTGTTATCGGGGCCTGTCATCATAGTTACGCGGTAGTTCGCGGCTCGCCGTCACACGGCGGGCACAGCGGAAGAGAATCACACGGCGCCACGGCGGAACACGGCGACCACGGCGGAAAGACAGAATCATCCGCAGAACACGCAGAGAACGCAGAAAAGAAAAACATCCACATATTACACGGATTGACGCAGATTAAGAGGACCTGGCGGCAACTCTAAGGCTGACACTCGCACCCACCCCCAGGATGCCGCTCCGAACCCCGAACCCCGAACTCTCTCCTCTTCCCGCCGTGTTCGCCGTGGCCCGCCGTGTTCGCCGTGTGAACTCAGTCGTCGTGCCCGCCAAAGCCGCTGTGCCCGCCGTGTGACCCGTTACCCGCCACTTCTTCATTTGTGGCATTCTCCTCCTCAGTCCTCGGCTCGCTCGCCGGCCGGGCTCATCTTCACGATTTTCGGGTCAAACCGGGCCAGGACTTCGACCAGGTCGGTCTGGGCGGCCATGACTTCATGAATGTCTTTATAGACCATCGGCACTTCGTCCAGCCCGGCCGAGATCACGTAGATGCCCCGTTCCTGCAACAAAGCTTTCGCCTCGGACCATTTCAGGGTCTTGATGGCCTGTTTCCGGCTCATCCGGCGTCCAGCCCCGTGGGAAGCGGAATTCAGGGAAGTCGGCTCGCCTTTTCCTCGGACCACAAAGCCGGGCGTCGCCATCGAACCGGGAATGACGCCGAGGACCCCTTCTCCGGCGGGCGTTGCTCCCTTCCGGTGGACGACGACCTCGCGCCCGGCGTGCTGCTCTTTCCAGGCGAAATTGTGGTGGTTCTCCACGTCGAGTCTGTCCTCGACGCCGAGCCGGCGGGCGATGTGTTCATGGATGAGCGCGTGGTTGGCGGAGGCATAACGGCCCATGAGTTGCATGGCCGCCCAGTACTCCTGGCCGTCGTGCGAGTTGAGGTCGAGCCACGCCAGGTGCGCCAACGGCCCCGGCAAATCGGTGCGCCGGGCCTTGGCCAGCTTGCTGTAATGCTGGCAAATGGCGGCCCCGGTCCCGCGGCTGCCGCTGTGGCTCAGCAGGGCGAGGTAAACGCCTTCCGGCAACCCCGCTTCGGCGTTCGTCACCGTCAACGAACCAAATTCAACGAAATGATTGCCGGACCCGCTCGTACCCAGTTGGTCCCAGGCCCGATCCTTGAACCGGGCCGTGACCGGGCTTACCGACCAGTCGGCATCCATGACCTCATGCTGCCGCCGTCGGCTGAAGGATGAACCGACGCCAAACCGCGTCTCGCGTTCGATCGCCTGGACGAACCGCTCACGGTCAGCGTTCAGCTTCGCAACGGGTAGATCCAGCACGGTCAGCTTCATCCGGCAAGCTATGTCCACGCCGACCGCATAAGGGATGACCGCGCCTTTCACGCTGAGGACGCCCCCGATCGGTAAACCGTACCCGACGTGCGCGTCGGGCATGAGCGCGCCCTGAACCGCGACGGGCAACGAGCACGCATTCTCCATCTGCTCCCGCACAGGTTCTTCCAGCCCGGTGCCCCATTGGCGCCAGGGCACTTTCGCCGTTTTCTCCGGATCCATGATGCCTCGTCTTCTTAGCTTTCGGATCTCAGTGCGCTCCCGTGGCCGGCTTGCCGCCCTGGCTGGACCCTCCGTGCTTCCCTGAAGCCGATAAGTCCCCGTACAGGTCGGCAGCGGACAGGGCGTGGTGAGACCCTTTTAATCTCTGTAATCTGTGTAATCTGTGGACTTCTTCATGAACACATTGCCCCGTATTTCCCGCTGGATTACCTGCCTCGTGCTTCTCGCCTTAGCCGGTTGCGGCCAAACGGCCGGTCCCACCTCGAAAATCAACCGGGCGAATTACGACCAGATTCACACCGGAATGTCGAGGGCGGAAGTGCGGGCGATCCTCGGGCCACCCACTTCGGAGAGCACCGAAGACAAGATCATCTACAAGCGCACCATCTGGCGCTACGTCCAGGGGGATAAGTACATCAACCTTACCTACAAGAACGACGAACTCGACGGCAAAGACACCAACCTGGGAACGGGTAACGGGTAACGCCCAGCGAGTGGCAGCGCTTTCCCAGGCTCAGCCCCGGCACCCGGCACCCGGCACCCGTCACAACTCCTGAGCTCTGGGCAGCATGACCAGGTCGCGAATCGTCACGTTCTGGGGGCGCGTCAGCATAAAAATGATCGCCTCGGCGACGTCTTCCGAACGCAAGCCGGCGCCGGCGTTTGCTTTCTGTTCGATCTCCGCCGGGTCGGTGACGCCGAAGAGTTCGTTCAGCACGATGCCCGGGGCAACCGCGCCGACGCGCACCCCGGTCGTAACCAATTGGCGGCGCAGGCCGTGCACGAACGATTGGATGGCGTGTTTTGAGGCGCTGTAAACCGGCTCCCAGTAGATCGCCAGGTGACCGGAGATGGAACTGGTGACCAGGATATCGCCGCTCCCCTGCCCGATCAGGTGAGGGAGCGCTGAGCGCACCAACCGGAACACGCTGTTCACGTTGGTGGCGATCAGCCGGTCCCAAGCGTCCGGGTCGCCGTCTTTGATGTCGCCGCTGACGTAAATACCCGCGTTGGCAAGGACGATATCGATCCGTCCGAACCGCTGCAACGTTTCCGGCACGAGGCGGTCGACCTGGGCCGGATCGATCAGATCAGCCGGGAGCCATGCCGTTTCCGGCTCAAGCTCAGCCGCCAGTTTTGTGAGGCGCTCCTCGGAGCGGCCCGTGAGCATCTGTTTGACGCCGAGCCGGCCCAGCGCCTGGGCAGTGGCGCGGCCGATACCAGAACTCGCGCCGGTTACGAGCGCAACTTTTCCGTTTAGAGGTGGCATAGGGAGATCGGGGGGGTTATTGGGAATCGAGCGACGGTTTACCCGTACTTTGGCAGGTTCTCTGCCGCTGTGAATGGAATAGGGGGTTAATTGTTTTTAAGAAAGGGCGTTTTGCAAAAACCGAAATGCTCGCCGAAACGAGCATGGCTGTGAACGCGAACAAACCGGCATCGAACGCATCCGGTAAAACCGTTGCGGCGCTTCAGTGGAACCGTTATTCCAGGACCGGCATGATGCAGGCAGGCAATTAGCAGAGCGGCTGACGGGCCACCTCGATCAGTTGACCGGGGCCGTGGTGCTCGCCCTGCCCCGCGGCGGGGTGCCGGTCGGCTACGAAGTGGCAAAGGCGTTCAGGCTGCCTTTGGATATCCTGGTCGTGCGCAAGCTCGGGCTACCGGGACACGAGGAGCTTGCCATGGGAGCGATTGCCAGCGGTGCCGTGCAGGTCCTGAACCCGGAAGTTGTGGATGAACTGCCTCATGCCCCGACCTTGATTTCTCTGGCGCTCGCGCGCGAACGTCCGGAACTGGTCCGGCGCGAGGAACTATATCGAGGGGATCGGGCGCCGGTGCCGGTCGAAGGGCGACCGGTAATCGTGGCCGATGACGGTTTGGCCACGGGCTCAACCATGCGAGCTGCCGTCCTCGCCCTCCGGCAACGCCAGGCGCGGTTCATCCTGGTGGCGGTGCCCGTAGCCCCGCGCGAGGTTTGTGAACGTTTGCGGGCTGAAGCCGATGCCGTGGTCTGCGCGTTTCAACCGGCGCACTTTCGAGCCGTCGGTTTTTTCTATTCGGATTTCAGCCAGACCGGCGACGAAGAAGTCCGGCAATTGCTGGCCGCGTGTGCGAAATTTTAAGCCGTCGCCATTCCGCCGCCATGAAACGGTTTTTGGTTTTTCCAGCTGACCGGGTTCACGAGCCTGCGCACCATCACCGCCCAAGACGTCCAGGGCCGGTTTGAGCAACGTGGCTACGCTACCCTCCTTAATGGCTCAACGCGGCTGAGAATGGATGCAGATCCCGGCCTTGCCCGTGGCCGACGAGTTCGCCCCATGCCGGCTCTTCCAATTCCAGGACCGCGTCGTCGAGCTCGCTGCGGTTGATTTTCTCGTATTGCGTCGCGACATCCGCCCACGCGCGCAGACGTACGGTGACGCGGTCGCCGAAACGCAGCCTCGCCGCGGGCATCCACACGTTGTCGCGCATGCTCCAGAGGCAAACCAGCGCTTGCAAAGGTTCCGACGGAGGTTGCGACGGCCCGGTGACGTCGACCAGGTGCAAGGTGAGGGTGTGATCCTTGTAGGGTACGCTGCCAGGCAACGGCACTCCTGAAATCGCCTCTACGGTACCCGTCACCACGCTCTCCTCACCCGATTTGGGGTTGAAGAATTGGAACGGCTGCGGCTTTCCGGTTTTCAAGGGCAACAGTTTCCAGTTGCCGAAGGCCAGCTCACGCGCGGCAAACGCCCACACCACCACCTTTTTTCCCGCGAGCGGGTCCCGCCCACGGGCTAACTCAGAGCTCAATATTTCCCTGGTGGCGTACGAAGCGTCGCTATTACGCAGAATGCAATCCAACGGCTGGCCGCCGAGCGCTCGGCTGAGGTGCTCGGCAAATCCGGCCGACTCACCCCATCCCATGGATCCAAACGAAAATATATTACAAAAGCTGTCACCCAACAGCAGCACGCCGGCCTGCTTGCTCGGATGCCACATGGCGTTGCCGGCGAGAATCTGGCGGATAGCGACCTTCTGAGGAAGGTAAACGTTCTGTTGTGCGGGTAACCTTAGCATCGTGAACAGATCGCCCAGACCGGCGACTTCCTTTTCCGCGATTCGGAATGCGTTGGTGGGCGTGGCCGTGGCCGGGGACGCGTTGAGGAACGCCGCGAGTTGTCCTGCCACGAACTCCATCGTCTCCGGGCGCCAATGCGTGTCGGTTTCCAGGAAAAGCGGCGCGCCTCCGAGGGCGTGTTTGCGCGCCCGGAGGAGCGGTCCGGGATCAAACACGCGCACCCCCTCCGCGCCAAGCCGTGCCTTGAAATCCTCAAACGAGCCATTTTGCAGCGCTCCGGCGTTCTCCTGCCTCAGGTTGAGGGCGAGCATCTCGCCGTCAACGCACGGCTCTACCGGTACCGGCATGACGACCAGATCAATCGCGCGCCTCGCCAGTTGGTTTCGGAAATCGACGATCCCCTTGACCGGGTCGGGCTGGATGCCGGCCTGCCGCGCTCGCTCCTTCAGTTGCGCCGGATCGAGGAAAGGCGGGCCGGTGACGTATTCGACATCCGGCCGGTAAAAAAGCCACCGGTTCCGTCCCACGTAAGCCTGCTCGTTTCCGATGCGCAGTATGCCGGTGAGCACAGCCTGCATCCGCGGCAGCAGCCATTGTGCAAACGCGGATTTATCCTGGACTCCTTTCTCAACAGCCTTGATCTCCTCAGCGTCAGGCGCCAGGTGACCGAGGTCAGCGAGGCTGCGCACCCCGCAGATTTTTGACCAGGAAGGCAGCAGCTTCAAAAGATCGAGCATCGGCAGCGCATCGTCCGTCCCGGACGTCCGGAGTTCGGTTATGATCTGCACGGCCGGCCAGGTACCGATGGTCAGCAGGAAGAGCGTTACCAGCAGGCAACGCGTTCCCCGAGTGAAGGCCGTTTTTTTGAGCGCACGCTCCGCCTCTTCTTCACGCGAGATAAGCCGGTCTGTGTCCGGGAGCGGATGCTGACCGTCTCGTGCAACGGGTGGTATGTGTGACTCTTGAGGCATCGTTCTCAGAAAATAAAATAGATGAATGGATTGGATTGTTGGGCTGCCAGCATCGCCAGAGCCAGCCAGCCAAGGCCAAAACAGATGCTCGCTTTGGGCAAGGTCATGACCTGCGTCCAATGCCACGTTTGCATTCCTGTCCAGACCACCACGGCGGCGATAAAAAACGACAACAGGTAGTAGGGCTTATAAATGATGCCGGATACCAGGGTCGCAACGGGAAAAATATGTGCACCACCAAACATGCTTGTGAGATAGTTGGTGGCGTGGCGCAGATCCGGGGCGCGGAAAAACACCCAACCCAGGACCACGATGAGGAATGTCAACCCGATCCGCAGCGGCTTTGGCAATCTGCGGTAGAAGCTCGTTTGTCCCTGGCTCCGTTTGAACGCGAGCATGCCGCCGTGGATGCTGCCCCAGATGACAAAGTTCCATGAGGCGCCGTGCCACAAACCGCCGAGTAACATGGTGGCCATGAGGTTGAAGTAAGTCCTAACGGTGCCGCGCCGGTTCCCGCCCAGCGGGATGTAAAGGTATTCCCGCAGCCACGTGGAAAGCGAAATATGCCAGCGGCGCCAAAAGTCGGTGATGGATTCTGCCCGGTACGGCGAATCGAAGTTCTTGGCAAAAATAAATCCGAGCATCATTCCCAGCCCGATGGCCATGTCGGAATAACCGCTGAAATCGAAGTAGATCTGGAAGGCATAAGCGATCGAGCCGAACCACGCATCGACGGTGCAGATCGAACCTGCGTCAAACGCCGTGTCGGCGATCTTGCCGCACGGATTCGCAAGCAGGATTTTCCTGGACAGGCCAAGGACGAAGAAGGCCACGCCGCGTGCGAAGCCGTCCAGGGCTAACGTGCGGGACCGGAGTTGCGCCCCGAGAAACGAAAACTTGAGGATCGGCCCCGCCACGAGATGCGGGAACATGGAAACGAAACAGGAAAAGTCGATGAAGTTCACCATCGCTTCCGCATCGCCGCGATAGACGTCGATGGTATAGCTGAGCGCCTGAAACGTGTAAAAGCTGATACCAAGCGGGAGCACAACCTGGAGTGAGGTGTTCCACTGCATTGACGTCAGTCCCAAGGCGTGGACAAACCCGTTGTACGTGTCGACGCCGAGGTTGAAGTATTTGAAAAAACCGAGCGCCGCCAGGTTGATGACAATTGATACGGTGATGGCCGTTCGTTGCGTGGCGCTCCTCGATGCGCCGTGCACGAGCGTTTGCACCGGTCTGCGCGAAGACCATTCGAGAGGCCTTTATATGCACTCGACACATGGATGAGAATCCTAAAAGATTGAAAAAAACGGCGGCGAAAGGTACTGGTATGCCCCTGTGGGCTACTCTCAACGCACGCAGGGGCGTTTACGCCTCCTCACTTTACCGTTCTGCCTGTCGATCATCTGTTCTGTCAGGGTTGTTTATGGGCAGACCGGCCAGATCCCGCTTTCGGATGCGGCACAGGAATTCAGCCGTGCGTTGGCGGCAAAGGTGCAAGCCTTGGAACGGCAAAGCGCCACGGTGTTGGCTGGAGCGGATGGTTGGTTGTTCTTAACCTCCGAGCTTAGATTGTTGTCAGTCGGGCGCTTCTGGGGTGAGGACGCAATCAAAGTAAGCCATGCGCCCAAGCCGGAGTTTGCAGATCCGTTGCCGGCGATTCTGGATTTCCACGAGCAACTGAAGGCGCGCGGGATTACTCTACTGCTGGTGCCGGTTCCGCCAAAAGCCGCCATCTACCCGGAGAAAATTGTGCCCGGAGCGGCGGTTTCCGAAGACATCAGCAGCCCGTTTCTGGGCCGTTTTTACGAGGAACTGCGTGCGGCAGGCATTGATGTTCTCGACCTCAGCCCGCTGTTTCGCAATCTGCTTTTGCTTGTACTCGCCGCTTAACACCTCGCCGACATCATAAACGTACGCTACCAGAGATTCCTGGTACGGCAGGAGCTGGTCGATGCGCAGCGGCTTTGACTTGAACGCCAGGACGGCGCGGACGCTCAGTCCAGTCTCGGGCACCTTTTCACCTGGCTGCCCCGGCGGGATCGGAGCGGGGGTAGGAGGAGGCGTAGAAGCAGGAGGAGGCGGGGCAGGAGCGGGCGCCCGTTCTACCGGCATCTGGGAGGCCAACGGCCGCGAAGACAAGTCGCTCGCGATGGCCGCAAACACCTTCTCCGCCCACTGGTCCATCTGCTCCCCGAAAAAGTGTTCACGGTCAGGCGCCATGTGCCGGTACGGGTAGGAGACAAAGCGCCGGCTGTCAATTACGGTCATGGTTCCCGGGGTGATCGAACGAATTTGTTCAACGACGAAATCCTGGATCTCTTTTGACACTCTGCCGGACGTAGGGGACGCCACCCAGTACAATCTTTGCACGGGTGATGAAGGCTTGAGCGCTTCGGAAAGAAACGGGCGTACCAGGGATTTCACCGCTGGACCCTGCCGGTCCGGTTGCACGGTCTTTCTATCGCGGAAAAGGCCAAAGAGATTGGTTCCGGTCTGCATCACCACGATCTGCGGCTGAACGATCGGCAGCAGATCCTCCAGTTTCGGTACGGCATGACTCTGTGGCCGGTATCCTTGCGTTAAGCCGTAAGTGTCCTGGAATACCTTTGGTTTGGTGGTTCCCGGAATCGACTCGATACTCCAAAAACCGCAGTAGGTTTTGACGTCAGTGAAGGGCTTTCGTTTAAGCCAACTCACCGGGATCGTTCCGCAGGCCATGTAGGTGAAGGTAGCTTTCACCTGAGGATCGGCCCGGAAACGTTTATCCAAGTGCTCTCCAAATCCACACAGACTCAGAGAATCCCCCAAAATCAGCACGTTGAGGTGCGCCGAAATATCGGGGCGAAGCGTTGCCCCGGCGCCATTTTCCCGTACCAGCTTCTCCAGGCTCAGCGCGGATGGGACCGTTTGCCGGCCCTTCACCGCGCCACTTGCCTTTGCGCCCGCCGCGTCTGCTGGCGCGCCAGTGCGGACCTCGCTGGCAGGAGGCGCGCGGTTCGTGCCTTGAACCGCCAGCGCGGGGCCAGGTGTCTCGCGAATTGCCGGCAGCCCTGACGTATTCAGATCTGAAGCTTTCAGGTAAGGGGCCTGGACGTAGACTCCTAAGAGGGCGCAAACGCAACTGGCCAGCAAATGGATAAGTAGCCGTCGCGTGGTGTGGTGCCGGAAGTTTGCGGTCATCGTCTCCGTTGATCCCTGTATCACGGCAGTTCATTTCCCTTCAAAGGTAGTCAAGCGCGGCGGTGCCCTCTGTGGCGGTTTGAGTTCGCACTTTGCCCGACTCGGTTGATGCTTGTCGAACCCTCATTTGTGGAGTCCCGGCACACGCTTTTATAACGCCCCGGAGGGTCCCGCCTCGCAAGGAGCCGGCCAAAATGACAGCGGGTGTCGAGTTCGGAGTTCGGAGTTCGGTCACACGGCGGCCACAGCGGGTTTGGCGGGCGCAACGACTGAGTTCACACGGCGAACACGGCGGGCCACGGCGAACACGGCGGGAGGAGCAAAGAGTTCGGGGTTCGGAATGGCACCGTAGGGGGTGGGTGCGAGGGTCAGCCTTAGAGTTGCCGCCCGGTCCTCTTGATCTGCGTCAATCTGTGTAATCTGTGGATGAATTCCTCTTCTGCGTCCTCTGCGTGTTCTGCGGATGGTCCTAGACTTCCCGCGGGGTGAGCGTGCACCTCGGGGGAGATCAGACCCGGTTCTACGACGCCTCCGAACGCCGAACCCCGAACTCCGAACCCTTTCCCCTTCTTCCCGCCGTGGTCGCCGTGGTTCGCCGTGTTCGCCGTGTGAACTCTTACGTAGTGCCCGCCAAACCCACTGCGCCCGCCGTGCGACCGTGTGACCGAACTCTCCACCCGGCGCTTGTCTTTGTGGCCTGTGCGGTCGACGATCAAGTCATGAACCCCAGAACCACTGCCTTGGTCCTGATCGAGTACCAGAACGATTTCACGAGCCCCGGTGGAAAGCTGCACGACGCCGTTAAACCGGTCATGGAGGCCACCCACATGTTGCAGAACACCGTCGAAACCGTGCGGCAGGCCCGCGCCGCCGGCGTCACGATTGTGTACGTGCCGATCCATTTCGCGGCCGATTTCCGCGAACTCAGCCCCTCCCCTTACGGCATCCTTAAAGGCTGCAAGGACAGCCAAAGCTTTCAACAAGGCACCTGGGGCGCAGAAATCACCGACGTGCTCAAGCCGCAACCGGGCGACATCGTGGTCGAAGGAAAACGGGGCTTGTGCGGTTTTGCCAGCACCAACCTCGATTTTGTGCTGCGGATGCGCCAGATCGAGACGGTTGCGCTGGGCGGCTTTCTCACGAACTGCTGCGTCGAATCGACCATGCGCACGGCCTACGAATTAGGCTACAAGGTCGTGACCCTGAAAGATTGCGCGGCGACGGTCAGCGAGGAAGCCCATCGGAACGCGATTGAACACGATTTCCCGATGTTCTCGCATCCAATGGGCCACGACGAATTCGTGGCTTCGCTGCAGGCTTCGGAAACCAAGGTCCGGGAGCCGGAGCCCCAGGCGGTTTCGGCCTGAGGGGCCGAGCCGAGCCGTGTCTACCGGGAGCGACGCGGTGAGGTTCTCCGAGCGGGCGCGCCCCTCCAAAGGACGCGCTCTGCCCGGCATCCCTCATTCATCCCGGCCATGCGCCATCGCCGGCGGACTCGTCGCTTCGACGGCAGTAAATTTCTCGAGAATCTTGTAGGCGTGTTCCGAACCCTTGGGTACGACCCAGGAATCGCCCGGTTCGAGAAGGACCATTTGTCCCTCCAGGTGCAATTCGGCGCGCCCGGAAATGACGAATCCGACGGTTTCGTACTCGCGGCTGGTAGGGGTGCCTCCCTCGCCCGGTTCCTCGTTTTCCCAGAGTCGCATTGAGAGGTGGACGCCTGCGGCGAGGTATTTCTGTCCCATCCTGCCCCGGGGTGAATGCGATGCGTTTACCTTGGTGATACTTTTGTCGCCCATGTTCGGTTCTCCTGGCGGTGAAAGACGTTTCGGTGCGTTGGCGCCTGAGAACACCTCGTCCCGCGTCCCGCAAAGCGTCTTCGCCTAGGTACCTTCGCGTCGGAGGCACCGGAAGGTTTTCGCCTGATGGGAAGAAGAAGAGCAAGGAGCCGCCGGGGGGCGGCAACCGCCGGAGGCGGCGGCAGTAGAATAAAACGAAAAGGGGGGGTTCCGGGGGGAGTCTGGGGGGACACGGGTCCAGGCAGAGACCAAACCCAGCGGTTCAGGCTGCGGTTTGTGCATACCTTCCCCGGACTACCTGACCTTCAGCGATCGTTTCGACCTCCTGCGGCCGCTCCGGAGCGTTCCGGAGGTAAGCCAGGTTAAAGGGCGTAAACTCCGCTTCGGCGGGCAGGGTTCCGTTTTGCTCGTGCCGCAGGCCATGAACAACCGCGGCAATAACGTAATGATTCGGGTCCATAAATAGATGATTCGATTGTGCAGGTTAACTGATCCACCATCGGGATACCTTCCGGAGAAGGTCTCAGACTTGTGGGGAGTTGAACGGGACAGCAGGCGGGAACACCGCGACCCGGCTGGGCCTGTCCGGCCGGCCGGTGGTTTCCCTTGGGAGCTCCCTCAGGTACGACAAGTCGAACGGTGTAAACTCGGGCTCCTGAACCCCGGACTGGCCTTTATTGCTAAACAGCAGGTCAAGCACTGAATCGGCGGCGGCAAAAGTGAAGATCATAGTTTTAATTTATACAGAATTCTATTGTGTTATATTATCGTCTAAGTCAGCGGCAGGGTGTACGTTGATTGGTTCCCTGACGGTTAGGCCTCGGCTTCGGAGGCGTTCTGCTCCTCCTGAACTTCGAGGTACGTGCTGATCGCGGTCGGACTTACGGCCAGAGCCGCGAGCAGAAGGGTAAAAACAATGCCCCCTAAAGCGTTGATGATTTCCATTTCCCTATTTTTCTCAAGTATTGTTTATACCTTGAGAACAAGACCCAGGGTTCCCTGCGGAACTTTCTGTATCTCGTCCTCTCAGCATCCCGGTGATGAAGATCCCTATCGGACCAACCCTCCAGAATGCCCAG
>Ga0213876_10001082_pt1 | contig 17479 bp, 15 predicted proteins | sample BarmaccomBMRX_R9_FD_160113 | JGI IMG/M metagenome (GOLD analysis project Ga0213876, IMG submission 160113) | Root-associated microbial communities from Barbacenia macrantha in rupestrian grasslands, the National Park of Serra do Cipo, Brazil - RX_R9 | ecosystem: Host-associated > Plants > Roots... | reverse complement strand
TGGTTTTGTCGAAGCCTACAGCGAATCGATCGGGCTTTACCCCGGGTCCGGTGCGCTCGAAAATACGGGCTGGATCTTTACGCTGTCGGAAAGTTTCCCGATCCTGGCGATCATCTATTTCGCCGTTTTTAGCGACCGCCCGAGAAGCTTGCCGGCGATCAGCCTCGTACTGCTCGGGTTCTTTGTGCTCCAGATGTTGTTCGGGGGCCTGCGCGGCAGCCGGAGTACTACCATCTGGGCATTATTTTGGGCGGCTGGGATTCTCCATTTCTGGACTCGCCCGTTAGATAGAAAATTCGTGTTTGTAGGTTTGGCCTTCGTGATGGTTTTCATGTACCTGTACGGCTTTTACAAAGAACTGGGTCAGGATGCCGTCGTTGCCGTTCAAAAGGGCGCGAAGACGTCTGAGTTAAGCGAAAAGACGGGGAGGACCTTCGACGTCCTGCTCCTGGGAGACCTGGCGCGAGCCGACGTGCAGGCGTTTCTGCTTTATCGGCTCACAAAACCGGATCGGGATTACCAGTACGCCTGGGGGAGGACCTATCTCGGGACGGCTGCGATCCTCGTCCCGAAGTTTTTCTGGCCCGCCCGGCCTCCGACCAAGGTTAAGGAGGGAACTGACGCACAGTTTGGGACCGGATCATGGGACTATGACAAGTGGAGTTCATCACTGGTCTACGGTCTGGCCGGAGAAACGATGTTGAACTTCGGGCCGATACCGGTTCCGTTCGCGTACGGGATTTTCGGTTTCGCGGTCGGCATCTTACAGCGCTCCCTTTATACGTTGCGCCGGCGGGACACACGGTTGCTCCTGTACCCTTTTTTCGTCAACCTGTGCTTCTCGGTGCTGCAAGGCGACTCCGACAATCTCTTGTTTAACCTTATTAAGGGCGGGGCGGTGCCCATGCTCGTTATTTGGTTGGGATCGCACGTGTCGACTTACTCGAAAGTGGAGGAATACGATACTCCGGCGGCCACGGTTCTGACCGGCGCCTGCCCGTTGGAAGTCCGCTGAGCATCCGGGAACAATCACGCAATGAACGTCCTCGTCACTTGCGAACAACACTTCACCCGTACTGCGGACGGCCGGGTTTGGACCGACGGACAATTCCCTTACTCGTTCTGGACAAGGTACCTGGCTGTGTTTGATTCCGTCCGAGTACTCGCCCGCGTGCGCGATGCGGCAACGCTGCCCGCGGCGCACCAGCCTGCGAGCGGCCCCTGGGTCACGTTTTCGGCAATACCGGATTACCTGGGACCGCAACAGTTCGTGCTGCAGCTACCCGGGATCGTCGACGTCACTGCAAGAGCGGTCCAAAGGGGTGATGCGGTCATCTTGCGGGTATCCAGCCCGATCAGTTGGTGCATCGAGCGCCGCTTACGCAAGGAGAAACGTCCTTATGGGGTCGAAGTGGTGGCCGATCCATACGACGTTTTTTCGCCGAACGGCGTCAGGCACCCCCTCCGTTCGTTTTTTCGTTGGTGGTCAACCCGCTGCCTGTGCCGGCAGTGCGGTGCCGCTTGCGCTGCAGCCTACGTCACGGAGCACGCCCTTCAACGCCGTTATCCGCCCGGGCCGGGGACATTCGCGACGCACTATTCGAGTGTGGAATTACCACCTGCGGCCTTTGTCGACACTCCACGTGCCCCCATGCGCGCCGCTCCTGCCCGACTGATTTTTGTCGGTACCCTGGCTCAACTCTACAAGGCGCCCGACGTGCTCATCGACGCCGTAGCAGCCTGCGTGCGGGATGGAATGAACCTGGAGTTGGTCATCGTCGGCAGCGGACGACATCAGCCGGAGTTGCAATCGCGCGCAGCGGCGCTGGGATTGGGCGGCCGCGTGCACTTCCGGGGTCAACTGACTACCCCCGCCGCCGTGCGGGCAGAACTGGATCAGGCCCAGCTCTTCGTCCTTCCCTCCAGGCAGGAGGGCCTCCCACGGGCGATGATCGAGGCCATGGCGCGCGCGTTGCCCTGCGTGGGTTCAACCGTGGGCGGTATACCGGAACTTGCGGCCGCGGAGGACCTGGTAAACCCCAATGACGCGGCTGCCCTGGCCGGGAAAATTTCTGAAGTGTTGGCCGATCCCGCCCGTATGGCACGAATGTCCGCTCGCAATCTGGCGAAAGCCAGGGAGTACGGGGAGGCACTCGGACAGCGGCGGAAAGCATTCTACCACTACGTTGAAATTCAGACCGCCGCCTGGGTGCGAGTAAACGGAAACCGCTCCGCGTCCACCTACGCCCGGGCGCCCCTCCGGAGCCGTTGACTGCGGCACGCACGAGAATCAACCATTAACCACGATTCATCGCAGGGTATGTGTGGCATTTACGGTCAGATAACGAGTTCTGAACTTAACGTGGAACGCGCTGAGGCAAGCACCGATATACTGGCTCACCGCGGCCCTGATGAACGCGGCACCATGCTGCGTGGAAGCGTCTTCCTGGGGATGCGACGCCTGAGCATCATCGACTTGAGCAGCGGGCAGCAGCCGGTCTGGAACGAGGACCAGAGCTGCTGCATCGTCTATAACGGCGAGCTGTACAATTTCCTGGAATTGAGGCCGGAACTGGAATCGCGAGGTCACGTTTTCCGGACCCGAAGCGATACTGAAGTAGTTCTGCACGCGTATGAAGAATGGGGCACGGACTGCCTGCAGCGGTTCAACGGGATGTTCGCCTTTGCGATCTGGGACCAGGGGGCCGGCCGCCTGTTCGTCGCACGCGACCGGATCGGCGAAAAGCCTCTCTACTATTACCAGGGTAATCAGAGGTTGATCATCGGTTCGGAGATCAAAGCCATCCTTGCCGATCCGATTGTCCCAAGACGCATAAATCCACGGGGCCTGGTCAATTTCCTTACTTTCGGTCATGCCGTTGCCCCGGAGACTATCTACGAAGGTATTTATAAACTCCTGCCGGGACACTACCTCATTGCCGCGGACGCGCAGGTTCGTGTCAACCGCTATTGGGAGATCGGTGATGAACCGCGATTGCCGGTCGGACCGGTACTCAGCGAGGCCGAGTACGCTGCGAACCTCCGGTCGCTGCTCGACGATTCCGTCCGCCGCCGGATGGTTGCTGACGTGCCGCTTGGGGCATTCCTGAGTGGCGGTGTTGACTCAAGCGCCATCGTCGCGCTGATGAAGCGGCATGCCAGCGGGCCTGTAAAGACGTTCTCGCTCGGCTTCAGCATCGGCGGCAGATACTACAACGAACTGTCAGACGCGAACCTCGTCGCAAAACACCTGGGAACAGAGCATCATGAGCTGCACGCCGAGCATTTCGACCTTCTGCAGACGTGGCGAACGCTCGTTTACTCATACGATGAGCCGTTCGCCGACCCTGCGGCTTTTCCGCTTTATCTGCTTAGCCGGTTTGCCCGCGAACACGTCAAGGTCGTCCTTTCCGGTGACGGCGGCGACGAATTGTTCGGCGGGTACCGGCGCTATGGGGTGGACCGTTTCGCCCCCTTCTATAATTGGCTTCCGGTCCCGCTGAAAGATGGCTTCATACCCGGACTGGCTGAAAAGCTACCGCGGCTGCGGCGTACCAAACGCGTTTTCCGGACATTGGGTCTCGTTGACCCGGCACGTCGCTACGCGTCGTGGCTCTCCGTGTTCACCCCGGAAATGCTGTCGGACCTGTTGGGAGCGGATCTCCGCACGACCATTGCCGGGCATGATCCTGCCAAACCTTACTGTAATTATTACCATGCCTTGAATGGCGGCACGGCGGCGGACCATCTCAACCGGCTGATGTATGTTGACCTTAAGACTTTGCTGGTGGACGGCTACCTCGAAAAGGTCGACAAAGCCACCATGGCCTGCGGTCTGGAGGCGCGGGTCCCGTTGCTTGATCATCGCCTCGTTGAGTTGGCCTTCCAGATCCCCGGCCGTTTCAAGATCAGCGGACGGTCGTTGAAACGAATTCTCAAGCGGGCCGTGAGTGACCTGCTGCCCGGCAGCGTCCTGCGCAAGCCCAAACATGGGTTTGCTGTTCCGCTCGACCCGTGGTTCCGCGGCGAATTAAAGGATTTTTCATTCGAGGTGCTCCTGGATGGCCGTACACGCCGGCGCGGATACTTCAACACCAAATTCATCGAATCCCTCTGGCGCGAACACGTCGGGGGACGGCACGTTTGGACCGACCATCTCTGGGTCCTGCTCAACTTCGAACTTTGGCACCGGCTCTATTTAGATCGTGAAGCCCTATGACCGGCACACTAAGAATCGCCCACATTACCACGGTTGACATTTCACTGCAGAACTTGCTGCGCAACCAACTGCTCAGCCTTACAGCGGACGGTTACGAGGTTACCGGCATCTCAGCGCCCGGCCCCTATGTGGCCGCGTTTGCAACGTGCGGCCTTCGACACATCTCGGTCCCGATGACGCGCAAGCTCACCCCTTGGGCCGATCTGGCTTCTTTGTGGCGTCTCTACCGGGTCATGCGCCGCGAGCAGTTCACGATCGTCCACACGCATACGCCGAAGGCAGGCCTGCTCGGGCAGCTCGCGGCGCGACTTGCGGGCGTGCCGATTATCGTCAACACGGTGCACGGATTTTACTTCCATGAGCACATGCACCCGAGCGTACGCCGGTTTTATATCACCCTGGAGAAGCTCGCCGCGTGCTGCTCCGATCTCATCCTCTCGCAAAATGCGGAAGACTGTGAAACTGCGTTGCGTGAAGCGATCTGCCGGAGAGAAAAAATAAAGCTCCTGGGAAACGGCATCGATCTAACGCAGTTCAATCCGGAGCGCATTTCGCCGAAAGACCAACTTGAATGCCGTCAGAAAATAGGAATCCCGGCCGGCGTGCCCGTGGTTGGATTTGTCGGACGGTTGGCGGCCCGAAGAAAAGGCTTTCTTGACTTCCTGGCTGCCGCCAAACAGATCGCGGGGCAGCGGCCGGAAGTGCGCTTTCTGATCGTCGGCGGTGCAGATCAAGGCAAAGCCGACGCCGTTGATCCTTCCATCGCGAGCGAGTTCGGAATTGCCGATCGGTGCCGGTTCTTAGGCTTTCGTCCCGGCGCAGAGTTGCCGGCCCTCTACAGAATAATGAGCGTGCTCGTCCTACCTTCGCTTTTCGAAGGCGTACCACGGGTAGTGATGGAGGCGTCGGCCATGGGCGTGCCCTGCATCGTCACCGATGTCAAAGGCAACCGCGAGGCGGTCGTGCACGAGCGTAACGGGTACTTGGTGCCGCTGGGAGACGCGCCCGCGCTGGCGACCAGCATCTTGCGCGTTTTGAGCGAGCCTGAAACGGCCGAACGCATGGGCCGGGAGGCTCGTCGGATGGCTACGGAGCGTTTCGACGAACGAACGGTGTTCGACAAGATCAAAACCGAATACACCCGCCTGCTGCGCGCAAAGGGTTGGTGGCTCCGCACGCCGCGCCCGGCTGAACAGCATCCGTTTGCGTTGCGCCTGCACGATGGCAGCCGGCCAAGGAGGCAGTCAACAGCGGATTCATCGAGCGCCGGTTTGTCCAACCTGAAAAAAGCTTTTGGTACCCTACTACTTAGCCGAAGGCCGCGTTTACAATTCGCGGCCACTCTGCGCAAACCCACGGTCGCAACTGATCCTGACGGCGACAGGGCGGATCACTTTAACAGGACGTAATCGCCGCTAAGGTCCGGGATCGACAAGGTTTTCACGCCGTTCCCATTCCGATCAACATACGTTCCGCCTTCCGGAAGGGTGATCGCCACCGTCTTGCCGGACCAGTTCAGGTACACGATGCCGTGCGTAGTCCGCCTCGAATAAAGCCGGTAGCCGGATCGACTGTCGCCGGCGACCAACTCGTCGGACGCCGCTCCGGCCGGCTCACCAAGGTCAACTTGCATCTGCTTGTACGCCGACACGGGAACACCGTTGGTTCTGGAGTCGTAACGCGGCCCGAAAAAGAAATTAGGCCCCCGGAAAATGAGATAGGCCGCGTAGGCGGTTCGCAACTTGTCCTGGAAGGTCGGGTCGTCAGGGATCAGGGCCCTCAAGAGCGCCACTTTCCCGGCGGGACCCTCCCATTGATAGCGCGTGTAAGCCAGGTATACCTCCCTCCGGGATTGAGCGTCCGGTTGAAAGCTCGCGGTGATGTCCTCTCTTATTGTACCATCAAAACCGGACCAGACCTGAGCAAACCGGGACTCGTCGCTCATGCTTCCCTCGTTCCCCATCAGATGGATGTCAGGCGCGATCTCCTTCAGCCGTTTTAAAAAGTAGATGATTGAATCAAGGAAGTCTTCGTCGTTCTGCGCGAAAGGCGGGTCGAACTGAGTGACCGGATGGTACACGTTCTGGTCGTCGAGCACCCCGTAACTGCCGATCCAGAACGAACAGTTGTCCGCCGCCAGCCAATAGTTTTGCAGGAGCGGTTGGAACATATGCTTCCGACAGTACGCATCTGCAAAAAGCCGAATGAACCCGTCATCACGCAGGTTTACCGCCCTGGACCAACACTTCGGGTCGGCCGTCGGGTGAGCGCTGGAATCGAGTTCCAAATGCCAACTGAAATAGACGGGACGACGCTTTCCTGCGTACGTGGCGGTCACAAAAATCGGGGGGCCGCCGCTGGCCATCTGCTGCGCTTCAAGGTTTTGGAGTTCCTCGTAAGGAAACTCGTCGTCCGGTCGTCCGGGCGCGAAATGCTGGAGATGACCGTGCACCGCTTTGATCGATTCTGCAGGCAGTTGCATGAAGTAGATGTGATGAGGATTCAGCACCAGCGCGCCCGTGTCGTTAAGGTCAGGTGGGAATCCGTAATACTGCCCATATTCGAGGGGAGTAACGGAACGCTGCGCAACTCCAAGCACGGCAGAAAAAAACAACAGCAAGGCGATTCTTAGGATTGACATGTAACCTCCAAAATAAAATAAGCTAGATAACCTAGCGAATTACTTCATGGTTAAGGGAGATGTCTACCTTTTTGTCAAGTTCATTTCCGAGCTGGTGTTGCTGCGACTTTTAACGCACGGATTTCCTCTGTCTAGACGGACGGCAGCCTTGGCGTCTGCATGGAGAGGCAACAGGCGAATGTCGATCATCCCCATCCATAGCGTAACAGTATTCTTATGAACGTATTGCTTACTTGTGCAGGGCGCCGCAGTTACTCCGTCGAGATCTTCAAACAGGCGGTGCGCCCGTTGGGTTACACGGTTGCGTGTGATTCGAGTGGGGAAGCTCCGGCGCTGCAGATCGCGGACCGGGCATTTACCGTTCCACCCGTTGATGACCCGACCTACATCGACGCACTTCTATCCATATGTGAGGCTCACGACATTGACCTGCTCGTGCCTGCGCTTGAACCGGAGCTCTTGCTGCTGGCGGCGGAGCGGGCGCGTTTTCTGGACGTTGGTACCATGCCGCTGGTCTCATCGCCTGAGGTCGTCACAACCTGTTACGACAAGCTCGCGACTGGGGAGTTTCTGGCGCCCTGCGGCGTAAGCGTGCCCCGTACGTTTGAGTCTCTGGAGGCCGCACGCGCTGCCCTGTCTGCGGACCCCGGCGGGCGGAGATTGGTCGTCAAGCCCCGCTGGGGCGTCAGCTCGATCGGACTTCACTTCGCCGAAGACGATGAGGAACTGGAACTCTCGTACCGGCTGGCCAGGAAGCAGGTCAGCCGAAGTTTGCTCGCGCAAATCAGCGCGACCGATGCGCAGCGCAGCATCCTGATCCAGGAGCGGTTGGTTGGGGACGAGTACGGGCTCGATGTAATTAACAACCTCAGTGGCACCTACGTCTGTACGCTGGTCAAACGCAAGCTGAGGATGCGCGCGGGTCAGACGGATCGGGCGGTGACGGTGAGGGACGAACGACTGGAGATGATCGGCCGAGTCATCGGCGAGAACCTCGGCCATGTCGGACCCTTGGACTGCGATGCTTTCGTCACGCCGCAGGGTTGCTACGTCATTGACATGAACCCTCGCATCGGCGGCGGGTATCCGTTCTCCCATGTAGCCGGCGCTAACCTGCCGGCGGCGTTGGTTGCATGGGCTGATGGCCGTCGGCCTGACCCGGCATGCTTTCAAATGGAGCCAAACGTGATGGCTTCCCGGGACGACACGCTGGTGGTGATCAACCAAAAGCAGATCGTCGTACCCTGCCGGAGTAATGGAAAAGTTCTTCAGGAAGTTTCTCAAGCAGCATGAAGATGACAAAATACAATAGTCTTACACACCAAGTGGTAATCGTCGGCGCCGGGCCCTATGGCCTGGCGGCAGCAGCCCATCTGCGTGCAGCACAGGTGGAAACGTGCGTTTTCGGTGAGCCGATGGAGTTTTGGGAAAGCCAGATGCCGGAAGGTATGCTGCTGCGATCATCCTGGGATGCTTCGCACATCGCGGATCCTCACCGGTCGGCAACCCTGGACGCTTATTCAGCGTCGCAACATTCCGCCGTGCCGAAGCCGGTGCCGCTCGACCGGTTCGTCGGCTATGGCCGGTGGTTTCAGAACAGGGTTGTGCCTGATCTGGACCGGCGTCGGGTGGGGGGAATTGAGGTAGCCGGCAAAGGTTTCCGCGTCGTGCTGCATGACGGGGACTCCGTGCAGGCGCAGCGGGTCGTCATCGCCGCCGGCATTGCCCCGTTCGCGCGGCGACCCCCGCAATTCACCGGAATTCCCGCGGCGTTGGCTTCTCACGCTTCCGAGCATCGCGAGATGAAACGGTTTGCCGGCCGGCGGGTGATTGTGGTGGGTAGCGGCCAGAGCGCGCTCGAATCGGCGGCATTGCTTCACGAACTCGGGGCAGAAGTGGAGGTCATCGCCCGCCAGCGTCAGGTCCACTGGCTCGACCAGAGGGCTCGATGGCTGAAGAGCAAACGTAACCCGATTCGTCCGCTCCTTTACCCAAGCACCGATGTCGGACCGCCCGGCCTGAACTGGATCGTGGCGACGCCCGATCTGTTTAGACGGTTGCCGCGCCCGTTGCAGGAGAAAATCGCATATCGCTCGATTCGACCTGCCGGCGCGGGCTGGCTCGTGCCGCGGGTCCGAGGTGTGCGCATCACGATAGGCGCCATGGTCAGTTCGGCCACCCGGGCCGGTGACTCCATCAGGCTTGCTCTCAGCGATGGGACCAGCCGTTGTGTGGACCATGTGATGCTGGCTACCGGTTATCAGGTCGACGTTTCACGTTACCCATTCCTCAAACCCGAGTTAGTCCGGGCGCTGCGTCTAAACGACGGCTACCCGGAGCTGAGAGAAGGCTTCGAGTCAACGGTGCCCGGATTGCACTTTCTCGGTGCGCCGGCCGCCCGGTCCTTCGGCCCGCTTTGTCGGTTCGTTGCAGGTACCCCTTTTGCCGCGCGCTCGCTCACGCGCCGGATTCTGGGGACGAACGGTTTTCATCAAAACGGGTTCTAAGATCCATGGCAAAAAGCGGGTGACCCTTATGCAACGACGGCCTCAACCTGGGAAGCGGCTCTTTGATGTTGCCCTGGCGCTGCCGGCCGCAGTGCTGCTCTCGCCGCTGATGGGGATCACGGCGGTGCTCGTCGCCACCGGCGTGGGATCGCCGATTTTCTTTCGCCAGCGGCGCCCGGGCCTGCTCGGGCAGCCGTTTACAATCCTCAAATTCCGCACCATGACCAACGCACGAGACGCCGACGGCAACCTCAAGCCCGACGCTGACCGAATGCCTCCGATCGGTCGCCTGGTGCGTGCGGCCAGCCTTGATGAGTTGCCCCAGTTGTGGAACGTGATCCGCGGCGAAATGTCGCTCGTCGGGCCGAGGCCGTTGCTGATGGAATACCTGCCTCACTATACCGCCGAGCAGAATCGCCGGCACAGCGTTCCGCCGGGGATCACCGGTTGGGCACAGGTTAACGGCAGAAACGTCACGGTCTTCAGCGCGCGCCTGAAGCTCGACCTCTGGTATGTCGATCATTGGACTCTGTGGCTCGATGTCAAAATACTGGCGAGCACCTTCGTCAAGGTGCTCCGCTCCAGCGGCTTCAAACTGGCGCAGCCCCTGGACGAAGTGGACGACATCGGGCTTCACCCGGACACGCGGAAAAAGGTGGGTGCAGCACCGGCAAACTCTCACCCTACATAGCCGCCGTCATCGAGGTAACCTGACACAAATAAATTCGGAATTGAAATGACTAAGACAACGACGGCTGAGGAACTCTACACAACGGGTACATATCTGGAGCAGAACCCGCTCTGGCATACCGAGGAATCACGGTGGAAGGCGGAACACATCATGCGGATGCTCGACCGTCAAAAAATCGTTCCCGACACGATCTGTGAAGTCGGTTGCGGGGCCGGTGAGGTGCTCAAGCAGCTTCAGCAAACGCTGGTCAACCGGTGTGACCTGCTGGGCTGCGACATCTCTCCGCAAGCCATTGCACTCTGTAAGGCGCGGGCAAATGAGAGGCTGCATTTTTTGCTGGGAGACATCACACAAATCCCGGATCAAAACTTTGACCTGATTCTGGTACTTGACGTGCTCGAACACATGGAAGATTACTTTTCCCTTCTGCGCAACCTCAAGGAGCGAGCCCGCTTTAAGATTTTCCAAATACCGCTCGACCTCTCGGTACAAACCGTCCTGCGCGCCACCCCCCTGATTAAAGATCGTCGACGGTACGGGCACATCCATTATTTCACTAAAGAGATCGCATTGCAGCTTCTGCAGGACCTCGGGTACCAAATTATCGACCATTTCTACACGGCCGTATCCCTTGATATTCCGTCACGCGAGCTGAAGAATCTCGTCATGAGGGTTCCCCGGCGCCTTCTTTATTCGATGAACAGGGATCTGGCCGTCCGCCTCCTTGGCGGCTATCGGATTATGATTCTGGCCAAATAGGCCTCTTGCTCGATAGGAGTAGCAACTTGCAACCGGCCCGCGTTCAGGCTTCGGATGCCGTTTCTGTTCTGTTCTGCTGTTTGTGAGCATCCGGCCTCACCATTCTAATTCCAAAGACGAGCGCTCCACGCTAATATGATAACCATGACTCAGTGTTGGGAAGGAATTGCCAATCTCGGCCTCCCTCAATTCCTGCACTTCGAACTGGAAGGCCTGCGGTCGCGCATTTCCCAGCGCCAACGGCCCATGCTCTACCGGACAAAATGCGCGAAGTACCCCCTGCGGGCGCGGCCGAAAACCAGTGATCGCTCGGTCTTTTGGCGGGTCTTCGCCTGTCGAGAGTACCTGCGCATGGGCGAACCCGCGGACCCGGGGCTCATCATCGACTGCGGCTCCAACGTCGGATACTCTTGCGCCTACTTTCTAACGCACTTTCCCAGTAGCTACGTAATCGCCGTCGAGCCAGACGCCGGGAATTTCGATCTGCTTAAAACCAACCTGGCGCCTTATGGTAATAGATGCCGGCTGGTGAATTCGGCCATCTGGTCAAAGCCTGCAGGACTCGTTTTTGAAGAATCGACGCTCAGCGAGAGCGAACAATGCAGACGAGTGCGCGAGGCCAGGCACGACGAGAAGCCGGCAATGATCGCCACAGACATCGGGCGGTTGTTGAAGGAATCCGGCTTTGATCGCATTTCTATATTGAAAATGGATATTGAAGGATCGGAGCTGGAGGTTTTCTCGTCCAACTACGTCGAATGGCTTGCCAGGGTGGATCACCTGCTCATCGAATTACATGGTGAGGAGTGCGCCGCCGCATTTGAAAAAGCGGTCGCATCGCAACCTTTCGTATTGTCCCAGCCCGACAAGAGCCGCTACGAGGAATTGGTTGTGTGCAGGCGGTTTTGCGCCTGCGCGGACCTGAGGACCGGCTAACGTGTGCTCTTGATCCCCGCGTTCGTCCGGCACTTGGGTTCGGATTTTACTCCATCTTGAGCAATCAGCCGCAGGGCGCCTGCCGTTTTGCCCATGAGAAGCTGCTACAGTTTTTAATGACCTTCCGACGCCAGACGCACTTTCTTCTAGGGATCATCCTGTTGTCAGGTGCCGGCCATAAAACCGGTCGGGCTCAAGCGTACAACCAGAGTTTTACGCCGGTTCAGATCGAAGGTATTCCTGGCCTGAGCTTGTCGCCGATGCGCCCGCTGCCGGGATTCCAGCCCGCCCTGGCTCCGACGGTCTCGGCTCCGTTCTCTCCAGCAATAACGACGCTTGCGCCTGCACCCGTTTTCGAGGAACCGCCTTCCGTGCTTGAGCCGGCTACCCCCGAATCAGGCGTGGTCAGCCTGGCCCCAGGGGTGGCCGAAGCGCCCGTGATCGCGCCCAATACACCTCGACCGGCGACTCAACTCCAGGTTCGCCTCGGCGGCGGCATCGAAGCAACGTACGACAGCAACATTTTTATCCAGCAGAACCACGCCAAATCGGACCTCTATTTTATCCTGGCACCGACGCTCGGCCTGGGCAGCGGGGATCTGGCCGAATCACTGGACCTGCAGCAGCAAGCGACCCTCGAGCCGCAAACTTTCGATAATGCCGACCTTATCCGCCTGCCGGCCCACCCGTTCTATTACCTGCTGTACACTCCCAGTTACACCGCGTTTGTCGACCACACCGATCTGAACAGCTTTGATAATGACGTTGCCGGCGGCGCGCAAATCACCTTGCGGCGGTTAACCCTGGGAGCTTTTGCGCGGTTTCAAACGTTCCGGGCACCGGACATCGAAGTTGGGACTCGAACGAGGGAACAGTGGACCAGCGCCCGGGCATACGCCCTGTACGCGTTGTCAGACAGAACTCAACTGAACGCCGACTTCTTCGTACAGAACCGAAACGTTCAAAATTTTATCAGTTCGCTGGAAGTTTGGAATGAAGACTGGATCGATTACAGGTACTCTACCAAAACCAGCGTCGGTGCGGGGATCGCCGCCGGCTTGGTGATTCCGAGTGCGGGACCGGATGAGTATTATGGACGCATTCAGGTCCGCACGACCTGGAACGCGACCGGGAGGATTTCCGTGGCGGCAAAGGCAGGCCTTGAACTCAGAGCAGCGAGCGGAGCGGGAGCGAAACTGCTTCCGGTCTTCGGGCTGGAAGGGCGTTACGCAATAACCAGTCGAACCTCCGCCGCCGTGTCCGTCTATCAACAGATACATGCGTCCGCGGGCGAGCAAGCGACTGTTTATGCGGGCCGGGGCTTCGACGTAAGTATCCAGGAGAAGGTCCTGGATCGATACCTGCTGGGAGCGGCGATTGGTTATACCAACATCGCTTACAATTCCTTCATGCAGGCTCCCGGCACTAGAGCGCGCAATGATAATTTCGTTTTTGTCAACGTGAGCGCCCAGACGCAATTCAACCGGTGGGTGAATGGTCAACTCGGCCTCGAGTTCCGAAAGAATCAGTCGAGCGCCACGGGATCTTCGTTCAACGAATTTCTTGGCACATGGGCGTTGCGCCTGAAATTCTAAGGCGGGGAGTGTATTGAGGCGATCTTATCGAACCAAGGATTCCCGAACCAAGCTGACCCTTTCCGAAATGAACAAAACGAATCGAGCCGTCCACATCCTTTGTTGCGTGCTATACGCAGTTTGCTTGTTACCCATCAGCCTTCGGGCGCAACAGAATACTCCTGCCGCACCGGCCCCTATATTGCCTGAGGCGCCGCCCCCAAGTGAGGTCCGGCCTCAGGCGTATCCGGTAACCCCCGCAGTCCGGTCGGCTCCCGGCAACTACCGGATCGAGCCGAACGACGTGCTCGACGTTCGGGTCTTCCGTGAACCGGATCTGACCACCACCGCGCGCGTGGCGAACGATGGGACCATCATGGTGCCATTGGCCGGCCAGGTACGGGTTGGCGGGATGTCCATAAGCCAGGCAGCCAGGGAAATTCAGGCCAGGCTGGCTGCCGGTTACCTTCCGAATCCGCAGGTCACGGTTAACATTACCCAATTCCACCATCGCCGGTTCACCATCCTGGGGCAGGTAAACCGAAGCGGCACCTACGAGTTCCCCGATGAGGGTTCCCTCGGTTTACTGCAGGCGATCGGATTGGCCGGCGGATACACCAGCATAGCCGATCCGTCGAAGGTCATCATCCGGCGTACCGTTCGCGGCAGGGCTACGTCCTTTCGCGTCAACGCTAAGAAGATTGCGGCCGGCAAGATAGATGAGGATGTCCAGGTTGTTCCTGGGGATGTTATCACCGTTTCTGAAGCCATCTTTTGATTGGCCGAGCACCCGTCATACCCTCGTCGTTTCGCTTCGGGCATCAGCAGGCGCCCCCACCAGTTATCCGCCGTGAATTTCATCACTTCCACGAGTCCAGGCGATCAACGTTCCCGGCCGGATAGGTCGCTTTCTTATTGACGCACTCCCAACTTTTCTCTTAAATGAAAAAGAGCCTAAAGGAAGGGCTGTCGGTGCCCGAAGAAATCGTTGTTAACGAAGTGACGATCGTGAACGGTCCGGAGCAGGGAGCGCTGGCGGGCAAGGTTGAAAATACGGCCTTATCTCCCGACGGTTTGGGGGTTGTGCGCATGCACGAGCGTTTGGATGCTCACTTCCGGCGGTGGTTAAACCGCGGCTGCAAGAACTCCGACCTGCTCCGGTCGGCGGCGACCCTGAGTGAAGCGGAAGCTTTACGCCGGAGTTCGTCGCAATCGCTCGATGGCGCGCTTGCCGACTACCTGGAAAAGAGCCTGCAGGCGCGAAACCGGCGCCGATGGGTTTGGCGATGTACTACCCTGGCGGCCGGCGCTGTGGCCGTAGCACTGCTGGCGACCTTTACTGGAAATGGAAGGTGGACGGCGGGCACGCAGCATCGGGGGGCGGCAGAGCTTGCCCTTGCCGGAACGCGGGGAATCGACACCGCGGCCGCCGAGCGTACCGCAGGTCAGAGCCATTCCGTCACGGGGGATGGCGCCGCTCAAGGGAGCGGAAAAGGAGCGGAGTCGCTCGCGAACGACCGCGATGTTTCCGGATTGCCGTCAGGGGCAACTACTCCGGCCAGGGTAAACGCAGCCGGGCAAAGTGCTGAACTGGCGGCCAGCCGTCGAGATGCCCTCCAAGCCAAGCTTAAAGAGGCAGAAGAGACCATGAAACGGACCGCTGAACTGGCGGCCCGGGAACGCGACGCATTCCGAACTCAGCTGCTAACTGCGGCAGCCAAGGCCCGACACGATGCCGAGGCCGCGGCTAACGAACAGAATGGTCTTCGAAGCCAGTTGAAGGAAGCCGAGATCCGGGCCCAGCGGGCTGAAAAGAGCGCCCAACTCGCGACGGAGCAGCGGGATGCGCTTCAAAGCCAGTTGCGGGAAGCGGAAAGCAGGGCGGATGCCGCCCGGAAACGCGCAGAGTTAGTCGCGAGCCAATCTGACGCCCTGCAAACCCGTTTGACGGACCTGGAAACGAAGGCGCATCTGGCCCAGGAAAACCTCGAGCGCGTAACCAGCCAGCGCGATTCCCTGCAGGCGCGGCTTGAGGAGGCACAGGCTGCGGCGGCCGTGCAGGAGAAGCCTAACGGCAGACCCCCATCACGCACCGCGCTCCTGCCTCAGAACGGCCTCTCGAATGGCTTGACGACGGTGCCGTCCGACCCCGAACGAATCCAACCGCCCAGTTCGGGCGTGATACCGTTTTCGGACCAAACTAACCCTGACACTCACCTTAAACGCCGCGAGTGACGGTTCTCAGGACCGGTCCGGTTGCAACTCTGCGCCGACTGGCTGGCATGCGGCTCCCGTTGCGGCGGCGCGCAAAGGCGCCGCCTATATCCCGGCGTCACTTAACTTCGGATGCACACGGCTGTTCCGAGCCAATGAAGCAAAAAGAACTGGGAAAGACGGGGATCCTGTTGCCCGAAATCGGACTGGGAACCTGGCAGTACCTTGGTGGTGTGAAGCCGATCAGGGAGGCGATCGCACGAGGCGCCTTTTTGATCGACACAGCCGAGTCTTACGGCTCCGAAGAGACCGTCGGTGAGGCAGTGAGGCACATCAGGGATAGCGTTTTCATTGCGACTAAAGTCTTGCCGAAACATTTCCGGTGCTCTGATCTGTTGAGAGCAGCGGATCAGAGTCTGAAGCGATTAAGGACCGACCATATTGATTTATACCAGCTCCACTGGCCGAATCGGGTCGTGCCCATCGAGGACACCATGGCAGCCATGCAGGGCTTGTTGGAGAAGGGCAAAGTCCGATTCATCGGCGTCAGCAATTTCGGCGTTGCTGAACTCCAAAAGGCGCAGGCGGCCCTGCCGAGGCATCGCATCGTCTCCAACCAGGTAACTTACAGCCTTGTGGAGAGGAGCGCGGAGGTGGACCTTTTGCCGTACTGCCGTGCGAATAATATCACCCTAATCGCCTACAGCCCCCTGGCCCGGGGTATAGACCAGATCAAGGCGAAAGATCCGCGCGGCATCCTGAGCAGGGTGGCGCTTCAGACGGGCAAAACGGAAGCCCAGGTAGCTTTGAACTGGTGCGTCTCCAGAGAGAACGTGATTGCTATACCCAAGGCATCATCGGTCGAGCACGTTATTCAGAACTGTGGCGCTTCAGGCTGGCGACTGTCGCTGGAGCAGAACAGACTTCTCGAAGACGGTATAAAATTTCGACGGCGCGGACGCGCCGAGGTCGCGTTGCGGCGTGTCGTGAGTGCTGTTCTGCAAAGGCTGGCTTACACTGCGTGACTGATGCTCAGTGGAGGAACCGCGGATCCGTAAGCTGCCGTGCGATTCGTCTCAACACTCGAGCCCTAAGCCATTTCGACGGCGATGCAGGTAAATTTTTGTCTTCCTTCCCGGATACCGTGCGGGCGTTACACCTGGGAGACCGTATAAACGGTCTAGGCCCAACGCAACGGGGGACCTTAGCCCAGGGTTTCACCTCACTGCCATTTAGTTAAGGGCGAGGTGGGATGCCTTCGTCCCGCAGGGACGGCTGAGGTTAGGTAGGGACTTCAGTCCCTGTGCCTGGTGAAGGCGTCCCCAGGGGTTGCGTGCGTCCCATCGGGACGCCTGAAGGCGCGCCGGGCCACAGGCGGGCGTCAAAGGTGGGGCGCCATTCGGGTGTTCGGCGCCGAGGGTCGCGCCGGGTTTGGCTGGCCGCTTGGGAGTCGGCACCCTGCGGGCCAGCGTTTCAGGCGTCCCTACAGGACGCGCTCCCTCTTAAATGCCCCGTCCAGGGACTGAAGTCCCTGGCTAACCTCAGCCGTCCCTCCGGGACGAAAGCGCCCCCCATCCGCCGGCCCTTAACTAAATGGCAGTGGGGTAAACCCTGGGCTAAGTTCCTTTGGCCCTTCAGGCCATGAAACCGTCTCCCGGCCCGTTGGGCCCGAGACTGTTTATACGGTTTAATCAGTGTAATTTCGGCAGGGCACCTTGGGGAGGAAGGCAATATTTTGCCTCGATGGTCATCGAAATGGTGTCATAGGCGAAATGCCGGCAACTTTGTGAAAATAACCGATCCCAAACAACACGATTTTGGGTGTCGGCGCAGTGAAAAAGGGATGGTACTTGCTACATTTTCCGTGCAAACTGTCCATTTCTCAAGGGAGCACCGTTTTTTTGCCAGGAAGTCAGGTTGAAGTCAGGCTTGCTCATG
>Ga0213876_10001081_pt1 | contig 17491 bp, 17 predicted proteins | sample BarmaccomBMRX_R9_FD_160113 | JGI IMG/M metagenome (GOLD analysis project Ga0213876, IMG submission 160113) | Root-associated microbial communities from Barbacenia macrantha in rupestrian grasslands, the National Park of Serra do Cipo, Brazil - RX_R9 | ecosystem: Host-associated > Plants > Roots... | reverse complement strand
GCCAACACCTTTGATCGCGACGCAAGGCGCGGGCCGGTGAAGCGGCAGGCGGATGGCAAGGTCGATTACTCCGACCCGAACGTGCGCGACGGCGGCGGCCAGGTCACGCTGCGCATCTTCAAATGCCTCAAGCCTGTGATCGCGGCCGTCAACGGACCGGCGGTCGGCGTCGGCGTCACCATGCAGCTTGCGATGGACATGCGCATTGCGTCGGAAGCTGCCCGCTTCGGCTTCGTGTTCTCCCAGCGCGGCATCGTGCCGGAGGCGGCCTCGAGCTGGTTTTTGCCGCGCATAGTCGGTATCTCGCAGGCTCTGGAATGGTGTTTTACCGGCCGCGTGTTTCCGGCGCAGGAGGCGCTCGCCGGCCGCCTCGTCAGCAAGGTGGTGCCGCCAGACGAGCTGTTGCCGACGGCGCGCGCGCTGGCCCGCGAAATCGCCGACAAGACCGCGCCGGTATCGATCGCACTGATCCGGCAGATGATGTGGCGCATGCTGGGCGCCGACGATCCGATGGAGGCGCACAAGGTCGACAGCCGCGGCATCTACTCGCGAGGGCGTTCCGAGGATGTGAAGGAGGGCGTGACGGCGTTTCTGGAGAAGCGCCCCGCGCAGTTCAGGAACAAGGTCTCGGCCGACATGCCGGACTATTTTCCGTGGTGGGACGAGCGGGCGTACAAATAACACCGGCTGCTGCACGCTTCTCGGTGGTCATCACCCGCGAAAGCGGGTGATCCAGTAGGCACCGGCGTCTCGAAAACGATGACCGCCACGGCGTACCGGATGCCCCGCCTTCGCGGGGCATGACCAGTTATTCCATCATCAGCGCGACGCGGCCGATCGCCTTGCGCTCGATGAGAAGCCGCATCGCCCTGGCGTAGTCTTCAAGTGGCAGGCGATGCGAGACGTGGGGACGGACCTTTCCGGCCTCGGCCCATTGCAGCAGCTCGGTCATTCGCCTCTCGCCGAGCACGGGATCTCTTCGCGCCGCTTCACCCGCGCGTACCCCCAGCACGCTCGCTCCCTTGATCAGCACGAGGTTGGTGCGCGCAAGCCCGATACCGCCGGTGAAGCCGATCACGAGCAGCCGCGCACCCCAGGCAATGCAGCGCAGGCTGTCCTCGAACACTGGTCCACCCACGGGATCGAACACGACGTCCGCGCCGCGCCCGTCGGTGATGCGCTTGACGGCATCGCGAAACGGCTCGCGCGAATAGAGCACGACGTGGTCGGCGCCGCGGGTGCGAGCGACCGCGAGCTTCTCCTCGCTCGAGGCGGCCGCGATCACGGCCGCGCCGATCAGCTTACCGATCTCGACCGCGGCAAGCCCGACACCGCCGGCAGCGCCATGCACCAGCAACGTTTCGCCGGCGCGAAGCTGGCCGCGATCGACGAGGGCATGATGGGCGGTGCCGTGCCCGGCAAGAAAGGTAGCGCCTTCCGCGTAGTCGAAATTCTTCGGCAGCCGCGTGAGCTGGGCCGGAGCGACCACGGCCTCGTCGGTATAGGCGCCGTGCCGCATCCGCACGATGACGCGATCGCCGATCGCAAATCCCGTGGCCTCACCGTCGACCTCGATCACGTCTCCGGCCGCTTCCACGCCGGGCGTGAACGGCAGCTCCGGCTTGAGCTGATATTCGCCCGCAGCCATCAATATGTCCGGAAAATTGATCCCGGCCGCACGGATCGCGACGCGCACCATGCCTGCTTCGAGCGGCACGCGTGCTGATGTTTCGAGCCGCAGCCGCTCGGGCGGCCCGAGTTCGCGGCAGACGACCCTTCGCACCATCAGGCGGCGCACTCCTTGCGCCGCGCCAAAGCCTCGCGGAGCAGCGGCAGGCGGTCATTGCCGAAATACATGTCGGTCTTATCGACGAAGATGGTCGGCGAGCCAAAACCGCCGCGCGTCATCACCTCGTCGGTGTTGACCTTGAGCTGATCCTTGATCGTCTGCTGGCCGATGCTCGCGAATAATTTTTCCGGATCGACGCCCGCGCGCCTGCAGACTTCTGCGAGCACCGCATCCTGCGAGATGTCCTGGTCTTCGCCCCAGTAGATCTCGAAGACCGCGCGCGCGAACGGCACCAACTCCTGACCGAGAAAGATGCAGCCGCGCATCGCCTTTACGCTGTTCACCGGAAACACGGTCGGGCGCATCTTGATCGCGAGCCCCGCGGAACGCGCCCAATCCGCCATGTCCTTCTTCTGATAGGCGAGCTTTGCCGGCACGGGATTTTCCCGCGAGGCATAGACGCTGGGATTGATGGTATTGAAGATGCCGCCGACCAGGATCGGCCGCCAGATGATCTCTTCGCCAAACTCCTGCGCGAGCGGCTGGATGTTGTGGAAGGCGAGATAGGTCCAGGGGCTGGAGCAGTCGAAGAAGAACTCGATCATGGGCGTTTCCTGTTGTTCAATTCTTTCTGCTTATCGCTTGCACCGTCATTGCGAGGGGCTTTAGCCCCGAAGCAATCCAGACCTTCAGTCGCGGAGAAAGTCTGGATTGCTTCGCTTCGCTCGCAATGACGGGTGGAGAGTGCTCACTTCCGCTCCGCCATTTCCCTGGCGCGGGCGCCGAACATGTTGCGCCGCGCCTCCTCGTCGAACGGCTCCTTGACGAATTTTCCGATCGCCAGTCCCGCCTGCAGTTTCGGCCGCGCGCGCAAGGTCGCGTACCAGCGCTTGACTTTCGGATAATCGTCGAGCGTAAACCCCTGCGCCTTGTGGGCCATGGTCCAGGGAAAGCAGGCGATGTCGGCGATGGTGTAGTCGTCGCCCGCGACATAGGCGCCGGTCTTGCCGAGCTGGACGTCGAGCACGTGATAGAGCCGGGCCGCCTCGTCGCGATAGCGCGTGATCGCGTAAGGGATTTTTTCCGGCGCATAGAGCGCGAAATGGCCGTGCTGGCCGAGCATCGGCCCGAGGCCGCTCATCTGCCACATCACCCACTGGATCACGCGCGAGCGCGACCGCATCTCCTTTGGCAGGAAACGCCCGGCCTTGTCGGCGAGATAGATCAGGATTGCGCCGGTCTCGAACACCGAAAACGGCTCCCCGCCGTCATCAGGCGCGTGATCGACGATCGCGGGAATCCGGTTGTTCGGGCTGATCGCCAGAAATTCCGGTTTGAACTGATCGCCGGCGCGGATGTTGACCGGAATGACGTTGTAGGGAAGGTCGAGCTCCTCCAGCATGATCGAGATTTTCCAGCCGTTCGGCGTCGGCGCGTAATGCAGGTCGATCATGCCAGTCCTCGGGACCGCCGCGCCGGATGACGGCAGGGGCGACTTTTGTTCTTCTGTACCCCGACCATAAGACATGGCAGAGAGGGGTTCAAACAGAACCTGTCCGGGGAGGATGTCCATGCTGTTTCCAACCACGATCGCGGGCTCGCTGCCCAAGCCGGAATGGCTGGCCGAGCCCAACATGCTGTGGGCGCCGTGGAAGGCTGACGGCGACGAGCTGTTGCGCGCCAAGCGCGATGCCACGCTGCTCGCGGTGAAGCTGCAGGAGGACGCCGGCATCGACATCCTCACCGAGGGCGAGCAGGCGCGCCAGCATTTCGTGCACGGCTTTCTGGAGAAGATCGAGGGCATCGACTTCGCCCACAAGGTCGAGATGGGCATCCGAAAAGATCGCTACAAGGCGATGGTGCCGCAGGTGGTGGCGCCGCTCCGCCTGAAGGGCCGCGTCCATGCCGACGAGGCCCGCGCCGCGCGCACGCATACCAAGCGAAAACTGAAATTCACCCTGCCCGGCCCGATGACCATCATCGACACCATCGCCGACCAGCATTACGGCGACCGCATCAAGATGGCGTTCGCCTTTGCCGAGCTGTTGAACGAGGAAGCCAAGGCGCTTGCCGCCGACGGCGTCGACATGATCCAGTTCGACGAGCCCGCCTTCAACGTCTACATGGACCAGGTCCGCGACTGGGGCGTCAAGGCGCTGGAGCGCGCGGCCGAAGGGCTCACCTGCGCCACGGCCGTGCACATCTGCTACGGCTACGGCATCAAGGCCAACACCGACTGGAAGCAGACGCTGGGCGGCGAGTGGCGGCAATATGAAGAGACTTTTCCGACCATCAACAGCAGCAGCATTCAGCAGGTCGCGATCGAATGCCGCAATTCGCACGTGCCGCTCGATCTTTTGGCGCTGCTGCCGAACAAGGTCGTGCAGGCCGGCGTGATCGATGTCGCCAGCGACGAGGTCGAGACCGCCGAGGACGTCGTCAAGGTGATCGAGGCGGTAACAAAATTCGTGCCGAAGAGCCAGATCGTCGCCACCACCAATTGCGGCATGGCGCCGATGCACCGCGACATCGCCGAAGCCAAGCTGATGGCGCTGGGCGCCGGCGCAAAACTGGCGCGCGAGAGGCTGGGATAATGCGTCTGCTGCGCATCGTTCCGATCGCTATTGCGCTACTGCCGACTGCAGTGGGCGCGTTCCCCGGCGAGCGCGACCGGCTCAATGCCTGTCAGGCGCTGGTCGATCTGACCACGCGAGCGCCACATGCAGGTCCAGCCCACAACGCGGCTGACGATGCCGAGCTGCAAAAATGCCGGATGGTCATCAAGGAATGGACGCTGCGTGATTCCCGGATGAGTGTCGACGAGCAGGGCCGGCCGCTGCACTGAGCGGAATTGTCCCGCTTGCTTGCGAGCCCCAAAATTCAGGCCGGGCGCTCCTCAAGATGGCTGAACCTTCGACTTGCCAGCACGACTCACCTCTAGGATGACGTGTGCCGGAATTGAAAGGGGGGCGTCTGCCTTAGATTGAATTTGCGCAATCGGAGGGAATGCCATGAAATCCAATTTCAAGATCGGAACGGTATTGCTCGCAGGTATCGCGATTGGAGCTATCGCGGTTCAAGGCCTCCACGCTCAAGGAGCCAAGCTGAAAGCCTACTCCGTCAGCGAGCTCGAAATCCTCGATGCTTCAGCGCAAGCCGCCTATCTTCCGGCCGCCCGGAAGGCGATAGAGGCAGCCCATGGTCAGGCATTACGGACAGCGGCCGGACGGGTTGTTCAGATCGAGGGTGGGCCAGCCCCCAAGAACGTGGGGATCGTCGAATGGGGCAGCCTGGACGAGGCTGTCGCATTCTACAAGTCGAAAGCCTGGACGGACCTCGCACCCGAGCGTGACAAGGCGGTCAAGACCACACGGAGGTACGTCGTCGAAGTCGAAAAGTAGGCGCGTATCCTACTCTGCGACCGCAGCGGGCGGCGCCACAGTGCAAAGGCGATCTGAGGCGCCGCTGCCGCATCCAGACCGATCGCAGCGTATGTTCTCACTTCCCGGCGCTCGGATGCAGCACCGGCCGGTAGCCGGCAGCGAGCGCGCGGAGCGTCGACGGCGGCGTCAGCAGCATCGTGTTGTCGTCAGTCATCTCTGCTGCGCGGTAGCCGGCGGGTGACCACAGCAGTGCCCTGCCCTGCGCAATCAGATAGCTGTCGGCACCTTGCTGCACCATCGCGCCGTCCGGCAGTTCGGCCAGCGGCCTTGGCAGCGGATGCAGCCGCTTCCTGCCGTGATCCAGCCGCTCACGATGCAGTACGCGGTCGATTTCGCCTGCGCGAACCGACGTCGCGCCATTGCCCTGCTCCCAGCTGGCACGAAAGCGATTGGCGTCCGCACGCCGGCAGAAGAAGCAGGGACGGTGACCCGCGGCCAGCGCGGTCGCCTCATCGAGAAAGAACAGCTCGGTCCAGCTCCGCCTCACCATCACCTCGCGGCGGCGGCCGCGGAATTCCAACACGCAGGTCAGCCACATCGGCGTCGACCAGCGCTTTCTCAGCAGGGTCTTGGTGCCGGGATCATGGATGATGCCGCGATTGCCGACGAACAGGCCGCGATGCGGCGTTGCGATGATCTCGCCTGTGGGCGTGACGCGGTTCTGCAGGGGCATGTGAGGCGCTCAACAATTGCCACGAGCGACATTGCGAGCGAAGCGAAGCAATCCAGACTGTCGCCGCGGTCACAGTTTGGATTGCTTCGGCGCTTACGCTCCTCGCAATGACGGCGTTCTTACGCCGCGCCGTCGCGGATCGGCGGCTGGAACGATAGGGCGGTATCCCAGGGGAAGAAGATCCAGGTGTCCTGCGACACCTCGGTAATGAAAGTGTCGACCAGCGGCCGCCCCTTCGGCTTGGCGTAGACCGTGGCGAAATGGGCGTCGGGAAGCATATCGCGGACCATTCGTCCGGTTTTGCCGGTATCGACGAGGTCGTCGACGATCAGGAGGCCCTTGCCGGTGCCGCCGCCAAGCCTGGCCACCTCGGCGGAGACGCCTTTCAGGACGTTGAGTTCGCCCTGCTTGGTGTGGTCGTAGCTGGCGACGCAGACGGTATCGATGATGCGGATGCCGAGCTCGCGGGCAACGATCGCCGCCGGCACCAGGCCGCCGCGCGTGATTGCGATGACGGCGTGGAACGGGCCGGCCTCGTTGAGCCGCCAGGTCAGCGCCCGGCAATCCCGGTGAAACTGATCCCAGGACACCGGAAACGCCCTGCCCGCCTTCTCCTGCGGGCTCAGTTCTGTGCTTCTCTCAATCATTCGATATCCACTCTTCAGTTAGCTTCGGGTGATGTTCAATCCGGCGAGCATCTCCTTCACTGCGGCCATCGCCGCGTTGAGCTTGTCCGGGTCGCGCGAACGCACGACGAGATTGGTGTTGGGTTTCTGATTTTCGTCCAGAAACGGATAGCTGCCGATGATGGTGTCGGGATGCGCGGCCGCGATCTCCCGCAGCGGTCCGCCGATGTCGCCCTCCCGCGCATTGGCGCGAACCGAATCGGAGAGCATCTTGACCCCCGATTTCAGCTTCGGCGCCACGATATCCATCATTGCCTGCATGATCGAAGGCACGCCGGCCATCACGATCACATTGCCGATCTTGAAGCCTGGCGCCATGATGGTCGCGCTCTGGATCAGCTCCGCGCCATCGGGAATTCGCGCCATGCGCAGCCGCGCCTCGTTCAACTCGCCGGGGTTCTTGAAGCGCTCCTTGAAACGGGCCACCACTTCGGGATGGTGATCGATCGGGACCCCAAACGCCCTGGCGACGGCATCGGCGGTGATATCGTCATGGGTTGGGCCGATGCCGCCGGTGGTAAAGACGTAGGTATAGCGGTCGCGCAGCGCATCCAGCGCTGTGATGATGTCGGGCTCGTCATCGGCCACGATCCGCACTTCCCGGAGATCGATCCCGATATTGGTCAGGTATTCGGCGATGAAGCCGATATTCTTGTCCTTGGTCCGGCCGGACAGGATCTCGTCTCCGATGACCAAAATCCCCGCGGTGACGATCTCGCTCATGCTCTCTCCCAGTTCTTCCCGCCATTGTCGCCGAAGCCGCCTCCCGAAGTCACGGCCCTTTGCCGCGGAAATAAGCGGCCTGCCGCCATTTTTTCGGGCAGCCCTCCCCCGATTTCTCTCGGCAAGCACGCTGAAGCAATGCATATCGCGCTGGCCCGGCCCTTGCTACCATCCCAGGAAGTCATGCAGTGTGTAGCATGGCTGCAAAGTCCGGGGATGCATGGCCCTTGCTTTCGACGAAATGAACGGCCTCGGCGGTGGCCTCCGTCCGGCCTACCAGGAGCTGTCCCGCTGGCTCGAGGAGACGCCACCGGATGCCCTGGAATATCGCCGCCACGAGGCGGAGCTGCTGTTCCGCCGGATCGGCATCACCTTTGCCGTCTATGGCGAGTCGGAGGCCCAGGAGCGGCTGATCCCCTTCGACGTGATCCCCCGCATCCTGTCGACCCGGGAATGGGCGATCCTGGAAAAGGGTCTCCGCCAGCGCGTGCGCGCGCTCAACATGTTCTTGCGGGACGTCTATCACGGCCGCGACATTCTCCGCGCCGGGATCGTCCCGGACGATCTGATCTTCCAGAACCCGGTGTTCCGGCCCGAGATGAACGGCCAGGACGTGCCGCACGACGTCTATATCCACATCGCTGGCATCGACATCGTCCGGGTCGATGCCGAGAACTTCATCGTGCTGGAGGACAATGCGCGGACGCCATCGGGCGTGTCCTACATGCTGGAAAACCGCGAGATCATGATGCGGCTGTTTCCGGACCTGTTCGCCCGGCACCGCGTCGCGCCGGTCGAACGCTATCCGGACGAATTATTGTCCGCGCTGCGCTCGGTGGCGCCGCACGCCGCCTCCTCCGAGCCGACGGTGGCGCTGATGACGCCGGGCGTCTACAACTCCGCCTATTACGAGCATTCGTTCCTCGCCGACAAGCTCGGCATCGAGCTCGTCGAGGGCCGCGACCTCATCGTCAAGAATGACGAGGTCTTCATGCGCACCACCGAAGGCTTGAAGCGGGTCGACGTGATCTACCGCCGGGTCGACGACGATTTCCTCGACCCCCTGACCTTCCGCCCGGATTCGGCGCTCGGCGTCCCCGGCCTGATGTCGGCCTATGCCGCCGGGAATATCACGCTCGCCAACGCGGTCGGCACCGGCATCTCCGACGACAAGGCGATCTACTCCTACATGCCGGATATCGTGAAATTCTATCTCGCCGAGGAGCCGATCCTGAAGAACGTCGAGACCTGGCGCTGCCGCGAGCCGAAGGACCTGTCCTATGTGCTGGATCACCTCGGCGAGCTCGTGGTCAAGGAGGTTCACGGCTCCGGCGGCTACGGCATGCTGATCGGACCGGCCGCCACCAAAGCCACCATCGAGGCGTTCCGCGACAAGCTCAAACGCGAGCCGGAAGGCTTTATCGCTCAGCCGACGCTGGCGCTCTCGACCTGTCCGACCTACACCGCATCCGGCCTCGCGCCCCGCCATGTCGACCTCAGGCCGTTCGTGCTGACGGGCCGCGACCGCACCACCATCGTGCCGGGCGGGCTCACCCGCGTCGCGCTGAAGGAAGGCTCGCTCGTGGTCAATTCCAGCCAGGGCGGCGGCACCAAGGACACCTGGATTTTGGATGAGTGATTTGACCTTCTTGCTTGCAACGCGCGCGACTCCATCGCCCCCCTCCCCCTTGCGGGGAGGGGTCGGGGGTGGGGGTCCACGCGAACGGTCATCATTGTTCACCGCTCTCCCTGCCCCACAAAGGGGGAGGGAAAACCGCTAGCGTCGCCTCATGCTCTCGCGTACCGCCGAAAACCTCTACTGGCTCGCCCGCTATGTCGAACGGGCGGAATATCTCGCGCGCACCATCGACGCGACCTTGCGCGTCACCGCGCTGCCCGCCGCCTATATCGGCAAGACCAATGAGTGGGACTCGGCGCTATTGACCGCCGGCGTCAGCACGAGTTTTTATCAGGCCTATCAGGAAGCCAACGAGCAAAACGTCGTCGAATATCTGTCGTTCGCACCGAACAATCCATCCTCAATCCGGAACTGCATCGAAGCGGCGCGGCTGAACGCGCGCTCGGTCCGGACCGCACTCACCAGCGAAATGTGGGACACCATCAACGGCGCCTGGATCGAACTGCAGGAGGCCTGGTGCAAGGGCACCTCCTCCCGCGAGGAGCTGGCGCGCTTCCTGCGCTTCGTGCAGGAGGCCTCGCTCCGCTTCGACGGCTCGGCCTACCGGACCATGCTGCGCAATGACGCCTACTGGTTCTCGCGGCTCGGCCTCCATCTCGAGCGCGCGGACAACACCGCGCGCATTCTGGACGTGAAATACCATGTGCTGCTGCCCGAGGAGGAGCATGTCGGCGGCCCGCTCGATTATTATCAGTGGACCTCGATCCTGCGCTCGGTCTCGGCGATGACCGCCTATCACTGGGTCTACCGCGAGACCCTCAAACCCTGGCTGATCGCCGACCTTCTGATCCTCAACGACATGATGCCGCGGTCGCTGGCGAGCTGCTATGGCAATCTGGTGCGCAATCTCGACCAGATCGGGGTCGCCTATGGCCGGCAGGGCCCGGCGCAGCGCCATGCCCGCGGCATCCGCAACCGCCTGGAACACAGCAATATGGATGACATCTTCCAGCACGGCGTGCATGAATTCATCCAGGAGTTCATCGCGGACAACGCGCGGCTCGGCGAGATCATCACCAAACAGTATCTGATTTGATGAACGCGGAATGCCCAGGAAATGTCGTCATGGCCGGGCTTGTCCCGGCCATCCCACATCCGGTCATTCCGGGGCGATGCGAAGCATCGAACCCGGCATCTCGAGATTCCGGGTCTGGTCCTTCGGACCAGCCCGGAATGACGGCGCAAAAGAAAGACGTGGATGCCCGGCACAAGGCCGGGCATGACGAGCTTTCCTTTTGGTGTCTTGCTCAACGCTAGCTCTGCATTGGTCCGCCATGCGCCTGCGAATTTCCCACGCCACCACCTACCGCTACGAGCCGGCCGCGACCGGCGTCATCCAGATCCTGCGGCTGACGCCCGGCAGTCATGACGGACAGTATGTCGCGCAATGGCAGATCGACGTCTCGACCGACGCCCGCCTCGACATGCACGAGGATGCCTTCGGCAACGTCACCCATGTCATCACCCATGGACCGATTGCGGAGCTGTCAATCTCCGCCGAAGGCCTGATCGAGACCCACGACACCGGCGGCGTGCTCCGGGGCACGCATGAGCGCTTTCCCGAGGGCCTGTTCCTGCGCTCGACCTCGCTCACCGCGGTCAATCCGACCATGGCGGCCTTCGCGCGCGAGCTGCGCTCGGAATCCGAAGAGGACGTGCTCGGCTTCCTGCATGCGCTGATGACGCAGGTGAGCGAGCACATGACGTTCGACGAAGATCCGACCACCAGCGGCACGTCGGCGATCGAAGCCTTTGGGCTGAAGCGCGGCGTCTGCCAGGACTATGCGCATATCTTCATCGCCTGCGCGCGCTCGGGTGGCGTGCCGGCGCGGTTCGTCTCCGGGCATTTCTTGCGCTCCGACGGCAGGGTCAACCAGGCGGCCGGACATGCCTGGGCGGAGGCCTTTGTGCCCAATCTCGGCTGGGTCGGCTTTGACGCCGCCAACTGCATCTGCACGACCGATGCCCATGTCCGCGTCGCGGTCGGTCTCGACTATCTCGGCGCGGCGCCGGTGCGCGGCACCCGCTATGGCGGCGGCGCGGAGACGCTCACCGTCGCGGTCAAGGTCGAGCAGGCCGGCCGTCCCGGCGGCCAGACGCAGTCACAATGGCAGTCATAGCGCGTCAAGTTCCGTAAGGTGGGCAAAGGCGCACTTGCGCCGTGCCCACCTTTGAGCCGTTTGCGAGGAAGGTGGGCCCGCTTCGCTTGGCCTGCCCTACGATTCTGGATTGCTCGGGGTTGGATCAACCCTTGAAATTGGCTAGTAGTTTTCGACGCATCTGTCGGGTTCAGGAACAGGAAAATGACCTATTGCTGCGGAGTGTTGGTGCGGGACGGGCTGGTCATGATCGCCGATACCCGCACCAATGCCGGGCTCGACAACGTCTCCACCTTTCGCAAGCTGCACATTTTCAAGAAGCCGGGCGAGCGGATCATGGCGGTCGCCAGCGCCGGCAATCTCGCGATCAGCCAGTCGGTGCTGTCGACCCTGACCGAGGGTGTCGAGGATCCCACGACCGGCGAAATCGAGACCTTGATCAATGCGCCGACCATGTTCCAGGCCGCGCAGCGCATCGGCAAGGCGATCCGCGCGGTGCGCTCAACCGAGGCCGAGGCGCTCAGGGCGGATGACGTCTCCTTCGACGTCTCGTTCCTGTTCGGCGGCCAGATCAAGGGCGCGCGGATGCGCCTCTTCATGGTCTACACCCAGGGCAACTTCATCGAATGCACCACGGACACGCCCTATTTGCAAATCGGCGAGCACAAATACGGCAAGCCGGTGCTCGACCGCGCCATGCATTACGACGTCGAGCTCTATGACGCGCTGAAGACCAGCCTGATCTCGATGGACTCGACGATGCGCTCGAACCTCGGCGTCGGGCTGCCGATCGACGTGCTGGTGGTGCGCAACAATGTCTGTGACGCCGACCTCAACCATCGCATCGAGGTGGACGAGCCCTACTTCCACGATTTGCGCTCGCGCTGGTCGGCGGCGCTTCGCGCCGCGCACCAGAACATCCCACGACCGCCCTACAAGACTGAGACCGAACAGAAAAGCTGAACGAGGAAACGATGGCCGAGACAAAAGAAAAAATCGCACTGGTGACGGGCGCCGGCACCGGGGTCGGGCGCGCCGCATCGCTGGCGCTGATGAAGGCCGGCTTCACGGTCGTGCTGGCCGGCCGCCGCATGGACAAGCTGGAGGAGACCCAGAAACTCGGCGAGGGCGTCGGCAAGAGCCTCCCCGTCACGGCCGACATGACCGATCCCGGATCGATCGCGGCGCTGTTCGCCAAGGTTATGGAGACTTTTGGCCGGCTCGACGTGCTGTTCAACAATGCCGGCATGGGCGCGCCGGCGATCCCGTTCGAGGATCTCTCGCTGGCGCAATGGCAGGCGGTGGTGAACACCAATCTCACCGGGCCGTTTTTGTGCACTCAGCACGCCTTCCGCATCATGAAGGACCAGACCCCGCGCGGCGGTCGCATCATCAACAACGGCTCGATCTCGGCACACGCGCCGCGGCCGTTCTCGGCCGCCTACACCTCGACCAAGCACGCCATCACCGGGCTCACCAAGGCGAGCAATCTCGACGGCCGCGCCTATGACATCGCGGTCGGCCAGGTCGATATCGGCAACGCCGCAACCCCGATGACCGATCGCATGGTGAGCGGCCCCGGGGTGATGCAGCCGGACGGCACCATGAAGCAGGAGCCTCGCATGGACGCGACGGCAGTCGGCGACGCGGTGGCCTACATGGCAAGCCTGCCGCCCGATGCCAACGTGCTGTTCATGACGGTGATGGCGAGCAAGATGCCGTTCGTCGGACGGGGGTAGACACCGCCACTGCATTCGTCATTGCGAGCGAAGCGAAGCAATCCAGACCGCTGCCGCGGATATAGACTGGATTGCTTCGGCGCTTTGCGCCTCGCAATGACGGAAAGGCCATTGCCGACCACTACGCTTGGCGACGAAGCTGCTCTGTCGCCTCATCGCTTGTGACGGCTTCGTTCGGTCCCTTTTCATCCGCCCTGCCCTGCCGGCTGCGGACCAAAAACGGATGCAGCGGCTCGCGCGGGCTCGACGAGATATCGTAGTTGAGGAACGACAGCACGAGCTGGAAGCCGATCAAAAAGGTCAGCGCAGCGATCATGATGGTGCCGGTCGGCACCAGCTGATCCGGCGCGGCCGAAAACCAGTGATACACTCCGAACGCGAGGCCAAAACCGAGCAGGCCGAGGCCAGCGACGAGCTCCAGAGAGGCAAGCGAAAGATCGCGGAAGAAATAGCGGTAGAGAATGCGGCGGGCGGTGTTGCGCAGATGGCCGGCCAGGAACGGCGCGAGTTGACGCGACACGCTGAGATTGGAGACCTCGTCGCCGTAAGTCGCGCGCATCGGGAATTCGACCACCTTGGCGCGGATCAGGCCGAGGTGAAACAACAGGTCGGTCTCGAAGAAGAAGCGTTTTGCAATCTGCTCGTCATCGAGCAGTTCGGCAATGCCGGCATGGATCGCAAAAAATCCGTTGGTCGGATCCATCAGCGTCCAGTAGCCGCTCGACAGTTTTGCGAAGAACGAGAGCGCCAGATTGCCGAACCGCCGCACCCGCGGCATCGATGCCGCATGGTGCAGGAAGAAGAAGCGGTCGCCCTTGACGTAATCGGCCTGCCCGCTTGCGATCGGATGGATCAGCGCCGGCACCTGGGCCGGATTCATTTGCCCGTCCGCGTCGATCTTGACGACGATATCGGCGCCACGCTCGATCCCATAGCGCATGCCAGTGAGGAAGGCGGCGCCGACGCCCTGGTTGACGCCGTGCATCAGCGCGACCACGCGCCGGTCGCCGCATCTGTTGGCAACGACCAGGCCGGTGCCGTCTGGACAGCCGTCATCGACGACCACGATCAGGTCGATCTCCTCGCCGATCGCCGCGATCACCGGCAGGATCGTGGCGGAGGCGCGATAGGCAGGAATGACGACGCAATTCATATGGTGGCCCGCTGCGTGCCGCCGGGAAACAGGAGGTTTCCTGGGCACAATTGCCGGGCAGCTTTGCCGTTTCCCCTAAAGAAGTTCTTAATTTGCGCGCGCTAAGGTGCCAGCCGGCTCGCCTGCCTTGCTTTACCGTCGACTCTCACCATTGATGGGCGGCCGGCGAGGACTGCCATGCGATTCCCCGGCGGACGCGACAGCGCGTTCCTCCAAAACCTCGTACCCGACACGCGCGATGCGGCGAACGCCGACTTTCTGCGTGGCCTCTTCATCCTCGGCGGCGCGCTGTTCGCGCTGACTATCCTGACCTATCTCTGCACGACCAACTGGGCAGGCGCGTTTCCGCGCGACAAGACCACGCTCGTCGTCGGGCGCGACTTCTTGAACCTGTGGATGTATGGCCGCGCCGTGTTCGAGGCCGACCCCGCGCGCTTCTATGATGTCGTCACCTACAATGCCGAGCTCGCAAAGCTGCTCGGCACCGGCTATCTCGGCCAGAACTGGCCGAATCCGCCGACCGCGCTGGTGATCATGGCGCCGTTTGGTCTGTTCGATTATTTCCCCGCGCTGGCCGCCTGGTTTGCGGCGAGCCTGCTGGCCTTCTATCTCGCCGGCCGCCGCGAACTTTCGGACCTGCGCGTCGTCGCGATCGTCCTGATCTCACCGGCCGCATTGCTCTGCGTCATCTCGGGCCAGAGCTCCCTTCTCACCACGGCTGCGCTTTTGACGATTTTTGCCTCGCTCGATCGGCGGCCGCTTCTCGCCGGCGTGCTGATCAGCCTGCTCACGGTGAAGCCGCAGCTCGTCATTCTCTTTCCGTTTGCCCTTGTTGCCTCCGGACGCTGGCGCGTGTTTTTCGCGGCCGCGTTCACGGCGATGGCGCTGGTCGCCGGCAGCATCGCCGTCGGCGGGATTTCGGGCTGGCAGGACTATGTGATCAAGGCGCTGCCATTGCAGCGCGAGGTGCTGCAGGATCCCGCCGGCATCGCGATGCCATTCCACCCGACCATCTTCATGAACATTCGCGGCGTGGTCGGCAACAGGATCGGCGAGATCATCCAGCTCGGCTTCTCGCTCGCGGCAGTAATCGCGGTCTCCACGGCGTTTCGCGCGCGCCGGGACGCCGACCCGCGGCAATTGCAGGCGCTGTTCTTCGCCTGCACCGTGGCGGCGTCGCCCTACATGGGCGCCTATGATCTGTTGCCGCTGACGTCAGCCGCGGTTGCCTTGCTTGCAAAAGAGCAGCTTGATGCGCCGGGCCGGCGCTTGGCGCAGCTCGTGTTCTGGACGCCGGCCCTGCAACTGCTGTTCGGCAATCTCCGTCTTCCCGGTCCCGGCTTCATCGCCCCGGTCTTTGCCGTGTACCTGCTGCGGCGGCTGTTCCAGGTCGCAGGCCGCCCTGCGCTCGCGGCCGCCGAATAGCGCCTATTCCAGCTTCTCGACAGTACGCAGCGACGGAAACAGCTTCATCCACAATAGCGCGATGGCGATCGTGCCGACGCCGCCCAAGACTGCGGCCGGCACGGCGCCGAACAGAGCCGCCGTGATGCCGCTCTCGAACTGGCCGAGCAGGTTGGAGGCGTTGATGAAGAGGAAGTTCACCGCGCCGACGCGGCCGCGCATTTCATTTGGCGTCGACAATTGCACCAGCGAGAAGCGGATCACCACGCTGACCGTGTCGGCCGCACCGAGGATCGCGAGCGACAGCACCGACAGCCACATCCAATGTGAGAGCGCGAACATCACCGTTGCCGCGCCAAACACGATCACGGCCTGGAACATGCGCATGCCGACGCGGCGGCTGATCGCATGGCGGGCGAGCACCGCCGTCATCGCCAGCGCGCCGACCGCCGGCGCCGCGCGCAAAATCCCGAGCCCGAGCGGACCGGTGAAGAGGATGTCGCGCGCATAGATCGGCAGCAGCGCGGTGACACCGCCGAGCAGCACCGCGAACAGATCGAGCGAGATCGTGCCGAGGATGGCCGGGTTGTGGCCGATGAAGCGGATACCGGTAAACAGATCGTCCGATGTCGGCTCGTCCTTGCCCGGCACCTGCTGCGCTACGGGTATCGCATTCATCACGATCGCCGCCAGCAGGCAGAACACCGTGATGATTCCGTAAGGCAGGCTCGGCGCGAAGGCATAGGCGAGGCCGCCGAGCGCCGGACCTGAGATGGTGGCGACCTGCGCTGCGCCGCTGGAGATCGCGGTCGCCCGCTGCAGCGAGCCTTGCGGCGCGATCTCGGGCAGCAGCGCTGATAGCGCCGGGCTCTCGAATGCGCCTGAAATCCCGAGCACGAAAGTGGCGACAAAGATCTGCAGCTCGGTCAAAGTCCCGGCGAACGTGCTTGCCGCCAGAAACAACGCGGTCAGCGCCTCGGCGAGTTGGCAAAGCGCCACCACGCGCTTGCGCGCGAAGCGGTCCGCGGCATGGCCGGCGAGGAACAAGAGCAGCGCGGTCGGCAGGAACTGCACCAGCCCGACCATGCCGAGGTCGAAGGCGCTGCCGGTGAGATCGTAGATCTGCCAGCCGATCGCAACGCCTGCGATCTGGCTGGAGAAGCGCGACAGGCTCCGCGACAGCAGGAAGAACAGGAACGAGCTCTGCCGGATGAGAGCGGGCGCACTGGCCGGTACCGTGGAGGACATGATGCTGGCGTGGCCGAGCGAATGCTGTTTGTCAATGCCATGCCAGCCTGTCCACACGGCCTTGCGCTTTGCCGCGCGCCCCTGTCATAGTTGCCTGAACTTCGGGGGAACGATGTTGCAGCTGCAGTCTCTGTTCGGCATCTTTGCCTTGCTGGCGATCGCCTGGTTGTTTGGCGAGAACCGCCGCGCGGTCTCGCTTCGCCAGGCTGCGATCGGCCTCGTCGTGACCTTCCTGACCGCCGTTATCCTGATCAAGCTGCCGATCGTCGCAAGTGCGTTCGGCGCCATCAACGATGCGGTCGGCGCGATCGCAGCCGCGACACGGGCCGGCACCGCCTTCGTGTTCGGCTATGTCGGCGGCGGCGCGCTGCCGTTCGACCTGAAGGCGCCGGGCGCTGATTTCGTGCTCGCGTTCCAGGCGCTGCCGATCGTGCTCGTCATGAGCGTGCTGACCACGCTGCTTTTCTACTGGAAAATCCTGCCGCCGATCGTGCGCGGCATGGCCTGGGCGCTCGAGCGGACGCTCGGCGTCGGCGGCGCGGTGGGCCTGTCCACCGCCGCCAACATCTTTCTTGGCATGGTGGAAGCGCCGCTGTTCATCCGTCCCTATCTCGCACTGATGACGCGCAGCGAGCTCTTTCTGGTGATGACCGGCGGCATGGCCGGGATCGCCGGCACCGTGCTGGTGCTCTATGCGACGCTCCTTTCCCCCTTGATTCCCGATGCCGCGGCGCATTTCGTGATCGCCTCCGTGCTCGGCGCGCCCGGTGCGATCCTCATCAGCCTGATCATGGTGCCCGAGACCTCGGACCGGCTCACCAGCGGCGCCTTCGGC